>Ga0214471_10002628_pt1 | contig 14074 bp, 10 predicted proteins | sample RVTome_5_FD_207665 | JGI IMG/M metagenome (GOLD analysis project Ga0214471, IMG submission 207665) | Soil microbial communities from uranium-contaminated site in the Upper Colorado River Basin, Wyoming, United States - RVT142D155 | ecosystem: Environmental > Terrestrial > Soil > Contaminated >...
TTCTGAAATCCGCTAAAAACTGGACCAACGACAGCCCGATCCTGATTCACCTTCTGACCGTGAAAGGCAAGGGTTATTACCCGGCGGAAGGCGATTCGGTAAAATATCACGGTGTAGGAAAATTCGACCCGAATGCCTACAAGATGGAAAGCATTGAGAAAATTCCGCCGGCATCCAAACCTCCGCCGAAAAAGCCCTCGTACACGAATGTCTTTTCCGACGCCATGCTGGAACTCGCGGTTACCGATCCGAAAATTGTGGCGATCACCGCTGCAATGGCTGAAGGCACGGGTCTGGATAAATTCCGGGAGAGGATTCCGGAGAGATTCTACGATGTCGGAATCGCGGAGCAATTCGCGGTAACATTCGCGGGCGGGCTCGCAATATCCGGAATGAAACCTGTCGCGGCGATCTATTCCACCTTCCTGCAGCGAGCATTCGACCAGGTAATTCACGACATTGGCATTCAGAATCTTCCTGTTACATTCGCGATCGACCGTGGTGGTTTAGTAGGTGCCGATGGCGCTACTCATCAGGGAGCTTTCGATCTTGGATACCTTCGGATGGTTCCCAATTATGTCGTCATGGCTCCCAAGGATGAATCCGAACTGCGGGATATGCTTTACACGTCGGTTGAGCACAATGGACCTATAGCGTTGAGATATCCTCGCGGGTCCGGAGAAGGAGTCGAGCTTCGCAAGGGGTTTGAAAAAATTCCGATCGGAAAAGGCGAAGTGCTTCGCGATGGCAGGGATATAACCCTGGTGGGAATCGGACGGATGGTTTACAGGTGCCTTGAGGCTGCGGACAAACTCGCTGAGCTCGGAATCGACGCCGCTGTGATAAACGCGCGTTTTGTGAAGCCCTTGGATAATGCATTGATAATCGAGTACGCAAAGAAAACCAGGCGGATACTTACCGCGGAAGAAAACGCCCTGATGGGCGGCTTTGGAAGCGCTGTTCTCGAAATGCTCGACAATGAAAATTTAATGGAAAATGGCCTTGATATTCAGGTACAGAGAATCGGCCTTCCTGACACTTTCATTGAACATGGAACCCAGGAACAGTGCTGGGAAGAACTCGGGCTCAACGCTGACAATATCTATCACATCGCGAGGGGAATGGTTGGTAAGGTGAAACTGAGTGTAGTCGGCCCTGAATCCAGGGATGAGAAAAAAGAACCCGATATCAAATCGTCGGAGAATTTGAAGCAGTCGTAGGCTTATTTGAACCCTTTGAATTCTTCCATTTCCTCTACAAACTTTTCATTCAACTTGTAAGTTCCGGGCAATTTTTCGACAGGATGCAGTCCGCGTTTGAGAAGCTCTATCCAGTGAGTCGTCGCGACAGCGATCGCGCGTTGCGCATACGGATCCAATGTTGCAAGGTCCCTCAGCATTACCTGAACCGGCCTGGATTCCAGGATAGTGCCGAATTCCTGACGATAACTCGGATTGAATCCGTCATTCCCGGGAAAAAATTCAATGGCAGATACTCCAAGGGCTTTTGTCAGCTTTAAGATCACCTCGTAGGATGCCGACGCTTCCCCTTTTTCAAGTCGCCCGATATACGACGCTGACACTCCGGAAATATCTTCAAGCTCCCTCAGGGAATACCCCTGCGCCTTTCTGTGTCTGGCGAGAATTCCGGCGAAGGTCATAAATTCGCTGTCCTTTTTTCTCATGTCGCAACCTCATGGACTGTATCATGTCCCTAATCATAAAAGATGCCCGGAAATCAGGAAAAAGTCCAGTCTATCAATTCCGCATTAAATATTTTGGTAATATCCGATTATGATACAATGTGCATCCTGATTCTCTCCGATTGTACAGGAAAAGATGACAGATAAACCAGACAATTCAGGCAAAGGTTCACCAGAAAATAAAACACCAGAAACTTCCGATACAGCAGTGCCGGTGAACATGGGATCGCCACAGCCCCCAAGAAAAACCACCCGGATGGCAGGAATGGAGATCGGCTCCAAGAGTATCCTGAATATAACCAACCTGGCGGTAATCGGAGTACTGATAGGCCTGATCCTGTTCATCATAAAGATAGCATCCGTATTCGGGATATTCATTTTCAGCTTCGTCATCGCATTCCTGTTGTACCCGCTGGTCGACTGGGTCAACGAACGAAGAATACCCCGCGTCTGGTCGATCCTGATCGTATACATAATCATCGGTGTTATCCTGGTAGGGATCTCCGCCGCGATCGTCCCCGCGGTTATAGCGCAGGCAGACTCGTTTCTCTCAAAAGTGCCGGACTTTATCGAGCGCTTCAACGCGGAAACCGTCCCACTGATCAGCCAGAAGCTGGAACAGCTCCAGGGAGTTGGAATTACTCCCGGTGATATAAACGATTATCTGAACAGTCTTATCCCTGCAGTTCAAAAGTGGGCGCTCGACGCCGGAAAGCATCTTGCCGCAGGATTGCAGGGCGCTGTGGGGGGTATCGTGACCATGTTCACGGTTCCCATTATTGTGTTCTACCTGCTTCTCGATGCCCCCAAAATTTACAGCAGCCTGATGAAATTCGCACCTCCGCGGACAGGATCGGAAGTTGACACTCTTCTGGAAAATCTCTCAAAAATGCTCGGCCATTACCTTCGCGGGCAATTGAAACTCAGCTTCCTGATGTTCGCGATCACAACAATAGCCCTGTGGATACTTGGTGTCAGGCATGCGCTGTTACTCGGAGTCCTGGCGGGAATCACCGAAATAATACCGATTATCGGCCCTATCATCGCATTGATTCCTGCGTTGCTTGCGGGATATTTCGAACCCTGCGACGCCGGTGTCGGTTTGATCGGACATTTCGGCCTTCCTGGTATCGGACGCGCACTGATAATCCTTGCGTTCTACCTGGTTCTCCAGTGGTTTGAAGGAAATATAATGGTTCCGAGAATCATGGGGAAAGACCTTAACCTGCATCCTCTCACCGTAATGTTCGCGCTGCTTGCCGGCGGTTACCTCGCCGGGGTATTCGGGATGCTCCTTGGGCTACCTATCGCGGCTGTACTGAAAGTTATCTTTGAAACCTATTATCCCCCGTTTATTCAAAGGGTGGAAGATCTTATACGCCAGCGTCCACTCGCACAACATATTTCGGAACAGGATGAATGAGCCAGCACAAAATCCGCTGGGAGCGCGCTACCGAAGCTGCCCAGCCTGCGGCGAATTGATTTTCGCCCAATCAGAATTCTGCAGGCACTGCGGAGTGAAATTCGCGTCCGACGGTTCTCTCATTACTCCACCACCCGTAGTTGAGCCTGTTTCGGAGACATTCGACGATCCAAGAAATCTTCCGCCTCCGGTAATATCGGTTACGGCTGACGGAAAAAATATTCCAAGGACGTACCTCGATAATTTCAATCCCAGGTCGTTCAGCTGGCCCGCATTTTTCTTCGCGGACCTCTGGCACGCGGAAAAGGGAATTTTAAAAGAATCGTACACTCACTATACATTGCGTCTCCTCTCAACCGTATTATTCTGCCTGTTTATCGTGATTCTGCTTGCTTCAAAAAATGATTACCTTGTAACAATTAATAAAACACAGGAAGGGATCGCCTGGTTTATTTACCTGATCCATTTTGCCATTTACTGGATAGAAGCAGCTTTATCTTATAAAGATGCGCGGGTGGCGCATAGCCGGGTATTTGAAATAGCTAACAGTTACAGCGCCAAGGAAATCGACGCTATCCAGGAAAAGGGCAAGACGGTATACCTCCGCATGATTTTCCTCCCTTTCTTTGTGTTCACCTTTGCCTTCCTCATCATGCTCTTTTCACAACTTTCGTGGTAACTCTGTGATAAAATCTGCTTCCGTAAAGTATGGATGAAAACGCAGGAGAAAATCTCCACGCCGAGACCCGGGCGTCCACGTCGGAATCGCCCAGAAACCTCAAGCATCATGCGGGATTATGGACCGGACTGCTTGTCTTGTTCATTCCACTGGTTGTATACATAGTCACGCTTTGCCCGACAGTATTTGTCGGCGATGCAGGCGATTTTCTGACAGCTGCATATACTCTTGGAGTGCCGCATCCGCCGGGATATCCACTGTATACAATGCTTGGCCATGTATTTATGAATCTGCCGATCCCCGGCGGGATATCGTCACCTGCGTATCGTATGAATCTGATGTCTGCAATCGCCGGATGGGCGGCATGTGTATTCCTTTTCCTTTACCTCAGGCGCGTTATCAAAACCGGGTGGGCAGCGCTTGCAGGCACACTTGCCCTGGCATTTTCCCGGCAATTCTGGCAGCACGCCGCGATCGCTGAAGTTTACACGATGGAGCTGATGTTCATCGCCCTGATTATGTACCTTGCTGTCCTCTACGTGCAGGATAAAAAAATGGGATGGGCTATGCTTCTTGCGTTTATTATGGGGCTGGCGCTGTCGCACCATTATGCCGTTCTGATTTTTTATCCGGGTGTTTTTATTTTCATCGGCGCGAATGGAGGATTAAGGATCGGAGCAAAATGGTGGTCTCTTGCTGTGTTACTCGCGATCATCGGACTTCTTCCCTACGCCTATCTGCCGATAGTTCATTACAAGTCACCTATTGGAAATATAGCCTTTGTCCAATCAGCTGAGGAAGCGGAGGACCTGCCGGAAGGGACCAAGGGTGAAATCAGAACCCCGGCCGAATATTTCTGGAAATATGTAAGCCGCCAGCTTTATTCTGAAAGCAGGCAATTTACCAATACACCCGAATCCCTTCCTGAACGTACCACCACCCCGATGGTATTTAAGAGATTCGCGGAAGTAACCTTCGAAGATTACGGTTATCCGCTAATTCTGATCGCCTTGCTTGGATGGTTTGCGGTAATTTTCGGCAGGAGGTCACATAAGGATAAAAAATCGGATGTACCTTCAGGCCATATCCGTTTGGCACTACTCCCCCCGTTCCTCGGTTATATTCTGTATTTCCTGGTTGTCCATTTTTACCCATCGGGAGACATTCTGGCGGCACCCCTTGAAAATATTGCGGTTGTAATACCACCCCTTCTTTTGCCGCTGGAATTAGGTTTTGCTGTCGCGATAGCGGTTGGAATGAACTGGGCGCAACTAAGTATTGAATCCTACTTGGTCAATCAGCAAATGCTGAAAAAGGAATCGAGCGATAAACCTCCGGAACATCAGCCGAACATCCGGTACAGCCAGAAATATAAAACCTTTTCGGCACTGCTTGTACTTGCCTCGTTTATTCTTGTTACGGTCCAGATGATTTCGAATTTAGCTTACTGTGATAAGTCCAGGTCGGTCATCTCGTACTTTTACGCCTTGAATGTACTGGACTCATGCGACGATGACGCGATCCTGATAACTACCGGCGATGAAACATTTCTGTTCTGGTACATACAGGCATGCGAGCCATCAAGCGATCCCAACGACGCTGAACCAGGGTATCGCAAGGATGTCTGGGCTACCAACTGGATCCACAATATACCGGACCTGAGTATTCTTTCGGACGAAGCTAACGCGATGTCAGTAGTAACATCCGACTTCATTGTAAACTCGGGATATTACTTCCCTGACATGTCGAATTATTTCGGCGAGCGTCCTGTGAACACTACATTCGTGGCAAATTCATTCATCGACTCCCCGGTGATCCGTTACCACGATGTGGTGCTGAGAGGATTGACCTACAGCATACGTCGTCCGGGCGATGTCCCCGATATTTCCGATCGCCGGGTTTATAATAATGTGGACATCGATCCGTCATTGCCCGGGGTCGGGCCTATGCTGGTAGTTGATTATTTCGACACCCGTCCGTTTGAAAATTTCCGATGGGAAGGCCTTCCGAGATTCCAGGGAATTGAAAACGATCTTACCACCATCTCTCCAACCGAGTACGAGACAGTTTATCTCGAACCCCAGGAACTGGAGGTGCTCGGACGGTACCAGGACACGTTTTACCGCCTCGGAGTCAGAGCGCTTCTCGATGAAAACGATCCGGATTCCTCCAGCGAAGCGTGGAAGTATTTTTTCCACGCTGTCAGCCTGAATCCTACGGACTGGTTCGGATGGAAGGAACTTGGAGATGCGTTACTGAACGCGGGTGAACCGGTGCGCGCACTGGAAGCATATGAGCAGCTTGTTGAAATATCGAGTGGAATGGATGTCGGACCTGCCCGTACTGCAGGAGCTATGGCGGGAGTAGCCCACGTCAAACTTATACTTGGCGACCTCGACGGATCCGAAACCATGGCAAGGCAGGCGCTTATCCTCAATCCTGGTGAATCGCTGGCAACAAGGATCCTTGTTGAAATTGAGAAGAAACGGGATGCAATGTCAGAGCAGGAACAACAGGAAGATACTGAATCGAATGTTGAGGAAGAGGAAGCATCAGGGCCTGAATCCGGCTCCGAACCGGATGGGGATATCCACGAACTTGAACAGCTTCCTATGGGGGATTAATCCATCTTTTTTATTTTGTCCACAATTGAACTTGTCGAATATCCTTCGAGGATCGGCACTATCTCGACCCTGCCACCATATCCTTCTACGATTTCCCTTCCAACCACGGTTTCCGGAGTGTAATCCCCGCCTTTAACCACAATCATCGGCCTGACATGAGCGATCAATTTTTCGGGTGTATCCTCATCGAAAATTACCACGTAATCTATAGCCTCATGCGACGCCAGCATTAACGCTCGATCCGTATGGCTCATCACCGGCCTGCCTTCTCCCTTCAGGCGCTTTACACTGTCGTCGCTATTCAGTCCGAGCATAAGTCCATCGCCAAGTCGACGTGCCCTGTAAAGGAGATCGATATGTCCCGGATGGAGAATATCGAAACATCCATTTGTAAATACCAGCTTTCGTCCGGTATAGCTGAAGTATTTACCGATCTTCCCTGCCAGGTCCCAGCCTGTAATTTTTCTCGATGGGTTCATTCTTATTCAAATACCGTCAGGCCTTCGTCGCCTTCACGGTACAGCATTTCCACACCGTCGACTTCCCATATTTCGACATCATACGATGCCTTGTAGGTCGAATCGATTCCGGGCAGATATACTACATGAAAATCCGATTCGATTGCACTACCGGCCTCGCCAGGTGACAACAAATATACGAAAACCGGACCCCCGTCAGGAGACCTCCAGCCCGTAATGTCAGAATTATCACCAATTTCGATTTTTTCAATCCCCGGAATGTAAAACTGGATCAATGGAAGCCTGAAGCTTGACATGATCACCCAGTCGTCAGGAAGATTCGCATTGACCAGTTCTTCAACCGATGACATCAATATTTTGCGCATTTTCGATTCTTCAAATATCGTCACGTTCTGGTACGGCGCTATTGGCCCGGATATTGAGCTCCCCAGTCCCTCGACATTCTGTTTCCACCATGGAAAGTTCGATCCAGTAACAAAGATCGCGATAATCAGCAGATATTTCCAGTCGACGGCCATTCCAAGCAGCAGTAGGATAAACGGTATCGCGGGAATCCAGTAATTCTGGTGAAGATGCCAGAGGTATGGCGCCATAATGCAAACGCACATCAGAATGCAAAGGAACGCCGCGCCAAATCTTTCCTTCAACCTGTTCCGTATATTTTTAGCGCCATAAATAATTCCGGCAATGATGCCGATCGATGCAAGCGGCCCGAACAGGCTGGACGCCGGGACCAGGTATTTCCGTACAAAGACTCCTCCCCCCGTTTCAGCGTAGCCGGATGTGATTTTATTCAAATGCGTAAACCATTCGAAATAATTTCCCCAGTCCCGGATATCAGCAAATACGATTCCATAGAAAATAACGATTCCCGCCGTAAACGTGATAACTGCAACCCTGAAATTGTCCTTTGATATTTTTCCGAATACATATAAGTTGGCGACAGCAGGCACGATAGCAAGAAACCTTGCCGCAACCGCCAGGGATAATATGAGCCCGTGAAATAATCCCGGATGTTTTCCTCCCGGGCGCTGCTTATCTGCCAGTATGACTATCCCCGACAACAGGAGGAATTCTACCCAGACATAATCGATCGTTTCGACCGAATAAACCCAGTTCAGAGGGGCAAATGCATAAATGACTGCGATCAGGATCGGGCTTGAAAGGTTCCAATGGCGCGCCAGCTTAAATATTAAATAGACGGAGTAACAAAAAATTACCGTGGTAAATGCATTCAGGAAAACCCATGTCAGCTTACTCCCAAGAAATAGAAAGTAAGATCCGGCGGATAAAATTTCGAGAAGCGGAAACCCCGGAGGCCTGGACGGAAAATATTCACCCATCTCAACCAGAAATTTGCCGCAGACCGCGACTCTCCAGGCGTCGGCACGTCCGAATCCCGTATCGAGAAATGGAATCCTGGTCAGGATGACAATTCCGATTAAACCGCCTATCCACAACAAATCGTGTTTATCGAGAATATATCCCCGGCTTTTTTTATCCAGGTCCCGCATATTTATTACAGCGCCAGGAATTCGACACCCTCCACTTCCCTCAGATTCTGCCGATAGGTCGCGTAGTATGTTGTCTCTGCACCCGGAAGGCAAAACACGCGGTAACCGGAATTGACAGCATCCTCGACCTGCGACGGTGACAGGAAATATTTATAGTACGGCCCTTCATTCCCCGGTACCGACCAGACTTCAATTTTTCTGCCATTCGAAAATTCCATTTCATCCGGACGAATGCCATCCACCAGAAACGAAATTATCGGAATTCCTATATTCCCCATAACAATTGCATTGTCCGGCAGCTCCATCGCAAGCAATTCCTCCGTCTGAGCCCAGAGCATCTGCCTGACAAGCATCTCGGTGTAAAAAGTCTCGTTCTGGTACGGCGCGATATTTTTTGCCCAGGCATTTTCAGATGGTTTTACTATTAATCCAAGCCCTTCTATATTGGCCTGCCACCACGGAATGTTAGCCACGAAAATCAGCATCGCAAGGATCAGAAGGTATGTTTTTCGGTTGATCGAGCCAAGGATAATGATTATGAAACCGGTAGCGGGGATCCAGTAATTCGGATGCAGGTGCCATAGATATGGAACCATAATAAAAATCGCCATAAGCGATGGCACCCAGATTTTTCTGTCGCGGATTTTCCACCCGTTTACAAGTTTTTTCCGGCCCGCGATAAATCCAGTCATTACGGCGATCGAACATAGTGGACCGAATAAACCAATCGCTGGCGCGATGAATCTTCTGGTTAATCCCGCGCCCTTTATATCTGTAAGTCTGGACTGAATCGCATTCAGGCTGTTGAACCATTCCATATATTGCCCGAAATTATCGACCCTGATCAGTACGAACGAATAAAAAATCCCTGCAGTCACCAGAAATGCTGCTAGGAATTTCCCTGCCTCTTTCCAGGATTTTGTGGAAGCCCATATCAGTATCCCGAGCGGGATCAACTGGAATGCGGCGAAAAATCTAGCCGACGCTGCCAGTCCCAGAAGTATTCCCATTATTACCGGACGTTTCCCGGCACTAATTTTCTCAGACTCAAATGCGAGCACGGAAAGTACGATCAGCGATGTCATCCACAGGTAATCGATTGTTTCGACGGAATAGACCCAGTTTAGGGGCGCGAATGAATAAATAAACGCGACCAGGTTCGGATATGGAACATTCCATTTTTTCGCAAGCGACCAGATCGCCCATACCGAAACACAGAAGATTATTGTCGTAAGTGAATTGGTAAAGGTCCAGGTTAAAGGGGAAAATCCGAATATCCTGTACGCAAGTGCTGAAATTAATTCGAGGAGTGGGAATCCGGGAGGTCTTGACGGTATGTACTCGCCAAATTCCGCAAGCATTTTCCCTGACACTCCGACCCGCCACGCGTCCGGACGTCCGAATCCCATATCGAGAAACGGGATCCTGGTAATCAGTACGAGGATGATTGTAAAAAAAAGCCAGACTATTCCCGGGGAGTTTTTTCTGGATGGAATTTCAGCTTCGGATGTCATCACAGGATTCGCTTACACCGATACCAGTTCATGGCCGATGTCCTGCCTGTAGAACAGCCCTACGAAATTAATCCCGTTAATTTTATAGTAAAGTTTTTTCCTGCACTTTTCGAAATCCGTGTCCACAGCGGTTACCGCGAGCACACGGCCACCGGACGTAGAAATTTTCCCGGCGCCCTGCCTCGTCCCCGCATGAAAAACAAGGAGGTCATTGGTTTCTTCCAATTCAAGCACCTGCTCGGTGATGTCCAGCCCCTTTTCATATTCATCCGGATATCCTTCCGATGCCAGGATAACGGTCAGTGACTTTTTACCAGATGGTTTCAATTCTATCTCTCCAAGTTTCTTCTCGGTGCAGGCGATAAGCGCGTCCAGAAAATCTCCATCCATTAATGGCAGAACGGCCTGTGCCTCCGGATCGCCGAATCTGCAGTTATATTCGATCAAATTCGGACCGCCGTCAGTTATCATCAAACCGAAGTACAGGCACCCAGTATAATTTATACCTTCTTCGATCAGGCCATTTAAGGTAGGCTCGAGAATTTCCTTTGTAATTCTTGCGTCCATTTCATCGGAAATTTTTGGTGTGGGGGCGAACACGCCCATCCCACCGGTATTTGGACCCCTGTCGCCATCGTATGCGCGCTTGTGGTCTTGAGAATATAAGAATTTCCTGTATTCGTTTCCCGCGACAAGTGTCAGGAGAGTAGTTTCGAAGCCCGTGAGACGGTCCTCAATAATTATCCTGTTTCCGGCATCGCCGAATTTTTTCTCCACAAGGCAGGTATCGACCGCAGAATGCGCGTCGATTTTGTCGTCGCACACGATAGCGCCTTTGCCGGCAGCCAGACCATCCACTTTAACCACACAGGTTTCTTCCGCCCTGTCATTGACAAATTTATGAGCAGCTTCTGCATCGTCAAACAGGACATAGTCCGCCGACGGGATCCCGTGGCGTGCACAGAATTCCTTTGTGAAAACCTTGCTTCCCTCTACAACAGCTGCCTCCGCGACCGGTCCGAATACCTTAATTCCCTTTACAATCAACGCATCGGCAAGTCCTGCAACCAGGGGCGCTTCCGGACCGACAACTACCAGGTCCACTTCATTTTTAAATGCGTATTCTGCGATCCCATCGAAATTGTCGATGTCCAGATCGACATTGTGGCCAACCCGCGAGGTCCCCGCGTTCCCGGGAATCGTTGTAATCCTGGGTTTGTGGTGGCTTTTGTAGATCGCCCAGCCGAGAGCGTGCTCTCTTCCGCCGGAACCAATTATCAAGACATGCATTTTACTTTCCTGCTCCCGAGTGTGGATGTACCCAATTTAAGCAGGAAGTCAGGATATGCGCAAGAAATAATTTCAGGACCCGGTAATAATCAGCCAAGGTACTGCCTGTACCATTCCACCGTCTTTTTTATTGCGGCTTCATGGGGAGTCGGATTAGCGCCATACAGATTTTCAAATTTACTGTGGTCCACAATATAAGGTTCGCGGAATTCATAAATGATCTCCTCGACTTCCCTTATCGCTGGATCGAACCAACCCATGACTTTCAAAAGCCAGTCGGGTGCTACCTGAACTTTTCCCCTTACTTCCGCTTCCTTGAAAATGAGTTCCATCATTTGATTGGATGTAAGCGTTTCGGCATTGGGGGTAAACCAGACCTGTCCATAGGCACCTGGCTGGTCGCTTAAAAACACTGCCGACTTTGCGACATCGTCAATAAAAGAAAATGTATGGGGCATGGACGGTTTTCCGATCCATTGAATCGCTCCACCTTTAAAAAGCGCCTTGAAAAACCTTTCGCCTATCAATGCATTGGTTACGCCCGGTCCGTAATAATCCGATGCGCGCACAATCATCGCTTTTACTTTGCCTTCCCGGTGAGCTTCCATTAAACGATTTGATATTTCCGCGCGGAGCCTGCCCTTTTTCCCGGTAGCGGCATAGGGTTTGTCTTCGGTCATTTTTCCGTCGACCGGACCATAGCAATATAAATTATCACCGAAAATTATACTGGCTCCCGACGACCTGGCGCCTTCTATCATTCCATCCATTATCCTGGGATAGGTTTCTTCCCATTCAGGTCACAATATTCAACTCGTTCCAACCTGCCATGAAAACAATCCTTTAAATTTTTGTTTCCCCGGATTTTCCTTTACCGAATTTACTCATCCACGTATATAGGCCCAATGTGACAGGGAACAGGACAAACGCATAAATGAATTTCGACATCGTCAGCATATGAAGTGCCGCGTTCATTAATTCATCGCGCCCGACTCCAACCGTGTTCGCCGCAAAACCAAATCCCCAGTCTTTAATGGATGGTAACATGTAAATCAGCCAGACGAAAACCAGGAATCCAAATCCCCATAGCAGGGTGTACAGGAAAATTTGATAAACCGTGTGGACAATTTCATAATGCGGATGTTTCATCATGACACCTCTTTATTTAGTATCATACCTGACCCGAAAAGCAGAATACTATGCGGTAATCTTCTTGACACTTTTTGTAACTTATGGTAATTTTACATTGATTCGGCTCTCAGCGTTATCCACGGTAGTGGGTATCAAATTCAGCCGGATCAATCACACTGATACGTCGGATAAACATCATTATTGGTTGCACGATGCGGGTGTTCTTTCCTCATTTTCCAGAGAACGCTTGTAATTCATGACCCAATTAAGTATGCTTAACCGCCGTAATTATAGTGAATATCTTGACTGCGATGAAGTCGTGAGTCGGGAGGCATCATGCTTACCACCTGTCGAGCTTCCTTATTAACATTAGTTATCCTGCTGGCATTTTCTGTCGGAGCGTGCTCCGGTGGAGGATCGCCGGTAGAAGCCGGGACTGGTCCCGATCAGTCTCATTTCGCGAGCAGTATTTCCGGTACGGTATTTTACAATTCCGCTCCGGTAGCTTCGGGCCATGTTTTCGCGTATGACCTGGAAACATACGAGCTTGCCAACGAAACAAATATCAATTCAAACGGATCTTTTAACCTTGGTCTGGATGAAGGCCAGTATGTCGTCATCCCGGTAACTTCATCCGCCTGGCGGCAGCCGATCCTGAGTGAGACGTTTTCCAATTACGTCAACATCGGAACCGGCAACGATTACCGGATGGATTTCCCGCTCACATCGGAACTTCCATCCGGCGAGGAAATTATTTTCGGGTTTGTAACCTCAACCGAAAATGATCTTCCGATCGTTGGCGCAAGTGTTGCCGCGGCTGGACGTACGGCAAAGTCGGACGGTTACGGTTTTTACTTTATGACCGTGCCGGCCGGGACCGCGAACTTCAACGTCTCCGCACCCGGCTTCAACACTATCAACGTAAATATCAGGCAGGCACAGGGCAATCAGGAATTCTGGTCTACACCGTTCTTCAACCTCAGTCCTACCAACACGGTAGGCGGGAGTATCGGTGGAGTTGTCCGGGATGTAACTGACGGCACCGGTCTTGGCGGAGTCAGAATCACTCTGTCAATGCCTGGAGATCCACTCTTCGCCGATATCCAGTACCTGACTAATCTGGGTGGCCAATACAGGTTCTACAATCTTGCCGAAGGAATTTACAGGGTCAAATATGAACGACCCGGTTATTCCGATGGTACGCGCGATGGACTTGTAATCAAGGATCAGGACGACGCGATCATAAATGTCTTTATGAACGTGGAGACCGAGGGCCGTGGAGAAGTCTCGGGCGTTGTAAGAAACGCAGGAGTGCCACTCCCGGTATCTAATGCGAGAGTTTCGCTTTCAAATCCGCTCCTTGGCTCCAAAACAGCGATTACCGGTCCGACGGGAAGCTACAAGATTGAAGCTGTTGTTCCCGGCGATTACACGGTTACGGTAACCGCTCCCGGTGAAGGCGTTACTTTCTATGAAGCCCAGAGCACCTACCAGACAATCCGTGAAGGAACAAACCAGCTTGATTTCGCCCTTCGATTTATCAATGAGGGTGTACTCAGGGGCAATATATTCCTTACGGATTCAGGTTCCGGGCCGTTTGCCTTCCCACCGACCGGAGTCGATGTAACCGCTGAAAAACTGGGCGGACCTCTTACAGGCGTCAAATGGAAGACCAATTCTGATGGCAAGGGACAGTTCGTTTTCAACGGTATACCCGC
>Ga0214471_10002632_pt1 | contig 14068 bp, 14 predicted proteins | sample RVTome_5_FD_207665 | JGI IMG/M metagenome (GOLD analysis project Ga0214471, IMG submission 207665) | Soil microbial communities from uranium-contaminated site in the Upper Colorado River Basin, Wyoming, United States - RVT142D155 | ecosystem: Environmental > Terrestrial > Soil > Contaminated >...
GAACCCGTCACGGCAGACTAAGCTCATTGACGAAGGACCACCATACCCCCTTGCGAGCCATTAGGCCCCAGCCCGAGGCGAAGCAATCCCGGGCCCAACGCCCCGAACCTGAAAACGGAGCTTCGGCGCGCTGAAAACAATCAAACAATCAAACGGCCCCCAACCGAACTCGATCGGGAGCCGCTCTCTTGATTGATTGTCAGCGCAAACGGCTGCCCTAGGTGGTCGCTTCCGCCTTCTCCTCGATCGGCGCCGTGCCGATCCAGTGCCCCAGGTCCACGACGATGCCGTCCGGACCCTGGAACTTCAGCTCGTAGTGCGCGTCGGACATCCGGATCGTGTTCGCCTCCGTCGCGCCAAGCGCCTTCAGCCGCTCCATCGTCGCGTCCTCGTCCTCAACCTCGAAGCCGATATGAGCCACGCCCAGGCTCGCCTCGCCCTCCAGCGGCACCAGCGTGGAGTTGAGCAACGTGATGTTCAGCGTCCCGTCCGAAAGGTCAACAGCGCCGCTCGAACGGCGCTCCACAACCTCCATCCCCAGCCCTTCAACAAAGAACTTCTCGTAAGCCTCGATGTCGCTGCAGCGGTAAGCGATGTGCCGGATCTTCCCCATCGTATGTTTCTCCTCGTTGCCTGTTGCCTATTGCTTGTAGCTTGTTGCCTGCTGCTTGAAGCCTGTAGCTTGAAGCTTGACGCTCCCTACGGCCTGAAAACGGCGAATACCTTGTCTGAGTTACACAGCCACGACTCGACGAAGTGCGACTCATCGGGCTTGCGGCCGAGCTCCGCCATCGCCCCGGCCAGTCCGTACCAGTTCAGCAGCTCGTTATGCCCCGCCAGCTCCACGTCCTCGATCGTCGTGTCGCGCCAGAAATCGTAGTCGCCCGCGACAAGCGCCTCGTAGTACCGCTTGTCCGTCTCCACGTCGGGGTGGAAGTAGTGGTAGCGGCCCGTCAGGAAGTTGTGCGACCAGCTCGACGACGCCACCAGCGCGACGCGCCACGGGCTCTCAGCCATCGCCCGCGCGATGCTGCGACCCACGTCAAAGCAGCGCCACGGGTGCGGCGACGACGGGTCGACCTCGTCCTCGTTCGGCAGGTCGGCCAGGCTGTTCAGCACGCTGCCGTGCAGCTTGGTCAGCGGCCGCCCGTAGCAGTTCGTTGCGAACGGCAGCAGCGGGTACGGCAGGCCCTGCCGGTCCCAATCGAGGTAGAGCGCCGTGTTGAGGAACGCGTGGCCCAGCCCGTCGCCGTGGTTCGGCTTGTAGCAATACGCCACGTCGATCCCGTCAGCCAGGAGCCGGTTCGCGAGGTACTTCCCTGCCTTCTGATGCCCTGCGTAGTGAAACGCCTTGTCCTTCGGCTCGTCCCAGGAGTTCTCGCGGCCCGGCGGCAGGTGGTGCCACGGCTGCGCGTCGAACTCCGGGTACGCCAGCAACGCGAATGGCGGCACGATACTCTCGCGGAAGTTCTCGTACTGGTCGTCGCCCCAGATCAGGACCACGTCAGGGTTGAACGCATCGAGCTCCTTGCGCACCCAGCGGAAGTTCTCCGTTAGCAGGCGCCGGTGCTCGTTGGAGTGCGTCAGGCCCTCATCGTCGGCCCACTCCTTGCGCATTGCCTCCGGCCACGTCTCCGGGTTCTTGAACTCCTCCGGCAGCAGCGGGTCCTTCATGAAGCTCTTGGCACGCCCCGCCAGGCTCCCCTTCATCGTCATGCCGGGGTAATGCGTCATTCCCAGGCCCAGGATCTCGCCCATTTCAGCCCTCCAAACGAGCTAATTTGACAGTGCGCTAATTCTGCGCCCATCTGTCAATTTTGTCTTGCGTCCGGTGCTAATCTTTCGCCCATGGCGAAGGTCAGCGAAATCGCCGCCGCGGCACGGACGAAGCCCATCATCATCTGCGACTTCACGCCGCCGCGCGGAGGCGACCTCGTCCTGCTCGACGGCGCGAACGACCTCGTCGCCGCCGACTTCATCGCCGTCGCCTACAACCCCGGAAAGCTCGTCCGCGCCGACTCCGCCGCTGCCGCCTTTGCGATCAAGCAGCGCCAGGGCACCGACGTCATCTTCAACCTCTCGCCGCGCGACATGAACCGGCTCGCGCTGCAAGTCCCGCCTCGTCGGCGCGCAGCTCCTCGGCCTCGAAAACGTCCTCGTCCTGCAGGGCGACCCGCTGACTGAGCGCGACGGCACGAGCGCCGTCAACGAGTACACGGCGTCCGGCCTCATCGCCGCCATCGCCGCGCTGAACCAGGGGTCGGACCTCAGGGGCTCCAACCTCCGCGCGCCGACCGATTTCTGCATCGGCGCCTCGGCCGACCTCAACCGAGGCGTTCGTGCTGAGGCGCAGCTGACGGCCCGCAAGGTCGCGGCAGGCGCCCATTTCCTCGTGACGCAGCCCATCTTCGCCGCATCCGAAGCGCGCGACTTCCTCGAAGCCTACGCGCAGGTCGCCGGCGCCGCGCTCTCGATACCCGTCTTCTGGGGCCTCCAGCTGCTACGCGCCGACGGCGTCCTCTTCAGCAACGTCCCACAGCCGGTCCTCGACGACCTCGAGAAAGGCCGTGACGGCATCGACATCGCCGCGGAGCTCTACGCCGAGTTCGTCGACGCGGGCATCGACTGCCTCTACGTCGTAGCGCCGATCATGAAAGGCGGCGCCCGCGACTACGAAGCCGCGGGCGCCCTGATGCGTCAGGTTGGGCGCTAGGCTTACTTGCCCCAGAGGCGCTTCGAAGCGATCGCCGCGCCTTCGCCCATCGCCTTGAACTTCGCCCACATGATCGAGGGGTGCGCCACGCGGCTCAGACCGCAGTCCGTCCCGCCGATCACGTTCTCTTTGCCCACAACGCTGGCGTAGCGCTCGATCCGCTGCGCACACGTCTCCGGGTGCTCGACGAACTCCCGCGAGGAGTGGCCCAGGATGCCGGGCATCAGTATCTTGCCGTCCGGCAGCGGGTGGTCCTTGAACACCGTCCATTCGTGCTCGTGCTGCACGTTCGCCGCCTCGATCGAGTAGCACTGCGCCTTCACCTTGTAGACAAGGTCGATGATCTCCGATAGAGGGATGTCCGTGGTGTGCGGGTGGTGGAAGCTGCCCCAGCACATATGCAGCCGCACCAGCTCTTCCGGGATGTCGCGGATCGCGTGGTTGGTCGCCTCGACGCGCACTTCGAGGAACTTGCGGTAGTCCGCCACCGACATCTCCGAGTGAATCAAGTAGCCATCAGGGAACCCCGGGTCGTCCAGTTGGACGATGATCCCGGCGTCGGCGATCGCCTTGTACTCCTCGTGCATCGCGTCGGCGATCGCGAAGACCATCTCCTCTTCCGTCTTGTAGTAATCGTTGCGCAGCCAGTGCTCGATCGTCCCCGGTGCCAGCGCGGACAGGAAGCCCTCTTCGACGCCGCTCTCCGCCATCGCCGCCTTGAGGTACTCAATGTCGCGTTGCGTGTCTGCCTGCCCCACGTAGCTCAACGGCCCGGCGGCGTAGACGGCGGTGCGCGAGAACCCGCCGGCGCCACCGAACTGCCCCTGGGCTCGCGCGTCCTCGAAGTAGTCCGCGAAGGGTATCTCTTCGCGGGCCGTGATCGACTGGTTACCCGCTCGCTCGCCTTCGCTCAGCGGCCGGATCTCGATGCCGCCGAGGCGCGCCCGAGCGTACGTCATCCAGCCGAGGCCGAGCCCCTTCGTGTACTCGCCGTCGTTGACCACGTCGACGAGGTTCTCCTTCTGCAGCCGCACGACGTCCTTGACGCCCTGCTTCACGACCGCGGCCTGATCGGCGCCGGGCGCCTCACCGGGCGGCTGGCCCTTCATCATGTCGATCATCGCCGGCGTGCCGTGCAGGCTGCCCGCGTGGCTGGTCAGAATCCGGTCCGTACTTCGCTTCATGAGTTCTCCTTCATTCGACCTTCTGGCTTGTGAAGCCACAAGCCTATGCCGCGTTGCCGAAGGGCCGTCGCCAGCGCAAGCCTGCAAATCTACCGTAGTCTCCGTCGGTCGTGATCCACTCGCTTCCAGATTCAATGGCGAGCGCCGCGAGATAAGCGTCCGGCACCAGATTGCCTCGCACGCCGCTGCTGCGGCATAGCTCCCTGAAGATCTCCCAGTGTCGCTGGCCGGGAGCCACCACAACACAGTTCGGCTGAGCTCGTATAGCCTCAACGAACGCCAGCGCGTCATCCAGAGGGCTCGGCGGGACGAAAACCGAAGGGTGCGTAACGATGCGCAAGAACCCGCTGCACACAATGTCGGCCATCGCGAACGCTTCGGCGCCGTTCACGACCTCCTCTAACCAGGCCTTGTACCGCTCGTGGTCCGCGGCGTCCTCGCGGTGGGCGTAGACGAGGACGTTAACGTCCGTGAGAAGCATCGCGCGTGCTCATGATCTCGAGAAGCGCGGCGGAATCATCCAGGTCCACGCCCGGACGCAGGCCCTCGCCTTTGAAGGTTCGTAGCGACACACGCTGCCGCTCCGATGACGCCTTGCGCAGCGCGAGCCGCTCGCGCAGCGCTTCCTCGACAAGCTCCGTGAGGCTTCGGCCCGTGGCCGCAGCCGCCATCTTCGCTTCCTTGAGCAGCTCGTCATCCAGATTGATCGTTGTCCTCATGCATCAAAGCATACCATCACTGCATCTTGATGCGCACCCCTTCTCCTTGCGTCGCGTGAACACGTTCCTCGCGTTGACTACATCGATCCTCCTTGGCCAGACGCGCCGCTAATCAGCGGGGCGTCGTAATGCTGATGCCGAGGCCCCTGGCTGTCAAATCTCGCTTTCTCTGGCGCTGACCGTTCTGACCCATTACGATTTCGCCGTCCCCGTTGAGCCAAGGAGAACACAATGAGCACTCGAGCCGTCCTAACCGACGCCAACGCCCCCGGCCACCTCGTCATCGCCGAGGTCGAAGACCCCTCGCCGCGACCGGAAGAGGCAATCGTCCGCGTCAGCGCGCTGTCGATTAACCGTGGCGAGATTCGCCGCGCCCAGGCCGCACCTCCCGGCGGTCGCATCGGCTGGGATGTCGCCGGCGTCATCGAGACCGCTGCAGCCGACGGCAGCGGACCGAAGGAGGGGCAACGAGTCGTCGGCGTCCTGCAGAATCGCGCCTGGGCCGAGCTGGTCGCGATCCCGTCCAGCAACCTCGCAGTCCTGCCCGACAACGTCAGCTTCCAGCAGGCGTCGACGCTGCCCGTCGCAGGCCTGACCGCCCTCTATGCGCTCGACCGCGCCAACGGGCTCGCGGGGCGCAAGGTGCTGATCACGGGCGCCTCCGGCGGCGTCGGCAACATCGGCATTCAGATCGCGGTCAACGGCGGCGCCGAGGTCACAGCCCTCGTGCGCCAGGAGCGGCACGCCGACTCGGCGCGCCAGGCGGGCGCTCACCACGTCGTCGCCGACGAGACCGGCAAGGCTGCCGCCGAGTTCGGCCCCTACAACCATGTCCTGGAGTCCGTGGCCGGCGAAGTCCTGGCCAACGCGATGACGATGCTCGCGCCCGGCGGCCACATCGTTGTCTACGGCGTTTCCGCCGGCGGTCCGCTCACGGTCGACTCCACGGTCTTCCTGCGCTCTCGCCTGACCATCAGCGGCCTCGCCGTCTTCACCGAGCTGCACAAGGAGACGGCCGCCGTTGGTCTCGGGAGGCTTGTGGGCATGGTGTCGGCCGGGACGCTGAAGCCCCACATCGCAATCGAGGCGCCGTGGACCGAGATTGGCAACGTCGCGCTGCAGCTGATTGAGCGCTCGTACCCCGGCAAAGCAGTCCTTACGGTTAGCTAGGGACGTGAATTGACGCGATAAACGAGGCGCATGTACATTCGAAGTGGAATGTACCGGTCAGAGATTCGGACAATCAGACAGACCTCTCTACCTGACTGGAGCAGTGTGTCCCTGCATTAGAAACATGTTTGAGCCTCAGCTCAGCCGACCGCGGGCACGCCATTCAGAGAGCGGCCCGCGGTATTTGTTTGCCATGAGCGCGGACCGGGTCTCAGGGAAAGGTCATGAGTCTACTTTCGCTCAGTAACATCTCCGTCGCCTTCGGAGGCGACACCATCCTCGACGCGATCACCTGCGAAGCCAACCACGGCGAACGCATCGGCCTCGTGGGGCGCAACGGCACCGGCAAGACCACGCTCTTACGCGTCCTCGCGGGTAACGAGAGGCTGGGCGGCGGCACACGCCACGTCGCGCGCGGACTGCGCTTCGCCCTCGTTGAGCAGGTACCGCCGCTGGTCGATGGCACACGTACCGTTCGCCAGGAAGTGCTCTCACCGCTTCAGGATGTCCTCGATTTGCCCGATGCGCTACAGGCTGCGGCCGATGGCATTGCGGCCGGGGACGAGGACGCGTCCGAGGTCTACGCCGCTCTGCTCCAGCGCATGGACTCGGAGGGCGCCTATTCTATCGAGTCTCGCTTCGCCGAGGTCATGAGCGGACTGGGGCTCGCCGAAGCCGACTGGGACCGGCCGCTGCGAGAGCTCAGCGGCGGCCAGCGTGCGCGTACCGGCCTGGCCCGAGCCCTTATGGCAGGGCCTGACTTGCTTCTCCTGGACGAACCGACCAACCACGTCGACCTCTACGGCCTGCGCTGGCTCGAGGCATTTCTCGCCCGTTGGAGCGGCTGCGTCATCGTGACCTCCCACGACCGCTACTTCCTCGATAAGGTCGCGACCCGCATCTGGTACCTCGAGAGGACGCACCTCAAGGCCTATTGCGGCGCCTACAGCAAGTTCGAGCAGTCACGCGTTGCGGAGATCGAGCGGCAGCAGAAGCAGTACGAGCAGCAGCAACAGCTCATCGCCAAGGAAGAGGACTACATCGCACGGACTCGCGTCGGCTGCCGCGCGACAGAAGCGCAGAACCGTCTCAAGAAGCTCGCTCGCCTCGAACGCATCGCAGCGCCGAAGCACCAACGCGCCGTCCGCTTCGAGTTCAAGGCGACCCGCAGCGCCGAAGTCGCAGTCAAGACACGCGAACTGTCCGCCGGCTACGACGGCACGACGATTCTGCGCGCCGGGAACCTGGAGCTGGGGCGCGGTGAGCGTGTGGCGCTGCTGGGCCGCAATGGCTCCGGAAAGTCCACCCTGCTGCGAACACTTGCCGGCGAGCTGCCACCCGTGACGGGCGGCCTGACGCTCGGCACAGCGGTGACAACAGCGCATTACTGGCAGGAAGCCGAGAACCTCAACCCGGCCTCGACCATCCTCGACGAGCTGCTGCGGCCGGACGGCACGAGGACGCAAGACGCTCGCGATCAGGCAGGCCGATTTCTCTTCAGCGGCGACGACGTGCTCAAGCGTGTCGCCGACCTCAGCGGCGGCGAGCGCAGCCGGCTCGCCCTGGCGAAGCTGGTGCGCTCCGGCGCTAACCTCCTGCTTCTCGACGAGCCGACCAACCACCTGGACATCCCGAGCCGAGAGGCGCTGGAAGAAGCCCTCGCGGGCTTCGAAGGCACCATGGTCCTCGCATCGCACGACCGGCGCCTGATCCGGCGGCTCGCAACGCGCCTCTGGGTCATAGAAGACGGCACCCTGCGAGACTTCAACGGCACGCTCGAGGAGTACGACGCAGCCAGCGCCACGCCGCCGCCAGAACCTCACCCTCGCAGACAGGTTCGCGAAGTGGCCGCGCCGGCATCGAACCGGAGGCTGGAGCAGAGTCGCCGGGAGATGGAGGAAGCCATCCATGAAAGGGAAGCGTCGCTGAAAGACCTCGGCGAGCAGATCAACGCAGCCAGTGCGGCCGGCAACCTGGCACGACTAAGTGAGCTCGGTAGCCGGTTTGCAGCGCTTCAGCGCGAGGTCGAGCAGTTGATGGTGGAGCGGGCCGGCCTGCAGTAGGCGGCTAGTCCAGCAGCGCGATGAACTCGAGACGCGGCAGCCCGCTGTGCGGGAAGTCAGCCTCGGTGACCTGCACGTCCGGCGGGTTCGACGGCCAATGACGCGCCATCACCTTCGCGATGTCCACGGCGTAGGCTACGTCACCGACGCCCCAGGTTGCCTGCATCACGTGTCGCAGGTCACCGCCGGCATGCTGCAGCACCCGGCGCGCATGCGACTCCACGAGTCGCTCGGCCTGCGCTTCGGCATCGTCCGCCAACCGCCCCTGTACGCGCGATGAAACGACAAGGTTGCCGGCCCGCGCCCCAAGCGATATCGGGTCGTTGTGCTTGATGCCTTCGATTTCGATGATCTCCCGCGCTGCGCCGGCCCGGGCGATGAACTGCAGGCTGACGTTGACGCCGGGCAGCAGGTACGCGGGGACGTATTTGTGCACCGGCTTCTGCGCCGCGTCCGGGAACGCTTCAACCATGGCGGCGTTGAGCACGTCCTTCTCTCCAAGGTCCCGCAAATAGCCCCCGATACGTAGCACGGCGCCGCGATCAAGGCCCGCCTCAGCGAGAACACGGTTGAGGTTGGCAAACGCCGCCCGCATTTGTGCTGTGGTGTCGCCGCTGGTCACCCCCGTCTCGCGGTCCGCGGCCGTGACGCCCGCGCTGAACACCACGTCGCCGATGCGCACGCCGGCAGGCGCCCCGCCGACGTAGAAAAGCTCCGGCCGTTCGCGGTCATCGTCGAGCACCGCGAACGCGTCGAGGCGGACCAGGTGTCCGAGTGGCAGCGGCGCTACGTCGGTCTCGATTTCGGCGCCGCGCAACGAATCGCTGAGCGTCAGCTCAATGGCCTCACCGTCCGCGGGGTCGGCAACGCTGGCGACCACTCGCCTGATGTGCTCCAGCCCGCCGCCCGCGCGCTCGACTGAGTGACGCAGCAACCCAAGCGCGTGCATCAGCTGCGTCGTGGGGTCCAACTCAATGGCGCCGCTGAGCGGATCGGCGCCGCCGAGGTTACCGGCGTAGATGTGGCTGTTGACCCGCAGGCCTAACGGCATCGTGGCGCGCGGCTGCGGCGCGTAGATCTCGAAGAGTTGCGTAAGGTCCACGGCGAAAAGCTAGCACGCGGCGCCACTATGTCCTATACGCCCCGCCCAGCTATGATTTGATGGTCACTCGCGCGGAATCCGAATACCACAGGAGGATTAGATGGCCGAGGAGTTCGACTTCAAGGGCAAGGTCGCGATCGTCACAGGCGGTGGGCACGGCATCGGCCGCGAGATCGCCGAGAGTCTGGCGAAGCACGGTGCCTCGGTCGCGATCACGGGACGCACCCAGAGCCGGCTCGATGACACCGTCGCCGCAATCGAGGGCGCCGGGGGCAAAGCGATCGCCTTCTCAGCCAACGTCGCCGACGAAAAGGCGATCCGCGCGCTCGTCGCTGAAACCGAGGCGAAGCTCGGCCCGATCGATTTCCTGGTCAGCAACGCCGGCGTCGACGGTCCGTTCGGCCCGCTCTGGCTCAACAAGACCGAAGACTGGCACTACACGCTGGAGACCAATCTCATGGGCTCGGTCATCGTGGCGCAATCTGTGCTGCCCGGCATGGTCGAGCGGCGCAGCGGACAGATCGTCTTCGTCGGCAGCGGCGGCGGCCTCTGGGGGATCCCTTACGACACCGGATACGCGGTGACCAAGGCAGGCCTGATCCGCCTGGCTGAAACGTTGGCTCTGGAGGCGGAGGAGTACAACGTGCGGTGCTTCGTCATACACCCCGGCGTCGTCCACACTGGCATGTCGGACTCCGTCATGAACGACCCGGACGGCCAGAAGTGGCTACCCAAATATGATGTGGCCCTTGAGCGCGGCAAGACACCCATCGAGTGGGCCTCCGACCTGACCAACTTCCTGCTCTCCGGCCAGGGCGACGGCCTCTCCGGCTGCTTCATCAGCGTCAACGACGACTGGCGCGACATGGCTAAGCGCGCCAAAGAGATTCAGGACGGCGACATGTACAAGCTGCGCCTGCGGACCACACCCGGCCAGCGCCCACCGCGTCCCTTCCAGTAGCCAGGCAAGTATCCCAAGGAAAGTGCGCAGATCAGTTTGACCTGCGCACCGCCACCGGCGACCGAGGCTTCTACCTCGACGGCCAGTCTTCCTCCAACCACGGCGGCAATGGCGCGCCGGGCTTGGTGACTTCTAACGGGACGTCTTCGTCACCCCTCGGGTTGTCCTCGTTGTAACGCTGCAGGGCGTCCGGAACTTCGTAATAGATCTCCAGCCGGTTGCCGTCCGGATCGGCGAAGTAAATGCTGCGCTGGCTGATGTGGTCGGTGCAGTGGCTGATCTCGACGTTGTGGTTCTGCAGCGAGCAGTAGGCGTCGCGCAGATCCGCGTAGCTGCCAACCTCAAATGCAATGTGGAACAGGCCGACCTGCCCACGCTTCGGCATCTCCGCGTTTTGTGGCTCCGGATGAGGGAATACGTCGATCGTGTGGAAGTTATCGCCCAGTGTCATGAACGTGCCGCCATGCTCGGGGTCCTGTTCGCTGACGTCGAAGCCCATCACATCGCGGTAAAACGCGCGCGAGCGATCTTCATTCGCAACCATCAGCGCAACGTGGCCAACTCGCTTCAGTCTCACGCAAACCTCCAGAGGGTGCTGTCTTGTCGCACGGATCGTGCGACCGGCGCCGAAGCTTGTCAACGCCGCCATCGAACGGGTACGGCGAGACAGGAATGATGAAGCGTAGGCACACTATCGTCGCCATGGCTTCTTGACGATATAAACGCAGAGGATTTCTGCCCAAGAAGAAACAATGGATCGAACCTGGAGCCTTGGCGAGAGACCGATACCAGGCCAGACAGTCATGCTGGCCGCGAGCATCGCTGCGGTTATCGGCACCAGTCTCGTGATCGAGGTGAGCGGCGGCTTGCCGAGCCAGATGGCGCATCTCTACTACCTGCCGGTGGTGCTGAGCGCCCTAACTCTCAGTCTGAAGCGCGGTCTCGCCGTGGCGATTATCGCCGCGCTTGCAGTCTCCCCGGCCATCGATCTCCTCCATATGCTTGCCGGACGCCCCCTTTACTTCGAGGGTACTGCACCTTGGAACCTCACCAACTCGGGTTGGGTGCTGCGACCGCTGGCGTTTCTTTGCCTCGGGTACGTAGGCAACCGGCTCTCCGAGGAACGCGGCGCCTACGTCGGCGAGCGCTTGCTTAGCGAGTCGCGTGCCAACGAACTGATGGCTTTAAACCGCATCGACCGTATGATTCTCTCCGGCGCCGGCGAAGTTCAATCGATCCTCGAAATCGCCCGCTTTGCACTGGACCTGCTCGGCGCGAAGCAGGCCGGCATCGTGACGCCTGACCTTGGCGGCAAGAAACAACAGACCTTTCGAGGCTTCACGCGGCGTAGTGACGGCGAAGTTGTCCTGATTGAATCTGAGCACCGGACCTTAGGCGAAGGGGTCTCCGGGTGGGTGATGACCCACGGTGGCACCGCATTCACACGTGATATCTATGCAGACCCGCGTTACCAGATGCTGGCCGACATCGCCCGAAATCGTGGATACCGTTCGACCGCCGGCGCAGCCATCGTCCTGGACGGTGAGGTGCTGGGCGCCCTCGTCGTCTCGCTCGAAGACATCCACGACTTCACAAGGGACGAGTTGGGAGCCCTCGATCGCATCTCAGACCAGGCAGCCGTTGCCATCTCCAGCGCTCGCCAGCGCGAGGCGCTGCAGAACATGGGCCTGGAAACCGCGATGGTGCTGTCCAACGTGATCGAGACTCGCGACGCCTACACAGGCGACCATTGCATTCGTCTCGTCGACTACTCTGGCATGACGGCCCAAATGCTGAAACTTCCGGCCAAGGAGATTGACCTGATCAGGCTCGGAGCGGCCCTCCACGATGTTGGAAAAATCATCGTGCCCGACAGCGTCCTGAAGAAACCCGACAAGCTATCCCCGGATGAGTACCAGCAGATCAAGCAGCACTGCTACATCGGCGGCCAGATTTGCAAGAAGGTGCCCTTCCTCCGCTCCGTCCATGACATCGTCTACCACCACCACGAGTTCTACGATGGGCATGGTTACCCTGACAACATCGCCGGAGAGGCAATCCCGCTTGGCGCGCGCATCGTCGCCGTCGCCGACGCGTACGACGCCATGACCACGGACCGGCCCTACCGCAAAGCAATGTCCGACGATGACGCGGTCCAGATCCTGACCGACGGCGCCGGGACACAATGGGACCCGGAGATCGTCCGTTGCTTCCTCGACGGCATCAAGAGCGACTTCGCGCGCCTGCGGGCCGCCTGATCGTTCGCTAACGCCGTAGAATCGACGCCAGCCATTCGTTGATCGGGCTCACGGCCTTGAAGTGCGACACACACGTTTCGACGAAGCCCGCGCTCCCGGCTTCGGGCGGGACCGTGTCCTCCAGCACCCCGACCAACCCCTCATGGAGCAGATACACGGCGCGTGGATGAGATGCGTCGTAACCTCGCGGTACCGACTTCCGGCTCGCAAGACCTACCTCGTACGGACCGCCAACTCTGGCGACGGCTGCTTCGAGAGCACGTCCCTTCGCGTCATCCAACACCGCCCTGCGGTAAGCTTCCAGGCCCTCCTTGCTGAGGTGATGGATGCCGGCCCCAATTGCCCATCGCTCCGGCAGTAGACGCATGAAGTAGCCCGGCGTCTCCCAACCTTTCTTGTCGCCCGTCCAGAACCACATGTCGATGTGATTCTTGTAAGGCGTCTTGTCCTTTGAGAAGCGCACGTCGCGGTTGATGCGGAACAGCGACCCGTTGACCCGCGGCTCGAACCGCACATCTCCCGGCAGCTCCGCCGCCAGTCGTGGGCCAATGGCTTCGATGAATGCCAAAGCCGGGGCGAGGTAATGCGCCTCGTAGCGGGCGCGGTTCGCCGTAAACCAATCGCGGTCGTTGTGTTGAGTCAGGTCGCGCAGAAAGGCAAAGGTCTCCGGCGCGAAGCCGGTGAATTCGCTAACCAAGAGACACCTCTCTCAGCCTGCGCCGCAGATAACGCGCCTCGACGGGGTTGCTGCAAAGCTCAATCGCCGCGCGATAGCTCGCTACGGCTGCATCGCGCTGGCCGGCACGACGCTGCAGGTCGGCGCGCGCCGCATACGCCAGGTAGTAACCAGCGAGCTCACCTCGCGCGTCGATATCGTCCAGCAGCTTGAGACCTGCCTCGGGCCCAAATGCCATCGCGACGGCCGCGGCGCGGTTGAGTTCCACCACCGAGCTGGGCTGAAACCGCATCAGCTCACTGTAGAGCAGCGCGATCTGGGTCCAATCCGTATTCGCCGGCCCTGGCGATTCGGCGTGCAACGCCGCGATCGCGGCTTGCAGCTGGTACGGCCCCGGCCGTCGCATGCGCAGCGATCGCTCGACCAGCGCGCGGCCCTCCTCGATTCGCTCAACGTCCCATAGCGACCTGTCCTGCTCCTCCAGGGTCAACAGGTCCCCGGCGGAGTCAGTGCGGGCAGCACGGCGCGAGTCGATCAGCAGCGTCAGCGCCAGGAGACCCATGACCTCGGGCTCGTCCGGCATCAGCGCCAGCAGCAGCCGGCCGAGGCGTATCGCTTCGTCGCACAGTTCAGTCCGCAGCAGCGACTCACCGCTGCTTGATATGTAGCCCTCGTTGAAGATGAGGTAGATCACCGCCAGCACGCCCTGGAGGCGGTCGGGCAGCTCGTGCTCCGGCGGCACGCGATACGGGATACGGGCGTCGCGGATCTTGGAGCGGGCCCTCGTCAGCCGCTTTGCCATCGTCTCTTGATTGACGAGGAATGCCCTGGCGATCTGCGGTGTATCGAGCCGAGCGACGGTCCGCAGCGTTAGCGCAACTTGCGCGTCGAGCGCCAGTGCCGGATGACAGCAGGTGAAGATGAGGCGGAGGCGGTTGTCTTCCACTGAATCCTCCTCCACCTGCACATCGCTGCCTGCGGTGGCCTGCTCATGCTCGAGCAGCGCCTGCAGCATTTCTTGCTTGCGCCTGAGCGTCTGTCCACGGCGTAGCTGGTCGATGGCTTTGCGGCGAGCCGTGGTGATGATCCAGGCGTCCGGGCGTGCCGGCACGCCATCCGTAGGCCAGCGCTCCAGCGCCGTGATCAGTGCTTCCTGGAAAGCGTCCTCGGCGAGCTGAAAGTCGCCGTCGCACAGACGGATGAGCGTGGCAGTAATGCGCGC
>Ga0214471_10002633_pt1 | contig 14067 bp, 15 predicted proteins | sample RVTome_5_FD_207665 | JGI IMG/M metagenome (GOLD analysis project Ga0214471, IMG submission 207665) | Soil microbial communities from uranium-contaminated site in the Upper Colorado River Basin, Wyoming, United States - RVT142D155 | ecosystem: Environmental > Terrestrial > Soil > Contaminated >...
TAACGGTCCGGACATCGGCGCAAGACGGTGGCTCATTGACGCCGGAACAACATAGGGGGCCCTCTTCACACCATCCCCTACATCCGGTAGCCTGTTCGCTCGACTTCGTGAATTATCCGGGCTAGGGGGCAAGGTCGCCCTGATCGAACGCCACCTTCTCGGCGGCGACTGCCTGAACTATGGCTGCGTGCCCAGCAAGGCCCTGATCGCCGCGTCGCGCGCGGCCGCCGAAGTGCGACGAGCCAACCGCTACGGCGTGGTCCCGGCGGCCGCTGGGGTGGACTTCCCGGCCGTGATGGAACGGGTTCGGCGCATCCGCAGCGAGATCAGCGCGCACGACGCAGCCCGACGTTTCCGCGAGATGGGCGTCGATGTCTACTTGGGCGATGCAAGGTTCACCGCCTCGGATATCGTGGAAGTCGCCGGGCAGTCGCTTCGCTTCGCCCGCGCGTGCATCGCCACGGGTGCCCGGGCCTTTCGGCCGGACATCGAAGGCTTCGCCGAGGCAGGCTTCCACACCAACGAGACGATCTTCTCGCAGACGGAGTTGCCTCGCCGTCTTGCAGTGCTGGGCTCCGGGCCGATCGGGTGCGAACTCGGGCAGGCCTTCCGCCGCCTGGGCAGCGAGGTCACGATGATCGAGAAAGGGCCGCAGTTCCTGGGCAAGGAGGACCGGGATGCGGCCGAGATCATCGGCCAGGCCTTCATGGCCGACGGCATCCGCTGCATGCTCAACGCTGAGGTCTGCAGGGTCACACGCGATGACGGAGGCAAGCATGTCCACGTCCACACGCCGGACGGCGAGCAGGTCGTGACGGCCGACGAGATTCTCGTGGGCTTCGGCCGCGTGCCGAACGTCGAGGACTTGGGGTTGGAGTCGGCCGGAGTGGAATACGACGCCCGCCACGGCGTGAAGGTTGATGACCGTCTGCGGACCACCAACAAGCGGATCTATGCGGCTGGCGACGTGTGCCTGAAGCACAAGTTCACGCACACCGCCGACGCGACGGCCCGCATCGTGATCCAGAACGCCCTGTTCTGGGGCCGCAAGAAGCTCAGCGCCCTCAACGTCCCCTGGTGCACGTTCACCGACCCCGAGGTCGCCCACGTGGGTCTGTACGAGCAGGAGGCCGAGGATCGTGGCATTGAGGTGGACACGCTCACCAAGCCGTTCAATGACAACGATCGCGCCCTGACCGAAAGCAACGATGAAGGCTTCGTCCGGGTCCACATCAAGAAAGGCACCGACCAGATCGTCGGCGCGACCATCGTCGGCCGACATGCCGGCGACATGATCAGCGAGATCTCCGTCGCCATGGCCGGCAAGGTCGGCCTGGGCACATTGGCGAGTGTGATCCACCCGTACCCCACGCTCGCCGAGGCCCTCAAGGGCGTGGGCGACATGTACAACCGGACACGTTTGACGCCCAGAACGGCGGCCCTGCTCCGGCAGATACTGAAGTGGCGGCGGTAGCCTGAGACCACGCTCCCACGGACGCGGTACGGTTCATATCAGCGACGGCGTCTGCGACGCTCGTCCTCGCTCGTCGCCGCGGCGATGGACAGCCTCAACAAGGAAACCCTCCAGTCCGACGAGTCGATGATCGCCGCCAGGCCGAGCTGCTCCCGGGCAGACTGCAAGTCACCCCGAGCAATGTACAGGTGGCCGAGCTCGGTGCGCGCCTCGAGCAGATCGTCCTGCACTACGAGCCGGAGCCGTTTCTTCTCCCTCTCGACGTCGGCCACGTCATAGCCTTCCGCCTTGAGCCCGGCAGCGTCGGGAGAGAGGCCCGGGGGAATCCGATCCAGCGCATCTCCGGCTGCCTGCAGGAGCGCCACCGACTTGTGGATCCGATGGGCAGCATCAACGGAGTCGTCGAGATCCTTCCTGGCGGCGGCGAGATACCGACCCCCTTCCTCCATCAGCTCCGAGGCATCATCAATCCGTTTCCAGCCCTTTCTCATGCGGCGCTGGTTCTCTTTCCGGGCCACCGCGAGATGCCCTTCCTGACGGACCGTGCGCTCGAGCTTCGACAGAAGTTCCTGCACCGCTGGCGTCGCCTCGCAAGCGTCGTAGTGACCGAGGGTATCGCTCAGATATCGGATCGCCCGACGGGTCTCCCCGGCCTCCTCCAGCTTTCTTGCCTGCGTGAGTCGGGCTCGAGTGCAGTCCGCACGAGCCTCTTCAATCCGTTCATCGATCGCGTTCGACGAACCGGGCTCGAGCTCTCTTGCCCGCTTCAGGGCCTCGACGCGCAGGGAGTGGAGGTCGTGCGACTTCGCGAACGTGGATAGCTCGACCCAGGCTTCAGGATCGTCTTGATCCATGTCCCGCTCCAGCGCCTGGTAGATCACGGTCGGGTTCACCAGGTCGCGCTCGATGCCGACGCGGGATCCGGGATGCCCGAGGAGCTCCACGAAGACCGTGTTCTCGTCGACGTCCAGGACGCGCCCGTATCGCGATCCGACCTGGAGCCAGACCGCGTTCGCCGTCTCGTTCGCCTTCTCCATCTCCACCGCCGCACCGCTTCCGCGCTCCGCGCTGCCCGGACTATTCTTTCTTTCCTGAGCATGAGACATGCCGATCAAGGCCATCGCGAACAAAGCGCTCAGAAGTGCCCGAGCGATTCCTGTCCGCAGGGGTCTACCCGTCACCGTTTCCTCTGTTTGAGGGGTCATCTTTGCTGCTGCTCCTTCCGTTGGGTCAGGATTCACGTTCGTCGGGCGCCAAGATCCATCTCCCTGCACAGGCCCCTGGAAGACCAGGACAGGATTGCCGCTCTTACTGACTCCTGGCGGCACGTCTGTGCCACCACGAACCCTTGCGCCGCTCGCTCGAGGGCGAGCCTTCAGCGGAGGCGTTCTCCGCGGGGGTGGAAACGGCGTCCGGAGCGGGCAGGATCCCGCCCGTGGAGTCCTGCTCGGCAAAAGCTTCCGTCCCCTCGTCCTCGAGCTCCTCCTCCGCTCGCTGCCAGTTCTGGTCGCTCTCGCCGCTCTGAGATCCATTCCTGATGTAGATGTCGTACGCGCGCCGGGCGATGTCGTCATGGGATGCCTTCAGCGCCACCGGACGCGAGGCCGCTCCGACTTGCCGGGCCACCCCAGGTCTCTTCGGTGTGGTGAGGGCGCTTGTTGATCCCGGTTGCGTGATGGAATCTCTCATTGCTTCCGCCTCTCTCCCTGCAACGGTGTGCATGGGTGGTTTCAGGAGCCGGTGTCGAAGGGCAATCGGACTCTCCGAGCAACCAGCAATTGGACCGTCGCCGCCTGGGAATTGATCCCAGGCGGCTGATCCGATCTGTCAGTTGGCCTGATAGGTGAACCTCTGTCCACCGATTGAGGCTTCGGCCATCAGTCCCGCCTCATCCATCGTGAACACCGCCACGCCATTCTTGTACTTGGCGTTGGCTCCGGCGCCTGACTTCAGCGCTACGGCCGAAGCTTGGGCGTCGAAGTTGAGTTTTCCCTGGCGGAAGTGATCCACGGACTTCGAGTCTTCGAAGCAGACGATCTCCGTATACACCTGCGCGCCAAGCTGCGCACCGATCGATGCCTGGCTGAGGTCGCAAAATCCAACTTGACTGCCATTCACATAGAGCACGCCCTTGCCGTACGCTCCGCCGACGACGGCTCCACCCTTCCCGATCGAGGGAAACACGGCGTAGCCCGCGGCCGAACGAAGGACGCCGGTCAGGCTTGGGTCGCTGACCTGCGCCTTGCTGAACGCGGTTGCTGCATCCTTGCGGATGTCCGTCTTGCCTTGCACCGAACTGGGCGCCGTCGAACAGGCGCTCAGGACCACCATGGTGATCGCACTGGCCACCACACACATCGTTCTCATCAGGTACATCTTCATTGCATGTCCCTCTTGAAAAATGGCCCGCACCGGAACAACGTCCGGATTACGGCCCAAAGCTGCGAACCTCTGCACTCCATGCTGACGGATACACATCCGGCAGCTCACTTTTGACACAGTCTCATCACATGTGGGACGCGACGAAGTCTCACCGCAATGCTCGGCGGCAACAAAGCGCATGCCGTCTGCACTGAACGGCGCTACGTTGAGAGTCTGCGTCCTTGAACCAGCTGCACGACGATCACGATCAGCGCCACCACCAGCAGGAGGTGGATCACCCCACCGAACGTGTAGGCCGTGATCAGTCCAAGCGCCCACAACACGATGGCGATGAGGGCAATGGCCCAGAACATGATGCGCTCCTTTCAATGGTCAGGTAAGTTGTGACCGGTATTGATGCCCGGATTGGGCTCAGCTCAGCCGCGAAAAGGAATTCATGGCCTTCGGCGCGTGGCCAGTCCGCTGTTGCCGAACCGTACTGGTTGCCTCGGCAACCAGTTGCGCCATGGTTGGTCTGCTGTTCGAAATATGGTGCACCCCTGGCAGTGGCCCCGTCATCGCATTCGCAAAAAAAAAGCCGACTTGGTTCGGCACTTGCAAAAGTGACAAACCAAGTCGGCTTACTCGTCAACGGGCCCCCCAGCGTACCGGGTTACCCTTCATCTAGTCATCCGACGCGGAACCGATTCGCAACGCACTCGGGCTCCGCTGACCTCCCATACTAGCATACTGCAGGCGGGTAGGGAACCAATCGCGCTTCTTCCGTCCGTTGGCTCGCCCTTTTTTGCCCTCTCGCTTCCCCCGACACCCGGGAGCAGCCGCAGCGCGCCTTCTTCACTTCTCCTGCCCTCACCCCGGGTTATCCTCGTGGCCCGGCAGGCCTCCGCCGGGCGGGCGAGGAGCGTTCGTCACGCTGGACCCGAACGGGTTGCTCGCCGCGGCATCTTCGATCAGGCCCTGCACGACAAAGACCCCGGGGACGTTCATCACGCGGTCGATCGACCAGGGGACCAGGGGGCCAGGGGCGATGAAACCCCTTTGTCACCACGCGTTCCTCTCATTGTTAATGGAAGACCCTTGCTTGCAGCGGATCCCGATGGTAGATCGTAGGCACAATAAGTCAGTCGGAGGACTAGATCAGGGGCAGCTCGGCTCGAGCCGGGAGGCCACCTCGCGAGTAAGCCGACTCGGACCAGCACTGTTCTTCGTGCCGGTCCGAGTCGGCTTTTTTTTGTCCGCGGCACGGGCGAGACATCGCCGCCCTCCGAACAACCTTGATCAAACGGATCGAGTTCCGTTCACTGAGGAGAGCCCAATGACTTCCCACAGCAGCATGCCTCCCAAGGCAAACGTTCTGTTCACGTCGTGGCCCGCCGATGATTGCGCCGCACCGAGAAGGAGCGCGAGCGAGGCGAGGTCTCGAGCTTTCTTGCTTACAAGGGCTGCCGCCCTCGGCGCGACCCTCCTGGTCTTGCCGGGTTGTGGAAACCTATTCGGCAGCAGTAACTCGGGCGGCCCTGTGGCGCTACCGGTCGATTTGGTCGAGAAGAATTCCAACGCGCTCATCGCCGAGGGTCGCCAGACCTTCCGCTTCGAGACCTTCGGCGACGAGGCCTTCTGGGGCGACACCCTGCGGCTGCACGAGGCCATCGCCGGCGCGCCCCAGGGCGGCGTCGGGCCCGGGCTGAGCCCCACGCAAGCGCTCACCCTCGGCTTGAAGGTGGACAGCGAAGCGCTGGACGCGGGCTTGCGCAACGCCATCCTCGCAGGCCAGGTCGATCTCAATGATCCGGCCACGACCATCGAGCTCCTGCGACACGAGTCCGTTATCGGCATCAAGGGCATTTTCGACGGACTGGGAAACCTGCAGTCTGTCGGGATCCAGTGCGCGCTGTGCCACACGACCGTGGATGACTCGTTCCTGCCGGGGATCGGGCTGCGCCGAGATGGCTGGGCCAACCGCGACCTCGACGTCGGTTCGATCATCGCTCTGGCGCCCAACCTCGCGCCGGTGGCCGACTTGCTCGGCACAGACGAGGACACCGTGCGGACCGCGCTCCACAGCTGGGGACCGGGTAAGTTCGATGCCGAGATCTTCCTCGATGGCAAGGCCTTCGGACCCTTGGGGGCCTCGGCCGCGACGCTGATTCCACCCGCCTTTGGCATGGGGGGCGTCAACCTGCACACCTGGACGGGCTGGGGCTCGGGCACGTACTGGAACGCGTTCGTGGCAAACATCGAGATGCACGGTAAAGGCACGTTCTACGACCCGCGCCTGGACGATTCGTTCAAGTTCCCGGTGGCGGCTGCAGCGAACACGGGCCACCTCGTTCCCGTCGAGGACCTCGTGACGCCCAAGCTCGCCGCGCTGCAGTTCTATCAGCTTGCGCTGCCCATCCCGACCCCGCCTGCAGGGAGCTTCGATCCCGACGCCGCGCGCGCTGGCCAGGCGGTGTTCAATGGCGTCGCAGCCTGCGCACGCTGCCACGTCCCGCCGCTCTACACGGAACCCGGCTGGAACATGCACACGGCGGAGGAGATCGGGATCGACGACTTCCAGGCCATGCGCTCACCCGACGAGCGCTACCGCACCGCGCCCCTGCGCGGTCTCTTCACTCACGCCCGCGGCGGCTTCTATCACGACGGCCGCTTTGCCACCCTACTGGACGTAGTCGAGCACTACGAGACGCATTTTGCTCTGGGGCTCACGCCTCAGGAGAAGGCGGATCTGGTCGAGTTCCTGAAGTCGCTATAGGCCGGTCGTCGTTGAGGCTCCCTTCGACCCGCCTCTTGGAGGGACCGAGCTGCTCGGGGACATGCTGTCGAGCCCAGTTGCCGACGCCGTAGATCGGTTGTCGCGACGTCAGATAGTTCTTCAGGAGGGCGATCACTCCCAGGCTCGGAGGGATGACGCAGCGCCGATCTTCTCGGAGGTACTGCCGGAGGTGATCCTCGATCCGTGCTCGACGGATCACGGCGTCCAGGTGATTGTCAGGGCAATTGGTTTACGTATATCACGTCGGAAGCGTCTCGCTGACCCACGTTCCGAAGTATGTGAAACCGTGTCCCCCGTGAGGTTTTGCCAGACTCACGATTGCGACGGCTTGTGCATGGTCTGACACTTCAATCGCAACGGCGTAATGCCCCAGCTTCAGCTCTTTGATGCTGAGCGCGATTATGCTGTCCTCGGAATCTGCGAAGAAGAAACGATGTTCCTTCAACCGTTCCAGGAGTTGAATTCCGTCTTCACTGTAAAGCGAAGTAATCGTCGTAGAAGGATAACCGGCGACCGACAAAGCATCGGTCAACGCCTCGAATTCATTTTTGCCATCTACAAAGCCGATCACCTTACCCGCAGGCGCGGTGAGTATTTGTCCCTGATCAATCATGGGTTTGCTTTTCACGACTTTGCTCCTGTTTGCTTGAGGTTCGCCAACGTTGCTTCCACATCGTGGCCCTTGAATCAGAAACGGTGCATGGTCTGCGGCGGCGTCCGATGGGATTTCCAACCGAGGGACGCGCCCGCCGCTTACGCTCGATCCCTGATTGCTCGAATGGTTGCGCGCCCGGAGTTCACTTCGGGAAGCGTCGGGCTGACGCTCTGGCGCCAGCCCTGGGTCCTGCGGTCAGGGCAAAAGCACCCCCCTTCACTCCACGCGTATCTGGCAGGTCGGCATGAAACCGAGCGAGATCCATTCTGTTGAACAGGACGACCCAGGAGTCGCACTGCTCGCAGAAGGATCGGTCGTCACCCCGCAGGTACCGCACGTAGCACCGGCACGCCGGGCACCACTTCGTGTCTTCATCGAAATCCAGCCTACTTGCTTGCGACATCTCGCCACCTGCCTCTCTGCCGCACGGCGGTTGGGCCCCCGTGCCGCATACAACCCCTCATTCGTGTGCCTTCTTGACGACATCCTCGACCTTCTCGGTGGCTCTCTTGGCAGCCTGCATGGCCTCGCCTGTCGCGTGGTCGGCCTTGCCTTCTGCACGGATGACCGAACATCCGGCGATGCCGACGAGGTCAGGGGTGTTCGGCCGTCCCCACCGCATTCCATGCCTCCGTGGTCAGACCTGGCTCCAGAAGGAACACCTGGACCATCGTGCCGCTGGTGAAGGCGTGCACGACGCTACCGGTGGCCGTCTCGACTTCCGCGGCTGCTTCGCGCACGTCCACGCCGGTGATCCGCCTGATCTCCTGGCGCAGCGCTTCGACTGACGAGGCAAAGAGCTGGCGGTGGAACTCCTGGACCTGGGTGGCCCCGGCCGGGTTCCTGGCGATGGCCTGCTCGGCGGGCGTCAGGGCCCCGTGCAGCGTGATCACCAGCGTGTCCTGGCTCAGGACGACCGTGACCGCCTTGGGCGCATGCCCCGTTCGCTGCAACTGGAAGGCTCTGGCCGCCTTGGCCACCTGCTCCGCCATCGTTCGCTCGCTCTCCCGCACCCGCATGGGAATCGTCCTCGATTCGAGCGCCGCCTCCGGCAAAAAAAAAGCCGACTCGAGTCGGCACCAGGAAAGAAGTGCGGACTCGAGTCGGCTTACTCGTCACCGGGCCTCCCGGCCAAGCCGAGCTGCCCCCTATCTAGTCATCCGACACAGGCGCTCGTTGAGGACCTTGGGCGCCTGCAACTTGATAGTGTACGAAACCCCGCCCTACCGGGGAAGGAGAATCTGGAAAGCTCGGTCCGATGAACCCGCAGGAGGTCCGCTCGTCGATCGCCCGGAGGTTGGGACTCGAGGTGGCCGGGCTCCCACGACCGGGAAGAGAGGTCGAGGGTATCGTCGAGATGATGGTCGATGCCACCCGGAACCACGGGGCTGCGCTCACGCGGGAGCGCCTCTTTGGCTGGCACGCGGCGCTGTTTCCGACGGGCCGGAGCGGCATGGGCCGCATCTCGATCGGATCCTGGCGATCCCCGGAGGCGGACCCCATGCAGGTCGTGTCGGGCCCCATCGGCCGGGAGAAGGTGCACTTCGAGGCTCCCGAGGCCGGGCGAGGTCTCGGGCAGTATCGACCAGGCGCGCCAGCGCGTCGCGGAGCTCGTGCGCGACGGCGGCAGCACGGCGCTCGCGGACGTCCTGTTCGCTCGAGGATGACGCCAGCGAGGTGACGTTCGACGTCGGAGAGCGCTCCGTCGCGTTCGTGCACCTCGACCCCGAAGGCGTCTGGTCGCGGCCCGTCGCGGACGGGCTCGTCGTCCTCGACGGCGCGCGCCTCGTCGCGGCCGTGCCGACCTCCGGTGCGGTCGTGCAATTCGGCGGTACGCGCATCGCTCTGACGTTCGACCGGCCGCTCGCGCCCGTGACGCGCGAGGCGCTGCAGGCGACGCCGCTGGAAGCGGGCATGTACCGCCCGGAGCTACGCGACGTCACGATCGAGGACGACGGCAAGACCCTCGTGCTCGAGACCGCGCCGTGGTGGCCCGATCGCGGCTACCGGTTGGCGCTGTCACCCCTCACCGACCGCGACGGCCTGCCCGTCGTCCCGACGCCGTACGGATTCTAGCCCGGATAATTCATGAGTTGAAGTAGAAGAAGCCCTCAGCTTTGCGAGAATGGCGTTGTCATACAACACTCAAGCAAAGAGAGGGCTTCCGATGGGTGATGAGCATACACGACAGACTGTCCTCTTTCTAGACCTCCTCGCCAAGCCCCTCCAGGTTAGTTTCTCCCACCCCAGGGCCACCTCGGATGGCGGCGCCGTCCTCCTCGGAGCCCTGGACGACTCGCTCGGCCTGACCGCCTCCCTGACCGACTGCTTGCTCGATGAACGGGATCCATCCAAGGTCTGTCACCCCCTCGACCGCCTCCTGAAACAGCGGATCTACTCCATGGCCTGCGGCTACAGCGACGCCAACGATGCATCGCGGCTGCGATGCGACCCGCTTCACAAGGCATTGGTCGGGCTCGACCCCGAGGAAGATCCAACCCTGGCGTCTCAACCAACGCTGAGCCGTTTCGAGAACTCTGTGTCGGCAACGACGTGCTTCCGAATGGCAGCCGCCTTCACCAATTGCGTACTCAAGCGCCACGCCAAGCGGCTTCGCCCCCGAAAGGTGCGGAAGATCACGATCGACCTCGATGGCTCCGTCGATCCCACCCATGGTCAGCAGGAGTTCACCTTCTTCAACAGGTACTACGACACCTGGTGCTACTTCCCCTCGGCTTCCTGACCTTCAACGACGAAGCGGAGCAGTACCTCTTCGCCGCAATTCTCCGCTCTGGTGTCTCCAAGGAGGTCGAGGGAACACTGGGCCTTCTTCGAAGGGTCGTGCCGCGTCTTCGAGATCTCTTCCCGCGGGCGAGAATCCGGGTCAGGCTTGACGGTGGCTTCCAGGGGCCGCAGCTTTTCGACCTCCTCGATGATCTCGGTGTGGAGTATCTGGTCGGATTCGCCAAGAATAGCGTGCTTGGAAGGGCTTCTGCCACTTTGCTGAAGAAGGCCGTCAGGAAGGTGTCAACGGTGGCCGGAAAACGCGTGAATCCGGTGGCGTGACGCGGTTTTGTCTTCCTGGGTCTTCTTCTTCCTTCTTGTTCCTGCGGGGATCTCCTCGAGCTTGGATCTGATTCCCTTCCGCTTCTTCTGGGTCCTCTTCCGGCCTTGGCCGACGGCTGGGTCCGGTCGGGAAGCAGGGAACTGGAGCCCGGGTCCTGGAGGTGGTAGAAGGCCGGGGCTATCCGGCCGGAAGGGGTGGAGGAGAGAGGCCCTGCGAGTTTGGCAACCCGGGCCTCCCCCCTCTCGTCTGATGGATCGCCGTGAAGCGATCTTCGTGCGCGATTGTGTCTTGCGCCCGACCTCCTGTCCAGATGCCGGTGGCCAGGTGGACAGGTGCAGAAGGACCCGCCGGGCGATCGACTGTTTCTGTGCGCGCACTGCGGCCGGCAGTCCGCCATTTGCCGCCGCTGTGACCGTGGCCACCAGCACTGCTCCTCAGAATGCCAGGACAGCCGGCGGCGGCTCCTGCACCGCGCCGCGAACCGCCGCTATCAGAAAACTCCTCACGGCACCCTGAGCAACGCCCGCCGCCAGGCGGACCTCCGCAAGCGGCGAGCAGATTCCGTAACGGATCCACCTTCCCCGACCGTCGCCTCTCCGGCACAAGCTTCTCCCGATGCGGTGGTCGGTGTGCACCGGCCCCATCTCTTGACCATCGAGGAGCAGAGTCATGACCCGGAAACGCTGTGCTGCCATGTCTGCGGCCGCCCCTGCGGCCCCTTCTTCCGACTGGATCCCCTTCGAGGCCCAAGCCTCAGGGGACGCATCCCGTCTCTCCGCGTCCGGAGGCTCTGAGCGGAGGGCCATTTGATGATCCCCGACGAGCTCGAGGCGGAGATCCTCCGCCTCCATCACGCCGAAAAGTGGAAGGTCGGCACCATCGCGCGCCACCTCGGCATCCACCACTCGGCGGCCCGGCGCGTGCTCACGAGAAACGGGGTCGCTTCGCCGACGCTGCCAAAAAGCTCGATCGTCGATCCCTACCTGGGCTTCATCCGGGAAGTCCTCTCCAAGCACCCACGGCTCACCGCTTCCCGGATCTTCGTCATGTGCAAGGAAAGGGGCTATCCCGGACGTCCGGACCATTTCCGATCCATCGTGGCCCGGCTCCGGCCAACGCCACCCGCAGAGGCCTTTTTGCGCCTGCGGACGCTTCCGGGCGAGCAGGCGCAGGTCGACTGGGGGAACTTCGGCAAGGTCCGGGTCGGGGAGCGCGGCCACAGGCGGCTCATGGGTTTCGTCCTGGTGCTCTCGTACTCGCGCAAGATCTTTCTCCGTTTCTTCTTCGACGAGAGGCTCCCGAGCTTTCTCAAGGGCCACGTCCTGGCCTTTGCCGCATGGCAGGGTCTGGCGCGAGTCCTTCTCTACGACAATCTCAAAAGCGCCGTCCTGGAGAGGATCGGCGACGCCATCCGTTTCCATCCGCGTCTTCTCGCTCTCGCCGGTCACTACCGCTTCGAGCCGAGGCCCGTGGCGATTGCCCGCGGGAATGAGAAGGGACGGGTGGAGCGGGCTATTCGCTACATAAGGGAGGCCTTCTTCGCGGCCCGGAGGTGGCGGGACCTCGACGACCTCAACGATCAGGCCCGGGCCTGGTGCGACGGGGAGGCAAGGGAGAGACGATGGCCGGACGACCGGAGCCGGACGGTGGAGGAGGTCTTCGAGGAGGAGAGAAAGACGCTTCTCCCTCTTCCCGACGATCCGTTTTTCGTCGAGGAGAGGGTGGAGGCCCGGATCGGGAAGACTCCGTATGCGCGGTTTGACGGCAACGACTACTCGGTGCCGCACCAATCCGTCAAGAGGACGGTGTCGGTCCTGGCCAGCGAGAAGAGAGTGAGGATCATCCTCGGCACCGAGCTCCTGGCGGATCATCGCCGCTCCTACGACAAGGGACGGCGGATCGAGGATCCCGAGCATCTCTCGGCCCTTCTGGAGGAGAAGAGGAAGTCGAGAAGGCACCGGTCGATGGACCGTCTCCATGAGGTCTGTCCGTCGAGCCAGCTCGTGCTCCGGATCCTCGCCGAGCGTCGGGACAATCTGGGCTCGGTGACGCGCCAGCTCATGGGGCTTCTGCGCACCTACGGGCCGGAGCGTCTCGAACGGGCGATGAAGAAGGCGCTCGCCAAGGACAGCCCGCATCCCGGGTCGATCCGGTACCTCATCGAGAGAGAGCGGGAGGAGGCAGGCCAGTTGCCACTTCTCCCTCTCGAGCTCGGCGATCCGAGGATCCGGGATCTGACGATCAAACCCCACGAGCCTTCGGGCTACGACGGACTGGGGACACCAAGGGAGGCACAGGGCGGACAGGAGGATCCGGACGAGAGCGGCGGCGTGCCTGGTGACAGCGACAGAGGAGAAGGCGTCGAGGACAACGGCGACGACGACGGAAGGAGGCAGGCGTCATGACAGTCAACATCACGGACAAGCACAACAAGAGCAAGGTCGTGCGGGAGACCGGATCCGCGGCCCAGGATCCGAAGCTGCGGGCCAAGGTGCTGGGTCTCTACGGGCTCCTGGCGCGGTGGGACGAGGTGCGGGAGGAGCCGTGGCTCCAGGAGCTCTTCTCGATCGAGGAGGAGGAGAGAAAGAGGCGGAGTCTCGAGAGGCGGATCCGGAATGCCCGGATCGGGAGCTTCAAGCCGATGACCGATTTCGAGTGGGACTGGCCGACGCGGATCGATCGGGAGGCGATCGATGAGCTCTTCGCGCTCGAGTTTCTGGAGGAGGGAGGCAACGTGATCCTGCTCGGCGCCAACGGCCTCGGGAAGACGATGATCGCGCAGAATCTGGCCTACGACGCGGTGCTTCGGGGCGAGACGGTGCGATTCACGACGGCGAGCGAGATGCTCAACGACCTCGGGATGCCGGAGACGACGACCAGCCTCAACCGGAGGATGAGGAAGTACTGTCATCCGCGGCTCCTTGCCATTGACGAGGTCGGGTACCTGTCCTACGGGACGCGTCACGCGGATCTTCTCTTCGAGGTGGTGAACCGGCGTCACGGGAAGTCAACCATCGTGACGACGAACAAGGCCTTCCGGGAGTGGAACGAGGTCTTTCCCAACTCGGCCTCGGTGGTGGCGCTGATCGATCGCCTGGTGCACAGAGCAGAGGTCGTGCTGATCGAGGGAGAGAGCTACCGCAAGAAGGAGGCCGAGGAGAGAGCAGCGAGAAAGGCGCTCGAAAGGGGAAAGAGGGCCGGGGCAAGAAAAAGGAAGGAGAAGTGACGGAGGGTCGGCCACGCCCCGAGGTGCCGGATCCGGAGAGGATCCGGAGCATCGCCTGCTCTTTCGGGTGGCTCGACGCCAGGCTTCTGCACGAAGGCTGGCTGGGACGCCTGGGGCCGGAGGCCCTGGGCGTCCTTGTCTTCCTGGTGCTGGCCGCGGATCGGCGAGGTGCCTCGTACTACGGTCGGGAGAAGATGGCCAGGATCCTCGGGGTGGAGAGGCGCGATCTGGATCGGGGCCTGGCTCGACTGGTCGAGCTCGGTCTGGTCGCGCACCGCCGGTGGAGTCGGCACCAGCAGGATGGGGTCTGGCAAGTCCTCCCGGTGCCGGATCGGGAGCCGGACGATCGGGGCGGCCCATCACCCGAGGATCACGATCGGCGGCTTCCGGAGAACCTGGCCGCAATCCTCTCGAGGCTTACGCGGTGAGCTGGTGGGCAAAAGCGCGTCCACCCCCAGAATCACGCGCTTCCTCAGCACCGGCAACA
>Ga0214471_10002634_pt1 | contig 14061 bp, 13 predicted proteins | sample RVTome_5_FD_207665 | JGI IMG/M metagenome (GOLD analysis project Ga0214471, IMG submission 207665) | Soil microbial communities from uranium-contaminated site in the Upper Colorado River Basin, Wyoming, United States - RVT142D155 | ecosystem: Environmental > Terrestrial > Soil > Contaminated >...
CGACGCCGAGCGGCGCGCTGCCCACCGACGCCGACGTCGAGCGCGTGATCCGCCAGGGGATGCCCTACACGTCGATGCCGGGCTGGAGCCATCTCTCGGACGACCAGCTCCAGGAGCTCGTCGCCGCGGTGAAGAGCTTCTCGCCCGACTTCGCGGACCCGTCGCGCCGGCCGACGCCGATCCAGATTCCCAGGGCGCCGAAGCCCACGCCCGAATCGGTCGCCGCGGGGCGCCAGGTCTACGAGCGCATCGGCTGCGGCGCCTGCCACGGCGAGCTCGGACGCGGCGACGGCATGTCGGCGCCCCGGCTCACCGACGACTGGGGCGAGCCGATCCGTCCCGCCGACTTGACCAAGCGCTGGACCTTCCGCGGCGGGCCGACGCGCGAGGACATCTACCGCACCTTCACCACCGGCATGAACGGCACGCCGATGCCGTCGTTCGCCGAGTCGCTCTCGGACGAGGAGCGCTGGCAGCTCGTCGACTACATCGCGAGCCTCGATCCGCGCGACGAGCCGGGCTACGGCGAGCTCCTGCGCGTCGCCTGGAGCGGCGAGGAGCTCGACCTCGAGCGCGGCCGCGAGCTTTTTGCCGCGGCGCCGCCGGCCCACTTCTCGCTCGTCGGTCAGGTCAGCGAGCCGGGGCGGGCCTTCCACCCGTCGGCGAACGGCCTCACCGTGCGCGGCGTCTACAACCGGCGCGAGATCGCCTTCCTGGTCACCTGGCACGACATGCGCGCCGACGAGGGCGGCAGCAACGCACCCGACCTGCGGATTCCGCCCGAGGAGGAGAGCGGCGCGCCGCCGGCGCCAGCGGCGGCGGAAGAGGGAGGCGACTTCTGGGGCGAGGCTGCCGCGCCCGAGGCGGCCGCCGAGGCCGGCGACGACTTCTGGGGCGAGGCGGCGGGGGAGACGACGACGGCGGCGACCTCGGGCACGGAGTTCTCCGACGCGGTGGCGATCCAGCTGCCGGTGCAGCTGCCGAGCGGCATCCGCAAACCGTACTTCCTCTTCGGCGACGCGCAGAATCCGGTCGACCTCTGGTTCGTCGACCTGGCGGCGAAGCGCGTCCAGCGCTACCTCGCGGCCGGAGCGACGAGCCTCGCCGCGGTCGAGGGCGAGGACGTCGCGGCGGCCGCCGGCTACGACCGCGGCGAGTGGTGGGTGATCCTCAAGCGCGACCTCGAGGCCAGCGGCGCCGTTACCTTCGCGCCGGAGCAGTACGTGCCGGTCGCCTTCTCGGTGTGGGACGGCACGGCGCGCGAGCGCGGCAACCGGCGCGGCTTGACCCAGTGGAAGTCCTTGTACACGATGCCGGAGTCGACTCCGTCGCCGGTCGGACCGATGCTGCGCGCGGCGCTCGCCGTGCTCGCCGTCGAGCTCGGCCTGGTCGCCTGGGTGCGACGGCGGCAGAAATCGCAGAGCACGGAGGCGGAAGCCCATGTATAGCAAGATCTACGTCCCGGTCGACAACTCCGACTACTCGAACCGCGCCATCACCAGCGCCGTCGCCCTCGCCGAGGCGTTCGAGTCGAAGCTCGTGGGCTGCCACGTCTACGCCGCCCGCATGCACGACTACCGGTTCAAGCAGATGGAGTACACGCTGCCGGAGGAGTACCTCGATGAGGTCGAGCTCGAGCGCCAGCGCAAGATCCACGACAGCCTGATCACGCTCGGCTTGAAGCTCATCTCCGAGAGCTACCTCGACCAGATGCAGAACCTCTGCGCCGAGCACGGCCTCGAGTTCGAGCCGCGCATGATCGACGGCAAGCACCACGCCGAGATCGTGCGCGACCTCGCGGGCGGCGACGCGGACCTGGTGGTGCTCGGCGCCCTCGGCCTCGGCCGCGTCAGAGACAGCGAGATCGGCTCGGTCTGCGAGCGCGTGGCGCGCACCGCCGAGCGCGACGTCTGGGTGGTCAAGCGCCTGCCGAAGCGCGACGAGCCGGAGGGCGACACCCTCCTCGTCGGCATCGACGGCAGCCCGCAGTCGTTCGGCGCCCTGCGGACGGCGCTCGCGCTCGCCGAGCGCTTCGGCAAGCAGGTCGAGATCATCGGCGTCTACGATCCCTACCTCCACTACTCGGTCTTCCACGGCATCGTCGGCGTGCTCTCCGACAAGGCGGCCAAGGTCTTTCGCTTCGAGGAGCAGAACCAGCTGCACGAGGAGATCATCGACACCGGGCTGGCGCAGATCTACCAGTCGCACCTCGACGTCGCCGAGCGCATGGCGCTCGACGCCGGGCGAGCAGTCAAGAAGACGCTCCTCGACGGCAAGGCCTTCCAGAAGATCCTCGATCACGCGCGAAAGACCAACCCGTGGCTGCTCGTCGTCGGCCGCATCGGCGTGCACAGCCCGGCGGAGGAGCGCGGGCTGGGCTCGAACGCCGAGAACCTGCTGCGGCGGAGCCCGTGCGACGTGCTGCTCTCGACCGCGCTCGCCTACCCCGAGGTCGACCTGCGCGCCGAGGAGTCGATCAAGTGGACCCCCGAGGCCGAGAAGCGCATGGAGCGCGTACCGCCGCAGGTCAAGGGCATCGCGCGCACCGGCATCCTGCGCCTGGCGCTCGAGAAGGGCCACAGCGTGGTCACCAACTCGGTGATCGACGAGGCGATGGAGCGCTTCATGCCGAAGCAGGCGCGCGACATGACCTTCCACTTGGCCGAGCGCATGGCGCTCGAGCTCGCCGAGCGCCAGCCGGTGGCGATCTGCAAGAGCTGCGGCGTGGCGGCGAGCGAGCCCGACGCCGTGCGCTGCGGCGTCTGCGGCGGCACCGAGCTCGAGCGCATCGACCGCGCCATGCTCGAGCGCATCGCCCGGGCCGAGGGCACCCTCTCCGAGGAGGTCACCTACGACGGCCGCAAGCTCAAATGGAGCGAGAGCGCCAAGCGCGCCCTGTGGACTCTGCAGGACGCCTACAAGCGCCGCCGCGCCAAGGCGCGCATCGAGAAGACGGCGCGCCTGCGCAAGCTCCCCACGGTCACCCTCGAGCTGGCGCAGCAGGTGGTCGAGGAGGAGACCGGCGTGCCGCTCGCCGACGGCGTCGTGCAGACGGCGAGCGATGTCCTCGCGGCGTCGGTCGACGAGGCGCCGGAGCCGCTCGCGGCAGGAAGCCAGGGCGCCCCGTCGGCGGACGACGAGAAGCACCTCGTCGCTCGCGACGCGAAGAACGTGCCGCTGCTCTCCGCCTTCGCGTGGAGCGGCGAGGCGGTCGAGCGCATCCTGCGCGTGCCGTCGGGCTTCATGCGCAACCGGACGCAGGAGCGCATCGAGGCGCTCGCCGCCGAGCGCGGGGATCGCGCCATCCAGCTCGCCCTGGTCGAGGAAGGGATCGCGATCGGCCGGCAGCTGATGGAGGAGATGCTCAAGAGCGAGGCCGCCGCGAGAGGCGCAGCGGAGTCGCGCGCGCCGGAGCCGCGAGACACTTTTCAGGGCGTCCCCTCGAGCGCCACAGTCGAGCAGAATCCGGCGCTCAACGAAGTCGGCTCGGCTTCGGCTCTCCAAGCGCGACGCGCCGGTGGACCTCGGCAGCTCGAAGAGTGACCGCCTATCGCTTCTGCCGGACGGACGACATGGCGCTGCTCGTCGAGGCCTACGAGCACTGCCGCGGGCCGGAGGACGTCGATGCGCCGGCGCTCGACCGCGCGGGGTTCAAGGAGCTCGTGCGCGAGCTCGATCTCTGGTGCTCGAGCTGCATGGTGGCGCTCGAAGGGCGCGAGCCGGTGGGAGTGCTGCTCGGGGCGAAGCGGGCCGAGGCGACGCTGGTCTACGGTCTCCGGGTTCACCCCGCGCATCGGCGCCGCGGCCACGGCCGGCATCTGCTCACCTCGCTCGGCCAGAAGCTCGCCATCCTCGGACCGCCACGGCTGGTCGCCGAAGTTCCGGTCGAGCGCGCGCCGGCGAGGGCTCTCTTCACCGCCTGCCACTGGCGCAGCGAGACCCGCCTCGTCGACTGGCGCCGCACCGGCGCCGCACCTCCTCGAGGCTCGACCAGCGAGATCGATCCTCGAACCCAGGTGGCCGTCGGTTCCATCACGCTGGAGGAAGCGACCGACAGTGGCCTGCTGGATGGATCGCGCTGTTGGCAGCGCGACCTCCCGTCGCTTCGGAAACAGAGCGAAAAGCTTCTCGGCCTCGGATTCCATTCGTCCGAGCGGTTGGAGGCGTGCCTGCTCTCTCGACCCGGCACCTCCCCAACCTCCGGATGGGAGATCCTCGCCGCCGGTTTCACCGACAGCGAGCTCGGCCGGCTGGGACTGCGAGTCTCGCTGACCGAGCTCGAGAGGCAGGCCGGCGACGCGCCGCTCCTGTTGCCCCGCGTCGCGCCTGCCGAGCTCGACGCTGCCCTCCTCACCGAGCTTTTTTTCGAGCCCGGTCCCGAGCATCTGCTCTTCGCCACCGAGGCGAAGGCGGCATAGTCTCGAGCTGACAGCTCATGCGCACTTACTCCCAGATCGCGGGCGACGGCGGCTCGGACGTCGCCGGTCAGATCGCCGAGCTCGGCGCGGCGATCGCGCGCCGCCTCGCGTCGGTGCGCCATCGGGTGGCGATCGGCTCGGGCAAGGGCGGCGTCGGCAAGAGCACGCTCACGCGCCAGCTCGCCGCGGTGCTCTCGGCGGCGGGGCGCCGCGTCGGCATCCTCGACGCCGACCTGAACGGTCCCAGCCAGGCGCTCCTCGGCGGCGTGCGCGGCACGCCGCCGCTGCCGGGGGAGAACGGGCTCGTCGTGCCGCGGAGCCGCGACGGCGTACGCATCCTCTCGGCGGGGAGCGTGCTCGGCGACGGTGCCGCGCTCGCCTGGCCGGGGGCCGAGGCCGGCCACCAGCACGTCTGGCGCGCGACGCGCGAGTTCGCGAGCCTCGCCGAGCTCCTCGCCGCCGTCGACTGGGGGCCGCTCGACGTGCTGCTCGTCGACCTGCCGCCGGGGCCGGAGCGCACGGCGCAGTTCGCCGACTTCCTCGGACCGGCGACCGACGTGGTGCTGGTCACCGTGCCGTCGGCGCTCGCCCGCGGCGTCGTGGCGCGCTCGCTCGACGCGCTGCGCGCGCTGCCCAACCGCCGGCTCGGCTACGTCGAGAACATGAGCGGCTACGCCTGCCCGGGTTGCGCGACCGTCCGTCCGCTCTTTCCAGAAGATTCGGAGACCGCGAGTCTCGGGCTCGCTTGCCTGGGTCGAGTTCCGTTCGACCCGGAGCTCGCCCGGTTGTGCGACCGCGGCGTCGCAGTGACGGAAATGGCTGCCTCCGACGGCCCTGCGAGCCCCGTGCTGGCGGCGCTGCGCGATGTCGCCACCGAACTGATGAACCGCCTCGAGGAGTCCCGATGAAATTCCTCTGCGTGCCTTGCGATACCCCGATGCGCCTGCGGGCGACCGAGGAGAGCGAGCCCGGATCGCTCTCGGTGGTCTACAGCTGCCCGCAGTGCGGCTACGAGATGGCGATGCTGACCAACGCCCAGGAGACGCAGATGGTGCGCTCGCTCGGCGTGCGCATCGGACCGGCCGCGGCGAAGGCGCTCGCGGCGGCGCCCACTGGCGAGCTGGCCGCAGCGGAGGCGGGCACGGCGAAGTGCCCGTTCTCCGCCGTGCTCGGAGGCTCGACGATCGGCGTCCCCGCCGATCCGCCGGCCGTCGAGGTCGGCCCCGCGTGGACGCCCGAGGCCCTCGCCCGGCTCGAGGCGATCCCCGAGATGGTGCGCCCGATGGCGCGCGCCGGCGTCGAGATGGTGGCGCGCGAGCAGGGCCACCGCGTCATCGACGAGGCGGTGCTCGCGGCGGCGCGGGCGCGCTTCGGCATGTGAGCATGCCGCCCGGCCCCGAGCCCGCCGGCGCCGGCAGCGCCGCTCGCGCCGCGTTCGAGCGCCCCTACGTGGTGTCGTGGAACCTGACCTACCGCTGCAACCTCGCCTGCGAGCACTGCTACCTCGACGCCGGGCCGGCCGCGGTCGACTCGCCCGCATTCGCCGACCGCAGCGAGCTCTCGACCGAGGGCTGCTTCCGCGTCGTCGACGAGATCGCCGCCTTCGCCCCCGAGTGCGTGACGATCTTGACCGGCGGCGAGCCGCTCCTGCGCCGCGACATCGTCGAGATCGTCCGCTACGGCGCCGGCAAGGGACTGTGGATCGTCGTCGGCACGAACGGCGTCAAGATCACCCAGAACCTCGCGCGCATCCTCCGCGACGAAGGCGTGCGCGGTCTCGCGCTCTCGCTCGACGCGCTCGACCCGGAGCGCCACGACGCCTTCCGGCGGGTGCGCGGCGCCTGGGCCAACACGGTCGAAGGGGCGAGGATCCTGACCCGCGTCGGGCTGCCGTTCATCGTCCAGACGACGGTCGGCGCGCACAACCGCGGCGAGCTCGGCGCCATCGCCGAGTTCGCCCACGACGAGCTCGGCGCCAAGGTCTGGAACCTCTACTTCCTGGTGCCGAGCGGCCGCGGCGCTTTCGTCAGCGACCTCGACCGCGGCGAATACGACGGCGTGCTCGCCGAGCTCGCCGCAATCCAGCGGCGCTGGTCGTCGCGGATGCTGGTCAACGCCAAGTGCGCGCCGCACTTCGTGCGCACGCTCCTCACCGCCGGCGATGAGGCGCCGTTCCCCAAGACCTTCGCCGGCGGCGCGGGCGGCTGCCCGGCGGGCACGCACTACATGGGCATCCGTCCGAACGGGGACGTCACCCCCTGCCCCTACCTGCCGCTCTTCGCCGGCAACCTGCGCCAGCACGGCCTGCGCGAGCTGTGGGACTCGTCGGAGCTCTTCCAGAAGATCCGCCGCCGGGACCACCTCGGCGGCCGCTGCGGCGAGTGCGAGCTCTCGTCGATGTGCGGCGGCTGCCGCGCCCGCGCCTACGGGATGACGGGCGACGTCATGGCCGAGGACCCGCTCTGCAGCCACGTGCCCGGCACGCTCCGGGACGCCGTCGAGCGGCTGCGGCCCGCGGCGGTCGCCTACGGCGAGAGCGCGAGCCGGACGCTCGCCTGGGAGCCCGCGGCCGAGGAGCGCATGCAGCGCATCCCCGCCTTCGTCCGCGGCATGGTCACCCGCGCCGTCGAGAGCTGGTGCGAGAAGAACGACGTAACGGTGGTCACCGCCGAGGTGCTCGAAGGGATCCGCGCCCGCATGCCGACGCCGAAAGTGTTCGGAGCCTACGCGACGCCGAGCGGCGAGGCGCCCGACGATTCGAGCAAGGCCTGATCGCTCGCGCTCGCGCGCTCCGGCCTATTCCCAGAACTCGTCGCCGCCGGTCTCCTGGGCGGCAGCCACCTGCTCGGCCATCCAGCGGTCGAACTCGGCGGGCTCGTCGATGGTGACGAAGCCGCGCATGCGGGCGTGGCCGATGCCGCAGAGCTGGGCGCAGGCGATCTCGTAGACGAAGTCGGGATCGCCGAGCCGCTCGCGCATCTGGGCGGTGGTCACTGTCGGCGTCCACCAAACCGGGATCTCGAAGCCGGGGACCGCGTCCTGCTTGATCCGCATCTCCGGTACGCCGAAGCTGTGGATGACGTCCTTGGCCGAGAGATGCACGATCGCCGGCTTGCCGACGGGCAGGCGCAGCTGGTTGACCGTCGTCACGTCGTCCTTGCCCGCGGGATCCGCGCGGTCGAGGCCGAGCGGGTTCGATTGCAGGTCGATCTTGTCGATCGAGGTCTTGCCGAAGAGCCCGTCCGGCCCCGGATAGTGGACGTTCCAGGCGAACTGCTCGGCGACGACGCGCACGACGGTCGACGCCTTCTCGTCCGGGAATTCGGCGACGCGGTCGGCCCACAGCGGAATCGAGAGCCCGATGAGCAGCACGCCCTCGGCGACCGCCACGGCGCCCTCGAGCCAGCTCGAGGCGTGGCTGTGGGCACCGGCGTGACTCGCCACCGGGCTGCGCGAGCGCCGGAAGCGCCATAGGCAGAAGAGGAAGAAGCCCATCCAGCCGACGAAGAGGATCGCCATCAGCCAGTGCACCCAGTCCAACGTGGCGTCGATCTGGGCGCCGTGCTCGGAGGCGATCGGGGGCATCCAGCTCGTCATCATGAGGAAGCGCTCCGTTGCAGGTCGGCCCACTCCGCGGCGATGCCTTCGCTCTCGGCCCGCCGGGCGCGTGCGCGCAGATGGAAGAAGAAGCGGGTCAGGCCGCCGAGAACGGCGACGGTGACGCCGAGGAGCAGGAGAACGCCGAGCCGCGCGCCGGTGACGAGCGGCGAGCCGTTGTCGCGGCTGCCGAAGCAGACAGAGCAAGCCGCCGCCGGCGCCGCCGCGAGCAGGAGCCAGCCCGTGACGGTCGCGGCGGCGAGCGCCCGCCAGTGCGTAGCGCGCCTCACCGCGACCCCCGCGTGGAACGCAGGAACCAGGCCTCGTAGACGATCAGGCCGGCGGCGACCAAGAAGGCGCCGAGGCCGGCGGCGAGGCGCGCCCCGCCCGCGAGGTCCGAGCTGCGCAGTACCCAGACGCCGAAGACGAGCGCCAGCGCGCTCGAGCAGGCGATGAAGACGGCGTGGAACTGGCGGAGATTCACGGCGTCAGGATCCGGATCGGGTCCCATTGCCCCCAGAGCGGGAGCAGCAGCACGGCGAAGAAGAAGGCGGCGGTGAGCCCGAGCACCCAGTAGATCAGGCGGCGCTCGGAGACGAGGTGCATGAAGTAGCCCGCCACCAGCCCGCCCTTGACCACGGCGACGGTGAGCGCCACCGCCACCGCCTGTGCGGTCGGCAGGTGGAAGCGCGAAACGGCGACGGTGACGATGGTGAGCGCCATCAGCGAGACGAAGACGAGGATGTAGATCTTGACCTGGCGGTCGATCTCGGCGGGCGAGGAGTGGTCGGCCATGGGTCGCGGCTCCGGGTGTCCTTGCGCTAGAGCAGGTAGAGAACCGGGAAGAGGAAGATCCACACCAGGTCGACGAAGTGCCAGAAGAGGCCCGAGTGCTCGACCCGGTTGGTGAAGTGCTCGGGGTCGGTGCGCCAGAGCTTGGCGCCCGGCCCCCAGAAGTAGGCGTTGACCGCCATGCCGCCGACGACGTGCAGGCCGTGCAGGCCCGTCAGCGTGAAGTAGATCGCCAGGAAGGTGCTCGTCGAGGGATAGAGATCGTGGTGGAACTTCGCCGAGTACTCGATGTACTTGATGACGAGGAAGCCGAACCCGAGCAGCACCGTGCCGCCCATGAACAGCCGGAACTTGGCGAAGTCCTTGCGCTTGAGCGACGCCCACGCCATCACCATGGTGACGCTCGAAGAGATGAGGACGACGGTATTGAGCGTCGCCAGCGGCACGTTGAGGATGGAGTCGCCGCGCGGCCACTCGGCGGCGCCGACGCGCATCATCAGGTAGCTGGCGAAGAGCGCCCCGAAGAGCATCACCTCCGAGGCGAGGAAGAGCCAGATGCCGATCTTGCCGTTGTTCAAGCCGGTGTCGGGCCGCTCGGCGACGGTGTACGGGATCTCCATGGCGGTCCCCCTCAGCTCGCCCATTGCGGCGTGTGGTCGCTCGCCGCGCCGGGCAGGCTGTAGTCGTAGGGATCGCGGTGCGCCGTCGGTGGCGAGGTGAAGTTGCCGTGCGGCGGCGGCGACGGAGCGGCCCACTCGAGCGTCGTCGCCTGCCAGGGGTTGTCGCCCACCTTCTCGCCGTGCCGGATCGAGCGGAAGAAGTTGAAGACGAACGGGATCTGGGCGAGCGCCAGGCCCCACGCCGAGAACGACATGAAGACGTTCCAGTGCAACACCGGTTGGGCGAAGTCGTAGGCGGCGCCGCCGTCGTAGAGGCGGCGCGAGACGCCGGCCAGGCCCTGGATGAACATCGGGAAGAAGATCCCGTTGATGAAGACGAGCGAGGGCCAGAAGTGGATCTTGCCGAGTCTCTCGCTCATCCGCCGTCCGGTCGCCTTCGGGAACCAGTAGTAGATGCCGGCGAAGAGCGCGAAGAGCGTCCCCGGCGCCACCACGTAGTGGAAGTGGCCGATGACGTAGTAGGTGTCGTGCAGCGGGATGTCGGCGGCGGCGAGCCCGAGCGGCAGCCCGGTCAAGCCGCCGATGCCGAACATCGGCAGGAAAGCGAGGGCGAAGAGCATCGGCGTGTTGAAGCGGATCGAGCCGCCCCACAGCGAAATGATCAACGAGGTGAGAATCGCCACCGACGGGATCGAGATGATCATCGTCGTCGCCTGGAAGAAGGCCGCCATCGTCGTGCCCATGCCGGTGAAGAACATGTGGTGCGCCCAGACGACGAACGACATGAAGCCGAGGAAGACGAGCGAGTAGACCATGATGCGGTAGCCGAAGAGAGGCTTGCGCGTGTTGTTGGCGATGACCTCGGCGACGATGCCCAGCGCCGGCAGGACCAGCACGTAGACCTCGGGGTGGGCGAGGAACCAGAACAGGTGCTGCCAGAGCAGCGGGTTGCCGCCGCCGGTCCACTCGACGATCTGGCCGCTCACCACCAGGCCCGAGGGCATGAAGAAGCTGGTGCCGGCGACGCGGTCCATGAGCTGCAGGATCCCCGCCGCCTCGAGCGGCGGGAAGGCGAGGAGCAGCAGGAACGAAGTGACGAACTGCGCCCAGACGAAGAAGGGGAGGCGGAACCAGGAGAGCCCCGGCGCGCGCAGCTGAATGGTGGTGACGATGAAGTTGATCGAGCCCAGAAGCGACGAAGTGATGAGGAAGATCATGCCGACGAGCCACAGCGTCTGGCCCTGGCCGGCGATGACCGAGAGCGGCGCGTAGGAGGTCCAGCCCGACTGCGCGGCGCCGCCGGGGACGAAGAAGCTGCCGAACATGACGACGCCGCCGATGAAATACGACCAGTAGCTCGCCAGATTGATGCGCGGGAACGCCATGTCGGGCGCGCCGATCTGCAGCGGCAGCACGAAATTGCCGAAGCCGCCGACGGCGAGCGGCACGACGCCCATGAAGACCATGATCGTGCCGTGCATGGCGCCGAGCTCGTTGTAGAACTCGGGCAGCATCGAGCCTCCCGGCATGCGCGCCTCGCCGAAGAGCGCGCCGATGAGCGGCAGCGGCCGGCCGGGGAAGGCGAGCTGCCAGCGCATCATCATCACCAGGCAGAAGCCGAAGAAGAGGAAAGTCAGCCCGGTGACGGCGTACCAGATGCCGATCACTTTGTGGTCGGTCGAGAAGACGTACTTGCGCCAGAAGCCGAGCTCGGGGTGCTCGTGGCCGTGGGCGGGCTCGCCCGTGGGGTGGGCGGGGGTCGCTGCGGTGGCAGTCGTTTCCATGGTTCCTCGCGGCGAGCTCGGATTGGACAGGTCGATCGGCGGCGCCGGATCAGCTTCCCGGCGGGGCGAAGGAGAAGTCGATGGTGGCCGGCTTGTCGGCCGCGACGGTGACGCTCGCGCTCTTCGTGCCCAGCTTCTCGTGCCACGCCTCGACCTCGTAGGTGCCCGGCGACAGCCCCGAGATGGTGAACTTGCCGTCTTTGCCGGAGACGGCGAAGAACGGGTTCGAGAACACCCCGACGTAAGCCGCCATCCACGGGTGGACGTCGCACTTGACGAGGAACATCCCCTCCTCCTTGCCGAACTTGGTGTCGGCCTCGGTGCGGTTGGCCGGCATCGCCATGTTGAACGGCGTGTTGACCTTGGGCAGCGCGTGCACGTTGTGGAGCAGGCCGTCGGAGTTCTTGAGCTTGAGCGTCTGGCCGACCATGAGGCCGAGCACGTGCGGGTGGTATTGGCAGCCGTCCTGGTCGATCACTGCCGGCTGCGAAGGCGCCGCGTGGCTGCCGGGCACCGCGCTCTTCACCCGCACCATGACATTGGCCAGGGTGTTGCCCGTTCCGAGCGACAGCATCTCGTTCGCCACCGGCGACGAATGCTTGGCGGCACAAGCCGGGTCGGCGTCCATCGCCAGCGGTTTCAAATTGGGTACCTTGCCGGCGTAGGTCACGGTGCCGGTGATCGACCCGGCGGCGAAGGCCGGGCCGGCGGCGAGAGCGAGTGCGAGGGTCGAGCCTGCGACTGCGAGACGGGGCCTGGACATCACGATTCCTCCGGCGCGAGAGAGTGTGGACGAGTTGCTCTTCGCGGTGCGAAGAGCAGCGTTGCGGTCGAGCGGGGATCGCCGGCCGGGCGAGCGGCGCGGCGACGATGCGTTTGATGGCGCGCGGCGACGGACATGGGGCTCGAACCTATCAATGCCGCACCGCGGAGAGCATCCGGGTGCGGTCGGCGAGGGCGAAAAGGACGGCGAAGAGGCCGAGGCTGCCGACGACGAGGGCCGCATCCCAGGGCCCGGGGGCCCACGGGCTCCAGGTGGACGGAAGCAGGTCGCGCGCGAGAGTCGAGACGGGCCGCGCCAGCCGGTCGAGCCCGATCGCCGCCGCGGCGGCGACCGCGACGGCGACGAGCCCGGCGCGCGAGGCGCGCACGCGCTCGAGGCGGACGAGCTGCGGCGCGGCGACGCCGCCCGCGAGCGCGAGCCAGGAAGCCCAGGCGAGAGGACCGGCGAGGCGGCTCGCGGCGGCGTCGCCGCCCGCCCACGCCGCCACGAGCTCGAAGAGGAGCAGGCCGCCGAGCGCGAGCCCGGCGTGCGCGAGCCACGCCGCCGGGCGCGCGACGCTCTCGTGCGCGAGCGCGGCGAGGGCGAGCGTCGCGCCGAGGCCCGCGACGAGCGCACCGGCGACGAAGGCCGCGACGAAGAGCGCGCCGGCGACGCCGCCCGGCGGCGAGACCGCGCTCGCCGCCGCGACGAGCGCGAGGGCGATGAACGCGGCGCTCGCCGTCGCGAAGTCGAGCCGCCGTCCGGAGGTCGCTGCGGGCGCGGAGTCGGGAGCGCGTGGGCGGGCGCGGGCAGCGAGCGAGAGCGCGCCCCACACGACCAGGGCGAGGGCCGCCCCGGCGATCGGGCTGCCGAGCTGCGGCCACCTCCCGGCCCGGTTCGGAAGCGGCAGCAGCCACGAGACGACTCCCGGCCGGCCGAGGTGCAGGAGGGCGACGAGCGCGCCGCAGACCGCGGCCGCGAGCGCCATCGCCTCGGCGCGGCGAGAGAGCGCGCGCTCCGCGCCGGAGGCGAGGAGTCGCAGCGCGACGGCGACCAGGGAGCTGGCCAGCGCGAGGCCGAGCCAGAAGGTGAGCGTGGCGACCTCCGCCGCCCAGGCGAAGGGACGGCCGAGGCTCCAGACGCCGACGCCCTCTTCCAGGCGCCAGACGACGGCGACGGCGAGCAGGCCGACGGCGAGGACGGCGACGAGGCGAGCGAGCCAGCCGCCGCGGCTCGCTGGCGGAACGAGAGCCGGTGGGGCGGCAGCGAGATCACCCGCGAGCGCTTCGCCTCCGGCTGGATCCGATGGGCGGCGCTCGACCGCCTCGCTTCCGAAATGCGCTCCGCTCATGCCCCCCCGGCGGGCCGCCGAGGGGGCGGCCACTGCTCGATCTGCGCCGCGGGCGCGCCCCTCCCGCGCTCCCGCCGCGCTCGATTCCGTCGTGGCGGCGATCATGGCACAAGGGGCGGCCGCGTTCCAGGCTCGCCGCCGCAGCCGCGGAGCCGCACGCCACGCCGCGGCCGGCGGCGCGAGAACGCGACTAGAGCTCGCCGCGCGGCGAGCCCGCGGGCGGCGGCGCCGGCCCGCGCAGGTGGACGCCGCGGCGGGCGAGCAGCCGCTGGAGACGGCCGAACAGGTCGCGGCCGAGCAGCGTCGAGGCCGCCTTCGAGATGTCGTGCAGCACGACGCGCAGCTCCTGATCGCCGTTCCAGTAGCGGCGCGCGTAAGGCTCGAGCTCGCCGCCCAGCGCCTGCGAGAGGACGGCGGTGGCGAGCACCAGGTCGTCGAGGTAGCCGACGCCGCCGACCACCGCCTCGGGGAAGAGATCGAAGGGGAGCAGGAAGTAGGCGAGGGCGCCGCCGATCAGTGCGCGCGCCTCGCCGGGCACGCGGCGGTCGAGCGCCAGGCGGACGAGCAGGACGAAGACGTCGGGGACGAGCAGCAGCGCCTCGACCGCCGGCTTGCCGAGCTTGTGGCTCTTGCGCTCGGCGGTCTCCAGCATGCGCTGGCGCAGGCGGTCGTAGTAGGAGAGCAGCCTGCCGCCGGGCACGGGGGCGTCGCGCCGCGCCATCGCCGGCGACGGGCC
>Ga0214471_10002635_pt1 | contig 14061 bp, 12 predicted proteins | sample RVTome_5_FD_207665 | JGI IMG/M metagenome (GOLD analysis project Ga0214471, IMG submission 207665) | Soil microbial communities from uranium-contaminated site in the Upper Colorado River Basin, Wyoming, United States - RVT142D155 | ecosystem: Environmental > Terrestrial > Soil > Contaminated >...
AGCGCTAGGCACCATGAGTGCTGCCAGAACACCGGACGGCGCGATATCGGTCATTTGCAGCACGCTCAGTGCTGCCGACCCTCGGCAATCGGACGTCAGGCCGAGGGCGCCTCGTGGATCTGGCTGGCGGCGCGAATCCCGGACTCCAGCGCGCCCTGGATCCAGGCGTGGTAGAGCGAGCAGTGCTCTCCGGCGAACAGGATCCGGCCCTCCGAACGGACGATGTCCTCCTGGAGCTGCGTCTGCTGTTCGGGCGCGAACATGGCGAAGGCCCCGCGCGCCCATCGGTCTCCATACCAGGCGTACGACGCGCCGACCTCGTACACCTCGCGGATGCGAGGGTGGATCCGGGACACGTCGTCGAGCGCCTCCTCCAGGCGGGTCTCCTCGTCCATGGCGCCCCACTGCAGCGCGTCCTGGCCCCAGGTGTACGAGGCCAAGAGCACGCCGCGCTCCGTGGTCGGGTCGGGGGTCGGGTAGTTCATGCGTCGGATCGGCAGGTCCGTCACGGTGGCGCCTCCCTGGATCCCGTCCTCCGTCTCCCAGATGCGCTCGCGCGCCTGGAACAGGATCTTGGTGGAGGCGTGGTAGTTGAGCTGGCGGATCGCGCGCTGCTTGCCGTGTGAGAAGGGCGTGACCATCTCGACGCTGCGCAGCACCGAGAACGGCAGGGAGCAGACTGCGAAGTCGCCGCGTTCGCTGAATCGTCCGGCCTCCGTCTTGAAATGGACCGATACCGAGGCGGGATCCTGTTCGATGGCGAAGACCTCGGCACCGAGCCGAACCTCGCGCTGCAGCTCACCGAAGAAGGCGCCGGGCAGCTGGTCCATGCCGCCGGCGATCTCCTGCATGTCGACGTAGGCGCCGCCCAGGTCCTCGCGCAGCACCTCGACCAGCGCGTTGTGCATGTCCGACTCCAGGAAGTTCATGACCGCGAAGTACTCGATCGCGCCGGTCGACCAGCCGCGGAAGCGGAGGAACTCGTACAGCGAATACTGGTCGTAATCGCGCACGATCTGCTCCCACGCGGCATCGCCCTCGCGCTCGACCATGGCGCGCAGGTCGCCGATCGCCCCCTCCCACAGCTCATCCGCCGTCCGGCCGCGCTCCTGCTCCGCGAGCTCGAAAGCCAGGCTCGTCGGGTCGGCGTTCGCCTCGGCCACGGTCATGCGCCGGCCGCCGACGAAGACGAGGCCCTTGGGGTTGCCCATCACGAACGGGCGAAGCGGCAATCGGAACCGCTCGCAGTAGCCGAGGGTCAGGTCGTGCGCGCGCGGGATGCGCATGGCGCCGGCCTCCGCATACAGGCCCGGCGCGAAGGTCCGCAGCGTGTGAACGCGGCCACCGACCCGATTCTGTGCCTCCAGCACCACCACCTCGTGGCCGGCGCGCTTCAGCTCGTAGGCGGCCACCAGGCCGGCCAGGCCGGCACCGATGACGACCACGCGCTTCTTCGCGGCCTCCGCCCGGGGCTCGAGCCCGCCTTCGAGCACGGCGCGGACCGCATCGGTGACCGGAGGCGCGGCGTTCGGCGAGGGCTGGGGCGAGCGGTCGGGAAGGTCCTGGGGCAGGTCAGACGTCATGCGTGACTCATTTTGCGCAGTGCGCAGTACTCGCGGTGCTGTAAGCAGCAGGATCCGTCGACGATTGGTCGTCCATAGGCACTGTGAGTGCTGTCAGCGAGCGTTTCCGACCGGGATCGGTCGTTTGTAGCACCCGGGGTTCTGACTGGACCAGGTGCGTTGGCGGTCAGCCGCGGCGCTCGAGCAGGAAGAGCCAGCGCAGGCTCTCGCGAATCGGCGTCTCCTCGTGGATCCGAAAGTGCCTGGCGAAGGCGGCGCGGAAGCCGTCCAGCGTGTAGTCGGGAAAGATGTCCGGCCGTGCCGCCAGGAGGCGCTGCGTCATCGGGTCCTCCTTGGGGACGAACTCCACGATCGCCCGCCTGCCGAGGCGAGCGAAGAGGGAGGCGATCATGGGAAGCGGCACGTTGTTGCCAATCGCCAGGTGGTGGACGAGCGCGAGCGCCATGATCAGGTCGGCCGGCCCGCGATCGAGCAGCGACCGGCGCTCCTCCAGCGCCCAGCCCAGGCCCGGGCTCGGGTTGGCCAGGTCCATCACCAACGGAAGGACCGATGCACGCGCATCCGCAGTGAGCGTCCGCCAGTGGCGTTCCACGCTGCCCGCATCCCGGTCGAAGGCGAGGACCTTGCGCCCCTCCCCGGCCGCCACGCCCGAGTAGGTGCCGACGTTGGCGCCGAGGTCCCAGACCACCCGCGCGGCCGATGAGCCCACCATGCGCTCGACGGCGGAGCGCTTGGCATCCGCGGCCGCCGGCGTGTAGCTGGTCTGCGTCCCGTACTCGATCCAGGCACCGCGCGGCTTCCAGCGCAGCGATTCCACCGTCCGACGCAGGCTGTCGAGCAGGGCTTCGTGGCCGAGCTTCGTCATACGCCGCCGCGAGCTTCCGTCACGGGCGGGGCCGGCCGCCAAACCCCGCCGCTGGGCCCCGGCGTGCGCGTGCAGGTGAGCGAGCAGACCGGGACGCAGCCGCGTTCGCCATGGCAGCAACGCGGTCGCCAGGTCCAGCGGGATGCCGTCGATGAAATCGCGCAGCATCAGGCCACAGCGCGCGTCGCGATACGCGATCAGGGCGAGCGGTGCCAGGAAGTGCTCGCAGAACTGGCGGTAGGCGGGCCAGGCCTCGGTCGGATCGGCGACCTCGAACGAGAGGCTGTCGATCAGGATTGGGCGGCCGTCGTCGAACTGGACGTTGTAGGCGCTGGCGTCCTTCAGGCGCATCCCGACTGCGAGCGCGCGCCGCTGCAGCTCCAGGGTGAGCAGCGCTGACTCTCGGAGCTGGCTGAAGCACCACTCGTAGGGGTACGAGATGAGCTCGAGCTCGCGCGGCCGGATGACGGCCACCGCGTCGGGTGCCGTCGCCAGCTCAACTGCTGCCGCCTCGTCCTCGACCAACAGGCCGTCGGCGATGAGCCCGCGGTGCAGCCCGCGCTCCTCGAACGCCGCCCAGTCGGCCACGCCGGACGGCTGGATCTGCCGATACAGGATCCCGTCGCGCCGGAAGACGTGGCCGCTCGGGTCGCGGAACGAAGCGGACTCTGGCGCGGAGCCGGCCGGGGCGTCGGCCGCGGAGCGGCCCGACGGTGAGGTCAGCGGTCGGACCGCTCGGTAGCGTCGGGGCTGGTCGGTTCCGCCCTCACCCCGCGGAGCCGGTGCCAAACCCCGCCGATGGTGCGGCGGAAGAAGAAGGGGACCGACAGCAGGGCGGCCAGGAGCGCCTGCAGGAGCAGGCTTCCGGACCCGGGGTCGATGTAGGCGAGGATGCTCATTCGAGCGCGTCCACCTTCGCGTAGTGTTTCGCGGATGTTAACCCGGGATGGCCCAATTCGGCGACTCGACTGGTCGGCGCTGCCCCTCCACCCGGTCCTGATCGCCGCCTTCCCGGTCCTCTTCCTGTTCGTCGAGAACGCGGTTCAGCAGGTGACCCTCTCGCCGCTCTGGGCGCCGCTGGGGGCGTGCCTGGCGGTCGCGGTCGGGACCCTGATGATTTGCGCGCTGCTCACGCGCGACCTGATGCGCGGCGCTCTGCTGGCGACGCTGCTGCTTGCTCTCTTCTTCAGTTTCGGCCACGTCTGGAACCTGGTCGGTCCCACGATCGGCGACCGCAACCTCCTGGCGGCGGGGTGGGCGGTCCTCGGCGTGATCGTAGCCATGGTGGCCTGGCGGGCCGGCCGCTGGGCCGTGCCGGCCAACCGCTTTCTCAACCTCGCCAGCGCCGTGGTGGTGGCCTTCAACCTGGCGCAGGTGGTGGGCTTCGCCACCGGCATCGCGCGCCTCGTCCCGGGCGGCCGCGAAGCGGTCGTATCCGAGGCCCGGGATCTGGGCAACCGCCCGGACATCTACTACGTCATCCTGGACCGCTACGCCAGCACCGAGACGCTCGAGCTTCTCTACGGCTACGACAACGGCCCGTTCCTGGCCGAGCTCGAAGATCGGGGCTTCGACGTCGCCACGGACAGCTGGGCGAACTACTTCAAGACCGCCTTCTCGGTGGTCAGCTCACTCAACATGAGCCACATCGACGGCCAGGCGTTGAAGGACGGCGACCCGGCAACCTTCGGCCCCATCCACAGCGCGCTGCGAGACCATCTCGCGGTTCCTGCCACGCTGCGATCGCTGGGCTATGAGTACGTCCACATCGGCAACTACTGGGAGCCGTCGGCGACCAACGTCGACGCCGACCGCGTGCTCCGCTTCTCAGAGGGTGCCGAGTTCCGCAGCGCCCTGGTCGACACCACCCTCCTCAGCCTGCTCACGCCACCGGATGAGGCCGATGAGGATCCGGAGACGACCGATTTCCCCCTGCTGGCACGCAGCCACACCCTGTTTGCCTTCGACCGGCTGGAGGATGCGGGTGACCGGCCCGGCCCTACCTTCACCTTCGCCCACATCCTGGTCCCCCATCCGCCCTACGTGTTCGATATCGACGGCACCCTGCCCACCGCCGAGGAGCGGGAGGACCGGCCGGGCACAGAGGAGTACGTCCGGCAGCTGCAGTGGGCCAACCAGCGCGTGCTGGCCGCGATCGACAAGCTGCTCGACGTCCCGTCCGGCGAGGAGCCCGTCATCATCCTGCAGGCCGACGAGGGCCCATTCCCGTCACGCTTCGCGAGCGACGAGCACGGCTTCACGTGGCTGGAGGCCACGCCGGAGGAGCTGCAGCAGAAGTTCGGCATCCTGAACGCCTATCACCTGCCGGGCGTCGACCCCGCCGACCTGGGCTTCCACGACCGGATCAGCCCGGTGAACGCGTTCCGGATCGTGTTCAACGCCTACTTCGGGACCAATCTGCCGCTCCTGCCCGACACGGTCTACCTCTCACCGGATTACGACCACATGTACGACTTCGTGGAGTACGAGCGACCCTAGACCGCGGCCATCACCGCGCGTTCGGCCAGGGCGATGGGCAGCGTCCCGGAGCTGGTGATCGCGTCGTGGAAGTCGCGTAGGGCGTCGACATCGGTCGCATCGGTCCCGCGGGCGGAGAGAAATCGGTCTCGAATCCGCAGGATCTCCAGGCAGCCGGTCAGGTACGAGCTCGCCTGCGTGGGCCAGGAGCAGTAGCGGGTGACCTCGGCCACGGCCGTCGGCTCGGTCATGCTCGAGTTCTCCAAGATGAAGCGGACGCCCTCCTCATGGGTCATCTCGCCCAGGTGCAGGCTGACGTCGGTCACGATGCGCGCCGCGCGGAAGAGGGTGGCCTCGTACTGGAACATGACGTGGCGCAGGTCGTCATAGAAGCCGGCGTCGCGCATCATCCGCTCCGCGTAGAGCGCCCAGCCCTCCGCGAAGTAGCTCGTCCCGAACCACTGGCGCAGGTGCGACGGATTGCCCTTGGCCATCACCAGGTGCCAGTGATGGCCGGGATACGCCTCGTGCACGGCGGTGGTGGGAATGCCGGGGTAGCAGTTCGATTCGAGCCGCTTGGCGATCTCCTCCTCGCTGGCGCCGTCCGGCGGGTAGGGCACGAAGAAGTGTCCGCGCATCGTCTCGCTGAAGCTCGGGGGTGCGACGTAGGAGGCGACCGCCAGCACCGGGCGCTGGAACGGCGGCGAGGGCACGACGTCGCATTCCTCGCCCGGGGGGAAGCTGACCAGACGCCGGTCACGAAGGAATTGGCGAGACCGCTCGGTCCAGTCCTCGTAGCCCAGCCGCATCGCCTCCGGCGTCTCCGGCCGGTCCTTGTTGAGGTCGAGCAGGACCGCGTGCCAGTCATCGCTCCCGGTCAGCTCCTGTGCACCCTGCCGCAGCGCCGCGGTGAGCTCCCGTATCTGCTCCCGGGCCCGTTCGCGAAGCGTCCGAGCGTCGAAACCAAGCAGCTCAGCGTCGCGCAGGACCGTGTTGTAGCGATCCTCGCCGAAGGCCCAGTCGCCGTGCGCGGCGGGGCGCATCTCCTCCAGGAAGTCGGCGAAGCCCTCGAAGGCATCGGCCGCCTCCGCGCCCGCCTCGGCCAGATCCTCGCGGTTCTCCTCGGCGACCTGGGCGGGAAGGAGGAAGCGGGTGTAGTTGGCTCCGGCACGCGCCTGGTTGATGGCGCGGTCGAGCAGCACCTCCGGCACCAGCTCGGGCCGCAGGTTCGCTCGGCCATCCTCCAGGTTGGCCGGCACCTGGCGCAGCCGCGCGGCAGCGGACGCGGCGAGCTCGGCCTCCGGGCGCAGCTGATGGAGGAAGAGGACGAAGACGCCGCGCATGCCCGGGTTCAGGTAGTAGTCCGGCTGACGACGCCAGACCTGCCACTCGTCGTATACCCCTTGCTCGATCAGGCTGGCCACTGCCAGGTCGCGATCGATCGCCTCGTCGAAGGTCAGCTCGGCGGCGTCGAGCGCGGAGAAGCGAGCCCGCCACGCAGCGGCCGACGTCGCACGGCGCTCGAACGCCTCTGCCGATAGGTCGTCAAGCTGATCGTCGAACTGGGTCAGGCCCATCCCGCTGGATCGAACCGGGTGCTCGTTGTACTGCTCCGCGAGGAAGTCATGAGCAAGGTCGGCGAACGAAGACACTCCCCTCTGATCCTCGAACTGGCCGGCGCGAGCGGTCGCTGCACTCGGCTCGCGGATCGTAGCGCCTCATCCGTGTGCGGTGGTGTCCGGAAACGGACAGTGCGGTCCAGTCATGTCAAACGTGGTGTCCCGATCAGCCGCCAGGATCACGTAGCGATCACATCGGCCAAGTTGGGGGCCGGCGAGCGGCAATCTTGGCTGCCACGAACGACCGGCGACCCAGGCGGCCATCCATCCGCCTGAAGTTCGCCGATAGGAACGCCAGATGATCGCCGCGAAGAAAACGGCGGGGGCAGCGGGCCTAGCGAGGCGGGGGTACCAGGCGGCCGAAGCGCTCCGGATCGGCACAGGCGGCGACCTGGATCGCGTTGAGCGCCGCGCCCTTGCGCAGGTTGTCGGACGACAGGAAGAGGGCGAACCCACGGGCGCGACCGGGGATCGCGCGCAGGCGACCGACCAGGACCGGGTCGCGGCCGGCGACGTCGAGCGGCATGGGGTGCCGATAGCTGCCGTCCGCCGGGCGATACTCCAGCCCGGGCGCGGCCCTGAGCACGCTCTCCAGCTCCTCGACGCTCGTGTCCTGCACCGTGGTGAAGTGCAGCGCAACCGAGTGTCCGGTATGAACCGGCACCCGGACGGTGGTGGCCGCCAGGTCGAGCTCGGGCATGCCCAGGATCTTCCGCAGCTCGGCGATGATCTTGCGCTCCTCGCCGGACCAGCCCGTCTCGTCGAGCACGTCGATCTGCGGCACGACGCTGTCGGCGATGCGGCCATGGAACGGTGAGCCTGCAGCCCGTTCCGTCCCGCCCGCGGCTCGCTCCGCCTCATAGGCGTCCAGCCCGGCGCGGCCGGCGCCGCTCACCGCCTGGTAGGAGGCGAGGTCGACCGATGCCAGCCCGGCAGCGTCGCGGATGGGGGCCAGCGCCACCACGGCGGCCGCAGTCGTGCAGTTCGGGTTCGCGACCAGGTTGCCGTCGTGGCCGCGCAGGACGACGCCGTTCGCCTCCGGCACCACCAGCGGGACCGCGGGATCGAGCCGGAACGCGCTCGAGTTGTCGACGATCAGCGGCACGCTCTGGCCTGGACCGGCCACGATCTCGCGCGAGGCCGGTGCATCCGTCGCCAGGAACAGCACCTCCAGCTCGCCGGCCACGCCGTCCTCCAGGACGCCGACCGGCACCTCGCCGTCGCCGTAGGCGACCGTGCCCACCTCCGAGCCAAAGGCTCGCAGCGAGCCGGCCGGCAGGCCGGCATCGGCCAGGATGGAGAGGAAGACGCCACCCACCACGCCCCGTGCACCCGCCACCCCGACGACCGGCCAGTCGCTCATGACGTCGCCCCGAACAGGATCGGTCGCTCGCCGGCGACCAGGCGTGCCAGGTCGGCATACACCGCGCCCACCGAGAGCGGACCCCCGGCCCCCGGGCCCGATATGCGGAGAACGGATCCGTCTCGCAGCTCGACCTCCAGCACGCCTTCCACGCCGGACGCCGCGGCAAAGGCCGTTCCCTGGTCCAGCTCCATCGGTCCAACCCGCATCGTCGCCTCGTTCGCCTCTGCCACCAGTCGGATCGTCTCGCCACCGGGCACTCGGACGCCGACGATACCGCGGGTGTCGACCTCGCGCTCGGCGCGCCAGCGGCCCCACGCAACCGACGCCAGGATGGCCAGCTTCTGTGCGGCGTCGCGTCCCTCGACGTCGAAGGACGGGTCCGGCTCGGCGTAGCCGGCCCGCTGTGCCTCGGCCAGGGCGGAGTCGTAGGTGCTGCCGTCGCCCATCGCCGCCAGGACGAAGGTCGTGGTGGCGTTGAGCAGGCCCCGCAACCGCACGATCCGGGAGCTTGCCGCCAGGTGCTCGACCAGCTCGATCATGGGCGTGGCACCGCCGACGCTGGCCGACGCCAGCAGCGCGGCGCCGTTCGCCCGCGCCAGCCGGGCCAGCTCATCCCCGTGCGTGGCGAGCAGCGCCTTGTTGCCGGTGACGTACGGGCGGCCGCGTCGCAGCGTGGTGCGCGCCCAACGCGCGGGCTCGTCGATGCCTCCCGCCAGCTCTACGACCGCGTCGAGCCCATCGTCTTCGACGAGCTCTTCGGGTGGACCGATGTCGACGCCCGGCGGGAGCCCGCGGCTCCGCGCGCGGGCCGCGTCGCGGACCGCAACGCGCGACAGCTCGATGGGCAGCGGGCCGGTGGCCACCAGGTCGCCCAGCGCCGCGCCCATGGTCCCCCAGCCGATCAGCCCGATGCGGATCACTGTGGCGCCGGCGTACCGAGGTGGCGGGCCGCGAAGTCGATCATCTTTTCCGTCTGCCGGATCCGCTCCTCCATCTTCCTGGAGCCATGGCCTGCGTCGAACCGCAGGACCTCGTGAGCTTTACCGAGCGCTCGCAGTCGGTCGAGGTAGTTGTCGATCTGGCGCACCGGGCAGCGGGGATCGTTCTCTCCGACCGACACGAACACCGGCACGTCAACCTCCTCCACGTAGGTGATCGGAGATCGCGCACGATAGCGCTCGGGATCATCGGCAGGTGACGCGCCGAACAAAGCCCGATCGAAGGCTTTGAGCGGCTCCATCTCGTCCTCGTAGGCGGCCACGTAATCGGCAACCGGTACCAATGCGATGCCAAGGGACCAGCGGCCGGGATCGATTCCAAGCCCGAGCAGCGTCAGATAGCCTCCCCACGAGCCGCCGGCGAGCACCAGGCGCTTCGGATCCGCGATCCCATCGGCCACGACGCGGTCGGCAACCGCGGCGATGTCCTGCAGCTCGGTGAAGCCCGGATTGCCCGTGATCGCATCGCGCCAGTCACGGCCATAGCCCGTGCTGCCTCGGTAGTTCACCAGCACGCACGCGAAGTCGTGGTCGACCCACGCCTGGAGCTCGGGAAAGAACTCGTCGCCGTCGTGCGCATCCGGGCCGCCGTGGATCAGGACGATGGTCGGGTGAGGACGCGCTGCGTGAGGCTCGGCGACGAACGCCGGCACCCTGCCGACATGGAGGTCGGCGTATGGAACGCCCTGGGGCGCCGGCTCACCCGGAAGCCGGAAGGCGACCCCGCCACCGCTCCGGCGGACCTCTGGAGGCGATGACGCATCCGTCCATACGTACCAGACATCTCCATCCGGGCGCACCGCAGCCGGGCCCGCGATGCCTCTGGCGACTCCCAGATCGGTAACGGATCCGGTCCGCACGTCATGCTTCAGGAGCTCGATCCGTCCCGCGTGGTCATGCTCGAGCAGCAACGCAGTACCTTCGGGATACCAGGATGCCTCCACCTCCCCAGGCAGGTCGAGTGGAACGTCGACAGTCTCATCGCGCTCCGGTGCCCAGATCATCGGCCGTCGCTTGCCGTCCCGTTCGTGATGCACGATGAGGCGCCTATCGCCGTGCACCGGCGACCACGCGCCAGCCGACAGTCCCAGCCCCGGGCCATCCCAGAGTTCCGCTACCCGCTGGCCGGTGAGGTCGCAGACGCGCACCGCGGGGTGCCGGCTGTCGCCCTGCTCCGAGTGATGGAAGCAGACAAGTCCACCGTCGCTCGAGAGGCCCGATATCGCCGCCCACCAGCGCGGTACGCCGGAGAGCCAGGCACTCTCGGTATGCTGGTAGAAGAGGCGAGGAGGGGCTCCCGGCTGGATGGCGTACATCTGGCTTCCGGCCTCACTCGAGCTGCCGACAACGGCCGCCCCCGTACCAAGTGCAAGGCCGGCGCTGTAGGCTGGGTCAATCCCCCCGAAGGCCACGCGTGGGTCACCACCCTCCCACGGCTTCGTCATCCAGACGCCCAGTTCGTCGCCATCGGTGTCCTCGAACCAGTAACAGGTGTCCCCGGTCGGGTCGATCTGGGCATTCGTCGTCCCCTCGCCGCGATCGGTCACCTGCCGGTGAACGTCAGTCGCGCGATCCCAGGCGCTGAACTCCCACTTGCCGCTTGCGTTGGACAGGTAGAGCAACCGATCCGGCCGGAGGCTTGCCCATTGCGGTAACAGCGCGAATGGGGCACGAAAGCGGCGGCGCCAGGCTGCTTCGAGCATGCGGATGCCTCCATGGGCGAGGACGCCGAGTCTAGGGCCTCACAGCCCCCAGCGCGACACAGCAGCGAGTACGACCGAATAGACTCAGGTGCAGATGGGAGCCACCGAGACGGTAGACCTCTTCTTCGAGCTGATCAACGACGACCTGCGCGACAAGGCCGTCGCGCTCTTCGCCGAGCACGCGGTGATGGGGATCAGCGTACCCGGCTCTGACGAGCGCACGAACCTGCGTGGGCGGGACAAGGTCGGCGGCTGGTTCGTGCGTGCCGGCGACGGCTTCCGGATGTACGCCAACGAAGGCCGGAGCATGGGCTCCAGCTACATCGCGGACGTGACAGTCATGCGCCCCGGCGCCCCTTCGATGCACGTGGAGGCGAACTTCCGGGTGGAGGGTGGCGAGATCGTGGCCCTCTTTCTCCAGCCGCTGTAGCGCGCCGTCGCCTCCGGTCTAATCCCCGCCGCCGCCTCCGTCGCCGTTGCCGCGGCCCTTGCCCGGCTTCCCATCGTCACAACCGTCCGTCAGCTCTTCCACGTGGTCCCTGGCCTCCTCTTCGGTCATGGCGGCCAGGTCGATTGCCACCTGGTCGGCATCTCGTGGACCGCACGCGTCGCGGTATGCCTGCACGAGCTCGGCGAGCCATGCCGGCGGCGGGGTCGGCGTCGGCGCAACGGTTGGTGTGCTGCTCGGTGCGGCGATGGTCGGCAGGCGGCTCGGATCCAGGAACGCCACTGTCAGCAGGGCTATGAGCGCAACGGCGGCCAGGGCGGCGGCCGCGGCCACCGGACGTCGTGGTCCTCGGCCCGGCGCGCCGGCGTGCTGCGGCTGGCGGGGCCTGGGCGCCGGGGCGGCGGGCGCGGCCGGTAGCGGTTCCACCGGTGGTCCGACGGCGACCATCTGCTGGGTGACGGCCTGCGTGTCGACCGATGGCTCCGGAGCCGGCGGCACAGGCTGGCGCGCAGCGACCGCAAGGGCGGGCGCAGGATCGCCAACGAGCCACGCTCGAAGGGCGGTTGCGACCGCGCCCGCGTGGACGGGGCGCTTCTCGGCATTGGGTTCGAGGCAGGCGCGGATAAGGGCGGCCAACGGCGGCTCGATCCCGTTGACTGGGGGCGGGCCGGCGGCCTGCTCTTCGGCGAGCGCGACCGGTGCCGTCGCCTTGAAAGGCAAGCGCCCAGTCAACATCTCGTGGAGGAGCAGCCCCAGCCCGAATAGATCGGTCCGCGGCCCGATGGCCCCGTCGGTCAGCTGCTCGGGCGCCATGTAGCGCGGCGTGCCGACCACCGACCCGTCGAGCGTCAGGCGCTCGGCCGCCGCCGCCAGGCTGTGGGCGATGCCGAAGTCGACGAGCCGGGTGCTGCCGTCGCGGCCGAGCAGGACGTTGCCCGGCTTCACGTCGCGATGGATGATCCCCTGCCGGTGCGCATGGTAGAGGGCATCGCCGACATCGGCCGCGATCCGGGCTGCCTCATCCGCCGGCAGGGGTCCGCCCCGGTCGAGTCGTGCCGCCAGCGACTCACCGTCGACCAGCTCCATCACCAGCACCGGCATCTCGCCCTCGGTGTCGACGTCGTAGATCTCGACGATTCCCGGGTGTGCGAGCCGTGCGGCCGCACGAGCCTCGGCGGCCAGGCGGCGCCTGGAGGCGGCATCCGGCAGGAGGTGGGCATGCAGCCGCTTGACCGCGACGGCGCGATTCAGCTTCCGGTCGCGGGCGTGCCACACCTCCGCGCTGCCGCCCAGCGCGATGCGCTTCTGAAGCAGGTATCGGTTCAGGACCAGCTTTTCGTCGTTCATGGCTCGCCCGCTCAGCGGGCAGGGATGAGTTCCTGCACGATCATTGCCACGGTATGTCGCCAGTTCCGCCTCTGAACTGTGTGCGCCACGCAGAAGCCGGTGCGGCCTGGCACCTACGGGAAGAGGTCCTGTTCCCGAGGCATGACGAGGGCGGCAGCCCCACGCTCCTCCCCGGCAGGCAGGGCGAACTCGAACCCGCGCACCAGCACGATGGGACGCTGCGCGACCTTCCCGCCAGCCAGGTCGGCGGCCGAGGCAAGCTCGTCGCCGATCGCGATCACCGTCGAGCGCATCTCGCGTCCCTGCGCATCGGGGGTGCCGCGCAGGTCGACCAGGACGTCGAGACCGGCTGCTCCGATCGCCACGTTCACGATCCCGTTGCGCCACGGCCGGCCGAACGAGTCGGAAATCAGGATCGCGGGCGAAGCGCCGGTAAGCTCGCCGAGGCGCGACCGAAGCGAGCGCGCGGAGCGGTCCGGGTCCTCGGGCAGCAGGGTCGCAACTTCCCCGCCGCCGACGTTGGAAAGGTCCACGCCCGCATTGGCGCAGACGAACCCGTGCCGGGTGCGCGAGATGATGAGTCCCCCATCGGCCATGCGGACGACCTCGGCACTCTCCCGCAGCACCAGCTCCACCTGCCGCGGGTCCTTGCCCCATTTCTCGGCCCAGGCGCGCGCCTCCTCGCCCGGGGTGACCGAAGCCAGCTCGACCACTCGCCCCTCAGCCTTGCTGACGACCTTCTGGGTGACGACCAGCACGTCGGCGTCCATGAGACCGATGCCGGCGGCGCCGAGCGCCGCCGCGATGAGGGCAGCCAGGTCGTCGCCGGGCCGGACCTCGGGGATCCGCTCGAGCGGGATGAGCGAGATCACGCCGCGTCGCCCAGCTCCAGCCAGCGTGCCAGGTCGGCGGGCGTGTCGAGGTCGAAGGCGAGCCCGGGGCGCTCGACGATGGCGACCGGCAACCCCGCGGCCCCGGCCGCGGACCGATGCGCCGCGAACGAGCCGACGCCGAAGGCAAACCCGATCGCGCCGGGCGGCCGCATCGCGAGGCCGTTGGTGCCGCTCCCGGCGCGGTCGGGGGCGATCGCCACGCCGCTCGGCTCCGGCACCGCCGCGATCAGCGCTCGAACGTCGTCGACGGTGAGGTTCGGGAGGTCGCCGTGGAGTATGCACAGCGTCTCGATCCCGTCGACCACGGCCTCGTCCCGCGCCTGGTCGAGCCCGCGGTTGAGGCCCATGCCGCGCTGCACGATCAGGCGCGCGCCAGCCGCGGCGACGATCGGCTCCAGGGACGCGGCCGGTGTGATCACCACCACGTCCGAGCACGCCTCCTGCACGACCGACAGGACGCGGGCGAGGAGCTTGCGGGCGAGCTCGATCCGCTCCGCGTCGTCCAGGACGGCGGCGAGGCGTGTCTTCGCCGCCTCGAGGCCGCGGTGCGGCACGATGATCCGGGTGGTCATGCCACAGCCAGGATCGCGCGCGCCAGCTCGGCGCGGTCAGCATCGCTGCGCATCACGGTGGGCAGGACGCTGACCTCCATCCCGAGCGCCTCGATCTGGGGCGCCAGCTCGGCGTCCGCGGCGTCGATCACGAAGCGCTGGATCAGCCCCTGGTAGAGGCGTGCGACGCCAAGCGCGCTCGACTCGTGG
>Ga0214471_10002637_pt1 | contig 14059 bp, 13 predicted proteins | sample RVTome_5_FD_207665 | JGI IMG/M metagenome (GOLD analysis project Ga0214471, IMG submission 207665) | Soil microbial communities from uranium-contaminated site in the Upper Colorado River Basin, Wyoming, United States - RVT142D155 | ecosystem: Environmental > Terrestrial > Soil > Contaminated >...
GGAGCCTCGCGATCCCGCCTCCCATCGTGCCCGCTCCGAGAAGGGCCGTCGCTTCGATCGTTGCCGGCTCGACTTGGGATTCGATCCCCCGGTCCTTTTTCGCCCCCTCGTTGAGAAAGAAGAGTTGGACCAGGTTCTTCGATACCCCTCCCGGCAGGAGCTCCTTCACCCTCTCTCTCTCGTGCGCGAGAGAGACGCTTTTCGATGTCCTGCCCTTCTCGACGATCTCGAGGATCGCGAGGGGCGCCGGGTAGTGACCTCCGCTTCTAACGAGGACGCGCTTGCGCGCCTGCGAGAAGAGAATGGCGCGACCCACGGGATTTCCCTCGACGAGCCAGTCCCGGATCGTCCGCTTCTTCCTCGCGGGAGCCCCTCCCTGGGCGAGCTCATGCAGGAGAGCGAGAGCCTGCTCGCGGAGACGTCCGTGCGGGACCGCCCGGTCGAGGAGCCCGATCTTCTCCGCTTTTCGCGCATCGATGCTCCGGCCGGTGAGCATCAGGTCGAGGGCGCTCTGGATCCCGACGAGGCGGGGGAGCCGGGTCGTGCCGCCCCAGGCGGGAACGATCCCGAGGTTCACTTCCGGAAGCCCGATCTGGAACTTCGGATGGTCGGTGCCCACCCGACCTTTGCAGGCGAGCGCGATCTCGGTGCCTCCACCGAGACAGACTCCCCCGATGGCGGCGACCACGGGAAACGAAAGCCGTTCGATCCGGTCCATGATGGCCTGGCCCGCGCGCACCGCCTCTTCCGCTTCCTCCGCGGTCCGGACCCCCTGGAGCTCCGACACGTCGGCGCCGGCCAGAAACATCCCGTCCTTTGCCGAAGTGACTATCGCGCCTCGAAGGTCGGACCGGGACTCGAGCTCGGAAAGGACTGCGCGAAGCCGTTCCATGACCGCTCGGGAGAGCTTGTTTACCTTCTCACCGGGGAGGTCGAACGTCACCCAGGCGACGGCGTCTTCGCAGGAAAGTCGGATTGGCGCGGCATCCGTCGGGGTCATGAGCGAAAAGGGAGTGTACTCGCCGCGAAACTCCCCGTTCAAACGGAATCTGTGACGGGCCTCTCTTGCAACCCCGCCGCCTTCAGAGGACAATTGGCTCGAGGACATGAATAACTTTCTGGGATGGCTCCGCGACATCTTTAAGAACGACGACATCGTCAGCGCCCTCACCGGCGAGACGGTGGAGCCGCCGATTTCCGACCCCAAGAGGAAGCGAAACACCCAGATTTCGACGGCCGTCGGCTACGTGACTCTGTTCGCGGTCATCGTGTTTATTTCGACCATACTCCCCGAGCCCCCGAAGCTTGCGCGGAACCCGGACCTCCCGAACTTGATTTTCGTGATGACCGAAGGCCCCGGCGGCGGCGGCGGCGGCGGCGGCGAGCTCACCGAGGACCCGGCCTCGGTCCAGAAGATCGAGGGTCAGGACCAGGCGAAGATCGCGATCGAGATCGAAGCTCCTGAAGACAAACTGATCTTCGAGGACCCCGACAAACCGCCTGAAGTGGAAGAGAAAGAGATCGTCGCGGAAGACGAGGTTCCCGAGATCGTGGCGCCGGTCGTGGCCCAGGCCCCCGACGACACCACCGAGAAGGGCATCCTCCAAGGGCAGGAACAACTCATCGCGTCCGCAGGCGCCGGTCAGGGGCCGGGGATCGGAGAGGGGAAGGGTTCGGGCATCGGAGAAGGGACCGGCGGCGGATTCGGCGGCGGCGCCTACCGCATGGGAAGCGGACTGACGGCGCCCGTCCTCGTCCGCCGGATCCAGCCCGGCTTCACCGAGGATGCACTCGCCCGCAAGATCCAGGGGGAAGTCATCATCGAGGTCGTGATCCTCAAGAACGGCACCGTCCGGCCGGTGCGGGTGCTTCGAGGTCTTTCCGCCGACCTCAACCAGAAAGCGATCGACGCCGCCTCGCAGTGGAAGTTCATTCCTGCGAAGTTCAAGGGACAGCCGGTCGACCTCATCGCGGAGATCGTCGTGGACTTCAATATTCTTTAATGGTTGAGACCGGAGCCGCGTCCCGGGGACGAGCGACATGCGGGGAGTGTGGCGCTACTTGTTTTCGTTCTGGTAGCGGCCGGCGTAGGTCTTCTCGGCGGGCGAGTCGAGCTCGAAGAACACCAGCTGCAGCACCCGCGCGTCTTTCTTGATCCGGATTCCTGCGGGGTTCGAGACCACGAGGAGCGAGCCGCTCCTGCCGGAGTAACCCGAATCCCAGAGCGCGGTCCCGATCTGGGCCCCGGACCTCAGAACGCTCGAGCGAGTGCGGGCGAGAGCGAAGACGTCGGGGGGGATGTTGACGACTTCGTTATAGACGATCCAGTAGGGACGAGGGGCCAGATGCCACCAGTCCTCGGCGTCCGGGGGAATGGGCTCGGTCGAGGCGGTGCGTCTTTCCGAGTTGTCGAAGTCGATAGCCCCGGGCTCGTAGCCGAAACCGGAAACCTCCCGCAAAGTGAAGTCCACTCCGTTCATCTGGATCTGCACCTCGCGATCGATGAAGGCCTCGACCAGAGGCGGTTTTTTCGACAGACGCTCTCGGAGCCGCTCACCCTCGAGAAGCTTCAAGACCGGCTCCGGTCGAGCTTGGGAAGGGTGATGTGCTCCTGCCCCTGGTACTTCCCCTTCTTGTCCTTGTAGGACCGGACGCACTCTTCGTCGCTCTCGAAGAACAACACCTGAGCGATGCCCTCGTTGGCGTAGATGCGGCAGGGAAGAGGGGTGGTGTTCGAGATCTCGAGGGTGGCGTTGCCCTCCCACTCGGCATCAAAGCCCGTCACGTTGATGATGATGCCGCAGCGGGCGTAGGTCGACTTCCCGATGCACAGGGCGTAGACGTTTCTCGGGATGCGGAAGTTCTCGACGGTGTTCGAGAGCGCAAAGGAGTTCGGCGGGATCACGCAGACCTGGCCCTTGTAGTCGACGAAGCTCCGGGGGTCGAAGTTCTTGGGATCGACGATAGTGGTATTGACGTTGGTGAAGATCTTGAACTCGTCGGAGACGCGGATGTCGTACCCGTAAGAGGAGAGGCCGTAGGAAATGACGTTCTCCCGGACCTGGGTCTCCACGAAGGGGTCGATCATCCCGTGCTCCAGCGCCATCTTCTTGATCCAGCGGTCGGATTTGATCGACGGCACGTGCTCGCTCCGTCAGATGAGCTGAAGCTTGGTGAAGAAGTAGGGGATCTCGATCGCCGCCGACTCGGGAGAATCGGATCCGTGGATGACGTTGGCCTCGACCGAAGTCGCGAAGTCCTTCCGGATGGTCCCGTTCTCGGCCTTCGCCGGATCCGTCGCGCCCATAAGCTTTCTTAGATCCTCGATGGCGTTGTCTTTCTCCAGCACCAATACGATGGAGGGTCCGGAGCTCATGAAATCGGTGAGGCTGTCGAAAAACGGCCTCGCGTTGTGCACCGCGTAGAAACCTTCCGCCTGGCGCTTGCTCATCTGGATCATGCGCATCGCGACGATCCGGAAGCCGGCCTCTTCGATCCGCGCGAGCACCGCACCTACGACGTTCTGGCGAACGCCGTCGGGCTTGATGATCGAGAGCGTCGTTTGAATCACTTCTTGTCCCTCAAAATGGTAGCCATGGTCGAGCCCATCTCCGCCGGGCTCACGACCACGGTGGCGCCCGCGGCCGCGAGGGCCGCCATCTTGTCCTTCGCCGTGCCCTTGCCGCCCATGATGATGGCGCCCGCGTGGCCCATCCTCCGGCCGGGGGGAGCGGTCTGGCCGGCGATGAACGCGACCACCGGCTTCGTCATCCTTTCCTTGATGAACGCCGCCGCCGTCTCCTCGGCGTTTCCGCCGATCTCCCCGATGAGGATGACGGCGTCGGTTCCGGGATCGCTCTCGAAGAGAGCGAGAGCGTCAACGAAGTTCGTGCCGATGACAGGGTCTCCCCCGATACCGATGCAGGTCGACTGCCCGATTCCCCGCTGGGTCAACTGGTGGACCGCCTCGTAGGTCAAGGTCCCGCTCCGCGAGACCACGCCAACCCGGCCCTCTTTATGGATGTGGCCCGGCATGATGCCGATCTTCGCCTTCCCCGGGGAGATGACGCCGGGGCAGTTGGGACCGATGAGGCGGCTTGCGCTTCCCGAGACGACCCGCATCACCTCGACCATGTCGAGGGCGGGAATTCCCTCGGTGATGCACACCACCAGTGGAATGCGGGCATCGACCGCTTCCAGGATGGCGTCGGCGGCGAAGGGCGGTGGCACGAAGATGACCGAGGCGTTGGCCCCGGTCTTCGCCACCGCGTCGCGGACGGTGTTGAAGACCGGAACTCCCTCGACGGTCTCCCCCGCCTTTCCCGGCGTCACCCCGGCGACGACCTTCGTCCCGTAGTCGAGAGCCCCTCGCGCGTGGAACTGCCCTTCGCGACCGGTGATTCCCTGGACGAGGAGAAGGGTTCCTGTTCCGACGAGAACGCTCACTGCGCACCTCTCGCCGCGGCGACGACTTTCTCCGCCGCCTCTTTCATACTGTCGGCGGTGATGAAGTTGAGGCCCGACTCCGCGAGCATCTTCTTCCCCATGTCCACGTTCGTGCCCTCGGCGCGGATGACGACCGGAACCTTGACGTCGAGCTCCTTGACCGCGGCGATGACCCCTTCCGCGAGGCGGTCGACGCGGAGGATCCCTCCGAAGATGTTAATGAGGACCGCCTTCACCTGGGCGTCGGAGATCAGGATGCGGAAGGCGTTCTTGACCTGCTCGGGACTCGCGCCGCCGCCGACGTCGAGGAAGTTCGCGGGAGCGCCTCCCGCGTGGTGGATGATGTCCATCGTCGCCATCGCAAGCCCGGCGCCGTTCACCATGCAGCCGACGTTCCCGTCGAGCTTGATGTAGTTCAAGGAGAACTCCGAGGCTTCCACTTCGAGCGGAGATTCCTCCGCCAGGTCCCGGAGCTCCTTGACGTCGGGGTGGCGGAAAAGGGCGTTGTCGTCGAGGGAGACCTTCGCGTCGAGCGCCATGACCTCCTTCTCCCGGGTCACGAGGAGCGGATTGATCTCGACGAGCGACGCGTCGATAGAGCGGAACGCCTGGTAGAGCGAGAGCAGGAAGCGCACCGCGTTCTTGTGGACGTCTCCGGAAAGGCCGAGCTCGAACGCGAGACGCCGGGCTTGATGGGGCTGCATGCCCACGGCGGGATCGATCTCCGCCCGCAGGATCTTCTCCGGCGTTTCGGCGGCGACTTTTTCGATCTCCATCCCCCCCGCCTGGCTCGCGATTGCGATCGGCCAGCCCATGGAACGGTCGATGAGATAGCTCAGATAGAGCTCGCGGTCGATGTTCACACCCTCTTCGATGAGGAGCTTCCGGACTTGCTTGCCCTCGGGGCCGGTCTGCGGCGTCACCAGCTTCTTTCCGAGGATTTCCCCCGCGAACCTCTCGACCTCGGCGCGCGAGCGGGCGAGCTTGACGCCGCCCGCCTTTCCCCGGCCGCCCGCGTGGATCTGCGCCTTCACCACCACGGGATAGCCCAGGGAGTCGGCGGCTTTCGCCGCCTCCTCCACCGATTCGACCTTGCGCCCCCGGGGCACCTTCACCTGGTACCGCGACAGAAGCTCCTTGGCCTGATACTCGTGAAGGTTCATTCCCGGCTACACCCCGATCTTCTCGACGAGCTCCTGGACCGCGGCCGCCGACTTCTGGAGGGCGGCTCGTTCCTCGTTGGTGAGAGAGATCTCGACGATTTGCTCGACACCGCTCGAGCCGAGCTTCACCGGAACGCCCATGTAGAGCCCGTTGATTCCGTACTCGCCCTCGAGGTAGGCGGCGCAGGGAAGAATCTTCTTTTTGTCCTTGAGAATCGCGTCCACCATCTCCACGATCGCCGCCGATGGGGCGTAGTAGGCGGAGCCGCTCTTCAAGTAGTCCACGATCTCGCCTCCCCCCTTACGGGTTCGCGCGACGATGCGGTCAATGACTTCCTTGGACATGAGGTCCGGAAGAGGAATGCCGGCGACGGTCGAGTAGCGCGGAAGCGGAACCATGTCGTCCCCGTGGCCTCCGAGAACGAACGCGTGTACGTTGTCGACCGAGACCCCGAGCTCGAGGGCGATGAACGTGCGCATCCGGGCCGAGTCCAGGACTCCGGCCATTCCCATTACGCGCTCTTTGGGAAAGCGGCTCACTTTGAAGGCCGTCTGCACCATGGCGTCGAGGGGGTTCGAGACCACGATGAGGATCGACTTCGGCGAGTGCTTCACCACCTTCTCGGTCACGCCCCTCACGATGTCGTAGTTCGTCTTGAGCAAATCGTCGCGGCTCATGCCCGGCTTTCGGGCGATGCCGGCGGTGATGACGACCACGTCCGAGTCCTCGGTGTCCTTGTAGTCGTTGGTCCCGATGAACCTCACGTCGGAGCGCGAGATCGGACAGGCCTCGAGGATGTCGAGACCCTTTCCCTGCGGAATCCCTTCCAGGATGTCGATCATCACCACGTCCGCGAGCTCGGCGTCGGCGATGCGCTGGGCGGCGGTCGCTCCCACGTTGCCCGCCCCCACGACGGTGAGTTTGAATCTGCCCATTTGGTTTACTCCTTAATTGGTGCGCGCCTCGCTCTTCGCTCGGCTCGCTCCCCTCGCTCCCCGCTCGGGGAGGATGGGACCCTCCGGGCCCCACTGCTGCGCTGAGGGGCCTCGGTCAATATCACATATTCTCGATCATCGCGGACGCGAACTCCGACGTCTTCAGAAGCGTCGCGCCCTCCATCAGCCGATGGAAGTCGTAGGTCACCTTTTTCTGGCCGATGGTCTTCTCGAGGCTCGACTCGATGAGGACCGCGACCTCCTGCCAGCCCATGTGCTGGAACATCAGCAAGCCCGAGAGAATGACCGAGCCCGGGTTCACCTTGTCCTGGCCCGCGTACTTCGGAGCGGTCCCGTGAGTCGCTTCGAAGATCGCGTGACCGGTGACGTAATTGATGTTGCCGCCGGGAGCGATGCCGATGCCCCCGACCTGGGCGGCAAGGGCGTCCGAGAGGTAGTCGCCGTTCAGGTTCAGGGTGGCGATGACGTCGAAGCTCGTCGCCCGGGTCAGGACCTGCTGCAAGGTGATGTCGGCGATCGAGTCCTTGATGAGGAGCCTCTTCTTCCACTTGCCGGAGCCATGGCTCTCCCGGAGCGTCCGAAGGCAAATCTCGACCTCCTCGAGGACTTCCTTCTTCCGGTCCGGGGTCATGAGGTCGTAGCCGGGCTCGACGGCGCGGGCGTTGTCCTCGATCGAGATGTTCTTCGACTCCTCCCGATTTCCGAGGATCCAGCTCTCGCGCTCGCTCACGGTCTCGCTCCGGAACTCGCGGGCGGCGAGGGCATAGCCCCAGTCGCGGAAAGCGCCCTCGGTGAACTTCATGATGTTGCCCTTGTGGACCAGGGTGACGCTCTTGCGCTTGTGGTCGAGGGCGTAGCGGATCGCGGCGCGGACGAGCCTCTCGGTGCCTTCGCGGCTCACGGCCTTGATTCCGATGCCGCTCGTCTCGGGAAATCGGATCTTCTTGACGTTCATCTCCTTCTGGAGGAAGGAGATGACCTTCTTGGCCTCGGGGGTTTCCGCCCGATATTCGATACCGGCGTAGATGTCCTCCGTGTTCTCGCGGAAGATCACCATGTCCACATCCTGCGGCCTTTTCACCGGGCTCGGCACACCCTGGTACCACTTCACGGGGCGGAGGCAGACGTAGAGGTCGAGCTCCTGCCGGAGGGCGACGTTGAGGGAACGGATACCGCCGCCGACGGGGGTCGTCAGCGGTCCCTTGATCCCGACCAGGTACTCACGAAAGGCGGTGAGCGTCTCTTCCGGAAGCCAGTTGCCGGTTTGGTTGAACGCCTTCTCCCCGGCGAGGACCTCGTACCACTTCACGACGCGCTTTCCGCCGTAGGCCTTCTTCACCGCGGCGTCGAAGACCCTCTGGCTCGCGCGCCAGATGTCGCGCCCGGTTCCGTCTCCCTCGATGTACGGAAGCACGGGGTTATCCGGGACCGTCAGGACACCTTTATCGATGCGGATGCGCCCGCCTTCGGGCGCGGTCGGACTATTGCTCATGGGACTCCTGTTCGCGGGATGTGACGAAGCAAGTTCTGCCGAGAGGTTCTTGTCAGAAAAAATTAGTCTATCACCGCGGGAGGGGCGTCGCCAATCTTCCCTTTCAACGCAATCGCTGATGCCGCGATGCGGCACATGGAACGATGAAAATGGTCACCAAACCCGTGGGGATGACTCTTGGCCAGACGGCTGGAAGAAGAGGAATTGAACGCAAAGACTCAAAGGAATCCCATTTCTTCTTTGCGCCTTTGCATCTTTTGCGCCTTTGCGTTCCTTCCCCATTCCTACCGCGCCTTTGCGTTCAAATTCGAGCTAGAGCTGGAACGTGAGCCCCAGGCTGAAAGTGTAGAGGTCCTGCCGAATCTCGACCAGAGTCCCGGGGATCTCGAGGATGGTGCCGCGGTTCGTGCTTAGAAACCCGTAGACGATGCTCCCCGTGACATCGACCCTCTCGGTGAGGGCCACCGACGCTCCTCCGGAGATCGAGTACTTGTTGATCGCCGGCAGCTGGACGTTCAGGAGAGTGGCGGTATCGGGAATGGGGTTGCCGTTCATCGAGAGGCCACCCTGGACCGCAATCGTATCGTTTACCTTCCGCTCGACGCCGAGGGCGACCGCCCAGATGCTATCCCAGCCGAGCCCACCCTCGGCGGGAGGCTCGCCGAAGAGCTTTGTGTCGTCGTAGGCGAGGTGGCGAAAATCGACGGACACCAGCGTCTTGTCGAGTCCCTTGTAGGCGGCGCCGAACGAGAGGATCCAGGGGAAGGAAAGCTCGAGCGACAGGGGCCTCGCGTTCCCCCTCTCGTCCTTCGAGTTGAAGTCGAAGCGCTCGAAGAACTGGCGGCTCTTGAAGGACGCGCCGAAGTTCCACCTCGAAGACGGGGTCAGAAGAACTCCCGCCTGATACCCGAAGCCCCAGTACGCGCGGCCCTGGGTCGCGGGAGGGAACAGCCCGCTCGGGAGGCGCTCGGCGAAAAACGCCGGGTCGACGGCGATGGAGAGCGATGTCACCTGAGCCCCGACACCGACGGCGATGACGTCGGTGAGCTGTTTCGACATCATCGGCGCAATCGTCAGTCCCGAGCTCCGCGAGGACACGGGGCCGAACCCGAACGACCGCGGCGGGTCGTACGGCTTCAGCACCGGGTTGAGCTCGCTCCCGGGAAAGTCGATGGTGCGCCCCACGATTCCGAAGACCCCGACGCCGTAGGTGAACGACGAGTTCTCCGGCCGGGTCACGAGGGCGAACGACGGCGCGCCCGAAAGCCCGCTGTCGCTGCGGTTGCTTCCGAAAGCCCCGGTGGCTTCGACCGCGGAGTCGAGAAACGTGTTGGCGTAGAGAAAATCGACGCCGACGAAGACTTCACCGTCTTCCATCGCCGCCATCGCCGCCGGGTTCCAATACGTGGCGCCGGCAGCGTCGATGGGAGCCGCGGTCGAGGCTCCGGCCATCGCACGATGTCTCGCGCCGGTACTCGGAAAGATGATCCCCTGGGCCGTCACCGACGTCGCCACGAAAAGCAGAGTGCCCCCGAGCCACCCCTTGAAGAGCATCGATCGCCTCCTTTTTCCCTCGAAGAGGCGAAAGTAACACCTACCCCAAGCAGAGTCAAGATATTGTGGTGGAAACGTGGAGGACTACCGTATCTAGAGGCGTCGCAGCTTGGGCTTGAGCCCCAGAAAGCTCAAGACGTCCTGTCCCACCCGGGCCTCGAAGGTCTCAGCGAGAGACAAGACGTTTCCGACCGTCTCGTCGAGGGTGACCCTCTCTACCCTGTGGATGGGAAAGAAGGTCGTCGAAAGCCCCATGTCCGCCTCGCCTTTGGCGACACCCCGGCTCCAGTCGTCGAAAGAATTCAGGTCGATGCCCCGAACGGTGATGCCGCTCGCCTGAACGGAGAGAACCACGCCCCAGAACTTTTCTTTCGGACTCTGCAGGCTGACGAGGACGGCGGAGAGCTTCTTCACGAACGCTTCTCGAAGAAGCGCTTCACGCGAGTGATGCCCTCTTCGATGCGCTCGCGCGAAGTCGCGAAGCTCACGCGCAGATGCCCCTCGCAGCCAAAGGCCGGACCGGGCACCACCGCCACCCGTTCTTCTTTCAGGAGCGCACCCGCGAGGTCGGTCGTGGTTTCGCCGCGACGAAGATAGCTCGAGACGTTCGGGAAGAGGTAGAAACCGCCGCCGGGAGCAGCGCAGCGGGTCCTCGGGCTCTCGAGAAGTCCCGCGCGCAGCCGCGCCGCCCGCCACTTGTACTCGGCGATCATCTTCGCGAGCGGGCCCTGATCGGAGCGCACGGCCTCGAGACAGGCCTTTTGCGCGATGGAGCTCGCGTTCGAGGTCATGTGGCTCTGCAGGGAAGCGCACGCGTCGATGAGCTCCTTCGACCCCATCGCCCAGCCGATCCTCCACCCGGTCATGGCATAAGCCTTGGACGCGGTCCCAGCGATGATGAATCGATCGGAGAGAAGCCTCTGGAGGTAGCGAAGCGCTTCCACCGGAGGTGCTTCGAACATGAGGCGCGCGTAGGTGTCGTCCCAGAGGAAGAACAGGTCGCGATCGCGGACGAGATCGCCGAGACGCCGCAGCTCGTCGTCGGAGGTGACCGCGCCCGTCGGGTTCGAGGGAACGTTCACGAGGAGAATGCGCGTCTTGTCCGAGAGCGCGGGCTCGATGACGTCCGCGGTCATCCGGAAACCGTCTTCCTCGGACGTGGGAACGAGAATCGGCTCGCCTCCGGCGAGACGCACCTGCTCCGAGAACGTCATCCAGTAGGGAGTCGGGATGACCACTTCGTCCCCGGGCTCGACGATGGCCAGCATGAGGTTCAGGAGAGCGTGCTTTCCACCGGACGAGATGATGACCCCGGACGGTTCGAACTCGAGCCCGTAGTCCTCTCGATACCGCTCGGCCACCGCTTTCTTCAGTTCGGGGATGCCCGCGTTCGGGGTGTAGCGGGTGAAGTTCGAGTGGATCGCCTCCGCCCCCGCTTTCTTGATGTGCTCCGGCGTCGGGAAGTCGGGCTCGCCCGCGGAGAAATCGACGACGTCCTCGCCCTGCGCGCGAAGCCGCATCGCCTCCGCCATCACCGCCATCGTGGGCGAGGTTGCGATCTGACTCACTCGACTCGCGAGCCGCAGGGACTTTACTTGCGCCATCTAATCACCCTTCATCGGCTTTCGCCGGACTCTCTCGAGAAGCCTCTTCTCCACTTCCTCGGGCACGAGCCCGGAAACGTTCCCCCCGAGGCTCGCCACTTCCTTCACTAGCCTCGAGCTCACGTAGGAATACTCCTCGGCCGGCATCATGAACACCGTCTCGATTCCGGGGGCGAGCCTCCGGTTCATCAGGGCCATCTGAAACTCGTACTCGAAATCCGAGATGGCGCGTATGCCGCGGACGATGGTGGTCGCTTTCCGAGAGGAGGCGTAGTCGACCAGAAGTCCGCTGAAGGAATCCGCCTCCACGTTGCCGCGCGCGCGGAAGGTGTGGCGGATCATCTCCAGGCGCTCGTCAACGGTGAAGAGCGGACTTTTCTCGGCGTTCCTCAGGACGGCGACGATAATGGAGTCGAAGAGCGCGCTTCCGCGCTCGATGATGTCCACGTGGCCCAGAGTCAGGGGATCGAACGACCCCGGATAGATCGCGACCCGCATCGGAGCCATTGGGGAAAGCCTAGCACAAGGCCCGGTCGAGTTCACTCCGGGCCGAAGAGCGTGAGGGTGCTTTCGCCGGCCTTCAACACCCGCAGGCGCGAGAGCGAGCCGTAGCGGTCGCGAAGCTCGCGTTTGTGATGGTGCTCCAGGACCAGGAGACCTCCCTCCGCGAACAGGAGCCCGTCGCCGAGCTGCACCAGGAGATTCTCGGCCTCGCTCGACCGGTAGGGCGGGTCGGCGAAGATCACGTCGAAGCGGTCGCCTCGATGGCGGAGCTTCGAGACCGCGCTCGAGACGTCCATCGTGAGGATGTCGACCCGTTCCGCGAGGCGAAGCTCCCGCGCATTCCGCCGGATGGAGTCGCAGGCCTTGCGATTGCGCTCGACGACGACCGCTTCCGCGGCCCCGCGGGAAAGAGCCTCGAAGGCGAGAGCGCCCGATCCGGCGTAGAGATCGAGCACTCTCGCTTCGGGAAGACGCCCCGCGAGGACGTCGAAGAGGGACTTCTTCAGCCGTCCGCTCGTGGGGCGGGTTCTCTCGCCTCGTGGGGCGTGAAGCCGCCGCCCTCTCATGTCTCCGCTTCCGATTCGCATCAATACCTCAATGCTCGCCTCGCTCCGCGCGCGCAGGGTGCAGATGAATCTTTCGGCACCCTGCTAGCCCGCCTCCACGAGCCCGAACCTCTGACCCCAGACCGAAACGACATGACGGCGAAGCTCCGCGCTCTCGGCGGTCGTGAAGCCTCCCGCCGCGACGAGCTCCCGCGCGTCCCGCTTGGCTTCTTCGAGAATATCCTCGTCCCGCAGCATGTCGGCGATCCCGAAGAGAGGCAGACCCGACTGCCGGGTCCCGAAGTAGTCTCCCGGCCCCCGAATTTTCAGATCCCGTTCGGCGATGACGAAGCCGTCGTCGGTCTCGAGCATCGCCTCGAGCCGGGCTTCCGCCTCCGGGGTCGCCGGCTCGTAGCTGAGGAGAATCGCTCTCGAAGGCGCCGGGCCCCTCCCGACTCGTCCACGGAGTTGATGAAGCTGCGCGAGCCCGAAGCGCTCCGCGTGCTCGATGACCATGAGGGTGGCGTTTTTCACGTCGACCCCCACCTCGACCACGGTCGTCGCCACCAGCACGTCCACCTTCCCCCGGGCGAAGAGATCCATCGCCGCCTCTCTCTCCTCCGCGGCCATCTTCCCATGCACCAGCGCCACCCGCCGGCTCCGAAACGGTCCCTGCGCGAGAGACTGGTAGCGGGCGACCGCGGCCTTCAGATCGATCTTCTCCGATTCTTCCACCAGGGGACAGACGAAATAGACCTGGTGGCCCTTCTCGATCTCCTTCTCCATAAGATGGAACACCCGCTTCAGATCGGAGTCGTCGAAACGCTCGGTCACGATGGGCTTTCTTCCCGGAGGAAGCTCGTCGAGGATCGAGCTCTGGAGGTCGCCGTGAAGCGTGAGCGCGAGAGTTCGCGGGATCGGGGTCGCGGTCATGAACAGCAAATCGCAGCCGAATCCCTTTTCGCTCAGCTCCGCCCGCTGGAGGACTCCGAAGCGGTGCTGCTCATCGATGATGGCGAGGCCGAGCTCCCTGAATCGAACCCCCTGCTGAATAAGGGCGTGGGTCCCGACGACCATGTCGATCCGGCCGTCCTCGATCTCGGCGAGGAGGCTCTCCCGCTCGGATTTCTTGAGGCGAGAGCTCAAGAGGGCGACGCGAAATCCCGCGGGCTCGAGGAGCTTCCGAATCCCGGCGTAATGCTGCTCGGCAAGGATCTCGGTGGGCACCATGAACGCCACCTGGGCGCCGGCCTTCATGACGATGAGCGACGCGAGAACTCCGACGATCGTCTTGCCCGAGCCCACGTCGCCCTGAAGAAGCCGCCGCATCGGGACCTCGCTCGCGAGATCGTCGGCGATGCCCTTGAGCACGTCCCGCTGGGCTCCGGTGAGCCGGAACGGAAGAATCTTCCGGACGATCTCGCGGACCTCGTCCGTCACCGAGAATGGCCGTCTCTTGCGGAGCTTCCGATCCCGTGCTCTCCGGAGCTCGAGCCCGAGGAAGAAGACAAAAAACTCCTCGAAAATGAGCCGTCTTTGAGCGTGGGAGCGGAAACGGTTGTAATCCTCGAGGGGCTCTTTCTCGCTCGGAAAGTGGGCGAGGGCGATCGCCTCCTCTCGGAGGGGGAAACCGTGGCGGGCGCGGAGTTCCGCGGGGAGAACCTCCGGGACGCGCCGGGGCATCCCGGCGACGAGGAAATGCAGGACTCGCCTGAGATGCTTCGGGGTCATGGGACCGATCCGCTCGTAGACGGGCACGATCCGGCCGGCGTGAGTGGTGTCGTCCTGGCCCGG
>Ga0214471_10002638_pt1 | contig 14057 bp, 10 predicted proteins | sample RVTome_5_FD_207665 | JGI IMG/M metagenome (GOLD analysis project Ga0214471, IMG submission 207665) | Soil microbial communities from uranium-contaminated site in the Upper Colorado River Basin, Wyoming, United States - RVT142D155 | ecosystem: Environmental > Terrestrial > Soil > Contaminated >...
CCCCGCTTGTGGGGAACTCGTGAAGTTCGCTGATATCGGCTCCGGCGATGAAGGCTCTTTCGCCTGCACCGGTGATGATGACGACCCGGACGGCCTCGTCGTCCCGCGCCGCCATGAACGCCGAGTGGAGCTCCGCTATCGTGGCACGATTTAGGGCGTTCAACACTTTGGGCCGATTGACCGTGATGGTGGCGATGCCGTCCGCCGCCTCGACCAGGATGTTTGTGTACGTCATCTCCGCCTCCCCTGCCTCGCGGCAGTCCTCACACCGTCAGGACCAGCTTCCCGTAACTGCCGCGGCTTTCGAGCAGTCTGTGCGCCTCGGCCGCCTCCTTCAGGGGGAAGACGTTTCCGACCACCGGTGTGATCCGGCCATCGTCCAGAAGCCTGACGAGCTCGCGACCCGACGCCCCCACCGAATCCGGCTGCCGCATCATCATCACACCGAGGTGCATGCCGATGACGGCAAGACCCTTCATCACCATCAGACCCAGATGCAGGGTTGGATTGGCGCCGCCGGACAGGCCCAGGGCGATCAGCCGGCCCGTGGGACCCAGGACCCGCAGGCTCTTCTCAAAGACCTCGCCACCGACCGATTCCAGCACGAGATCCGCACCCCTCCCGCCCGTCCACCGCTTCACGGCCTCGACGAAGTCCGCCGTCCGATAGTTCACCGCTTCGTCGGCGCCGAGGCCTTTCACTCTGGCGAGTTTCTCGTCGGACCCCGCCGTGGCGAATACTCGCGCCCCCCAGATCTTGGCGAGTTGGACGGCCGCCGTCCCCACGCCCCCTCCCGCCGCATGGATCAACACCGTCTGCCCCGGCTGAAGCTGTCCATGGGTCTTGAGCGCGTGGTAGGCGGTGAGGAAGACGATTGGAACGGCCGCCGCCTCCTCGATGTCCAGCTTCTCGGGGACGGGGATGGCAAAGGCCCCCGGAATCACGGCCCGCTCGGCGTACCCTCCCTTCGGGGCGAATCCCATGACCCGCCGCCCCACCTGGACCCCGTCGACGCCCGGCCCCACTTCCGCCACCGTGCCGGCGATTTCGAACCCCATGAGGAAGGGGGGCGGTGTCGGCGTGGGGTACAGGCCCCTCCGCGCCAGCGTGTCGGCGAAATTCACCCCCGCCGCCTCGACCTCGACCAGGACCTCTCCGGGGCCCGGCCGGGGATCGGGGACTTCCTCGTACCGGAGTACTTCCGGCCCACCGAACTCGTGTACGCGGATCGCTTTCATGAATCGTCCCTCCTTCCGGCTCTACGGTAGGGAGCATCGACCGAAATCCAGGGGCAAACGTATGGGACCCCTGATCCGGATCGTGCCCCGAAGGAGCGCCCACAGGATGTTTTTTTCCTTCGCAGCCAGGCGGTATCGAGGGCGGGGCCGCGGTTGAGTGCAACTATACGTATGTGTTCAAAACAATTACGCCGACCGGGTTGCTCCGATCACCGTAGCGAGATCCGACAACAGCCCTTCCAAGCGTTCCCGCCCAACATCCCTGGCCATGCGGTCCTGGACCTCCTTCCAGAGCGGGTACGCCTGCGCAAGCGCGGCACGCCCGCGGCTCGTCACGGCCACCTCCCGTTCGCGCCGGTCCCCCCCGCGGCTCACCCGAATGAATCCCTGCCGCTCGAGCAGCTGCAGGTTGCGCGTCAGTGTCGTGCGATCCGTCACCGTTACCTTGGCCAGCCGGCTCACGGTCAGCGGCCCCAGTTTCATGGTGACCGCCAGAATGGACAGTTGCGTCACGCGCAGCCCGCTGGCCCGCATCCGCTCGTCGTAGAGCTGGGTGACGGCGCGGGCGGCCTTGCGGAGATTGAAGCAGAGACACATTGCTCCTTCCTCGGCGAGCTTCCCCAGCCGCTCCCGTGCCGACCCTCGCCCCGGCTTCACCATCTCCCCACCCCCGACGCGCGATTTCCCTCGCTCGTGCCGGACGCGCGCGCTATTATGTGTATATACATCTATTTTAACCGTGTCAAGCGATTTTTCCGCGACGGTGCACCGGGGCCCCCTGCCCCGCCCTGAAGACCTTCGGGCCATATAAGTTCTTGCTTGCGCAGATGTCCTATATGTTGTATATGGATGCGAAATGAGCTCGATATTTTGGGGGATAACGGGCAACTCGGGGGTGAAGAGGGATCGGTATCCGGCCCAGAAAGGAGTTGCGGGGCATCGAAGGACGTGATATATGGTCCGCTTCGAGTGCCGCCACTTGATGAGTCATTGACGTTCCCGCGTCCGCAGGGGCAATGTCCTGGCGGATAGGCTCGCACCAACCGAAAGGTTCCGCGTGAACAGGGAGCGTTCGATGTCCGCGCCCGCCATCCGTCCCGATCTCGTCGTCTACTTCTCGATGGAGGTTGGTTTCCATCCCGCCGTCCCCACCTACGCGGGCGGCCTGGGCGTCCTCGCGGGAGACACCCTTCGGTCCGCCGCCGATCTCGGGATCCCCATGGTCGGCGTAACCCTCGTCCACCGCAAGGGCTACTTCTACCAGCACCTCGACCCCTGCGGGAACCAATCGGAGAGCCCGGCCACCTGGGCCCCCGAAGAGGTGCTCGAGCCGGTCCCCACCCGCGTCACGGTCCAGATCGAAGGGCGGCCCGTCCATGTGCGCGCGTGGCGCTACCGCCTCCGGGGTGTCTCTGGCCAGACGGTCCCCATCTATTTCCTGGACACCGCCCTGCCCGAGAACAGCCCGTGGGATCAAACGCTCACGGACTTTCTCTATGGTGGAGACGACCACTACCGGCTGTGCCAAGGGGTGATCCTGGGTTTCGGAGGGGTGGCGCTGCTCGAGGCGTTGGCGCCCGAGGTGCACATTTGCTACCACATGAACGAGGGCCACTCCGCGCTCCTTGCTCTGGCGTTGCTCGAGCGGCAAACCGAACGCCGAGGCCTGCATGCCGCCACGGATGCGGATGTCGAGGCCGTCCGGCGCCAGTGTGTCTTCACCACTCACACGCCCGTGCCCGCAGGCCACAACCAGTTCCCGGTCGATCTCGCGTGGCAGGTCCTGGGGCCGGAGCGGGCCTCCGCCCTGGATGTCCTCCACTGCACCATGAACGGCGCGCTGAACATGACGTACCTCGGGCTACGGTTTGCCCACTACATCAACGGCGTGGCGATGCGGCACGGGGAGATCTCCAACGGCATGTTTCCCCAGTATCCGGTGAACGCCATCACCAACGGGGTGCACGCGGTCACCTGGACGGTGCCGCCTTTGCGGGACCTGTACGACCGCCGCATTCCCGAATGGCGCTATGACAACCTCTACCTCCGCTACGCCATCGGCATCCCCCTCCACGAGATCCAGGAGGCCCATGCGGAGGCCAAGCGGGAACTCCTGCGCGAGGTCGAGAAGCGGGCCGGCGTCCGCCTCAATGAAGCCGCGATGACCCTCGGCTTTGCACGGCGGGCCACCGCGTACAAGCGGGCGGACCTGCTCTTTTCCGACCCGGATCGCCTCCGGGGGATCGCGCGGCGGGTCGGACCCCTGCAGGTGATCTACGCCGGCAAGGCCCATTCCGCCGATGAGGGAGGCAAGGCCATCATCCGGCGGATCTTCGAAGCAGCCGAGGAATTACGCGACGTCGTGCGGGTGGTGTACCTGGAGAACTACGACATGGCGCTTGGCCAGCAGCTCTGCGCCGGGGTGGACCTCTGGTTGAACACTCCCCTGCGACCGCTCGAGGCCTCGGGGACGAGCGGCATGAAGGCGGCCCTCAACGGGGTGCCGAGTCTCAGCGTGCTCGACGGGTGGTGGATCGAAGGCCACGCGGAAGGCGCCACCGGCTGGTCCATCGGCGACGGGCAGGAGCCCATGGACGATCCGGCGGGGGAGGTCACGTTGCTCTACGCCAAGCTCGAGCACGTCGTTCTTCCCCTCTTTTACAAGCACCCGACCGCCTTCGCCGAGGTCATGCGCTCGACCATCGCGTTGAACGGCTCGTTCTTCAACACCCATCGCATGCTGACCCAGTACATGAGAAACGCCTACTTTCCCACCAACGGAGATCACCCGACGGGGCCTCACCGCCGCCCCCGCTGACGGCCGCCGACCCCCAAGACCCCCCTTCTCGCCACCCGCCTCACCACGGATCGGGGATGGACCGCCCCGGCCCCTATGAGGTCCTGACGGGGGATGCGGGTTCGGCCACTGCGGCGCGCGCCTGCCGGCGCTCCAGGAAAGCCACCAGGATGCGGCCGCGCACGTCACCGGCCTCGTGGGTCTGCACCTTGAAGATGCCGTGGATGATCAGCCGGTCCTCTCGCTGGTAGAGACCCACGTCGATAACCTCCTGACCGTCCTTTGCGATGGCCGCGCGCATGTCCTCGTCCACGGTCTCCAGGTGCGTGAAGGGTCGGGTCTCGGTGGTGCGAATGGCCCCGACGCTGATCACGTCGCCCTTGATGGTGACGGCGGGTGCGACAAGGACTTTGACGCGCACGCCGGCCTTGACCTGGCGGATACGGCGCAGGATGAAGCCGCCGAGGAGGCTGGCAAGATAGTCGTTGAAGACCAGCGAGATGCCCGTGGCTGCGATCAGCACACTGAACGTCGAAATCAGCGTCTTGTCCTGCGTGGTCGCAAGGATAGGGACTCGGAACGTAGGCGTCAAGAAGGAACAAGAAGGAAGAGGGGCGGGTTCTGGCGGCGGCCCCGGAAGCCGAAGACACGGGGGGACGGCGAGGGCGAGGTCAGCGCGGACCCTGCTGGCCCGGACCTTTGTTCTCCTCGCGCGTGACGACGAAGCTCGGCTCGCGCTCGAGCCATCCCCACCGGCGAAAATAGCGGAGCATCACGACGGGAACGGCCAGGATGAACAGGGTGGTGAGGACAAAGAAGAGGGGGCTGTTCCACGGGAGGTTCGCGAAGTTCATCCCGAAGAATCCCGTGATGGCGCCTAGGGGCAGGAAGATGGTCGCGATGATGGTGAGCTGCCGCATGATGTCATTCAGGCGGTTGGAGGTGGCCATCAGATATGCCTCGATCGTGGTTGCTATCAGGTCCCGGCAGGCGTCCACGATTTCGGAGGCCCGTACGAGGTGATCGTACACGTCCCGCATGTACAGCGCGACCTTCGGGTCCAGGAGGGGGTAATCGCGCCGGCTGAGGGCGTTGAAGACCTCGCGGAGGGGGGCCAGGGACTTCCGGAGATGGATCAGGGACCGTTTCACGGCGAAGAGGCGCTCGAGGATCTCGGGGCTGCCGGAGCTCACGACCCGTGCCTCGAGGTCGTCGATCTCATCCTCGACACGGTCGAGGAACATGAAGAACGGGTCCGCGACACTGTCGGCCAGCAGGTGAAGGAGGAACCCGGGAGGCTGTGTGAGACGGGAAGGGTCCTTGCGGATGCGATCCCTCAGCTTCGCGACCGCCTCGCTCTCCCGCTTATGGACGGTCACCAGGGCCCGAGGTGTCACGAAGACGTAGATCTCTTCCAGCTCTTCGATGACGCAGGGGTCCTCAAGGCGCTGCGGGATTGCGTGGAGAACAACGAAGAGGTAGCCGTCGTAATCCTCGACCTTCGGGCGCTGCCCGCCGTGCAGGCAGTCCTCGATCGTCAGGGGGTGGAAGCTGAAGCAGCGGGCCACCTCCTCCATCTCCTCCAGGGCCGGCCCGCAGATGTCCACCCACAGCCTGCCCTCGGGTTCCCCGAGCCAGGGACCGAGGAAGGCGAGGACCTGCGTCTCCTCGAGGCCCCCATCGGGTCGACACCGCACGGCTGAAATCATCGGCACCTCCTCGGGTCTTTTACCGCGTCAGCCTTCACTCGCGCAACACTTACTTTGCGGCCGCCCCCCGGCCCCTGGATTCGGCCAGGGCCGCCTGAATCATCAGGAACTCCCCCACGTTGTCCATCGTCACCAACCCGACCAACTGTCCCCCGCGGGTCACCACAAGCACCCGGCCGTCGCGCGATTGGAGGCGCTGAAACGCCGGTTCCAGCATCTCGGAAGGATCGGCCACCTCAAACTCACGGCGCATCACCTCACGGACCGGGGATTCCTGCCCCCGGTGGGCCAGCGCGCGGACGCAATCCTCCCGGGTGAGCACGCCGACCACGCCGCCGTTCTCCACGACGGGAAAATCCTGCTGGGACCCCGCCAGGATCAGCTCAACGGCGCGGGCCAACGGATCCCCGGGCGAGAGGGTACGGAACTCGGTCAGCATCGCGCGGCGGACCGGGATGCCGCCCAGGGCCGATTTCATCTGGACCATGCTCATCTCCTGCGCCGCGCCGATCCAGACGAACAAGGCAATGAAAAGGAGAAACGGGTTGGCGAAGAGGCCGACGAACCCGAAGAAGAAGGCCATCCCCTGCCCCAGGCTTCCCGCGATCTGCGTCGCCCGCACGTACTCCATCCGCGTCGCCAATACCGCGCGGACGACTCGGCCGCCGTCCATCGGAAAGGCCGGGAGCATGTTGAACCCCGCGAGAAAGACGTTCACCACCATGAGCCGCGCGACGAACGAGCCTCCGGTGACACTCAATTGGTCCAGCGGCTGCCACGTTCCGGTGGCCTGCAGCCAGCCGTACAGGACCGCCGCGATCACGACGTTGACGGCAGGACCGGCAAGCGCCACCCATAATTCCTGCCGGGGATCGTCGGGCATCCGCTCGAGCCGCGCCACCCCGCCGATCGGCAACAGGGTGATGTCCCGCGTCTTGATGCCGTACCGCCTCGCGGTCAAGGCGTGGCCCAACTCGTGCAGCAGCACGCAGCCGAAGAGCGCCAGGACGAAGCCCACGCCCGCGACGGCGATGGACAGGCTGTGCGCCTCGTTCCAGTGGCTCAGGGCCACCCAGCCGATCAGGATGAGGAAGGTCGCGTGCATATAGATGCCAATGCCCGCCACTTCGCCCAGCTTCCAGGACCATCTCATTGCGTGCTCTCCTCCAAACGATCGCCGTACGATGCCGTTTCTTCACCCCGTTTCACCCGGCGGCTTCCCGCGGTCGGCAGGCCCTTCCGGTGCCAGTTGCCCACCCCCGCCGAGGAGGGCCAGGGCCTGCTCCACCTGCTCGCGGCTGCCCACGAGGACGAGAATCTGTCCCGCGGCGATCCAGTGGTCCGGCCCGGGATTGGCGGTGACGCTCCCGTCCTGAATCACCGCCACCACGGAGGCCCCCGTTCGTCGCCGGATGTGCAGCTCCCCGATGGTCTTCCCCGTCGTCGCACCCGCCTCCCGGGCCAGATAGGTCTCCATCTCGACCTGGGCAAACAGCCGGGCGACATCCGCCTGGGCCAACGACGGCGCCTGCAGCTGGCGGAGCATTTCGTACCGCTCCTGCCGCACCTGATCCACCTGTTCGCCGACCACGCCTCTCGGGAGATGATACCGGCGCAGGACCCGGACGAAGAGCTCGATGGAGGTCTCGATCTCCTCTGCGATCACTTCGTTGGCCCCGAGTCCGTAGAGCTCGTCGATCTCGACCTCGTACCGGGTCCGGACGACGATATGGAGGCGGGGGTTGAGTTCCCGGGCGAGGCGCACCGCGCGACGGATCGCGGCCGGATCGGAGATCGCCACCACGAGGGCGCGGGCCTCCCGGATCCCCAGGTGCTTCACGACCTCGGAGCTCGCCACGTCTCCGTAATAAATCGGCTCCCCGAGCTGCCGCATGCGTCGCACCGTCTCTCCGTTGAGCTCCAGAATACAGTACGGGATCTGCGTCGCCTTCAGGACACGCGAGAGGTGCCGACCGGTCAACCCGTACCCCACGATGATGACGTGGTCGTGGAGCCCGACCCGGTCCGGCTTGAACTCCGCAAAGCTACGCCCCGGAAACCACCGCTCGACTCCCCGCAGGCGGCCGAGGCGTTCCGCCAGCTTCGGACTCATCTGGATCACGAAGGGGGTGAGGAGCAGGCTCCCGACCGAGGCCGTGAGGAAATACTGGTTGAGCTGCGGCGTGATGAGCCCCCATTCCCATCCCACCTTGGACAGCACGAACGAGAACTCCCCGACCTGCGCCAGGGCGCACCCCACCAGGACCGCCACGCGCAGCGGATACCCGAGCGCCAGGACGCTCCCGGCGGCCACCGCGGTCTTGCCGATGAGGATGGCCGCAAGTGTCGCAGCGACCTGCAGCGGGTGGTCCGCGATGATCCGCACATCCATCAACATGCCGATGGAGATGAAAAAGAGGCTGATGAAGCTGTCGCGCAGGGGCAGGATGTTGGCAAGGACCTGGTGGCTGTATTCCGATTCCGAAATCACCATGCCGGCCAGGAATGCCCCCAGGGCGAGGGACAGCCCGATCTGGGCCGTCGCCCAGGCGGTCCCCAGACAGATGAGGATGATCGAGGCGGTGAAGACCTCGGGGCTCCGGATCTTCACGATCTCGAAGAGGAATCGCGGCACCAGGACGCGGGAGAGGAGCACGATCAGGATCACGGTCAACGCCACTTTGCCCAGGACCCAGAAGATCGCGCCGAAATGGAAGGCCTCCTTTCCGCTGAGCAGCGGCGTGATGAGCATCAGCGGCACGACGCAGAGGTCCTGGAAGAGCAGGGTCCCCACGGCGAAGCGTCCGTGCGGCGAGTCGATCTCTCCCCGATCCATCAGGATCTTGAGGACGATGGCGGTACTCGACAGGGCGAGGAGGGAGCCGAAGAAGACCCCGCGGGCGGGCGACAGCCCGATGAGCCAGCCCCCGCCGGCGACGAGCAGGATGGTGCCGAGCACCTGCAGGCCCCCGCCCCACAGGACGAGCTGTCGCATCTGGTTGAGCGTGGAGATCGAGAACTCGAGACCGATCGTGAACAGGAGCAGGACGACGCCGATCTCCGCCAGCAATTCCACCTGATGCACGTCGGCGATCAGGCTCAATCCGTACGGCCCCATGAGGACACCCGAGACCAGGAAGCCGACGATGGTCGGCAGCCGCAGCCGGTGGAAGAGAAAGACCACCAGCATGGACACCCCGAAGACCCCGATGAGATCCCTCAGGAAGGCGAGCTGCTCCATCGCGCTGCGGCGCTCCTCTCGCCACCATACCCGGGCTTGCGCCCTATCCTATCCCCGGAGCAGGCCGGGCGTAAAGGATTCTCATCGGCAGGCCACCGCCATTCAGGTGCGGGGTGGGTGCGCTCTATTGTTTCGGAAAGTTCCGGACGGCGTCGGAGAGGGTGCGCGCCTTGTCCTTGATCTTCCGGAGGAGTCGCCTCGCCCAGGCGAACTCCGTCGCGAGGATCGCCAGGCCGGCCGGGATCACGAGGATCGCCGGACCCGGGAGGACGACCATCGCGAGACCGACCAGGAGGACGCTGGAACCGATCAGGAAGATCAGGGCCCGCCGCACGTTGGTATAGGTCAGCACGGCCAGGCCGGCCAGCTCTTCGGCCAGCGGAGAGGCCAAGGCGGCCGTGTCGCGCCAGGCACCGGCGATCGACGCCACCAGGCCGACGGCCAGGATGCCGGCGAGGACGGCAAGCACCGGGGCCGTCGGGATCGGATGGGAGCGGACGAGCAACATCTGGACCCCCAGGAAAGCAAGAACGAAGACTAGGCTCATCTTCATGTACCGGAATTTCTCCAAGATGCCCGCCACGGCAAAGTACAATGCCCGCAGGCCGAGGACGGCAAAGAGGTTGCAGGTGATGACCAGAAAGGGATCCCCGGTGACGGCGTAGATGGCCGGGACCGCGTCGATCGCGAAGACGAGGTCCGTGGTGGCAACCATGAGGAGGGCGAGGAAGAGCGGCGTCACCGCCGGCTGGCCTTCGAGGCGCGTGAAGAACCGTCGGGCATCGTCATGCGGGGCTACGCCGTACCATCGGCGCACCATCCAGACCGCCGGGTTCTTGCTCGGCTCGAGATTGTCGTGGCGGGCGATGAGGATCTTGGCGGCGGTCAGCATCAGCAGCCCACCGAGGAGGTAGGCGAGCCACGGCAGGCGCGGGACGAGCACCAGACCCAGCGCGATCATGACGCCGCGCATGAGGACCGCGGCGAGGACACCCCAGACCAGCACGCGCTGCTGCGCCATAAGCGGGAGGCGGAGGGAGGCGAAGATCAGGGCGATGACAAAAATGTTGGCGACGCTCAGACACTTCTCGGCGAGATAGCCGGTCAAGAAGGTCAGGGCCGCCCCCGGGCCGCCGACCTCCTGCCCGAGGAGGCGACCGATGTCGCGCCACGTAGGCTCGTCGATCAGGGAGATGGAGGCATTGAAGACGAATGTGACGACGACCCAGAAAGCGCTCCACACGATGGCCTCGGTCGTGGACAGGGCGTGCCCTTTCGGCCGGAACACCCCGAGGTCCAGCGCCACCATCACCGCAACCAGCAGGAAAAGCCCTGTCGAGACCCAGACGATCATCCCGCACACCCCATCAGACGCGGAGACCCGGGATCCCGCGCCCCTGGGGCCGGCCGCCGTCAGCGCGGATGACCATTGTCATGGTGTGAGGACCGTGGCACATCGCGCAGCGCCGCGGAGCGCCGTTTGGGGGTTGAGCACGACACGCACCGTCATGTCCGAGACGAGAGGTGAGAGCCGCCCTTTGTCGGTGAATGCCGTCATGAAGGTGCCGTCCATGAGGCGATCGAGGATCTTCGGGGCGATGCCGCCCCCCACGTACACCCCCCCGGTGGCGAGCGCCTTGAGCGCCAGGTTCCCCGCCTCCGCGCCATACAGCGAGACAAAGAGGCTGAGCGTCTTGACGCAGAGGTCACTCTCCCCCCGCATGGCGGCGTCCGTGATGACCACACTGGGGTCCTGCCCATGAAATCGCTCGCGGAGCCAGACGGCCTCCTCCCCGTGTCCCGCCTCTTTCAGGAAAGAATAGATGTTGAGGATCCCTGGCCCCGAGAGCACCCGTTCGTAGCTGACCCGGTGATGCTTCTTCAGCAGGTACCGGAGGAGCTCGATCTCGAGGACGTTGCGCGGGGCGAAGTCCGCGTGTCCCCCTTCCGAGGCCACCGGGCGGTACCGCGTACGCGTACCGTCCCAGAACAAGATGGCCTCCCCCAGCCCCGTCCCGGCGGCGATGAGGGCCTTGTTTCCCTCGGGATGGGGTCGACCCTCATTGAGGACAACGACCTCGTCGGGCTTGAGATCGAGAATGCCGTAGGCCGTCGCGACGAGATCGTTAATGACCGCCACGCGCTCGAGTCCCAGCGTTCCCCGCAGGGCTTTCGCGTCGATGACCCAGGGGAGGTTCGTCGCCTCGCACCGGCCGTCGAACACAGGGCCCGCCACCCCGAAACAGGCGCCCCGGAGCGGCGGGAGCGGCTCCCGGGCACGAAACGCCTCAAGGATCTGTCCGAGCCCCTCGTGGCTCCGGCTGGGAAAAGTCTCTTCGCGAAGGACGCGCAGTCCACCCCCCGCATCCTCGAAGAGCGCGACGATCGTCTTGGTCCCTCCGATATCCCCCGCAAGAATCACGCCGCTCGCACCATTCACCAATCACCAACCACTAACCACCAGCCACTCGTCACCAGCCACTCATCACCAACCACTATTCACTACGCAGTGCTTCCTGCACCGCACCGAGAAGCGTACGCAGGCCGGCCTCGGTCTCGTGCCCCACGTGGAAGCGGATCACTCGCCGACCCCGTTTGAGGAGGGATTCCAAGTCGCCGAGGGCCTGGGCGTGCTTCAGCACGCTGAAGGAGAACGGCTCGCCCGGAATCGCAAGGTCGCGGGGGTCATCGGCCGTGATCTGGATGAAGACCCCGCGATCCGGCCCTCCCTTGTGCAGTTGCCCCGTCGAGTGCAGGAACCGCGGCCCGTAGCCGACGGTGGTCGCCGCCTTCAGCGCGTCGCGGATGCGGGTCCGGATCACCCCGAGCAGATCGTCGTGGGCCGGCGTCTCCGGGATGAAGGCGGTCAAGGCCACATAGTCGCCGGCGCCCGCCCGTGCGAGATGCGCCCTGAGATACGCCGACGGCGTTCGCGGCCGATGCGTCTCGCGCGCCGCGGCCCGCGTTGCAGCGTCGCCGGTGATGCGGCAGCCGTCCGCTTCGACGAGGATCTCTTGCTCGGGGAACTTCCCCTGCCTGCGGTAGACCTCGAGGAGCCTGTTGGTATTGTCTTTGCTTTCCTGGACGTTGGGCTGATCGAACGGGTTGATGCAGAGGAGCGCCCCGACAAGCGCCGTCGCCACCTCCCAGACGAAGAACTCCGCGCCCAGGCTCAGGGGATCCTGCAGCGCGTGGCGCACCACCGGATGTCCGGCAGCCTCGAGCGCCCTGAGCTTGGCTTCGGTCTCCGCATCCGATCCCTCGGGCGTTGCGATAGAGACAAAGACCCGGTCGTCGCCGTACACGCCGGGGGGTCCGAGGGGCTCGCCGGCCACCGGCAGGATCCCGCGGCCTTCCTTGCCGGTGCTCTCGGCGACGAGCTGCTCGACCCAGAGTCCGAGCGAATCGATGGGACGCGGCGTGACCAACGTGACCTTGTCCCGCCCCTGCCCCGCCAGTGCGCCGAGGATCGCCCCGAGGCGAGCGGCAGGGTTCTTGTCCGGGGGAACCCCTGGCCCGCATGCGTCCGCAGCCTCGACGGCCCGCTCGAGCACGCCCTTGATGTCGAGCCCCATCAACGCCGCCGGGACCATCCCGAAATAGGACAGGGCCGAGTAGCGCCCCCCGATGTCGGCCGGATTGACGAAGACACGGCGGAACCGCTCGTGCCCGGCGGACTCGGCGAGCGGCGTTCCCGGATCTGTAATGGCGATGAAATGTGCCCCCGGCCGGTCGGGCTTCACTCGCGAGACCCTGGCGAAGAAATAGCGATAGAACATGAGCGGCTCGGTGGTCGTGCCCGACTTGCTCGCGACGATGAAGAGGGTCCGGGTAAGATCGACGGATTGCTCGATGCCCGTAACCGTCGCCGGGTCGGTACTGTCGAGCACCCACAGCCGGGGATGCGCGCCGATCCTGCCGAAAGTCCGGCGGAAGACCTCGGCGCAGAGGCTACTTCCGCCCATCCCGAGGAGCACCACATCCGCGATTCCGTCGGCCCGCACCTGCCCGGCGAACGCCTGGAGCTCTTCGGCCTGTTTGAGCATCGCCCGCGGCACCGTGAGCCAGCCGAGTGCGTTGCGAATGACCGTCTGGTGCTGGGGATCGTCCTTCCACAGGGTGGGGTCTTTTTGCCACAGGCGGGCGAGGAATTTCTCTTCCGTCATCCGCCTGAGCGTCGCGTCGACGGCGGAGGCGTACTGTCCGAGCGACAGGGTCTGGTATTCGGCATCGCCGCCGAGACCCGGACCGCCTGTAGGCTTACGCGCCTTCATCCACACCCCATATGATGATCAGAAATGGCCGGTGAGGAACCAGCCGACGACGTAAGCGACGATGGCGACGCCGAGCCCGACCAGGAACATGTCTATGCCGCTGCGAAAGATCCCGCGGCCGGTGAAGAACGAGCGGGCCGCCCCCACGCCGAAGTGCGAGAGCATGCTGATGATGATCGAGGCCCAGACGGCGGCCGGGCCCGAGGCCACGAGGAAGGGGAGGATGGGGATGAAGGCGCCGAACCCGGTGGAAATGCCGGTGATGATCCCTTCCCGCAGCGGCGTCACGCTCTGGGGAACGATGCCCAGCTCCTCGCGGGTCTTCTCGGCGAGCGCCACCTCGGGATCCGCCATGATCCGCTCGGCCGCCTGGCGGGCCTCCTGGGCGGTCATCCCCTTGAGTTCGTAGAGGAGGGCCAGCTCGTCCCTCTCGACCTCGGGCATCAGCCGGATCTCTTCCCGCTCCATGGCCACCTCGTGAGCATAGACCTCCTGCTCGCTCTTGCTGGCGAGGTAGCCACTCGAGCCCATCGAGAGGGCATCGGCGATGAGGCCGGCGATCCCGGATATCAGGACGACCCCCTCCGAGACCTCGGCCCCGATAACTCCCATGATCAGGCCGAAATTCGCCGTGAGCCCGTCGTTGAACCCGTACACGACATTCCGAAGATAGCCGCCCGAGGCGGTCCGATGCCACGGCTCACCCTCGCGCCCCAGCATCTTGCCCAACGTCTCGGCATGCTCGGCGGTTTCGCGGGCGAGCGTGCCAAGGGTTCCCTTTGGTCCGTGGACGGCCGC
>Ga0214471_10002640_pt1 | contig 14056 bp, 15 predicted proteins | sample RVTome_5_FD_207665 | JGI IMG/M metagenome (GOLD analysis project Ga0214471, IMG submission 207665) | Soil microbial communities from uranium-contaminated site in the Upper Colorado River Basin, Wyoming, United States - RVT142D155 | ecosystem: Environmental > Terrestrial > Soil > Contaminated >...
GGCGAAGAAGATGGTAGTAAAGAGCCCTTTCGCGCGTGCTGAGTTGCATGCGCGGGAACAGGTGGTCCTCACATTGCTTGAGGGCGGTGGTCAGGTCGAGGACGGCCATTGATACCGCAATCTAACGTGCTTGGTCAGGCGCGCGCCGCTCGCGGCGCGTCGCCTGCACCAAGGGGTTAGAAGTCACGCTCGCTCTTTCTGGATGAGAGCCGCAACCCGACGAACTACTTCGTCATCGAATGGCGGAACTTCCATAGGAGCTTGTGACCGCGACTTCTGCAGATCGTTGAGTAGTTCCCAAACAGCATCGACCGCTGACGCAAGGTGAGCTCCATTGATATCAGCTTCGCGCCACGCCGCCTGCGGGTCAAGGACGGCCTCGCGGTCTATATGGAAGTGTGTCTTGTTGCGAACATGTGCCAATTTCTCAGCTAAGACCTGGAACGCCGAGATATCAATACCGTGCTCTTTGGCGTAAGCGTTGAGCGGCTTTTGGTTCGTTTCATAGATATACCAGAAGGAGGCCGCACCGCTGCTGCGCTCGAAAACCTTGATGCAGTGCGAGATGTAGTCGTTGAACAATGCGTAGTACAGCACTTTGAGGATAAAGTTTGTGACACTGCCGATGCTCTCCACCGCGAGCATCGCTCGCCGGTTGAGAAGCGCGCGCTGGAGTTCGGCGAGATTGCGCTCAATGGCTGCGTTATATCGGGACTCGTCCACGTGTCTCGTGACTTCTAACGTAATGTCGGCCCCATATCTGGGGCGTTGTAAGACCCCGGAATTGGGGCCTAGCTTGGTCAGACTACGCTCAAGTCCTTGATCCCTCAACCGCGTCAACCAAGATTGGCACCTGTACGTTTGTCCAGCATAGGGGTCTTGAGGGAGTCCCGCCGTGCCGGCACCAAAACTGCTCGACCAGGTCCGCGAACGCATCCGCGTAAAGCATTACAGCCTCCGGACGGAGGACGCTTACCTGCACTGGATTCGCCGCTTCATTTTCTTCAATGGCAAACGCCACCCGCGCGACATGGGCGGACCGGAAGTGGAGGCATTTCTCTCCCATCTGGCGACGGCCGGGCGTGTCGCGCCCTCGACGCAGAATCAGGCGCTGTCGGCGCTGCTGTTCCTTTATCGTGAAGTCCTGGAGCTGGAGCTGCCCTGGCTGGACGGCGTGGTGCGCGCGAAGCGCTCGCAGCATGTGCCGGTGGTGCTGACCGAGAACGAGGTACGCGCCCTGCTCGCCCGGCTCGACGGCACGAAGTGGCTGGTGGCATCGCTCCTCTACAGCACCGGGATGCGGCTGCTGGAAGGCCTGCGCATGCGAGTGAAGGACCTGGACTTCGAGCGCAGGGAGATCACGGTGCGCGACGGCAAGGGGGCGAAGGACCGGCGCACGATGCTCTCCGAGCGGCTGCTGGAACCGCTGCGCACGCATCTGGCGAAAGTGCGCGCGCTTCACGAGCAGGATCTGGCCGGCGGATTCGGCGATGTTTATCTGCCGTTCGCGCTCGCGCGCAAATATCCCAAGGGCGGGCGCAGCTGGCCATGGCAGTACGTGTTTCCTTCGGGCAGCCGCTCCACCGACCCGCTGGACGGTGTCATCCGCCGCCATCATCTGGATGAAAAGATCGTGCAGCGGGCGGTCTCGGCCGCTGGCCGCGCCGCGGGGATTTCCAAGCCGGTATCGCCGCACATCCTGAGGCACAGTTTCGCAACGCACCTGCTGGCCGCGGGTTACGACATCCGGACCGTGCAGGAACTCCTCGGCCACTCGGACGTCTCGACCACCATGATTTACACGCATGTCCTCAACAAGGGCGGCCGCGGGGTGACGAGCCCGCTGGACCGCATTGAGCGACCGTCCGGATGAACTTCAGGGGATGCGGGCTGCGCCCACGGGCAGGCGGTCCACGCGCCGCATTTCGTCGTTGCCAGGCACTTTCGGTTCGGCAAGGAAGGCGTTGACGAACTCGATCGAGTCGGCGCCCCAGAATACTTCGCCGTCGACGACGAGGCTCGGCACCCCGAACACGCCGCGTGCTGCCGCTTCTTCGGTGTTTTTCCTGAGAATATCCTTCACTTCGGACAGAGCGCGCCTACCCGCACTGGATCAGAAGATTCATCTTTGTCACCGGCGGCGCCTCGCGTGCGCCACCGAGGTAAAACGACCTCGAGCGCCTAGCACGCCGCAGTGCCGACAACGCGACGCCAGTGAGAATCAGCGCGCTGCGCGCGAAGAGAATATGGGCGAAGCGTGCAGCGAAACGCAGCCGCGGGCGGCGCGGGGTGCGTGCTATGCTCGCCGCTCCCAGCCGCCCTCGCTGAATGCCTTTTCTCACCGCTGCCGGCCGCAAGCTCGAATACGAATGGCTCGACGCCGATGAGCCGGGCCGGCCCACCCTGGTGTTCCTGCACGAGGGGCTTGGTTCGATTCGCCAATGGCGCGACTTTCCGCTGCGCGTTGTGAAGTCGACCGGCTGCCGCGCGCTGCTCTACAACCGCTACGGCTACGGCCAGTCGGAGGTTCTTGTCGAGCCGCGGCGCAGCGTGCGCTTCATGCACGAGGAGGCGATCGAATCGCTGCCCGAGGTGCTCGCCGCGCTTGGCATCGACGCGCCCGTGCTGGTCGGGCATTCCGATGGCGCCTCGATCGCGCTGATCCATGCAGGCGCCGGGCACGCGGTACGCGGCCTCGCGCTGATGGCGCCGCACGTCTTCGTCGAGGATGTCTGCGTTCGCAGCATCGAGCAGGCAAGGCGCGAGTTCGAAACGAGCGATCTGCCGCAGCGCCTGGGCAAATACCATCGCGACTCGCGGCGCACTTTCTACCTGTGGAACGACGTGTGGCTCGATCCCGAGTTCCTCGCGTGGAACATCGAGGAGGTGCTGCCGAAGATCCGCTGTCCGGTGCTCGCCATCCAGGGCCGCGACGACGCGTACGGCACGATGGCGCAGCTCGATGCGATCGGGCGCGACGTGAGCGGTCCCTGCGAGCTCGTCAAGCTGGATCGCTGCGGCCACAGTGCGTTCCGCGATCAGCCCGAGGCGACGCTTGACGCGCTGACGCGCTTCTGCAATGCACTTGCCCTGGCGGAGGCCTGAGGCGATGGACAGCGCGGTGCGCACGCTCCGGCAGGACGTCAAGTTGATCGGGCTGATCGCCTCGGCGCACGCGCTGTCGCACTTCTACCAGCTGGTGATCGCAGTACTGTTTCCGCTCATCAAGGACGATTTCGGCGTCAGCTACGCGGCGCTCGGCGCGACGGTGGCGGTCTTTTACATCGTCTCGGGAGTGTGCCAGACGATTGCAGGTTTTCTCGTCGACCGGTTGGATGCGCGCCGTGTGTTGATCGCCGGATTGGCGCTCTGTTCGGCAGGGGTATTCATCGCGGGGATGGCGCGCAGCTACGAGATGCTGGTGCTCGCCGCATTCGTCGCCGGCGTCGGCAACAGCGTGTTTCATCCGGCCGACTTCGCCATCCTGAATACGCGGGTCGACACGAGGCGCCTCGGCTATGCGTTCAGCTTCCACGGCATCGGCGGGACGCTCGGCTGGGCGCTCGCGCCGGTGTTCAGCTACGCCATGTCGGCGCTGTACGGCTGGCACGTCGCCCTGATGGTCTCGGCGGCGCTCGGCGTGGTGATGATTGCGTTGGTGCTTGCGGGCGGCAAGGCGCTCGAGATCGTGCCAGGGAAGTCGCCCCCGAAAGCGGAGGCGGGCGGCCGCCTCGCCGACGACGTACGGCTGCTCACGCAGGCTCCGGTTCTGATGTGCTTTCTGTATTTCCTGCTGCTAGCGGCGGCGCTGATCGGCGTGCAGACCTTCGGCGTCGCCGGACTGGTGGCATTCTACGAAGCACCGGCCGCAATCGCCTCGGCCGCGCTCACAGCGTTCCTGATCGGCGGTGCCTGCGGCATCCTGTTCGGCGGCTACGTTGCCGGGCGCACGCAGCGCCACGACCTGGTCGCCGCCGGCGGCATGTTCGCAGCCGCGCTTTTCGTGCTCGCGCTCGCCTTCGGCGCGCTGCCGCTCGCGCTGCTCGCACCGGTGCTGGCAATGGCCGGGTTTCTTTCGGGCATGACCAATCCCTCGCGCGACCTGCTGGTGCGCGCCGCGGTGCCAAAGGGCGCGACTGGCAAGGTGTACGGCTTCGTCTATTCCGGCCTGGATGTCGGCTCGATGGCGGTGCCGGTACTCTACGGCTGGCTGCTCGATAGCGGCCAACCTCAAGCGGTGTTCTATGCAGTGTTCGCCCTATTGCTTCTGACTGTGCTCACGGTGCTGCAGCTGCCCGGCCGGCCCACGCAGGCCGCGCGAGTGCCAGTGGCCTGAACGCCGCGGCGCGCGGTACGCCGGCTAAGGCAGGCGCACGCCCGAGTGCTCGACGCAGATCATGCGCAGCGCGCGGTGGTGTTCCTCGGCACGCAGGGTGCGCACCGGATAGCAGCACATCAGTGAGAAAGACTGGTCCGAGAGCAACTGGTTCCAAAGCCGCTCGAGGCGCACCGTCGCGTCGACGTTGCCCTGGGCGAGCAGCACCGCGACCATCTCGCCGAACACCGTGACCCTGCGGCGCCCGCCGTCGGCGGCGCGCCTGAGGATCGCGCCAAGCGTCGCTGCGAAGCGCTTTTCGTCCGGCCAGCCCTTCACCATGAACTTCGCAAGTATGGCGTCGGCATCCAACGCCACCACCAATGCGCCGCGTTCTTCCCGCCGCTCCTGCAGGCGCGCCTCGATCAGCTCGCGGTGCGGCTTGGTCGCCAGGACGACGCACGCCTCACCCGCCTTCAGGCCCGCCTCGACATAGGCGATTACCAGGTCGACAAACGAGGCATTCCCCTCGTAGAACTGCACGATATGGGAGGTCGTAGGCGGCTCCGCTCTGGCTTTGGTTGGACGAGTGCACTTGCAGCGGCCTTGCTGGCAGTGCAGGCCGCTTTGTTCTTTGCAACGCGCGTGAAACCAACGATACGCCTACCGCAAAAGCCGCGCAATCCGTTTCGCGGCCGGAGCAATTGCGCGCCGCGGAATACGCCAAGCGAGAATTAGTTACCTGTTTTTCCGGACGCACCGTTGCTAGGATCGATCGGCATCGTTTCCGGAAAGCGAACCATGAACCTCAGGATTCGCGTACTGCTCCTGCTTGGCATCGCCGCGACGCTTGCGCTGCCTCAGGCGCCGGCGCAAGGCGACGAGGCGCTCGCGCTCGCGCGCCAGCTGGTGCTGCGCTCGGGAATGGCGACGCAGCTCTACGCGATTCCAATCCAGTTCGAACATAGCGCGGCGCAGCATCGTGGCCGGGTGCCCGCGCAGGCGATCACGCTGGTGACGCGGGCGGGCAAGGAGGCCTTTCAGCCCGCGAAGCTGCACGAGGAAGTGGTGCGCAGCGTCGCCGCCAAGATGAGTCAGGCGGGCATGCGCGATGCGCTCGAGTGGCTCGAATCGGCTCCCGGGGGTCGCATCACGGCCGTCGAGGAGGCCGCCGCCACGAGCGTCAGCCAGGCGACCATGACCCGCTATCTCGATGGGCTCAGGACGCAGCCACCCTCGCAACAACGCGTGAAACTGATCGGCGACGTGATGAGCGTCGCCAACGTGGTCGAGTCGAGCGCCGGAGCGCTCGAAGCCATTACCCTCGGTATCGCAGTCGGGTTCGACGCCATGCAGCCACTCGAGCAGCAGGCCGGCGCGGACGTACTGCAGTTGCGGCTGCGCAAATCCAACCTGCGTGCAGAGCTGCTCGCGAACCTTGACGCGGCACTGCCCGCGCTCATGCTCTACACCTATCGCGAAGTGTCCGATGCGGACCTTTCCGCCTACGTCGAGTTCATGCAGACCCCGGCTGGCGCGGAATACACGCGGGTCGGCCTGGGGGCGATCGAGGAGGCGCTGGTGCGCGGTAGCTTCCGCATGGGCCAGCTGATGCGACGCAACGTATCGGCGCCGCGCACCAAGACCTGACGCAGTGCCGCGCGACGCATGCGTAAAATGGCGCGCGGCGCCGGCGCCAATGAGCGCGCGCCGCTGACGATTGTGGGCGCGCGGGGGAGCACCACCGGTCCCCGGTATGGGAAAATTTCGCGGTGCAAGCAGACCTGCGCCGCATCATCCACGTCGACATGGACGCGTTCTACGCGTCGGTCGAGCAGCGCGACGACCCGGCGCTGCGCGGCCGGCCGCTCGCCGTGGGCGGACGCCCCGAGTCGCGCGGCGTGGTCGCGGCGGCGAGCTACGAGGCGCGCGCCTTCGGCGTACGCTCGGCGATGCCGACCGCGCGCGCGCTGCGCCTGTGCCCGGAGCTGGTCGTGGTGCCGCCGGATTTCGCGCGCTACCGCGCCGTCTCGCAGCATCTCTTGGCGATCTTTCGCGACTGCACGCCGCTGGTCGAGCCGCTGTCGCTCGACGAAGCCTATCTGGATGTCACCGAGAACCGCTGGGGCGAGGCGCTTGCGACCAACGTCGCGCGCCGTCTCAAGCAGCGCATCCGCGACGAGACCACGCTGAGCGCCTCGGCCGGGGTCGCGCCGAACAAGTTCCTGGCGAAGATCGCCTCGGGATGGAAGAAACCCGACGGCCTGACGGTGATCGCACCCGGGCGCGTCGAGGCCTTCCTGCAGCGGTTGCCGATCGACGCGCTGTGGGGCGTCGGCCCGGTGACGGCGAAAAAACTGCGCGCGATCGGCATCGAGCGCCTGGTCGAGGTGCGCAGCGCCGATCCGGAGCTGCTGCGACAGTCCGTTGGCAATCTATCCGGTTGGTTGCAGCGCCTCTCGCGCGGTGACGACCCGCGCCCGGTACAGCCGAACCGCCCCTCGAAGTCGGCCTCGAGCGAGAACACCTATGCCGAGGACCTGACCGACATCGGCGAGATCCGCGCCGAGATCGAGCGCATGGCGCGGGGCACCGCCGCGTGGCTCGAGCGCAAGCAACTGCTCGCGCGCACGGTCACGATCAAGGTGCGCTACGCGGGCTTCACGACGGTGACGCGCAGCCACAGCGCGGACCCGCCGACGCGCGATCCAGTAGGCATGGTGTCGCGCACCTTCGCGCTGCTCGAGCGCACCGAGGCCGGGCGCCGGCCGGTGCGGCTGCTCGGCGTCGGCGTGCACGGCATGGTCGCCGACGAGGCGCTTCAGCCGGTGAGCGAGTCGCTGCAGTTCGATCGGTAGTGTGGCTTACTCGCCCGGTCGCTTTTCGATCGTTGTCTTTTCAGTTTGTCCGCGAGAGTGCTGGCATGGCACAACCAGCCACCGGCGGCGGCTGCCGTCAGTCGGCGTAGCGTATGCCCTTGCGCACGAGCAGGCGCAGTAGGGCAGGCCGGTCTTTCCGGTTCGAGGGGCGATCGGGGCGCTCGAACTGCTCGCCCGCGGTCTTCGCGGCCTGCTCCGACATCAACCGGACGTGCTCGCGCCCGCCGGCGAGCGCGTCGACCTGGATCTGGCAGGCGCAATCGAGGTAGTACATCAGCTCGAAGGCCTCGCGCACCGGCCGGGTGGGGAGGAACTTCGCGTGGGCGCTCATCGGGTTCTCCGCAAAGGCTTCGCTTCGCCCGGCATCTTACGCTCGCGGCGCGGCAAAGGGCGTTGCCGCGTCGAAACCGCCGCGCCCTCGCCGGTGCGGCGCAAGCGGCGCTACGCCGCCTCGGCGAGCCGCCCTTCGGCGAGCTCGAGCGCTTCGAGCAGCAAGCGCGGGTCGTTTGCCGCCAGGCGCGCCGGATCGCTGAGCAGGCGGCGCCAGAACCGCGCGCGCGGGGCGCCGTGGTACAGGCCGAGCATGTGGCGCGTGATATGGCGAAGCGGCGTTCCGCGCGCCGCGTTGCGCGCCGCGTAATCGGCCATGGCGCGCATGACGCCGGCGCGCTGCGCCGCCGGCGCCGCGCCGCCGAAGACAAGCGCATCGGCCTCGGCGAGCAGCCACGGTTGGTGATAGGCAGCGCGCCCGAGCATCACGCCGTCCACCTGCGCGAGCTGCGCCTCGATCTGCGCGAGCGTCGTGAGGCCGCCGTTGACGACGAATGCGGTACGCGGAAAGTCGCGCTTCAGGCGGTGCACGACGTCGTAGCGAAGCGGCGGGACTTCGCGGTTCTCCTTGGGCGAGAGGCCCTTCAGCACGGCGTTGCGCGCGTGCACCATGAACACCCCGCAGCCGGCCTCGGCGACCGCGCCGACGAAGTCGCGCACGAACGAGTACGACTGCACGTCGTCGATGCCGATGCGATGCTTCACCGTGACCTCGATGCCGACCGCATCGCGCATGGCGCGCACGCATTCGGCAACCAGCGGCGGCTCGGCCATCAGGCAGGCGCCGAAGGCGCCGCGCTGCACCCGCTCGCTCGGGCAGCCGACGTTCAGGTTCACTTCGTCGTAGCCGTACGCCTCGATGAGCTTCGCGCAGCGCGCGAGCTGCGCGGGCTCGCTGCCGCCGAGCTGCGCGCCGAGCGGGTGCTCGGCAGGATCGAAGGCGAGGTGGCGCTCGGGCTCGCCGTGCAGCAGCGCGCCGGTGGTGATCATCTCGGTGTACAGGCGCGCATGCGGCGCGCAGCGCCGCAGGAAGTACCGGCAATGCCGGTCCGACCAGTCCATCATAGGGGCCGTGCAAAGTCGGTGAGCGTTGAATTTGCTGGGAGTTTTCTGAGTGTCGGTCATTTGTTGCGGACCATAGGGTCTTCGTTTCCCGCTATTTCTCGCTATTTTCCTCGATTGCCCACCGTCGCCGGCGTCGGAAGTGTACCTGTCGGCGCCCAACCAGAACGAATCCATGGGACGGACGTCCGCGCTCGAGAGGTGAGCGGGGAGAACAACGATTCATTGACTCCGAATCCCATGGTGGGATAATCCCACCATGATTCTGACCCTCGATGCCAAGCGCCGTCTGACCGTCCCGGCAGCTCTTGCCCCGGCTTCGCCCGGGGATGCATTCGAAGCCCGGTTCGATGCGGAGGAGAACGAGATCGTGTTCCGCCGAATCGCGGGCGCAGGCGACTGGCTTGCCGTGCTGAGCGAATGCCCGGTGAGCATGGACGACCTGCCGCGTCGCAGGAGGGCGCTCGCGAGGCGCCGCAGGATTTGAGCTGGCTACTCGATACCGATGTAATCTGCCAGCCGGCCAAGCGCCATGGGGACGCCCGAGTGGTCGCTTGGCTGCACCAGGAGCGCGAGCGGTGCTTCACCAGCGCAGTCGTCATCGCTCAGCTTGCGTACTGGGTGCGGTCGAAGGAGGGTCGTAAGCGCCGCGAATTGCAGGATTGGCTGAGAAGGCTGGTGGATGCGCTCGGCGGTCGCATTCTCGGGTTCAACGTCTCGGTCGCCCATGTCTGGGCCGATCAGGAGCACCTGCTGGAAAAGCACGGGCAGCGCATGCCCGTGGAGGACGGCTACATCGCCGCGACCGCACGGCGCCACGGTCTGACGATCGCGACGGGAAACGACAAGGATTTCCGGCGGCCCGGCCTGAAGGTCTTCAACCCGTTCAAGGAACTGCCTCCGGTCTGAATTCAGGCACCGCGGAGTGAAATCGTTCAGGAAATGCCCAAGGCGAATTACAGCACGCCGGACGAAGTGCTTGCCGAGGCTCGATCGTTGGCCGCGCTCCCTGAGGGTGCGGTCGAATCGAGGTTGGAGATGCTCCGGTTGCGTTATCGCGAGGCGCCGTTGCTTTTCACGCAGGAGACCCTTCAGCTTCTGCGCCAGGCCGGAGAGCGCGCGAATCAGGCTCGGGCCGGCGCCTGTGACGACCGCGCGCTGGCGGCGCTGAAGGAAGTGTTCGGGTACCCGACGTTCCGGGCAGGGCAGCTGGAGATCATCCGGGCGGCGATGGCGGGGCGGGATTGCCTCGGCGTGATGCCGACCGGGGCCGGGAAGTCGGTGACGTACCAGATCCCGGCGCGGCTGCTGGGCGGGGTGACGCTGGTCGTGTCGCCGCTGATTTCGCTCATGAAGGACCAGGTCGACGCGATGGGCGAAGTCGGGATCCGCGCAACGTTCCTGAACTCGTCGCTCGACCCGGCGGAGCGGTCGCGGCGCGCGGCGCGGTTGCGCGCGGGCGAGTTCGAGATACTCTACGCTGCGCCGGAGGGAATCGACGCGTCGGTCGGGCGGCTGCTGGACGCGCTCGACCTGAAGCTGGTCGCGGTCGATGAGGCGCACTGCATCAGCGAGTGGGGACACGACTTCCGTCCGTCCTACCGCAACCTCGCCGGCCTGAAACAGCGCTTCAAGGCAATCCCGGTCCTCGCCCTGACCGCCACCGCAACGCCGCGCGTGAAGAACGACATCGTCGAGCAGCTCGCGCTGCAGGATCCGCTCGAGGTCCGCGGTTCGTTCTTTCGCCCCAATCTCCACCTGTTCGCCGTGAAGAAAGGAAAGGGCGACGGCGTGCGCGACATGATCCTCCGCCTCGTCCGCGCGCGCCGCGGCGAGTCCGGGATCGTCTACTGCCTGTCGCGCAAGGCAGCCGAGACGACGGCGGAGTTCCTCGAGGGGAAGGGCGTCCGCGCGGCGGCGTACCACGCGGGGATGACACCGGAGCAGCGCGCGAACACCCAGGACAAGTTCAGCCGAGACGACCTCGACGTCGTCTGCGCGACGATCGCCTTCGGCATGGGGATCGACAAATCCAACGTCCGCTACGTCCTCCACCGCGACATGCCGCGCTCGATCGAGGGGTACTACCAGGAGATCGGCCGCGCCGGGCGCGACGGCGCTCCCGCCGACTGCGTGCTTTTCTACTCGTGGGCCGACGTCATGTCGCTCGATCGCCTGCTCGAGAACTCCGAGGTCCAGGACCCCGAGGTTGCCGACCAGCAGCGCCGCGCCGTGCGCCGCATGTTCGATCTCGCCGACGGCCCCGCCTGCCTCTGGCGCCGGCTCGCCCGCCATTTCGCGGAAGCTATCGCGGCCTGCGGCGAGTCCTGCGGGAGCTGCCTCAAGCGCGACATCGTCGGGGACGCGCGCCCGGCGGCCGGGGCGCCGGGGAAGAAGGACCGGAAGAAGAAGCGCCCGGAGCCGGCCGAGGCGATTCCGGACGCGGGGCTGTTCGAGCGGCTGCGCGCGCTGCGGAAGAAGCTGGCGGACGAGCGGAAAGTGCCGGCGTTCGTGGTCTTCAGCGACCGGGCGCTGCAGGATATGGCCGCCCGGCAGCCGCGGACGCGCGACCAGTTCCTCGACGTGCACGGGGTGGGGCAGAAGAAGCTCGAGGAATACGGGGATTCCTTCCTCGCGGAAATCCTCCGGGAGCGTTGAGGGCCGCTCGCCTCTTGAGCCTCGCGTGCAATTTTTAGTCGGGGTGTACCACGGTGTACCAGGCCTCAATCACGCTCTATGAAATCAGTCCAGTCCATCATCGGGGCCGTGCAAAGTCGGTGAGCGTTGAATTTGCTGGGAGTTTTTCGAAATGTTGGTCACTGGCGTCTAGGCAAAAATTGCCGGTTGCCGATCAATTCTCCCCATTCCCCGCAATTTCTCGCCGTCTCGATGTATTGAAGTGTACCTGTCGATGCCGATCGAGAACTGATCGACTTTTGGGGTAGTTTTCACGCAAAACGGCCCACGTAACTGACCGTCGTGCTCCAGAAATGAGCGGGAGAACAAGGAGTGTTCGAGGTGGGCATGTTGGCGATTCATGATCACAAACTTGTTGATCGTCACGTCGGATTGGCCCGCCTTTGCGCCGGGCACTGACCCAACGTCTGCGGCGGTACTGGTTTGCTCTTGTGCGCTATCCGCAGCGTCGGCGTGGATGAGCGCAAAATCAACTTCTCGGCTCAGGGTTGCCGAAATTTTACGGTCCGTTCGATGAAGCTCCCTGACGCGAAACTCAACAGATTGATAGAAGAGCCGACCGTGGACGCCTACAACGAGTCTGAGCCGCGCGCGATCTCGGAGGCGCTTCGCGCCCGCATGCTCGGCTGGCGCTATAGCGGGTTTTGCGTTCACCACCAGGTTCGCGTCGCGCCCGAGGACGCCGCGGGCCGAAAGAAACTCGCCGGCACCATGCGGCGCGCGCCGCTCTCGCTTGCCAAGATGAGCTACGAGGCGCCCAGCGCCACCGTGATCCAGGGCGGGGAAGGGGCCCGGCCCTTCCCCAGGCTCCAAGATGCTCCTGGCACTGAAGCGGAACTTCCAGGTCATGCCGGGCGCTCAGGGGCTGGAGCTGCTCGGTAGAGATATCCCGGATCGCGACGAGCAACTCCTCAGGGTCTGCGGCGGGTACTCGAGGCGCAGCGCGCGGCGCCCGCCCATGGGGCCGGGCCGATATGTTTTCCTATCGTTTCGCGCGGTATGTCGGCGTAAGATTGCTGGCCGAACAGCCAGCGCCCGGCAGACCCGACCCCCAGGAGGAGACACCATGGACGATCATTCCCGCAATCAACTGAAGAACAGGCCCGCGCGACCCGCACGCCGCGACGCCATGAAGAAGGGCGCCGCGCTCGCCGGCGCCGCCGCCGCCGCGCAGTTCGGCTTTCCGGCGCTGGTGCGCGCGCAGGCCGACACCCTCAAGGTCGCGCATCTGACGCCGCGCACTGGTTTTCTCGGGCAGCTCGGTGACTACGGCTTCAGGGCGGCGTCGCTGGCGGTGGACGAAGTTAACGCCGCAGGGGGCTTGCTCGGCCGCAAGGTGGAACTGATTGCCGAGGACAGCGTCAACCCGCAGACCGCGGTGACCAAGGCGCAGAAGCTGATCGAGCGCGACAAGGTGATCGCGATCGTCGGCGAAATCAATTCGGCTTCGGCGCTCGCCATCGGCGAGCAGGTCGCGCGCTACAAGACAACACCCTTCTTCAACACCGGCGCCAACTCGGACGCGCTGCGCGGCAAGAACTGCAACCGCCTGATGTTCCACATCGAAGGCGGCAATACGATGTACACCAAGACCATCGGCACCTGGCAGAAAGCGGAGAACAAGATCAAGGGGGCGAGGTGGTACATGCTCACCGCGGACTACGCCTTTGGCCACGACCTGTTCCGCGTGTCGTCGAAGTTTCTCAAGGAAAACGGCGGCGATCTTCTCAACAACGACATGGTGCCGACCAACACGCAGGATTACAGCGCCTACATCCTGAAAATCCGCCAGGCGAAGCCGGACCTCGTCTATATCAACCTCGCCGGCGTCGACCAGACCACCTTCCTCAAGCAGTACAAGGAATACAACCTGCCCTACGCGCTGGCGGGCGGCGTGATGGACACCATCCCGTTCTGGGGCGCGGGCATCGATTCGATTTCCGGCCACTGGCAGAGCCTGTGGTACCACGGCCTCGATGTCCCGGCGGCGCGGGCCTTCGCCAAGCGTTTCCGCGACAAGTCCGGCTTTCCGCCGGATAACCAGGCGTGGGGCGACTACGTCGGCGTCATGATCATGGCGCAAAGCATCGCCGAAACCAAGACCACCGACGCGGCCAAGATCGTCGAATACCTCGAGAAGGGCGCGAGCTTCGATATCCTGAAGGCGCGCAGGGGCAGTTTCCGCGCCTGGGACCACTCGTTGCTGCAGGAAATGTACGTGGTGCGAGTCAAGGACAAGGCGCGCATGGAGGACAAATGGGACATTTTCGATCTCGTGCGCCCGGTCCCCGGCGCCAACGAATCGCTGGAACTGATCCAGCCGACCCGGGAAGAGAACGCCTGCACCATGGCGTAGTGAGTTGTTTGCGATAGTAATCGAGCAGGTCCTCAACGGCCTGCTCGTCGGCTCCTACTACATCGTCCTGTCGCTCGGTCTGTCGCTGATTTTCAGCCTGGGCGGCGTGGTGAACCTCGCGCACGGCGCGTTTTACGCGCTGGGCGCCTATCTCGCCTATGAAGTGGAGCGCAGGCTCGGCTTCGCCGGCGCGATCGTCCTCTCGCCGATCGGCGTTGCGCTGGTTGGCGTCCTGATCGAGCGCTGGTTCCTGCGCCGGCTGTACCACGAGGACCCGATGCTCTCGCTGCTGTTCACCTTCGGTCTGGCGATGACCGCGGAACAGAGCCTGCGCCTCATCTGGGGCACCACCGGGCTGCCGTTCGCGATTCCGGCAGCGTTGAAAGGGCAGTTGCTGCTCGGCGACTTCATCTACTC
>Ga0214471_10002641_pt1 | contig 14055 bp, 12 predicted proteins | sample RVTome_5_FD_207665 | JGI IMG/M metagenome (GOLD analysis project Ga0214471, IMG submission 207665) | Soil microbial communities from uranium-contaminated site in the Upper Colorado River Basin, Wyoming, United States - RVT142D155 | ecosystem: Environmental > Terrestrial > Soil > Contaminated >...
TGTAACACATCCAAACTATCTTGGGTAATGGGTTCAGGCAATTCTTCGCCCTGATTAAAATCCAAAAGCTCTGGATGGTCAGCAACTTCTCCGTAATTATCTTTTCCAGCATCAAAATCCTGGATCAAATGGTCCCAAATATGCCATTCCCAAACTACCTTGCCATGGGTTTTATCCAATGGCTGTATCTCTACTATTCTTGAAGTCCAAAGCCCAGCTTTGGGAGTCAATTCAGGTTTTCTCCCAGCCTGTATGACCTCTTCAGCAGACCTTGCTTCCCATGCGATTGACAATACATTTCCGTTAGGCATTATGGCAATGTCATGGTGGGCAAGATACTCTTCGGTGGCATATTCAAAATCCCAAAGCATTTTACTGTCCCAACTAATTTTTTGAATCCTTCCTGCCTCTCCTCCCCCTGCAAATACTGGAAAATCCGGGTCTATAGAAAGACAACTGATAGAGCCATCATCATTTAAATAAGGACTAAGAATACCATAGTTACCTTTCCATTCGTGGACCACTTCTCCCTTACGGTTTATGAGATAAACTGAAGCCGAATTTGATGGAACAAACATGACAAAGCCCTCTGCCAGATTATCTGACGTTTTGGTAAGGCCTCTGGGAATATAGAACCCAAACATGTTTCTGTCCTTTTTTTCAGGAGGTTGAGCCGTAGTGCTTTGAAAGCTACAATTAAAAAGGATGGAAAAAGCAATTAAAAGGGCCGGCAAGTGACTGTGATTTTTCATAATTAGATGCATTGTAGTCAATTAAAATTCACCATTTTTTATTATGGGGTTTTTTTGTCTTCTTCTTTTTTCTTTTCTTCCTTTGGAGGTAATTTAAAAATTGGAGGTTGGGGGTCCAATGGAACTAAAATTTGATCCTTAAATGCGGGATGGTCTACCGGAATAAAATCGGCCCGAAAATTAAAGTATGCAAAAGGTATTGGATTCATTTCATCTCCATTAGGGTGATGTATGTTCCCTCTAAAATGATTCAGAAATTCCCATACAATCTCTCCCTCAGGTGTAACCTCAAAAAATCGTCCTTTTGGACCTACCGCAATAAAGGTATTCCCATTTTTCATCCGTTGTGTCCCGGAAACAAAACTTCCATAAAACGAGATGGTATCCTTTGCCATATATTTCCATTCAGGTTCTTTGGGACCAAAGCGTTTGTTTTCCATGAGCACGTAATTACCCTTACTATCTGTTAAAGGTTTTATTTGGTAAATGGCAGAATAATTAAGACTATCTTTTCTTTCTCTTCCTGAAATATCATTATTGAAGAAGGTCAAACTACCCTCTCCCGGATGTCCTTTCCCAATCCAGCGTACATCATGCTGCCCGAAAGACTGTTGATCTAAAGAATCCCCTTGGCGATAGTTCTGTGGATTTCCCCAACGATATAGAAAATCCCCACCTTTCCCCCAACGGCCACCATGATGGGTGGCAGCTTCTTCAGATGTTGTACTATGATCTATAATAAATACCTCACTTAAATGCGGAGAACTGAACACTATTTGGTCCAACGCCGCATTGTAATTAACAGCGTTTAAATGGTAGGCATCCGAGCCCTGATTGTCAACGGTTTGATTTCTCCAAACCCTGTGCATTTTATGCAATACTTCCATGCTGTCCTGTGAAATCGGTTTAGGCAATTCTTCCGCCACATTAAAATCCAATCGTTCCGGATGTGCGGCGACATCGCCATAATTACCTTTTTCAGCATCGAAATCCTGGATCAAATGGTCCCAAAGATGCCATTCCCACACCACCTTTCCATGGGTTTTGTCCAAAGGTTCAACCTCCACAATTGAAGATGTCCAAAGACCTGCTTTTGGAGTCAACTCAGGCTTTCTTCCCGCTTGTATGACTTCTTCAGCAGACCTTGCTTCCCACGCAATTGCCAACACATTTCCATTGGGCAGAACTGCAATATCATGATGGGCCAGATGCTCTTCATTGGCATATTCAAAATCCCAAAGCATTTTGCTGTCCCAACTAATTTTTTGAATCCTTCCTGCCTCTCCTCCTCCTGCAAATACCGGGAAATCTGGATCCATAGAAAGACAACTGATAGAGCCATCATCATTTAAATAGGGACTAAGAATAGCATAGTTACCTTTCCATTCGTGAACAACCTCACCCTTACGGTTTATGAGGTACACAGAAGCCGAATTTGTTGGAACAAACATGACATAACCATCCGCAAGGTTATCGGAAGTTATGGTAAGGCCTCTTGGAATGTAAAGTCCAAACATGTTCCTGTCTTGGCCTTGTGGTTGGGCAAAAATTTCCTGAAAACTAATTAGAATCAAAAAAGCGACGAATAGGGCTGAAAATTTACTGTAATTTTCCATAAAGAATGTTTTAGTTGGTTGGTAAACAAACCATAAAAAAACAGGCCAAAAAAAACGTAAATCTAGGGCTAGACTATAATGACGTACTGAACGATTTTTCGTGCCGGTTGACGTTGACCAAGATATAAAAAAAAAAATTGATTTTACACCACATGAAAATGTTAATGTTAGGCCTTTTTTAAATCAATTCCTATTTGGCCCATTTTACATTAAAATGAAGGTTTCTAGGGTAAAAACACTGCCTGTCATCGCAGGCTTGATAATACAAATAGCCTTTTAATTCTGGTGCTTTGTTTGAGGTCGTCCTTTGTTCCAACAGCAATGTGACCTCCAAATCGTTGCTCAATACTTCACATTTCAGTTGGTCTAAAGTTATGGTTTCCCTATTGACTTTTGAAAACTGATAATTCAGTATTTTGTAACCATCAGGCACATCAAAATGGACTTCGGTGGGAATTAAATTGTTGTCAAAAATCTTTTCGGATTGAATATGGTAAGAATCCAGAATTTGAAAGGGCAAAACTATTGTTAATTGTTCTCCTTTAGTTGAAACTTTAACCTCTTCTTCTTCAAAATTGACAAATTGCTTATCCTGCAACGAAAACAGCGAAATAAAGCAAAACAGTATTACTTTATAACAGTTCATCCAATCGTTTTTTCAATTGTATTAATTCGGCATCAAAATTCTTGGAATCCAAAAGCGACATAAATTGAATGTTCCCTTCCGGGTCAATTAAAATATTGGAGGCCAACATGACCTCATCACGGGACAGATCGGGCAACACATCCTTTGGAGCAAAGGTTGCTGCTACGCTTCCATCATAATCCAATAAGATGGGAAATGTCAAATTATATTTTTTCTTTAACTTTTCTTCAATAAGTTCTTTTGGCTCTTTGACGTCCATGAGCAAAACAGCCACGTTTTTATCTTTATAGTCCTGATAAAGCTTCTCTAAATGAGGTGCTTCAGCATTACAAAAAGGGCACCAAGTTGTGGCAATATGGAGTACAACAAATTTTCCCTTATAATCTTTAAGTTTTATGGTATCATTTTCTAAACTGCTTAAAGTGAAATCAGGGGCTTTGAAAGCCTTTTCAACGATATTTGCAGGTTGCGTTTTTTTATCAGTTTGATTGCAAGCAAAAATTAATAGCAAGCTAAATATTAACATTGCCCTGTGAACCGGAGATTTAATTTTTGTATTCATTGTATTGTGTTTTAAATAGATGATCGAATAAATTCAATTAATAAGCCAAAACCGTAGTTGATTGATATCTAGTTAATTAAGTTTATAATAAACAATTATTTATAATTGAAATTTAGTCATATTACGATATATCGTTAACCTAATTACGAAATTTCGGTATTTGTTTTTATTTAGGTTAAAATGAATACCGTCCACTAAAAATACTAAAAAAGAGTATATAAAAATCAAAATTTCATATCTTTAGAAGCGATTAGACTTTAACCATGAACACTTATTTTTTTACACTCTTTGTCAGTATAAACATTCTTGTCAGCACTTTTCAAGCACATGTGAAAACAAATAAAGACTTTAAATTAATAACCTATAAAACTGAAGACGGGGGAACCATTGAAGCCTCTTTTTTTGATGGAGGTAAAGAATTGGCCGTGGTCTTTGCCCATGGTGCTGTTTTCAATAAAGAAAGTTGGTATTTTTTGTGTAAAAAATTACAAGAAAAGGGAGTGTCTTCCCTCTCCATTGACTTTAGGGGCTATGGCAACAGCAAAAAAGGCACCTCAAACAATATGGATTTGGACATTTTAGGGGCAGTGGCGTATTTAAAAGAACAGGGATTTAAAAACATCGCCCTTGTTGGAGGAAGTATGGGTGGAGCGGCCATATTGGATGCCCTGGAAATAAAAACAGATGGCACAATAAAAAAAGTCGTGCTGTTGTCCCCAGCTGGGAGCAATGGCATTAACAATAACGCTTTGGAAAAACTGATTATAGTTTCAGAAGATGAAGGATTTTTCGCCCGAGTGAAAACTGCCTTTGATACTTCATCCCAACCAAAACAACTTAAAATATACGAAGGATCTTATCATGCACAGCATATGTTCAAATCGAGTTTTGCCGGTGAATTGACAGATTTAATTATTGATTTTATTACGAATTGATTAAAGTTAAGTTCTCAAAAGTTTCCTGTTCTCATAAAAACCTAAACTATATTTAGATTTTAAAAATAAAATCCAACTTATCCAAAAAGAAATTCTTACGACGAATAAGTTACTGTTTTTCAATTTTTTTTACTATATTTCAATATTAAATATTATTAACATTCTTTTTAGAAGTGTTAATTCTATTCTTTAAATCTTCCCCATTCTTAAATTTTAGAATGTACTTCTAAGGAGTAAAAAATTAAAAAGCTATGAAAAGATTGTTTAATTTAACAAAAGGCATCCTTATGCTCTTAATTTTGGGAATCTCCCAAATGGGGTGCACCAACGAACCCATTCTTGAGTTTCAAGAAGCATCACTAAAAACATCCGTTACGGATAAATCCAGCGCAAACCGATCCAATCAATTCCGTTTTAATGCTTCCCTAAATGGAGGAAATGAAGTTCCGTCGATAGACACGCAAGCTGTTGGGGAAGTGATCGTAACCATCAGTAAGGATGAAACTAAAATCCATTACAAATTAATTGTGGCCAACATCGAAAATGTAACAGCATCTCATTTCCATTTGGCACCTGCCGGTACAAATGGTAATCCGGTGGCGTTTTTGTTTGGTCCCAATCAAGAACCTGGCCCCGTAAATGGTGTATTGGCTGAAGGAGATATTATGGCCAGTAACGTAATTGGACCTATTGCAGGGGATTTAGGCACCCTGATAGCAGCCATTAGAAGTGGCAATATCTATGTCAATGTACATACTACAGCTAACCCTGGAGGAGAAATACGAGGGCAATTATAACCTGGCATTAGATTGCACTGATAGGTTTATCTCAATGAAAATCTTGAAAGAAAATTGGTAAAAACCATATTATTTTACATAATTGCCCGTTGTGCATTTTGATAATTTTGAAATTAATATGTATCTAAATCTTCATTCTTCTCCTCTCCCGATAGCTATCGGGACTAAAGGATGGAATGAAGATTTCTTCGATTCACACCCTTTAGGGAGGGGAAAAAATCGAGGAAATCTGTTCAAAATGCACAACGGGTTAATATCTTTAAGATAATGAACACTAACAATCTAAACTTTATTGAGGAAGAATACGATGCCATTGTGGTTGGAACCGGTATTTCTGGCGGTTGGGCAGCTAAAGAACTCTGTGAAAATGGTTTAAAAACCCTCGTGCTTGAACGTGGCCCAATGGTAAAACATGTTGTAAATTACCCTACTGCCAATCTAGACCCTTGGGATCTACCAAATGGAGGTGAGGCAACCCGAGAAACCAAAGAGCGAAAGTACAAACAACATAGAACGGGTTACACCACCAATGAAGCACATCAACATTTTTTCGTAGATGATTTTAAGCACCCTTATAATGAAATAAGACGTTTTGACTGGATGCGAGGCTATCATGTTGGCGGGAGGTCTTTAACTTGGGGACGGCAAAGTTATCGTTTAAGTGACATTGATTTTGAGGCCAATAAAAAGGATGGCATTGCTGTGGACTGGCCTGTACGTTACAAAGATATTGCACCGTGGTATGACCATGTTGAAGAATATATTGGTGTAAGTGGTGAAAATTTAGGTTTAAAAACATATCCTGACGGTAAATTATTAAAACCTATGAATCTCAACTGTATTGAAGAACACCTTAAAGAAAAAATAGCAGAAAATTTTAACGATAGAGTGTTGACCATTGGTAGAACAGCCCACATTACCGAAGGCACAAAACCTGGATTGGGTAGAAGTACCTGTCAATATAGAAATAGGTGCATGAGAGGTTGTCCTTTTGGAGCTTATTTTAGTAGTAATTCATCCACACTTCCAGCAGCTGAAGCTACCGGAAACATGACTTTAAGACCCAATTCCATTGTTCATCAAGTGGTTTACGATGATGCAACCAAAAAAGCAACAGGAGTTAAAGTGATTGACGCTGAAACCAAAGAAACGTTTGAATTTAAGGCTAAGGTCATTTTCTTGTGTGCCTCTGCAATTGCTTCTGCCTCTATTTTATTGCAGTCCAAATCCGACCGTTTCCCTAATGGATTGGGCAATGATAGTGGAGAGTTGGGACACAATATTATGGATCATCATTTAAGCGCAGGAGCTTCGGCTATTGCAGAAGGATTTGATGATAAATATACCAAAGGTCGAAGAGCCAATGGATTTTATATTCCAAGATTTAGAAACCTTGGAGGGGATACTGATACCAAAGATTTTATTAGAGGCTATGGATATCAAGGTGGTGCCAGTAGATCAAGTATGTCAGACATGGTTGCTGAATTAAAATATGGACCAGAACTCAAAGAAGCCATTTTAAAGCCAGGCCAGTGGCGAGTTGGCATGACCGGTTTTGGTGAAGTATTGCCTAAACACGAAAATAGGATGTTTTTGGATTATGACAAACTTGACGAATGGGGATTGCCAACAGTAACCTTTGATGCCGACTTGGGCGACAATGAAATGGCCATGCGTAAGGACATTCAAGAACAAGCGGTAAAAATGTTGGAAGCTGCTGGATTTAAAGATGTCCAGGCATATGACAATCCCGACGGTAGGGCATTGGGACTGGGCATCCATGAAATGGGAACCGCAAGAATGGGAAGGGATCCAAAAACTTCGGTCTTAAATGGAAACAATCAAATCCATGCCTGCAAAAATGTATATGTAACAGATGGTGCTTTTATGACTTCGGCTGCATGCCATAATCCATCCTTGGGCTATATGGCATTTACCGCAAGAGCTGCCAATCATGCCGCCGAACAATTGAAAAAAAATAATATTTGATCCAGTAACAGAAACTATATGTGCTTTAAGTTTTAAAATCAAAGGATGTACGGCAACAATTCAAATTTTATCAGTGAAGAATACGATGCTATTGTAGTTGGGACAGGAATTTCTGGTGGATGGGCTGCCAAAGAATTATGTGAAAACGGACTTAAAACATTGGTTCTTGAACGGGGAAGAATGGTAAAACATGTGGAAGACTACACAACAGCCAATCTAGATCCTTGGGATTTACCAAACGGAGGGGCACCTTCAAGGGAAACCAAGGAAAGAAAACCAAAACAACACCGTACAGGTTTTGTAACCGATGAAGCCCATGAGCATTTTTTTGTGGACGATTTAAAACATCCCTATAATGAAGATCGCCGTTTTGATTGGATTCGTGGCTACCATGTTGGCGGGCGTTCCATCATGTGGGGAAGACATAGCTATAGATTGAGCGACATGGATTTTGAAGCCAATAAAAAAGATGGTATTGCCGTGGACTGGCCTGTTCGCTACAAGGATATCGAACCTTGGTATGACCATGTAGAGGACTATATTGGGGTGTGCGGTGAGAATTTAGGATTAAAACAACTTCCTGACCAAAAGCTTTTAAAACCCATGAATTTGAATTGTGTCGAGGAACATTTTAAAAATAAAGTCGCTGAAAACCTGAATGGCAGGGTTGTGACCCATGGCAGAGTTGCCCATATTACTGAAGGCACAAAACCCGGATTGGGTAGAAGTACGTGCCAATATAGGGATAGGTGTATGCGTGGGTGTCCGTTTGGTGCTTATTTTAGTAGTAATTCATCGACACTTCCCGCTGCAGAAGCTACAGGAAATATGACGTTGAGACCCTTTTCAATTGTTCACGAAGTTATCTATGACGAACAACTCGGTAAAGCAACCGGCGTTAAAGTTATTGATGCCGAGACCAAGGAAATTTTTGAATTTAAGGCAAAAGTGATTTTCTTATGCGCTTCGGCCATGGCTTCAGCTTCCATTTTATTGCAATCAAAATCCAATCGGTTTCCTAACGGTTTGGGCAATGATAGTGGTGAATTGGGACATAATATAATGGACCACCACTTTAGTGTAGGTGCTTCAGGTACCGCCGTGGGATTTGATGACAAATATTATAAAGGACGCCCACCTGCTGCCTTATATATCCCAAGATTCAGAAATATAGGTGGCGATACCGATACCAAAGAATTTATAAGAGGCTATGGTTATGAAGGAGGTGCCGGAAGAGGTCGAACATCAGAACTCGTTGCCGAACTTAAATATGGCCCCGAATTAAAAGAAGCCATTCTAAAACCAGGTGAATGGCGTATGGGCATAACCGCTTTTGGAGAAACGCTTCCTAATCATAATAACAGAATGTATTTGAACTATGATAAGAAAGATGAATGGGGGTTGCCAACCATAACCTTTGATGCCGATTTTGGCGAGAACGAGCATGCCATGCGAAAAGACATGAAAGAACAGGCCGTTAAAATGTTGGAAGCTGCAGGTTTTAAAGATATTCATGCTTATGACGACATTGGAGGCATGGGCCTGGGAATCCACGAAATGGGAACCGCCCGTATGGGTCACGACCCAAAAACATCAGTGCTGAACAAATACAATCAAATACATGCCTGTAATAATGTGTATGTAACCGATGGCGCATTTATGGTGTCGTCGGCCTGCCAAAACCCATCGCTCAGTTATATGGCCTTTACGGCAAGAGCAGCCAATCATGCAGCCAAAGAATTTAAAAAATCGAACCCTTAATTTATTAAATCATGAAAAGAAGAGAAGCATTAAAAAATTTAGGTCTTGCAACGGGATTTGTTGTAGCATCACCGTCTATAATCAGTTTATTACAAAGTTGTACCAGTGATGCCAAAACTTGGACTCCAGTATTTTTAAGTGTTGAGGAAGGTGTTGTTCTCACGAATCTTGTAGATATCATGTTACCAAAAACAGATATTCCATCAGCAACCGAAGTCAATGTGCCACAATTTATTGATAAATACATTCACGAGGTAATGGATGATGAAAGTCAAGCGCAGATAAAAGCAGCTTTTAGTACTATTATTTCAGTTCTTAAACCAAATGCAGAAACCAAAATTGAAAAAGTGACTCAAGAAGATTATAAAGCACTTTTGGACAATCACATGCTTATCAAGGATGAAATTGACCAAGAAAGAGAAGCCAATCCTGAATCAAAAGATATGACCAAATCCGAGTTTTTAAATAACCTGAAATGGATGACCATCAACGCTTATAAAACAACACAGGAAATTGGGGAGAACGTTTTGGCTTATGATCCAGTTCCAGGGGCCAATTTTTGTGGAGACTTGCAAGAACTGACCGGTGGAAAATCTTGGTCTTTATAAGTTAAGAATGAATAGAAGGAAGTTTGTTAAAAACACATTACTTACCGCCTCTGCTACAACACTGGCTACGCCATTTGTTTTCGGACATAACGCTTTAGAGTCAAAAAATAAAGACGCTTTCAAACTCAAATTCGCACCCCATGATGGTATGTTCAAGCACCATGCGGGTGATTCCATATTGGATCAGATCAAGTTCATGTCAGATCAAGGCTTTACGGCTTTTGAAGATAATGACATGCGAAATAGACCAATTCAGGAACAGGAAGCCATTGGAAAACTGCTTTCAGATTTAGGAATGCAGATGGGCATTTTTGTGGCCCATAAAATTTATTGGAACAGCCCAAATTTAACTTCAGGAAATCTGGAGTCACGGCAAGAGTTTTTGAATGATATCACAAATTCCATAGACATTGCAAAGCGCATCAACACCAAATGGATGACCGTTGTTCCTGGGTACAGTGATTTAAGAAAGCGCAAAGGTTTTCAGACTTCAAATGTCATTGAAAGTTTAAAACAGGCTTCTGCAATTCTGGAACCCCACGGACTTACCATGGTACTTGAACCCCTAAATTTCAGGGACCATCCCGGGATGTTCTTACAACATTCACCACAGGTTTTTGAAATCTGCAAAGCGGTCCATTCACCGTCGTGCAAGATCTTGTTTGATATTTACCACCAACAAATACAAGAAGGCAATTTAATACCAAACATTGAAGCCTGTTGGGACGAAATCGCCTATTTTCAAGTAGGCGACAATCCCGGACGAAAAGAACCAACCACAGGTGAAATCAATTACAAAAACGTTTTCAAATTTATTCACGAAAAAAATTATAATGGCATTATCGGCATGGAACATGGCAATTCCATTGAAGGAAAAGCAGGAGAATTAGCGGTCATAGAAGCCTATAAAAAGTCAAATGATTTTTAACACTTTTAGTTATGAGTAAGAGCCACAACAACACAAGCAGACGGGCATTTATTAGAAACACAGCGTTGACCACAGTGGGAATTTCCATTATTCCCAGACATGTATTGGGCCAGGGGTTCATTCCTCCAAGCGATCAATTGAACATTGCCATTATTGGCGGTGGTGGCAAAGGACATTCCGATGCCATCAATGCATGGAACAAGGGTGCTTCCAATATCGCTGCCATTTGTGATGTCGATTGGAACCAAGCATCAAGTCTGTTTGATAAATTTCCGAATGCCAAAAAATATAAGGACTTCAGAAAAGTTCTTGACGAGATCAAAGACCTTGATGCCATAACCGTATCAACTCCCGACCATACCCATGCCGTCATTGCCATGGCCGCCATGAAAATGTGCAAACATGTGTACGTTCAAAAACCTTTGACCCACAATATCCATGAAGCCCGAATGATGACCCAAGCGGCCAATAAATATGGTGTGGTCACTCAAATGGGTAATCAGGGTGCTTCGGGAAATGGCGTGAAACAGATGATCAAATGGTTTGACCAAGGGTTAATAGGAACGGTAAAAGAGGTTCATGTTTGGACCAATCGTCCTGTTTGGCCCCAAGGTATTGCGGCCCCAACCGATAAACCCACTATTATTGAAGGATTGGACTGGGACACTTGGATAGGTCCGGCACAAATGGTAGATTATCACCCCTTATACCATCCGTTTAAATGGAGAGGTTGGTGGAATTTTGGAACTGGTGCTTTAGGAGATATGGGATGCCATTTGATCGATCCTCCGTTCAGGGTCCTTGGCCTAGGCTATCCAACTGAAGTGGAAAGCAGTGTTGGATCGGTCTTTAAACGCGACTGGGTTCCAGAGTATTTTCCTGAATCCTGTCCAGTATCCTCCAGAACTCAGCTGAAGTTTCCCGCATCTGATAAAAACCCTACCGAAATGACCATGACCTGGACCGATGGCGGTTTGCGTCCATTCCATCCCGATTTAATTCCGGCTGATCATCCTTTAGGTGATGAAGACAGTTCGAATGGTGTGATCATGATTGGCGAAAAAGGCATTATGACCTGTGGCACGTATGCCCGTAACCCAAAAATATATCTGAACAATGGCGATATTTTAAAAGAAGAACAAAGTGATTTTGTCGACAACAATCTTCCAGAAAATGGACATCAGGCATCTTGGGTTGAGGCCTGCAAACAAGGTTTTGGAACAGAAAAACATAAGGCATTGACCTCTTCGTTTGATTTTGCAGGCCCACTAACAGAAGCCATTTTAATGGGCAATCTGGCCATTAGAAGTTATAATTTAAGGGAAAAACGCGGCAATGGTTTTGACTATCCTGGACGTAAAAAACTGCTTTGGGATGGTGCCAATATGAAAATTGCCAATTTTGAACCGGCCAATCAATTTGTAAAACGCGAGTATAGAGAAGGTTGGAGTTTGTAAGTGGGTTTTTCTGTTGTTAGTTGTTGGTCTTCAACCCGCCTGCGTCGGGCAGGCAAGCTCAGACTGACATTGTTGTAGGTTCACTTGTTTTTTGTATTTTTATATTCTCCTAAACCACTAGCTTATGAGCGATTTACCCACGATACAATTGGCACCCAAGTATCATAGAGGCGCACATCAGATATGCCTAAAATTTCCCTATAACGAGGATTTAATTGCACTCACCCGACGGTTATTAGGCTCACGTTGGAGTGCCACGTTTAAGTGTTGGTATGTGCCTTATGACCCAATGGTCATCCCACAAATTTTTAAACTTTTTGACGGCCATGCAAAGCTTATCAATACAGTTGACCATAGTATTATTGGTAAATCCAAACACAGCAAACGTGTTAGGGAAATCAATGCATCCCATCGTTCCATTTTACTGGGTTTTCGAGATTATTTAAGAGGTAAGCGCTACAGTAAAAGTACGGTAAGCACCTATTTGGCACTCACGGCCGACCTTGTTGAGTTTTATAACAACACGCCGCTTACAGATATAACCAATCGTTCGGTTGAACTCTTTATTGAACGTATTATGGTGCCCAAAGGTTATTCTGTGAGTACACATAGGCAATTTATAAGTGCCTTAAAATTGTTTAGTTTGTATTATCCAAGTTGTAAGATTAACGATGTGGCCTTGACCATGCCAAAAAAAGACAAGCGATTGCCTTCGGTATTATCGCAAGAAGAGGTGTTGGACTTGATACGCTGTACGCATAATTTAAAGCATCGCACTATTTTGGCCCTTATCTATTCCTGTGGCCTGCGCATTGGTGAGCTTATAGGTTTACAGCTTAAAGACATTGATATAGACCGCAGACAATTGGTTGTACGACAAGGCAAAGGCCGAAAGGACCGTTATATTATCTTGGCCGAGGCTTTTTTACCACTTTTAAATAACTATGTTATGAGTTATCAACCCAAGATGTTTGTGTTTGAAGGTCAGAGCAAGGCTCAATATAGTGCAGAGAGCATACGAGCCTTTTTAAAAAGCAGTTGCAAAAAGGCACGAATCAACAAATATGTCACACCGCACACCTTACGGCACAGTTATGCCACCCATTTGCTGGAACAAGGGATAGACATTAGGTATATACAAGAGCTTTTGGGACATGCCAAGCCAGAAACGACTATGATCTATACGCATGTAAGCAAAAAGGATTTGTTGCAAATCAAGAGCCCTTTAGATATTGCCATAAAACGAGTTTTGGAATCGAAGCCCACTAATCAAGGGCTTTTAAGCGATAGATTATGATTTGTTGATGCGACAGTCCTTGTTAAAAAAAGTATTATATTTACTATAAACGTTATGCAAACCTTTGTTTATACGGAATTATTCGCCAATAATCAGTAACATTTGTTAGCATATAACCAGTTGTGTGCAATTTGAGAAATGAGAAAACTACTAACATTTATATTATTTATTTCACTTTTCGGTTGCGAATCAAAAGTTGACGGAATTTTTTATATCTCGAATGGAAGTCAAGACCAAACTGAAATTCCTTTGCGATTGATAGTGGATAACGACACAATATTTGACCAAAGTGCTAAATACACAAATATTGCACCTGACTTACAATACATTGAAAACAAAAAGCTGACTAAAGGAAAACACAAAATTGTTTTTGAGGTTGGAAATTCGGACTTGAAACGAACAGAGTATGTGGAATTCGAAAAAGATAAATGGATTTTTCTCTCGTATGAGTTTAAAAAACCAGCTGATTCGATAAGAAAAGCTGAATTGGATAAAAGTTTTGGCGGAATAAAGGACTCGACAAACTTATTTTTATATAATGGACGGAAACCAAGTCTGACCTTTCACATAATGGAAAATGAACCAATACATCAATAAAAAAACTGCACACAACACCGGTAACCGTTGCACAAGTCCATAAATTCATAAAAAACGAATTCATTTAAGCCCTTTTCAAGGGCTTTTTGATTTTTTAGCAAAGCAGTTTA
>Ga0214471_10002642_pt1 | contig 14050 bp, 19 predicted proteins | sample RVTome_5_FD_207665 | JGI IMG/M metagenome (GOLD analysis project Ga0214471, IMG submission 207665) | Soil microbial communities from uranium-contaminated site in the Upper Colorado River Basin, Wyoming, United States - RVT142D155 | ecosystem: Environmental > Terrestrial > Soil > Contaminated >...
ACGACGTTGACCAGGAAGAACATCATGATCGAGAGGCCATCGACCACCCAGCCCAGCTCAAAGACCAGGTCGCTCCCGATCCGGGCGATTTCGAAGGTGGTCTGGGCGAGAACACCCTCAGTCATGTTCTGGACGAAGAGGACCGTGGCCCAGAAGGTGTTGATGGCCAAGGCGCCGATGGCGATCTCGGCGCCCTGTCGCTTCATCCGCTTGCCAACGGCCATGATCAGGAGGAAGGCAGCAAAGGGAAGGACCAGCATGATCCCGGCGGTGTCGGCGAAGAAGGTCATGTTCTCACCACCGCATCAAGCTCAAGTCGTCGACGTTGGCCGAACGGCGGTTACGGAAGATCATGATGACGATGGCCAGCCCAATCCCCACCTCGGCTGCGGCCACGGTTATCACAAAGATGGAAAAGACCTGGCCGACGGCCAACTCGGAGCGCAACACCGACTCGAAGGCGATCAGGTTGATGTTGACCGCGTTCAGCATCAGCTCCACCGAGAGCAGGATCAGGACGAGGTTGCGGCGCACCAACAAGCCATAGATCCCGAGGGCGAACAGAGCCGCGGCCAGAATCAGAAACTGATTCAGGAGCATCGGGAACCCGTCCTCATGCCAACGATCTTCCCTCTTCCTCTGCCGGGGTCAGGTCACGACGGGCGATGGTGATCCCACCGATCAAGGCGGCGAGCAGCACGAAGGAGACGACCTCAAATGGCACCACGAAACGGCCCATGAGCGCCACGCCGAGGACTTCGGTGTCGGTCCCCACGCCGGGGTTGCTCACCGGAGTGGAGCCGAACGCCCCCAACGAGGCCCATGTCATGAGCCCAAACGTCGTGAGTGAGAGCACGGCTGGCCAGATCTTGCGATCACCGTCGAGACCCTCGTCGTATCCGGTGGGAGCCCTGGTGATCATGATTCCAAATAGGAAGAGCACGATCACAGCGCCGATGTAGACCAGCACCAGGACCCAGGCCACGAACTCGGCAGAGAGGACGAGGAACAGCCCCGCGGTGCCGGCGAGGGTTGCCACGAGGAACAGGGCGGCGTGAACCACGTTCTTGGCGGTGACCACCCGAAACGCTGAAGCGAGCACAGCCAGAGCTATGAGGGCGAACACCCAGTTGACGGGCTCGGAAAGCCAGTCGGTGACTGTCACTTCTCCAGCCCCGGGTTGTCGGGCACCGTCGTCAGCCAATCCTGGAGACGGTCCATGTCGTGCATCATCTCGCCCATCTTCAGCTCGGAGTACTCGTACTCGGGCGACCAGAACAAGGCGTCGAACGGGCACACCTCCACACAGATCCCGCAGTACATGCAGAGGGCGTAGTCGATGTCGAAGCGGTCGAGGGTGGCACGGACCTTGATACGGCCTCCCGGTGTCGACGGCGGCTGCTCCTCCTTGTGACCCTCGATGTAGATGCACCAATCTGGACAGTTGCGAGCACAGAGCATGCAGACGGTGCACGCCTCCTGGTCGAGAGCGATCACGCCACGTGCTCTGGGGACCGGCGTTTCTTTGACTTTGGGATAGTTGACCGTGGCAAGGTGCGACTTGGGCAGGAAGATTGTCTTGAACATCGTGGACAAGGTCACCCAAAGCCCCTTGACCATTCCCCCGCCGGGCAACTTGCGAGACGTGGCGGTCATCAGAGGAACACCTTGAAGACTGCGGTGATTGCAATGTTGAGCAGGGCCAGGGGGATCAGCCATTTCCAGGCGAGACTCTGCAGCTGGTCCTCACGGAAACGGGGGAACGTCCAACGGAACCAGATCATGGTGAAGACGAGAAGGAAGACCTTCGCCATGAGGATCACCGGCCCGGCGAACTCGAGGACCGATTCGGGGATGCCGGGAAGCCAGTAACCGCCTAGGAACAGAGTGACCGCGATGGCCGACAGCGTGAACATGCTGGCGAACTCGGCGAGGAAGAAGAAGAGGAAACGGAACCCGGAGTACTCGGTGAGATACCCCATGACTAGTTCGGACTCCGCGATGGGCATGTCGAACGGGATACGGCTCAGCTCGGCGAGGGCGGCGATCATGAAGATGACGAAGCCGACAAACTGGAGGATGACGAACGGGTAGCCGGCTTCGATCTGCGCCCGGACGATCCCTTCCATGCTCATCGTCCCCGCCAGGATGACCGACCCGACCACTGCCAGGATTAGGGGCAGCTCATAGGCGATGAGCTGACCGGCGGCGCGGATCCCCCCCATCAACGAGTACTTGTTGGCCGAGGACCATCCGGCCATGAGGATCCCGATGGTCGTCAACGAGGAGACGGCAAGTGCGAAGAAGATGCCCACCGAGAGGTCTCTGAAGATCAACCCCGGGCCAAATGGGACAACCACGAACAGCGACACCGTCCCCACCAGCACGATCACTGGTGCGATCTTGAACACCGGTCGATCAGCGGCCTCGGGAATCAGGTCTTCCTTCTGGAAGAACTTCACGCCGTCGGCGATGAGCTGGGCCCATCCCCAGCGACCACCGGCGAAGTACGGGCCGATCCGGGCCTGCATCTTGGCGGAGAGCTTGATTTCCGCGAAGCCGATAGCCATTCCGATTAACGGGATCATGAGAGCGACGAGCAGCAGCTTCCCGGCCAGGGAAACAAAGAAGTTGGAAAAGAGGTCAGTCAGAAATGAGGTCACGGCGTGGCCTCATTTCCGCAATACGCAGAACGCAATACGTAGAACGTAGAACGGCGAGCGCAGCGAGTCATCGATCCACGTCTCCCAGCACGAAGTCGAGACTTCCCATGATCGCGATTATGTCCGGCACGAGAACCCCTTCGAGGATCCAGGGCAGGATCGAGAGGTTGGAGAAACTCGCCGAGCGGATCTTCAGCCGGTAGGGGCCCTGACCCCCGTCGGAGACGAGGTAATAACCCATTTCCCCTTTGGGATTCTCGGCGCGCACATAGGTCTCACCCTTGGGAACCTTGATCACCTTGGGCACCTTGGCCTGGAGCGGGCCGGAGGGGATTCCGTCGATGGCCTGCTGGATGATCCGCACCGACTGGCGGATCTCGGCGAGACGCACCCACCACCGGTCCCAGGAGTCGCCGTTCTCCCCCACGGGTATCTCGAAGTCGAAGCGGTCGTAAGGGAGATAGCTCTCCACCTTGCGGAGGTCGAAGGCCACTCCCGACGCCCGAAGGTTAGGACCCGAGACACCATAGGAAGCGGCGACCTCGACCGGGAGAATTCCGATCCCCTTGGTCCGGGCGAGGATGATCTCGTTGCCAGCGACCAGCGATTCGATCTCGTCGGCCACCCCGAGCACATGGCCTACCGCGTCCCGGGTCTCCGAAAAGAAACCTGCGGGTAGGTCCTGAACCACCTTGCGGGTCTGGGAGCCGGACCCGTAGGCGGGTTTCACTCCTCCGATCCGATTGAAGTTGGGATGGAAGCGCCCGCCGGTGACACTCTCCAGAAGGTCGAGCACCCGCTCCCGCTCGCGCAGGGCGAAGAAGAGCGGAGTGGCGGCGCCCAGCTCCAATGGATAGGACGCCATGAAGACCAAATGTGAGGAGATCCGGGCCATTTCGGTGAGGATCAGGCGGATGTATTGGGCTCGCTCCGGGACCTCGAGCTGCATCAGCTTCTCAGCAGCAACGATGAACGGCACCTCGTTGGCGTAACCAGATACCCAGTCGATACGGTTGACCAGGGTGGTGATCTGGGGATAGGTCCGCACTTCGGACAATTTCTCATAGCCGCGATGCATGTACCCGATCACCGGGTGCACGTCGTAGGCCCGTTCCCCGTCGACCCTGGCCACGAGCCGGAGCACGCCATGAGTCGAAGGGTGCTGGGGCCCGATGTTGAGCGTCATGTCCGGCGTCTCCAGCGACACTGAAACCGAGGTTTCGGAGAGGTGGCGGACCAGATCCTGATCGGCGATCACGTCAGGCTTCCGGGTTCTCTTCTGATGGCTCGGTGGGATCGGCTGCGGAGCCCGGCATCCCCTCGACGTCGACGGTCCCGGGCCAGGGCTTCACCTCACGACTGAGCAGCGGGTAGCTCTTGCGCAGCGGGTTGCCGATGAAGGAATCGACGAGGTAGAGATGAGTGAGATCCGGGTGACCCTCGAAGCGGATCCCGAACATCTCTGCGGCCTCGCGCTCGTGCCAGTTGGCGCCGGCATAGACCTCAACCAGGCTGGCGATGACCGGATCGTCCTTGGAGAGATCCGCGGTGAACGTGACTCGCTTTCCCTCGGTGAGGTCGGCGACCGTGGTCAACATCTCGAAGTGGTCCACCACCTCGCCGCTCGGAGGATCCCCAACCGCAACGTCGACTGTCCAGTCCACCGCGGACAGCCATGAGAAGAAAACAAGCCCGAGATCGTCCCGGGCCTGGCGATGGATCTCCACCCATCTTTCGGCGGGGACCTTGATCTTCACGGTGTCGAACGTGATCTCGGCCACGCCCCCAACGGCCTCCGCCACCCGATCGGCGAACTCCTGAAGGGGATGAACCCTGGTCTCGGTCTCAGACGGGCTCGAGGTCACGCCGGTTCCACTTCTCTTTGATGTCCTCGCCCTGGATCTTCTTCTGAAGAAGGACGATCCCGTCCATCAACGCCTCGGGTCGGGGTGGGCAACCGGGGACATAGACGTCCACCGGGATCACCTGATCCACACCCTTGGTCACCGAGTAGGAATCCCAATATGGGCCTCCGCAGTTGGAGCAGGAGCCCATGGAGATCACGTATTTGGGCTCTGGCATCTGGTCATAGAGGCGCCGCACCGAGGGCGCCATCTTGTCGGTGACGGTGCCGGCCACCACCATCAGGTCGGCCTGTCGCGGAGAGGCCGGCAGCGGGATGATCCCGAACCGCATGAAGTCGTAGCGCGGTCCGGACGCCGCCATGAGCTCGATGGCGCAACAGGCGAGCCCGAACTGGAACAACCAGAGGGAGTACTTCCTCGACCAGTTGAGCAGCCAGGTCACCGGCTTTGGCATGCCGAACTTCTGGGCTACTCCCACCGGAGGACTCCCTTGCGGACGGCGTAGACCAGGCCCAAGATCAGGATGACGATGAAGATCAGCATCTCGACGAGACCGAAGACCCCCAGGCGCTCGAGGATGATGGCCCACGGGAAGATGAAGACCGCCTCGACGTCGAAAATGATGAACAGCAACCCGTACACGTAGTAACGGACGTAGGTCTGGCTCCACCCCACCCCCACCGGGTCGACCCCGCACTCGTAGGTCATCTCTTTGGCGGACGTCGGATTCTTGGGTCGGAGGACAGAGGCCACGCCCAACATCACCATCACCAGGATCGCACCCAGCGCGGCGAATGCGCCGACCGTCAGATAGCTCTCGAAGTACGGAGTCATGCCCTTTTTCTGTCGACGTCGCGACCGGCGGCGAGTATACGCAGGGCGGCTAGAACCCCGAAGTCAGTGAGGAAAGCTCCGTAATTGGGACCCACAGGTCCGCATATGACACCTGTGGGTCCCAATTAGGGGAGGAGTCAGCTGCCAGTCAGAAGGTCCCAGCCGTCGGGGTCGTCCCAGAGGATCGGGATGGTGACGACGTCGGAGGGCGACCCGTCCTCAGGCGAGTGCCAGAAGACACGGACCGTTTCCTGGCCGGTGAATGCGTACTCCACCTCGAACGAAAACCAACCCCAGCATCCGGTGCCGCAAGCGGCCATGGTGAAGCCCTCATCCACGACGTTGCCGTCGGCATCCAGTACCTCGTAGCTCACGTTCGCCTCGAACACGTTGGCGATGCCGGACACTGTCAACGGAAGGTCGTCATCGCCATTCACGGGACTGGTGATCAGAATCGAGTTCATCTGGTCGAGGAAGGCATCCGGGCCCACTGGCTGGCTGAGGTCGAGCCCTTCGCTGCCAAAGGCGGTCACCGGCTCTCCACCGACTGTGAACCGAACCGCCTCGATCTCCCCGAATTGTGCCGCGGTGTAGATCAGCTGGTTGAGCATTGTGAAATCGGCCAACAACCCGCCCGCGCCGTCCAGAAAGGCCTGGTTCATGTCGACGGTGATCTGATGCTCGGCAACACTGACTCCCACCACCTCGACCTCGGCAGGGATCATCGTCGTGAAGCCCGATGGAAGTGCCAGATCGCCGGTGACCAGTTGCAAGCTCAGCAGGTTCTCGGATGTCGACGCCGGGACCGGCACCACCGTGCGGAACGGCACCAACGCCGGGTTCCCGGTGAACGAGTTCTCCGGGTCTTGAACCAGATAGACAACAGCATCTCTCGCTTCAAGTGGCACCGTCGTCGAGTTGGTGGCTTCGCTGGTCGTTGTGGCTGCCTGTGTGGTCGACGTCGCCACGGGTTCGCTGGACTGGGTCGATGGCACGGTCGAGGTCGTCGTCGTTGCCACGGGGTCGACCTCGCCGCCACCGCCGAGGAGGAAGATCGGGACCAGGGCCAGGATCAGGACCAACGCGGCTGCGCCGGCGAACATCAAGACAGGACTTCTCTTCGAACCGATTGGTTGGGTCACAGTGACCTCCTCTGGGAATGGCGGCGGCTCTGGAGACATGGCCACCAGCCGGTCGGCAAGATCTTTCATTCTCTGATCGTCAATTCCGCTCATGACAGCGACTCCTTGAGGTGTTTCCGCGCACGAGCGAGGTGACGCTTTACCGCTCCCGTGGAGACACCCATTTGTCTTGCGACTGTTCCGACCGGGAGATCAGCCCAGTAGGTGAGAAGAACGGCTGCCCTCTGCTGCATCGAGAGTCGTTCCACCGCCTCGAGGACGTCGACGTCGACCTCCTGTGGCGAAGCTGCCTCGGGGGCCGCCGTCTTCAGCTCTCTGAGACGGCGGGAGAGAGTGCTCCGGTGGTGATCGGTCGCCACGCTGAGCACTGCCCGATAGAGATAGGCCCTTGGGTTGGTCACCTCGGGCCACTTCCTTGACGAAAAGGCCTTCAAACAGGCATCGGTCACCACGTCGGCAGCGTCGAAGGGCCCCACCAGGCCAGTCGCGTACTTGGTGAGCTCGACGGCGTATGACCGATATGCCTGTTCGTTGTCCATCACACCTGTGGTGGTGATCATGTACGTGAGACGGAGCCAACCGACGGATTGGGTGACAGGTCGCAATAGCCTGCCTTGCTGATGATCAACCCCGACTACACCGGCGGCGGCCTGACGAATCTGGTGACAGAGTTGGAAGGCCGTCTCGCCGGTCAACAGGGGCGTATCGGTCTGCGACCCGATCTGGCAACTGCGATCCCCGACGCCCGCACCTATGTAATGCTCCTGGTCGACGGTCTTGGGGTTGCCCAACTCGGTCATCCTGCGGCCTGGTCTATGCAGGAGGCGAACCGGGGTGTACTTCACGCTCCCTTTCCGAGCACAACCAGTGTTTCTCTCTCGACAGTGGCCACCGGCCTGCCCCCGTCCGAGCATGGGTTGGTGTCTCACCTCGCATGGCTGGAGGAAGCGGGCGGGGTCGTCAATACCCTGAAATGGGTTGACCTCGCAGGTCTCCCTGTGGTCTACGACTATGCGTCTGTGCTCCCCCCGCAAAACCTCTGGGAGCGACTGCGCGCCGCAGGCGTCGAGCCGATCACCGTCCAACCTGGCCCCTTCGAAGGCAGCCCGTTGTCCCGTCTCCTCTATCGGGGAGCCCGTTTCGAGCCCACTTGGGACACGTCAGACCTCGTCGAAGCCACGGTGCAGTTGGCCAGAGCCGGGAGGCGGTTCATCTTCACGTATGTGTGGCAGGTCGACTTCGCCGCTCATGTCAACGGTTTGAGCTCACCCGAGTTCCACGACGCCATGACTCTCGCTGCCAGAGTCTGGGACGATCTAGCCTCGAAGCTTCCTGCCGACGTTGCCCTGATCGGCACAGCTGATCACGGTCTTGTCGAGTTCTCCGAGGAAGACAAGATCCTGGTCCGGGAAAAGCGCTTCGACCCGCTGCGTTTCGCCGGTGACCCTCGCGGAGTCCTCCTTTGGGGGGACCGCTCATTGATCGACTCGTTGCGGGAGCACACCGGGGGGACACTTGTCGACCCCATCGGCCTGATCGGCCCCAACGCCTCTGCTGACGCCCGACAGCGCGTTGGACACGACCTCCTCGTCCCTCCTGACGGAAAGGTGATCCTTCCCCCCGGTTTCGACAAGAGGCTTCGTTGCTATCACGGTGGAGTTTCACCGGCCGAGATCGAGATCCCACTACTGGTCCGTTAGGCAAAGTCCGGCCTCCCCGCTACCTACACTCGGATCCGAAGACCCATGGATGAGATACCGCTAGAGGAGGAGGGCGACGACGTCGATGACGCCTTCCGCGCCGTCATGGAAGGGCTCAGGACCACCCTTCCCGGAGTCCAGGTCCTATTTGCATTCCTCCTGATCCTTCCGCTGCAGGAATCGTTCGCCGGTCTGGCCGTTGCCGAGCAGATAGCGTTCTACCTCGCCTTCTTCGGCTCGGCCCTCGCTTCCATCCTCCTGATAGCCCCGAGCGCTCATCAACGCATCAGGGCACCCGTCTCCGGTGTCAAGAGACGATCGGCCCGCCATCTCCACATAACGATTCGGATCACCATCGTGGGCACGATCGTCTTCGCGGTGGCCCTGGCCGCCGCGGTCTATCTGGTCTCGTCCCTCGTCATGGACGGAATCGGCGTCGTCCTGACCACAATCGCCGTCACCGCGCTGCTGGGCTGGTCGTGGTTCTACGTCCCCCTGGTGACGTTCGCCAACCAGAAGCGATGAGACCGATCTAGGGCAACCGAGCCAGGCCCCTCTTTCGTCAGCCGATGAAGGCTGCCAACATGAACTCATCCTTTTCTCTTTCCCGTGGTGAGTGTCGGCTCTCCCACCCCCAAGACGCTCCGACTTGTGGAGCGAATCGGTTCGGCGGCGACGGTCGCCGCGCTCGCTTTCCTCGTGGTGGTCGGGCTGGGGATCACGACGGTGGTTCTGGTGAGAGATTCACTCGACCAGGCCCGGGACTCGAGGCGCTCCGTCGAGATCGCACGTATCTCGGATGCGTCGATCGCCTTGCTGGCCGCCTTGCAGCGAGAGCGCGGCCTCGGCGAGCTCTATCTGGCCAGTGGTGACCCGGCCGATCAGGCCCAATACGAGGAGACCTTCTCCAGCACGGACGAGGCAGCAGAGACCTACTCCACCACCTGGCTGGCGAGCGGCGCTGAGATTCGCCAGGAGGAACAAGGTGCCATGGCCGGGGTGACGGCAACCCTTGCCCCCCTGGAACAGATCCGATCCGCCGTGATCAGTGCCGAACAGGAGTCGCCCGTCGACCTCTATGCAGGTCTGGTGGACCCGATTCGGCAGACCCTGTCCGACATGGCCCTCCTCACCAATGATGCCGAGGACGTGCGGATGAGGCGTGCCGTCCTCTCTCTCCTCGACTCTTCGGCATCGCTCGCCACCAGACGCGCCTCGGTCGCCCGATTGCTGGCGTCGTCCGAGGAACTGACCCAACAGGAAGAAATTCAGCTGTCGCTGCTCGACCGGGAGTCGGATGTGAATCTGCGAGCCGCCCAAGCTCTCCTGACCGGCGGTTTTCGTGCGGAGGTCGCCGAATTGGCCGACTCCGCAGAGTCGCAGGCGGTGGAAGGAATGCTCGAGCGGATAATCAACAACACCGATCTCGTTGCCACCCCTCAGTCCTGGTTCGCCATAGCCACGGCGGAGATCGACCTGGTGCTCGCAGAGGCGATGAGGCTCAACGATGAGGTGCGGGAACGCGCACTTCAGGGAATCTCCGACGCCCGCCGGGCGGTAACCATGACCATCACCCTGCTGGGAGCTCTGTTCGCGCTTTCCCTGCTTGCCGCTTGGAGTGCGATCACGGCCAGCCGGGAGCGGGCCAAGGCTCTCGCCGAACACCGCGACCTGGTCAACGGGCTCCTTCGGTGGTTCGGCAGCGAGGCTCTGCCCTCAGTCGACGGGTTGGAGATGGAGGTTCGGTACATGCCGTCGGCGACCCACGCGGGAGCGGGTGGCGACTGGTACGACGTGTTCTTCGACGCCGGCGGCGACCTCGCACTGGTCGTGGGGGACGTAGCGGGTCACGGTTCGCAAACCGTGGCGCATATGGCAGAGATGCGCAACACGCTGCGCGGCCTGGCCCACGCCGGCGTGGGAGGCCCAGCCCGTCAACTCGAAATCATCGATCAGACAATTGAGACGACCGAGTTGACGACCGTCTTCTACGCCCTGATCTCGGCCGCAACAGGCGGCCTCCGTTACAGCAGAGCGGGGCACATCCCAGCCATCCTTTGCCAGGCGGACGGGACCGTCGCGCTCCTTGACGAGGGCTCAGACACTCCGGTCGGGATCTCGCCAGATGGCATCCGCACCGAAGCCTCGGTGACACTCGGTGAGGGTGATCTTCTGGTCATGTTCACTGACGGGCTGATCGAGGAGCCCGGCCGCGACGTCTACGACTCGCTGGACGAGCTCATGGCCCAAGTGACGGCGCACAATGGGAGTCTCGAGGGCCTTGCCGACCAGCTCATGTCGAACCAACCGAGCCGAGGGACGGGGGATGATGCCTCGATACTCCTGGTGCGGATAACTGCGCCGGGCGCCCTAACTCTCGGCCAAGAGGGTCTGACCGAGACCGGTGATCTCCAGGATCCGTGAGACCGATGCCGATGGGTTGACCACGGTCAAACTCCGGCCTTCCCCGGCACAGCGCGAGTGCGCCGCGACAAGCACCCGGAGCCCCGTCGAATCGAGGAAAGTGACACCATCCAGGTCGATCATGATGTCGACCCCTTCCTCGCCGGCCAAGGCCTCGTCGATTGCCGACTCGACGCGGGGCGCCGCTGCCAGATCGACCTCGCCGGCGAGGTGGACAGTCACGCGGTCTGTGTCCCTGTCAACTCTGTAGGTGAAGGCGGCCGTCAATACCCCTCCGACTCCGTCTAGAAGGGCACGGATAGTAGCCAATCAGGAAAATACAGAGAACGTGATCTCGGACGTCACAACGCAAGAAACGCGATCCGTTCTGGCCGATAAGGGGTTGAGCCGGCCCTCAATCGCCCAGTTTGACCCTCAGAGCAGAAGTGCCCACGCCGGAATCCCAACCCGCTGCCATCTCGAGCACCTTCGAGATCTCCACCCAAACCGTGCAACTTCCGTTGGTAGTCACACCCCAACTAGCGGCTAGCCGATCCACGATCACGAGGCCGAGGCCGCCGCCCCTCATGCTTTCGACGGGCACGAAACCCGAGCCCCGATCAGAGACCTCGAGCCGAATCCGCACGTCGGACACCTCAACCGTCATCTCGATCGATTGGTCACTCGCCGCGTGACGAACACTGTTGGTCACCAACTCCGAAACGACCAGGACCACATCGTCATAGCGCGGCTCGAGCCTCGACTGAAGCCTCGAGACCCGTGCACGGGCTTTGCCCGGCGCTAGCTCGTCTGGTTTGAGGACAAGACGCATGCAGTTGACATCCCTGGCGGCCGATAGAGGAGCCGAACGCGGCATCAAGCGCCAAGTTAACGCCCGCGTCGGGCGATCCCGGGGAATCGACTCCTGCATGGTTGTTCTACGGAATGAGTACCCAGCCCCGAGCCGCTCTATACGTCCGAATCACCATGCTCCAGCTGAAACTCGGGGTCGATGGCCTCACGAAGCTGGTCGAGCGTCCTGCTCAGGATCCGCGACACATGAACCTGGGACACCCCGATCTCGTCCGCAATCTCGGCCTGAGTCTTGCCATCGAAGAAACGCAGGTAAAGGACCGTTCGCTCCCTTTCGGGAAGTGCCTGAATCTCAGCCGACATGGCCCCGCGGGCAGCCGCCGTCTCAAACCCGGGATCGATGTCTCCGATTTGGTCGACGACCGTGGTGTCACCATCTTCCCCAATGGCGCGATCGAGAGAGCTTGCGGTGTACGCGGCACCCGCATCCAGGGCCTCCAATACCTCTTCTGCGGCGACGTCGAGCTGTTGCGCGATCTCGGAAATCGTCGGAGACCGCCCCAAGGAATGGGTTAGCTCGTCGACCGCCCTCGACACCTCTAACCACAGATTCTGGAGGGATCTCGGAACTCTCACCGACCACGCCTGGTCGCGGAAATAGTGCTTGATCTCTCCGATGATCGTCCGCCCCGCAAAGGTGGAGAACTGAATCCCGCGATTCGCGTCGAACCTTTCGATGGCCCTGAGCAGCCCGTACCGTGCCACCTGGACGAGGTCGTCGAGCGCCACGCCCCTGCCGCCGAAGCGACGGGCAAGACGTTGGGCCAGACCGTCGAACATTTCCACAAGCTCGCGCTTGGCCTCCGATTGGTCACGGTTGGCGAAGAGATCCTCGAGCTGGCCCGGACTCTTGTCAGTCATCGGGCCCGAGCGCCACGATTGGCAACACGATGAATCCGCCGTCCACGGTGGTGCCCTCGAATAGGGCTTTGACGATTTCCAGGGGCCCAAAGTCCTCGTCCTCCCCGAGACCATCCCGCCAGGGGCCAAGGACGAGCTTCAAATGACCCGGAACGGGAGTTGCCTGGACGGTGATGTAGGGGAGATCGCCGGCCGTGATGATCGCCGTCGCGATCTCGGAAGCTGCCAGTTTGGCGTCGTCGATCGTCTCAACGTCCAGACCCGCCGACCGGGCCACAGCCGAGACGAACAAACGTACCGTTGCGACATGATGTGGGAGGCTGGCCACCGTCAGCTCATAGACGCCAGTCGACGGTGATGGTGTGTTCGTCAGCGCTCCTCCTGGATGACTTCCGCCAACGTCTGGAGGTCGGCAGGCGCCCGTAGTATATGGCGATGTCATCCGACGTGATCAGGCTGGTGGTCCCGGCGCGCCATGATTCTCTGAGTGTCTTGCGCGCGATCGCAGGGAACGCGGCTCGATTGAGCGGCTTCGGCTATGACCGTGTCGAGGAAGCGCGCCTGGCAGTCAATGAGGCAGCCGCGGTGCTGGTCGCCGACGGGCAGTCCACATCCCTCCGATGCGAATTGTCGAGCGAGAACGCGAGGCTTCGAGTTGAGCTTGTCGCCGAGCCCGGACCGTCGCAATGGCCCCCGCCAGGCTGGGTAGATTCGCTCGAGCAGGTCGTGCTCTCGACGATCACCGACTGGTACGAGCTCGGCGTCGGCGACGACACGCGGGTCAGGATTCTGCTGGCCGGCGAGGACGACGTCTAGATTGACAGCTCGCTGACCCGCCCCAGCGAATGTCTCGCCGCCTCAGATGAGCGCATCGATGTCCTTCGCCAGAGCGACAAGTCCGGCTACCGCGATGAGCAGCCATAGCGAACGGATTGCCAATGCATACAAGGGGATCCTGAGCCAGCGCCGAGTGTGCCCGGCCCCCTCTACAACTATCCAGAGCCCAAGCACGGCTAGTGCAAAGAGCAGGAACGGAACGGTCAAAGGGAAGAGGCCAACCGCAATGAGCGGGAGCAACCACCGCCGACGACCTCGTGTCGTCCACGAGTCTGGCTTGCTCACGCGATCGACCGCCGACCCGATGAAGGTGCCGAAGAGGCCAGGGAGAGCGACGAACAGCCCGATCGCCAGCCAGATCGGCTCGAGCAAGGTGAAATCGATGCCGTCGGCGTGAACGAGCATTGAACCGACTACCGCCGCCGACGCCAGGCCAACGGTGAGACGACGAAACCAGGTGGGCCCGAGCAGCCAGGGTGCGACCGCAAGGTATGCCCCGGCACCGATGATGCCCACCACGGCGCCGAGCATGAGGAGGCTGTACGTGCCCCCCGGCGTGACCTGTCCGATGGTGAATCCGTCATCGCTGGTGACGCCGACCACCGAGTCAGGGGAGGTGATTCGAAGCAGGAGCATCGCCAGCCGGCTTCCAATGCCAGCGACGAGCACACCGATGGGAATCCCGCCGACGATGAGTATCCGCATACCTTCGATCAGGCGCTGGAACTGATAGTCGTTGGTCGGCTGCTCCGTCTCAGTCATCGGCTCGGCTCCCTCGGATCGGTCTGAGAACTATCTCCACCTACAGACGTACCAGTCACTGTTTTGGGTGACCCGGTGATGAAAGAGACGGCTTACGTCAAGAGCCCGAG
>Ga0214471_10002644_pt1 | contig 14047 bp, 10 predicted proteins | sample RVTome_5_FD_207665 | JGI IMG/M metagenome (GOLD analysis project Ga0214471, IMG submission 207665) | Soil microbial communities from uranium-contaminated site in the Upper Colorado River Basin, Wyoming, United States - RVT142D155 | ecosystem: Environmental > Terrestrial > Soil > Contaminated >...
GGCCGAGACTCTCGCTGACGCAGCCCGACTGCTCGAGAACCACCCCGCGGCGATGCAGCTTCGCATCCTGCAGACCATGACCGAGGTTGCGGCGGAACAGAACTCGACGCTGATCTTCCCCCTTCCCATGGAGATCCTGCGGGTGCTCGATCCGCTGCGGACCTCGGGCGAAAGCTGAGAGGCGACCGAGGGTCGGTCATGCCTGACTCAATTGACGGGCCCATCCTGCGAAAATGCCAAAAAAGACAGGCTCCACCACGCGCATAAGTGGCCGTTTCTCACCTCGTATCTCCCCAGCGTGAGACGTGCTTTCGCCGGCCCTGTCGGCCAAGCACGAGCTCTCCGACGTTTCGCTGGTGTCACTGGCAGTAGGCTCAGCCTCCCCGCTGACAGCAGCAAGGAAAGGTTGGAGCCGATGCCTAACGAAGTGGAAGTGGGGCCGGCGTCTGAGCTGACTCCCGGAACGGTGAAGCCGGCCGCTATGCCGTCGGCAACGCCGCCGGGGAATTGTTTGCGGTCACCCGGCGCTGCCGCCACCTTTACGCCGATCTGGCCAATGGCAGCATCGACGAGGAGGGGTGTCTCGTGTGTCCGTGGCACGGCTCGAAGTACGACGTAGAAACCGGCCGCATGGTGCGGGGACCCCAGGGTGTCTTTGCCAAGGTCCCTGGCCTCGGCACTGCCTACAAAGCCCTGACCCTGGTGCTGCCGCTCAGGGGGCCGGGTGGTCGAACGCGCCGCCGTCCTCTTCGTCGAGTAGACCCCGTTAGCGAACCTGGTCGGTCGAGTTCACGGTGTCAATACTCACGTATTGTGAGGGTGCCATCCACCCGAGGCAACGGTGAGGTCCTGTCTCCTCATACTGGGAGACCCTTCCTGGGAATAACAGTCAACGAGCCGCGGACGCCTTCGACGGAGACATCTGGGTCGGGGCAACTGCTTCCAGGTGGCTATGGCCGTTCGATCGGACCTTGACGGCGTTGCCGTACTCGGTCCATGAGCCGTCGTAGTTACGAACTTGTTCGAATCCGAGCAGGGTCCTCGGTGAGTGGAGCCGGTGGCGTTCCCAACACGTCCCGTTTCCTGATCGACTGATGTAAGTCTCGATCGACTTGAACGAAGATGCCAGGATTCAGTTCGCGCGCCCTAGGCATTCCTGCTCTATGAGCGCGCAGTACTGACGAATCTCCATAGGAAAGGCAAGAAGTGATGCACGGGACTGGGATTTCAAGATGAAGGCAGTCCGACTCCACGCTCCCGGAGGGGTGGACAACCTTGTCTACGAGGAGGTGGACACTCCCGCCCCCCTCGACGGCGAGGCGTTGGTCAGGGTTCATGCCGCCGCCATCACCCGTGACGAGCTGAATTGGCCCGTCGACCGCTTGCCTGCCATTCCCTCCTACGAGCTTTCAGGAACGGTGGTGGCAATCGGCCAGGGGGTCGTTGGGATTGAAGTGGGGCAGGCCGTCTACGGCTTGACCGGCTTTGAGCGGGACGGCGTCGCCGCCGAGTTCGCAGCGGTTCCGGCAAACAGACTTGCCTCCAAGCCCGAGAAGCTGAGCCATGTCGAGAGTGCCGCGGTGCCGCTTGCGGCCCTCAGTGCAATGCAAGGCCTGTTCGACCATGGCCATCTGGAGAAGGATCAGCGGGTCTTGATTCATGGAGGAGGAGGTGGCGTCGGCGCATACGCGGTGCAGCTTGCCGACCTGCATGGCGCCTACGTGATTGTCACCGCATCGGGGGAGAGAGTCGAAGCGGCGCGGACCCTCGGTGCCGACGAGGTCATCGACCACATGGTGGCCGACTTCTCAGCTATCGCGCCGGTCAACCTGGTCTTCGACACCGTCGGGGGCGATCGACTTGCCCGGTCGGTCTCGGTGGTCGAGCCCGGTGGGCGTCTGGTGTCCGTAGCCGAGGAGCCGCCTCGCGATCAATGTGCCGACCGCGGTGTGGAGGGCATCTTCTTCATAGTGGGGCCCAATCGGAGTCAACTCGAGGAACTGGCCCGTCTCGCCGACCGGAGCCAACTCCGAGTGCCGGTGGACAGGACCTACTCGCTGGCCGAAGCCCGAGACGCATTCGAGCGCAGTCTCGATCGAAGCGGGCTAGGCAAAGTGGTGCTCCGAGTCGTTGACGACGACTGACAATGGTTGGTATCTAATTCACTCGGGCGGCGCTTTCGTTGATAGCCGGTACGCGTTCAGTACGATGTGGTTTCAGCACGGGGGACGCGGCACCCGATGGAGCCAGAAGCCACCACTTGGTCGGGCAGTGTGACTCGGTCCGGCCCGATCGCGATGCCGAGGAGGACTGATGGCCAGCAGATTCGATCAAGAACTACTTTCGGCTAGCCAGTCTGCGAATGATCTGATGGGTCTGGCCGCTAACGCACTTCTCGCGATTGGTTCCCGTATACGCCAGCTGCGCGGCGAACGCGGTCTCACCCTTCAAGGGCTGGCAGACATGACCGGGTTGTCGGCATCGCTGTTGAGTCTGGTCGAAAGAGGCAAGACCAGTCCTTCCATCGGGACCCTGGTAGCGATCGCCCACGCCTTCGACGTGCACATGACCGATCTCATGCCCGAGGCTCCGGCCGCCGACGAGTTGCCGGTGCTCAGGTATGACGAGCAGCGTGTCTTTGCAACTCCGGAGGGAGTCAATCGGCGGATCCTCCGAGACGATCGAGTCCGAGGGTTGGAGGTTGCCTTGAACGAATACGGTGAGGGTGGCCGGAGCGCCGATTCGTTGCTCCATCATGCGGGCTATGAGTACGGAATGGTCATCGAGGGCACGCTCACTGTTGAGGTCGACGGTTATTCCTACGAGCTTCAGCCGGGTGACTCGATCGCCTACGACTCGACACATCCGCATCGGATCATCAATCGAGGGCCGGGGGCGGCGAGGGCGATGTGGGTGAATCTTGATCGAGCCTGAGTCGCGTTCGCGCTCAGTGAAGACGTTTGACCGTCGCTCGACGCGAATGCCACACTTACTTCGGTGAAGCCAGCGGCGTTCGACTACTTCGCTCCCGAGTCGCTGACCGAGGCTCTGGCCCTGCTCCGCGATGTCGAGGGCGCCAAGGTCCTCGCCGGCGGGCAAAGCCTGGTCCCGGCGATGAACTTTCGGTTGACACGTCCTGTCGCCTTGATCGACATCAACCGGGTGCCCGGGCTCGATGGCGTCAGCATCGATGGCGGCGAGGCTCAGATTGGGGCCCTCACCCGTCACCGAGCTTTCGAACAACCTGTGGTCCCCGGCCCGCTCGGTCGGCTCATGGTCGACATGGCTCACCACGTTGGCCACCTGCCAATCCGGGTCAGAGGAACGTTTGGCGGGAGCCTGGCCCATGCCGATCCGGCAGCCGAATGGTGCCTCCTGGCCCGCACGCTCGATGCCACCATGGTCACACGAAGTAGCGAGCAGGAGCGCCGGATCCCGGCCTCCGATTTCTTCTCGACGGTGTTCACCACCGCGCTGGGGGAGGGTGACCTACTGACCGAGGTCCGGCTGCCGTTACTCGGCATCGGGTATCTGGTCGGATTCTCCGAGTTCAGCCGTCGGGTGGGCGACTTCGCTCTGGTGATGATCGCCGTAGTGGTGGAGGTGGAAGACAACACGGTGACCGAGGCAAGGATCGGCGCGGGCGGGGTATCCGACGTTCCATTGCGCCTCTCCTCGGCGGAGGCCGTCCTCCGTGGAGGGACGTGGGACCCATCCCTCTGGGCTGAGGCCGCTGAAGCGGGACGGGCAGAGGTGGAACCCTTCGAGGACATCCACGGTTCGGCCGAGTACCGACGGGATCTAGTCGGGGCCCTGATTCAAAGAGCGTGCCGGCAGGCGACCGGATGAGCCTCGTCGGTACCCCGATACGTCGTCGTGAGGATCCGGACCTGCTCACGGGTCGCAAACGATTCATCGCCGACCTGACCGCCGGATGCGGAGCCGTCGCATTTGTGCGATCACCGATGGCGGCGGCCCGAATAGTTGGCATCGAACGTCCAGAAGGCAGTTCGGTGTTCATCGCCGAGGATCTGATCGGTGTCGGCTCGATCGAGCCCATCCTCCATCGGCCCGACTACTTCCGGGCTCCGCAGCCGGTTCTGGCTGTCGACCGGGTGACTTACCTCGGAGAGCCGATTGCGGTGGTAGTGGCCGCTACCCGCCGGGAGGCCGAAGACCTGGCCGAAGCGGTATACGTCGATCTCGACCCACAGGAGCCGGTGGTGACTTCCGCGGCCGCACTCGCCGACACCAGCCGGATCGTTCATCCCGGTGCCGGGTCCAACGTCGTCGTCTCCGGAGTGATCGACACCGGCGACGTCGACGCCATCTCGAAATCTGCCGTCGAGCACATCGAGCTGGAGCTCGCTTCCGCACGGCAGAGTGCGGCACCGATCGAGACCCGGGGAGCCGTCGCTCGGGTCGACGAGGAATCGGGGAAGACCACCCTGTACGCCTCCACGCAGATGCCCCATGTGCTGCGGACGGCGATCTGCGACCTTCTCAGGATTCCGGAAGCGGACCTGCGGGTGATCGCCCCGGCGGTGGGAGGCGCCTTCGGCCAGAAGATGTGTCTTCCCGCCGAGTATGCGGTGCTGGTCTGGCTGGCCAGGCATCTGCGCAGATCGGTGGCCTGGGTCGAGGACCGCCGGGAGAACTTCACCTCGTCGTTCCACAGCCGCGACCATCAATATCGAATCCGGGGGAGTTTCGACGCCGAGGCTCGCCTCCTCGCCCTCGAAGGAGATCTGGTGGCCAACGTCGGGGCCTATTCCTGCTACCCGGTCACCTGGGGTGTGGAACCGCTGATGGCCATGTCCGAGCTACCAGGCCCCTACGACTTCCAGTCCTACCGGGTTCGAGCCAGAGGTGTCTCCACCAACACCTGTCCCATGTCGCCATACCGGGGGGTGTCCCGACCTGTGCTCACCCTGGCCATGGAGCGACTGATGGATGTGGCGGCCGCACGTTTCGGATTGGACCCGGTGGAAATCAGACGTCGCAACCTGATCAGCCGATTTCCCTATCGATCGGCGACCGGCATCGTGTACGACGAAGGCTCCTACCTCGCCTCGCTGGAGAAGGCGGCCGAGGTCGTGGACCTCGATTCCTTCCGGCGCCGGCAGGCCGAGGCCAGGAAACAAGGCAGGTTCCTCGGAATCGGCTTCTCGGTGTTCTCCGAGCGCACCGGATACGGCACTCCGGCCTTTGCCCCGAGGAACATGGAGGTGACCCCCGGGTACGAGACGGTGGAGATGGCCATGGATCCTTCGGGAGGGGTAGAGGTCAGAATCGGGGCCAGCCCCCATGGCCAGGGCTTGGTCACGACGCTGAGCCAGGTCGTCGCCGACGAGCTCGGCCTACCGATGGAGTCGGTGCGGGTGGTGCACGGCGACACCGACCGCACCCCCTATGGATGGGGTACCTTTGCCAGCCGCTCGATGGTGGTCAGCGGGGGCGCCACCAAGATGGCCGCAGTGAGGCTGCGTGAGGGCATCGTGGCTGTGGCAGGTGACATGCTCGAGGCAGCACCAGAAGACGTCGTTCTCGCCGGGGGCAGGGCCCTGGTCCGGGGCACCGACCGGGGGGTGGACATAGCCGATCTGGCCCGGACGGCGTATCACCAGACGCCAAAGCTCGCCCCCGGGCGGGAGCCAGGTCTCCGTGCAACTGCCAGTTACGACCCGGCGGGTACTTTTTCCAACGCCTGTCACGTGGCCGTGGTCGAGGTGGACATCGAGACCGGTGGGGTGCGTCTCGACCGGTTCGTGGTCGTGGAAGACGCCGGCCTCCTCATCAACCCACTCATCGTGGACGGGCAAATCGCAGGCGGAGTGGTGCAGGGAATAGCCAACGCCCTCTACGAGGAGGTGGTCTACGACGAGGAAGGCAACATCCTCACCACCACCTTGTTCGATTACCTCCCGCCCACTGCGGCGGAGATCCCTCCGATCGAGATCCATCATCTGGAGACAATCACCGAGGCCTCGGTCACCGGCGCCAAAGGACTGGGGGAGGGTGGCACCATTGGCGCCCCCGCCGCTGTGATCAACGCGGTGTCTGACGCGCTGGAGCCATTGGGTGTCCAGGTAATGGAGATGCCGGCGACACCGGAGCGGATTCGAAGGCTGATCAGAGAAAAGACCAAGGGGACGACGTGAGCTCCTTGCGGGCCATGAAGCTGAACGTGAACGGGGTCGACTACTCGGTGGAGGTCGAGCCACGTAAAACCCTGGCCGACACCCTTCGGGAGGACTGCGGCCTGACCGGCACCCATCTCGGCTGTGAGCACGGCGTATGTGGCGCCTGCACGATCGTGATGGATGGCAGTCCGGTTCGGTCCTGTCTCCTCTTTGCGGTCCAATGTGAGGGGGCGGCCATCGAGACGGTCGAAGGCCTGGCGCGCGGCGGGGAGCTCCATCCGCTCCAGCAGGCCTTCTGGGACCATCATGGCCTTCAATGCGGTTTCTGCACTCCCGGGTTCCTGATGCTGGCCAAGGGCGCGTTGGCCGAGAACCCCGATCTGACCGGCGACGCCTTGCGGGAGGTTCTCTCCTCCAATCTCTGCCGGTGCACCGGCTATCAGAACATCGTCAGAGCGGTTGAGGACGCAGCCGCCCGAATGCGGTCATGAGCTACATCGGCCGGTCGGTCCGCCGGCTGGAAGACCCACCCCTTCTCACCGGGAAGGCGCAGTTCGTCGCCGATCTCGTCTTTCCCGGCGAGGTGGCGATGCGGGTGGTGCGGTCACAGGTGGCCTCCGGCCGCATCCTGGGCCTCGAGCTAGAGCAGGCACGGCAACTGCCCGGGGTGGCCGCGGTGTGGAGCGCCAACGACGTGGACCTGCCGCCGATCGGGTTCCGGATGTCGGACGTCGGAGGGTTGGAGCGATACCGACAGCCGGTGCTCGCCACGGGCTACGTGAGATATGTGGGCGAGCCGGTGGCCGTGGTGCTCGCGGAGAACGCCTATCTGGCCGAGGACGCGGCCGATCTGGTGTGGGTCGAGATCGAAGAGTTGGAGCCCGCCCTCGATGCGACCCGGCCAGGGACGTTCCTCCCCGGATTGTCCGCCGAGGCGGCGTTGATCGAGAAGGGCTATGGCGATATCGGGGCGGCGATGGCTCGATCCCAACATGTGATCGAGTTGGAGTTGGCGGTGGGGCGTCACACCGGAGTCCCGCTGGAGACCCGGGGCGCGATCGGCGTCTGGGACGGAGACATCCTGCGTATGTATGGCGCGGCAAAGGTCCCCCACTACAACCGGCTTGCCATCGCCGGGATGTTGGGTCTGGCCCCCGAGAAGGTCCACCTTCACGAGAGTCATGTGGGCGGTGGCTTCGGGATAAGGGGGGAGCTGTACCCAGAAGACGTGCTGGTCTGCGCCGCTGCGAGGAGGCTCGGACGCCCGGTTCGCTGGATCGAGGACCGGCGGGAGCACCTGACCGCGGCCAACCATTCGCGAGACCAGGTGCACCGGGTCAAGGTGGGCTTCGACGACCAGGGCTTCATCCTGGTCATCGACGACGAGTTCTGGCAGGACCAGGGCGCCTACGTCCGCACCCACGCAGCCACGGTCTCCGACTTGACCGCCGCCATGCTCCCCGGTCCCTATCTCATCCCGGCATATCGGGCCAGGGGCCATATCGTCCTCACCAACAAGACCCCCGCCGGCACCTATCGCTCACCCGGTCGCTACGAGGGCACCTTCGTCCGGGAGCGGATCATCGACGGGGTGGCGGCCCGTCTCGGGCTCGACCCGACCGAGGTCAGGCGGGTGAATCTCATTCCGGAGGACCGAATTCCGTTCCAGCGCGGGGTCGACGCACTCGGCACCGAAGTCACCTACGACTCGGGTCGTTACCACGACCTGCTGGACCGGGTGCTGCGACACCTCGACTACCCGACTCTCCGTCGTGACCTGGAAGGTCGGCGGGCTGCAGGCGAGATGGTGGGATTCGGCCTCGCCTACTTCGTCGAGAAGAGCGGGCTCGGGCCGTTCGATGAGGTGCGGGTGGAGGTAGATACCGAAGGCCGGGTCGAGGTGATAACGGGTGCTGCATCCCTCGGGCAAGGGGTGGAGACCTCCATCGCCCAGATCTGCGCCGAGGAGCTCGGGGTGGCCATCGAGTCTGTCCGCGTCACGCATGGCCAGACCGATCGGATTGGACGGGGGATGGGAGCATTCGCCACCAGAGTCACCGTCATGACCGGCTCGGCCACGGCCATGGCGGCGGCCTCGGTGCGAAACAAGGCGCTCAGGATTGCTGCCGACCTCCTCGAGGCCAGTCCGGCCGACCTCCGGATGGAGGACGGCCGGGTGTTCGTGGAGGGAAGCCGTGAGGGCCCTTCTCTCACACTGGCGGACCTGGCCATGGCGGTAGCGCCCGGGTCTGCCGGAGTAGAGCGCCACGGGCCCGGTCTGGTCGCCACCGAGGAGTTCCTCGCCGACCACATGACCTACCCCTACGGGATTCACGCTGCAGTGGTGGTGGTGGACCCGGCCACCGCTGGGTGCAAGGTGCTCCGCTACCTGGTCGGTTACGACGTGGGCCGGGCGGTCAACCCGATGCTGGTCGAAGGTCAACTCGTCGGTGGCGTGGCGCAGGGTATCGGGGGTGCCCTCCTCGAGGAGTTCCACTATGACGAAGCCGGTCAACCCCTGTCTGCCTCGTTCATGGACTATCTGCTGCCGACGGCGGCGGAGATTCCCGCGGTGGAATTGGTCCTTCGTGAAGACGCCCCGAGCCCGCTCAACCCGCTCGGGGTGAAGGGAGCGGGGGAGGGCGGCATCAACGCCGCCGGAGCAGCCATCGCCGCCGCCGTCGATGACGCTCTGGGACTTCCCATGGCCGTCGCCAGGCTACCGATCTCTCCCGAGCGTCTTCACCAACTCCTCAACTCGTGACGCGCCGGGAGGGGGGATCGGCGTCAGGAGGAATTAGGCAACGTGTTGAGCAACGCTCATGCGGATTGTGTAGTGTCAAAACCAGAGAGCCCCTCGTGTAGGAGAGTCAGCCCGATGCCCCCACAGCTCGTACAGTCCAGCGCCCCCCGGCCACTCGCCAACTACTCGGAGGCGTTCAAGGTGGGGAACCTCGTGTTCGCCGCGGGTCAGCTGGCCTCGGACCTTAAGACCGGAGTGCCGCCGGACGCAAGCATCAACAAGGCTTTTCCGTTCTATGGCTCCGAGATCAAGCAACAGACCCGCTACATCCTCGACAACCTGAAGGTCACGTTCGAGGCGGCCGGGTCGTCGCTGGCCAATATCGTCAAGGCACAGGTCTTCATGACCGACATGCGGGACTTCAACGGATTCGACGAGGTTTGGAAGGAGTACTTCGGGGACAACATCCCGGCGCGGACCACGGTCGGAACCACCCAGCTACTTGGCGCCGGGCCGGCACAGCTGATCGAGATCGACCTGATCGGGCACACCAGCGACGTCGAGCATCAGGTGATCGTTTCCGAGGGACCTCGACCCCTGGCCAATTACACCGAGGCTATCCGTGCCGGCAACCTGGTGTTCGCCGCGGGTCAGATCGCCAACGACTTCGTAACCGGTGTGCCGCCGGAGGCGAGGATCCAGCCGAACTTCCCCTACTACGGCTCCGACATCAAGCTTCAGACCCGCTACATCCTGGAGAACTTCAAGAGGACCTTCGCTGCGGCCGACTCTTCGCTCGCCAATGTGGTCAAAGCCCAGGTGTTCTTGCGCAACCTCCACGACTTCAGCGCCTTCGATGAGGTGTGGAAGGAGTACTTCGTCGATTCGCCGCCTCCTCGCACCACGGTGGGAATCACCGAGCTGCTGGGATCGGGGCCCGACCAGCTCCTCGAGATCGACCTCATCGCCCACACCAAGGACACCACCAAGCAGGTGGTGCAATCGGGCGCTCCCAAACCACTAGCGGCATACTCCGAAGCCGTGGTCGTGGACGGCCTGGTGTTCGCCGCCGGGCAGCTGGCCTCCGACTTCAAGAACGGCGTTCCCGAGGAGGCTCGGGCCAACCCGGCGTTCCCGTTCTACGGGTCGAACATCAAGAGTCAGACCAGGTTCATCCTCGACAACTGCCGGCGCACATTCGAGGCGGCGGGCTCTTCGCTCGACAACGTGTTCAAGGCACAGGTGTTCATGACAGATTTGCGCGACTTCAACGCCTTCGATGAGGTGTGGAAAGAGTATTTCAAGGTTCCACCCGCTCGAACCACTGTGGGTACGACAGGACTTCTCGTCAAGGACACCCTCGTCGAGATCGACCTCATCGGCTCTGTGGATTGAGCCAAACGCGAAATGAAACGAAAACGAAAGGAACGGAGATGAGAGCTCGACTGCGGCGGGTGGTCATCCTCATGGTGATCGCCCTCTTGGTGGCGGCCTGCGGCGACGGCGAAGGAACCGACACCACCGGGGCCGGTGGTACGTCCACAACGAGTGGTTCAGTTACTACGGCCGGAGGGGGCGAGGAAGGGCCGATCAAGGTCGGATTCATGATTGGCGTGACCGGTGACTACGCCCCTTACTACCCCCCGAGTGAGGCCGGTGCACTGATCGCCATCGAAGAGATCAACGCAGCCGGTGGGGTACTGGGTCGTGAATTCGAACTGGTCATCGGCGACAACCTGTCCACAGCCGAAGGTGCCGTGCAGGCCTTCAACAAACTGGTGGATGTTGACAGTGTGGTAGCCATTGGAGGAGTCGAGTCCGACGGCGCTGTTGCCAACCTCCAGAGCATCAAGGATCGGCAGATACCGACCATCTGCCCTGCCTGCGGCACCGACAAGTTGGACGAGGCCGGCGGCGACTACATATGGCGGATAACCGGGTCGGACAGCGATGGCGGTTTGATCGCGGCGCAGTTCGCACGGGACTCCGGGTATACCAGGGTTGCCATGCTCGTTCAGAACACCGAGGGTGCCGCCGGGCCGGCCTTGGTGTTCAAGGCAGTTTTTACTGAGATGATCGGCGGCGAGGTGGTGGTCGACGTCAGGTTCGAACCGGGGCAGGCCAGCTATCAGGCTCAGGTCGATGAGGTATTCGCGGCCGAGCCCGAAGCCGTCTATCTGGCTGCTGGTTTTGAGTCCGGTGGCATCATCCTCCAGGAGGCCGCTCGGCGCGGCGTGGAGACCAACTGGCTGTTCTCCCCAGACCTGATCGTTCCCGAGATTGCGGGTCTGCCAGGAGTCGACCTGTCCGGTGGTGTCGCCCGAGCGGCGATCGCCGCGTACGACACCTCGAGCCCGGCATATGAGTCCTATGCGGCGCGGTATGAGGAAATGACCGGCGATGCTCCGAGCTCGGGTCTGTACGACGCCAACCAATACGACCAATACATCATCTTGGCCCTGGCGATGGCCGCAGCCGGGACCACGGACGGTCCGGCAGTGGCAGCTGAGATCGCTGGCATTCTGAACGGTCCCGGCACCGTGGTGTATACCTATGCCGACGGCTTGGCCGCCATTGAAGCCGGTGAGGACATCGACTATCACGGTGCTTCGTCGGGTCTCGATGTCAACGAATTCGGCAACCTGGCAAGTCCGGTGTTTGGCGAACAGAACATTGTCAACGGCGCGTGGACGCAGGTGGCCGAGGTCGCCCTGGACGAATCGCTCCGATAACGGCATTCATCCGGGTGAGGTGGGATGCCACCTCACCCGGATGATTCCTCAGATGCAAAACATCATCTTTGGCCTCGTCAGCGGAAGCATCCTCGCACTGGCGGCAGTCGGCTTCTCGATGATCCGACAAACCGAGGGGTTCATCAATATCGCTCACGGACAGATGCTGACCGTGGGGGCATTTCTGGGGTTCATCTTCGTCAACTCGCTCGGTCTCAATGTTTTCGTTGCGGGCCTGGTGGTCATGATTGCCGTCGGTCTGTTGGGGGTCGTGCTCGCGCTGATCGTCTTTGAGCCGGTATCAGCCAATGGGGCGCTTGCACAGCTCTTCACATCGATTGGCCTGGCCTACGTGATGTATGGCCTCATTCGGGTCGTTTTTGGAGCCAAGGTCCAGTTCTATCCGAACCTATTCGGGCGGCGATTCGACTTCACCAACTTCAACGTCACCGTTGGTGAGCTCGTGATCGTCGGGTTGGCCGGGGCGTCGACGGTCGGTCTCCACCTCTTCCTCACCCGGACTCGTCTCGGCACCTGGATCCGTGCCACCGCCTCCAACCCCGAGTTGGCGCGACTTCGCGGGATCCCAGTGCGTCGGGTCTCGATATCCGTCTGGTTCGTGGCCTCTGCCCTGGCTGGTCTGGCGGGGGTCATGTTGGGCGTGATCGGGAATGTCAACTCAGAGCTTGGTTGGACTCAGATCCTGATGATTCTCGCCGCGGCCGTATTGGGCGGGTTGGGGAGCATCTATGGCGTCTTAGCCGCTGGTTTGCTCTTGGGTCTGGTCATGGATCTCTCGGCCATGATCATCCCCAGCACCTGGCGGCTCGTCGTGGCATTCGTGGTCCTGGTGTTGGTGCTCGTATTCCGACCGCGGGGTCTTTTTGCCAAAGCGGAGAGGAAGGAGGCAGCGTGACCGGAGTTCTATTGTTCTTCGTCGGCGTGCTCACGTTGGCCGGCATCTACGCCATCCTGGCCATGACTCTCAACCTGGAAGCCGGCTGGGCCGGCATGTGGGACCTGGGGCTCGTCGGGTTCGTGGCGGTCGGCGCCTACACCTACACCATCCTCACCCAGACCAAGTTCGATGACGTGATCATTCACCCTCAGCTCCCGATCTGGGTCGGGATGCTGGGTGCAGCGGCCGCCGCTGCAGCGTTTGCCTCTGTGATCGGCTTACCGACCCTGCGCGTTCGGGGTGAGTATTTCCTAATCACGACGCTTGCCTTTGCCGAGGTGGTGCGTCAGGTGGCGGTGAACACACAGACGATTACGCGCGGCACGATTGGATTCTCCGAGCTGTCCCGCCCTCTGGAGGGGACCTTCCCTGGGACCGGCAATCGAATCGTTCTACTCGTCATTGTCTGGATCGGTGTCGTCTTGGTCTATCTCCTGCTGCGCCGTATAGCCCACAGTCCTTACGGCCGACTCCTTCGCGGATTCCGGGACAACGATCCGGTGGCACGCTCCCTTGGCAAAGCCACCAACCACCACCGGCTGCGGACCTACATCCTCGCCGGGGCCCTCTACGGGCTGACCGCGCCGATGTACCTGTGGTACCTGCGAAGTGTCACACCCCACCTCTTTGCGCCCGACATAACTTTCGTCACTTGGACCGCGTTGGTTATCGGTGGGATCGCTTCGAAGCGGGGCCCGATCATCGGGGCGGTGGTGCTCCTGGTCCTGACCGAGTCCGTATCTCTGATCCAGGGATCGGCGAATCTGGCGGTGATCCTCGCGTCGATGAGGTTCGTCGTGTTGGGACTGTTGCTCATCTTGATCATGCGTTTCCGACCTAACGGCCTCACCGACGAACGGTCGGCGTTCGCCACCGTGCAGAGCAGTGACTCCTTGTGAGTCTTCTCGAGATCTCCGGTGTCACCAAGGCGTTCGGCGGACTGCTGGCCGTTCGCGAGGTTTCTATGTCCGTGGAGGAGGGGTCGATCGTTGCCGTCATTGGGCCCAATGGTGCCGGAAAGACCTCCCTGTTCAACGTCGTCACCGGCTTCGACTGGCCAACCTCGGGGACGGTCCGCTTCGACGGCGAGGACATCGGCGGACTGGAACCGTGGCAGGTCGCCCGCCGGGGCATGGTACGGACCTTTCAGACACCGGTCGGTTTCCCAGCCCTCACCGTTTGGGAGAATCTCATGGTGGCGGGCACCAAGCCCAAAGACGAGAGTCTCCTCGCCGCGTTGATCGGCTCCTGGAAGACCGCGGAGAAAGCGGTGAAGGGGCGTGCCCGACAACTGCTCGAGGACTTGGGACTCTGGGACTCGCGCCAATCCATCATCTCGGACCTTCCGCCCGGTGACGTGAAGCTCACCGACTTTGCTAGACAGCTGATGTTCGAGCCGAGGATGCTGCTTCTCGATGAGCCGGCTTCGGGCGTCGATCCCAGCGCCATCGGCAGGCTGGCCGATTTGATC
>Ga0214471_10002645_pt1 | contig 14044 bp, 14 predicted proteins | sample RVTome_5_FD_207665 | JGI IMG/M metagenome (GOLD analysis project Ga0214471, IMG submission 207665) | Soil microbial communities from uranium-contaminated site in the Upper Colorado River Basin, Wyoming, United States - RVT142D155 | ecosystem: Environmental > Terrestrial > Soil > Contaminated >...
CACTAAAGTTATAGCCATTTTCTGCAATGATTTACCCACTCGAATCTGCGTAGAGGCAGTTACCTTGGGTAATATTGATCTAGATCAAATTCCAAATATTTCAAAAACTTAATATTTTTAAAGTACTTAGCGCTAACAAGGCTGGCAGGGATGGCTTCGGTCACGCGAGGTGAGCGTTAGCAGACGCTGTTTCATGCTCGAACAAACAAACAAAGCCGATTTGCATTAGGAGACGCTTCCATGAATTACTTTACGATTGGTTTTTTCCTAGCCATCGTTGCGGTCATTGGTATTGTCGCAATGACCGCCCGTATCGCGCTATCCGAGAACTCGAAGGTCTCGAACAGAATCCGTGAAGCGCTACGGCGAGTGCGCATGTTCAAAATGCTTCAGAAACGGCAGGTTGACGTACAAAGTTACCTGCAGGATTCCGACGTTTCCGAAATTCGACAACAAATTGCGACGTGCGAATCATGTCCGAGCATTCAAACCTGTGATACTGCACTGGAAAGCAACGAGACCGCCATTAACGATTTTTCTTTTTGTCCGAATAATGCAGCTATTGAGCAACGTCAGAGCAGCACGGCCCCGATACAGGAGCAACCCTCTGCTGCGGGTGGGAAAGCCTGAGGCATCGAGCATAGAGAACAAGCAAAAACAGGGAAAATATATTATGCGTGGCTGGCGCCAACCAAAAAAACTAGCGCAGTTCCTGGCCATCATGGTGCTTCTGGGACTGGCCGGACTTACGCGAGCCGAGTATGGCATCAATTTTCCAGAACCGGCGACCCCGGGCGCGCGAGATATTTACGACATCCACATGCGCACCATGACCATAGCCGCCGTGTTGCTGGTCATCGTGATCGGATTCATATCCTACTCGGTTTACGCTCACCGCAAGAGTCGCGGCGCCATCCCGGACCAGAACTTCCACAAAGGCTGGTTCGGCCGGTGGTCCTGGGTGCTGGTGCCGGCCCTGGTTCTGGGCGTCGATCTGACGATATCCGGCGCCGCCGAGCGGGTTCTCGAAAGCCTGTGGCTGGTGCCCAAGGACAAGGACATGATGGAGGTCAAGGTCACCGGCCATCAGTGGTGGTGGGAATATGAATACCTGGATCAGGGCGTCAGGTTGGAGAGTCGTTACACGCCTGAGGACAAGGCGGGGGATCAATACTTGCGCGACGTCGATCAGCGTCTCGTTCTCCCAACCCTTACCAAGATCCGCTTTCTCCATACTTCAGCCGACGTCAACCATTCCTTCTGGGTGCCGGAGCTTGGTTTCAAGAAGGACGCCATCGCCGGCTACATCACGGAAACTTGGGCGGTCATCGACAAAGAGGGTGTCTATCGCGGCCAGTGCGCGCACCTGTGTGGAACGTGGCATGCACGTATGCCCATCGTCGTCGAAGCGATCAGTCCCGAAAAATTCAATGCCTGGGTCGCGGAGCAAAAAACGAAGGTTGCGGCTGCGCAGGCGGAATCGGCCTCCGGCAAGGTGTGGAGCAAGGAGGAGCTCATGGAGAAGGGCCGAAATGCGTACAACAAGAACTGCGCGGCGTGTCATCAGCTCGATGGCAGGGGCCTGGCGCCCGCTTTCCCGCCGCTCATCGCAGGCGCGCCTTACTCCGCTCCAGCGAACCTGTCCAAACCGCTCGAAGAGCGCGGTTTCCTGAAGGATGGAAAGATCGTTCTCGGACCGGTGGCGAAGCATATCGACATCATTGTCAACGGCATACCCGACACATCGATGCAGGCATGGAAGCAGCTCACCAATCTGGAGATCGCCGCAATCGTCACGTACGAGCGAAACGCTTTCAACAACAACACCGGTGAGGTGGTTCAGATGGCCGACGTCGAGAAAGTGCGGGGCGCCAAGGCGACCGCCGCCGCACGCTAAGCGCAACCGGGAGGGATGAAAAATGAGTGACGCCACAATGGCTCACGGGCACGAGGGCGCACACCGCGGCGCGCCGCACGGTTGGCGGCGCTGGCTCTTCAGCACCAATCACAAGGACATCGGCACCCTGTACCTGGTGGTGGCGCTCGTCATGCTGCTCCTGGGCGGCGCCATGTCGCTGCTGATCCGGGCGGAGCTGTTCATGCCCGGCATCCAGCTCCTTCAACCCGACGTCTACTACAACCTGGTCACCAATCATGCGCTGATCATGGTGTTCGGCGCCGTCATGCCGGCCGCGGCGGGTATGGCCAACTGGATGATTCCGATGATGATCGGCGCGCAGGACATGGCGCTGCCGCGCATGAACAACACGAGCTTCTGGTTCCTGGTCGCGGCCGCCGTCATGCTGGTCATCTCGATGGTCGTGCCGTTCCTGCCGGGCGGCGGCACGATGGTCAATACGGGATGGACGCTCTATCCGCCCTTGTCCGTGCAGGTCGGGATGTCGATGGATTTCCTGATCTTCACCGTGCACCTGCTCGGCATCTCTTCGATCCTCGCCTCGATCAATATCATCGTGACGCTCGTGAATTGTCGCGCGCCCGGCATGACGCTCATGAAGATGCCGATCTTCTGCTGGTCGTGGCTGGTCACGGCGTTTCTGCTGATTCTGATCATGCCCCCTTTCGCCGGCGGCGTGACGATGCTGCTCTTCGACCGGCATTTCGGCACCAGCTTCTTCAACGCGGCGGGCGGCGGCGACCCGCAGCTCTTCCAGCATTTCTTCTGGTTCTTCGGGCACCCTGAAGTGTACGTGCTGCTCCTGCCGTCGATGGGCATTCTCGGGCAGATCATCCCGACTTTCGCGCGCAAGCCGCTCTTCGGCTATCACTCTACCTGGGGCGCCATGGTGGCCATTGGCGCCATCGGCATGCTGGTATGGGCCCATCACCAATACACCACCGGCCTGTCTCTCGGGGCCGTCACTTATTTCATGATCGGCACCATCCTGATTTCTATTCCCGTGGGATTGCTGGTATTCAACTACATTGCCACGATGTGGCGCGGGGCGATGACCTTCGAGACACCGATGCTGTTTGCCATCGGCATACTCGTGATGTTCAGCTTCGGCGGACTCACCGGCATCATGGTTGCCGTGGTCCCGGGCGACATCCAGTATCACGACAGTTATTTCGTGGTCGCCCATTTCCACTACGCGCTCATTTCCGGCTCGTTGCTCGGCCTGTACGCCGGCACGTTCTACTGGTTGCCGAAGTGGACCGGCCATATGTACGACGAGAAGCTCGGAAAGATTTTTTTCTGGTTGGTCGTCATCGGCCACAATCTCACGTTCTTCCCGCAGCATTTCCTGGGACTGGCGGGAATGCCGCGGCGCGTCGTCGATTACAACGTGATCTTCACCGAGTTCAACATGATTTCCAGCATCGGCGCGTTCATCTTCGGCGCCGCGCACCTGGTGTTCCTGTACGTCATCGTCAAAACGGTGCGGGGCGGCGCGAAGGCGAGCGACCAGGTTTGGGAGGGCGCGGGCGGTCTGGAGTGGACGTTGCCGTCACCGCCGCCTTTCCACACCTTCACCACCCCACCGGCTCCGGCGAGCGTGAACGCGATATGGGACGCGTCTCGATGACCCCCCTCACGCGATCCCCTCTCCCCAAGAGTATGGAAGCGCGAGCAGAGGACTCCCATGGCTGACGAAAAAAAGAACCGGCGCGCGGCTCTGTGGTTGGGCGGTGTCGTTGTCGTCATGTTCGGCGCAGGGTTTGCGATTGCGCCGCTGTATTCTTTGATTTGCCAGTTCGCCGGGATTCAGGCGGTGAGCACTCCACGCAAAACTGCGTCTCCGGTCAAGGCGGGCGGGGCCGCTGCAATCGATCGTTGGGTCACGGTCAAGTTCGATGCGAACGTGGCCGCCGGCCTGCCATGGGAATTCAAGCCGCTCACGAAAAAGCTCGAGGTTCGGGTGGGGGAGAGCGTCGAGGTGAAGTTCGCGGCGCGCAACCTTGCGCAGGAGACGATCGTCGGCCAGGCGATTTCCAACGTCGTGCCGTGGCAGGCAACGCAGTATTTCAACAAGCCGGACTGCTTCTGCTTTCGCGAGCAGCCATTGCAGGCGGGCGAGGCTAGGGAAATGTCGGTGCTTTTCGCCGTATCGCCCGAACTGCCCGCAGGGATCAACTCATTGACCCTGTCGTATACGTTCATGAATCGCGATGCGCGATCGGCGAAGAAATTCGAGCATCATGGCGCCGGTGCGCATCCAGAGGGAAAACCGGCGGTCCAGCCGGAACCGGCAAGAACAGCGGGTCAATCGTCGTAAGTTCGGGGAGCGCACCGCCATGTCTCAGACGCCGCCCAGCTATTACCTGCCGGACCCCAGTCCCTGGCCGATCATCGCCGTAGGCTCGGTGTTCAGCATCCTGTTCGGTGCGGCTTTGGCGATCAATGGCCTCTTTCCCGGGATCGTTTTCATCGTCCTGGGATTCGCGCTGTTCGGCTACCTGTTGTTCGGATGGTTCGGCGACGTCGTCAGAGAGAACATGGCGGGGCTCTACAACGAGAAAGTCGATTCCTCGTTCCGGCAGGGAATGATGTGGTTCATCGCGTCCGAGGTGTTCTTCTTCCTGTCCTTCTTTGGCGCGCTATGGTACCTGCGCAACGTCGCGACGGACTGGTTGACGGGCACCGGTTACCTCGCGGGCACCCACGAGCTCCTGTACAGCCAGTTTTTCGCGGAGTGGCCCAAAACCGGACCCGGCGTGAAAGAGCAATATACGCCGATGAGGGCGTGGGGCGTTCCGGCATTCAACACCATCGTATTGCTCACGAGCGGCGCCACGATTACCTGGGCGCACTGGGGCTTGAAGGCAGAAAACCACAAGCTCCTCGTACGCGGTCTCATCGCGACCATCTCATTGGGACTGATTTTCGTCATCTTGCAAGCCTGGGAATACCAGGAGGCCTACCAGCACCTCAATCTCACGCTCAAGTCGGGCGTGTACGGCGCGACGTTTTACGTTCTGACCGGCTTTCACGGGTTGCACGTGACGGTGGGGGCGATCATGCTCGCGGCCATCCTGGGACGCAGCTTGAAGGGACATTTCACCCCCAAGAACCATTTCGCTTTCGAGGCGGTAGCCTGGTACTGGCATTTTGTGGACGTCGTTTGGCTCGGCCTGTTCATCTTCGTGTACATGCTCTGACGACGGTCGAGACCAAGCCATGCGGCACGGGCAAACGGCAAAAACAAGCGCGAGCGGCGCGCGGCGGTAATTCGAACAAATGACGCGGGAGAACCTATGGCCTTCACTTTCAAATTGCCTGTATTAATCCTGGTTGGACTGATTTTGATTGTGCTCGCAGAGGCCCTGTACTTTCTCTCAAAGGATCACGGCGATAAGGACAAGACGCGCGTCGCGCGGGCGCTCTCTCTTCGCGTCAGTCTCGCGTTGATCCTGTTTCTGCTGCTGATCGCGGGCGCCTTCCTCGGTTTCATTCAACCCCATGGTCTCTAGGAGTGTGTCGGACTTTGTCCCAACACGCTCCTAAGGAATGTCTGATCAAACGCGTATTCGTCACTCCGGCGAAGGCCGGGGTCCAGGCAAATCGATGGGCCCCCATCCTACCTTCCCCCGCAAGCGGGGGAAGGGGATACCGGCTTCCGCCGGGATGACGTTCTTCAGAGATTCCCTAAAGGCGATGAGAGTCGGCACGTTCACTTTTCGACCCGGCCTTGGCTTGACTGTCATCGTGTTGGCCCTTATCGCGCTCTTTGTGCGGCTGGGGGCCTGGCAGCTCGATCGGGCCGAGCAAAAAGAGAAGCTCAAGGCGGCTGTCGAGAGCAGTGCGAGCTTGCCGGTCTTGGAGCTGCGTCCCGGTACGGAATTTTTCCCGGCTCTGCGTTTTCGCCGAATTGTCGTCAAGGGTCACTTCGAGCCCGATCAACAAATCCTCCTGGATAATCAGATTCACGAGCGCCGCGCGGGTGTGCATGTGCTGACGCCACTGCGGATGAGGGACTCGGAAACTCGTGTGCTGATCGACCGAGGATGGATTGCCCTGGAATCCAGCCGGGCGCACTTGCCCGACGCCGCGGTGCCGCAGGGCGAAGTGGAAGTACACGGCATCATCGACACTCCGAGTCGACCACCGCCGTTCATGCTGGGCGCCGCGTCGCGAGCGGGGCCGGCCTGGGGCCGGTTGTGGCCGTATATCGACCTCGACTATTTTTCGAAGTACGCCGGGTATCCGGTCAAGCCTTATTTGATACGTCAGGATCCTGCCGACCCTCACGGTTATGTACGGGTGCTGCCCACCGTTGAGATGACTTCGGCCATGCACATCGGATACGCCATTCAGTGGTTTGGATTCGCCGTGGTTGCTTTCGGCGTATACGTTGGCATGTCTCTCTCTCGCACCGCCAAACGCCGAGGTTCCGAAGCGCCGTGAGTGATTTTCAAAAACCGCCCTCGAAATTCCGGCGGGCCGTGCCGTTGGTGCTGCTCGTGCTGGCATGCGGCCTGCCGGCGGTTGCGGCGTGGGTATTTTATTTGAATCCCGATCTTCTGCCTAAAAGCCGCGCTAACTTCGGCAAGTTGATCGAGCCGCCGTACCCGCTTCGCCACATGCGTTTCCTCACGGTCGCGGGAAAGGGTGTCCGGTTTGAGGACGCCCAGGGCAAATGGAGTTTGCTGTGGCTGACGTCGCAACCCTGCGGTGGCGGGTGCGGTGTGTATCTGCACCGCATGCGTAACATCCGTTTAGCGCTGCGGGAGACCGGTGTCCGGCTCCAATCTTTCGCGATACCGCTTACCGGCAGCAGTACGGACGCACGGATAAAGAAAGAAACAGAATTTCACAATACCATTTTACTTACGGGTTCTGAAAACGAGTTGCGCGATCTTGCTACGCAATTCGCCACGGCTGCAGGTGTGAGCACATCGCAGATTGATGGATTCTACCTTGTTGACCCCCTTGGCAACCTCATGATGAGGTACGATACCAACGCCGATTTCAAGGGCATGCTAAAGGACCTTGAGCGGCTCCTGAAATACTCGTGGGTCGGGCGATGATGTGATTTGCTTGCCGACGTTTCGTTCGTGCCCCGTGCAGAGGGTAATCAGCGACTTTGCGGGTTAGACAGAAAATCGGGCTCGGGATGATCGCTCTCAAGCGCGGCAAACGCCGCCACGCGTGCATCGCGGCATGGCTCGCCGCGCAGGCGGCGCTCTACTGTCGTTGCGGTCGCGGTTACGCGCAACCCGCTGCCGTTGACGGGTTGAGCACCGGCATAGTGCCGGTCAGCAGGTAATCGATGAGCTCCGCAACGGGGCGGATCGCCGCGCCGAACGGCAGGCTTTCCGAGCCGCGGAAAAACAATCCCTTCTTGATGTCGCCTTTGAGCGCGAACGCAAGCCGCGTGTCGATGCAGAACTGTCCGATGCTGGCGATGCCATCACGCAACCCGCACACCGTCAGGCACTCCAGACCGGGTACGCAACGCCGCGGATCGGCCTTGGCATGGGACTGCAGCACTTTTTCACGCCGCAAATAGTTTCTAAGCCAGGGCGTCAGCACCGCCCGCGCCGGCAGACCCGCGACGCTCATGAAAGTGACGATGTCCTCTGGCTTTGCCGCGGCGAGCACCTGCTTGAAATTGGGGTGGGCATCGCCTTCCTGAGTCACGGCAAAAGGGGTGCCGACCTGCACCGCGGTCGCACCCATCGCGAGCAGCGCGCACACCTTTTCGTGGCTGTTGATGCCGCCGGCGGGAATCAGCGGAACGCGGTCGCGCTCGATGCCCAGCTCGCGCAGCAGCGCGAACACGCCGTTCAGCACCGGCTCGAAGTCGAAACGCGGATCGCCGATGTCCTCGGTGCGGGTGGCGCCGAGATGCCCGCCGGCGAAGCGCGGGTGCTCGATCACGAGGGCGTCGGGCAGGCGGTTCTTGCGCATCCACTTCTTGAGGACGATCGCCACCCCGCGCACGTCCGAGAGGATGGGGATCAACGCGACATCGGGATAATCCCGCGTGAGTTCGGGCAGATCGAACGGCAGACCGGCGCCCATCACGATGGCGTGCGCCCCGCTTTCGCAGGATTGCCGGACATACGCGGCGTAATCGGCGACCGCTTTCATGACGTTGACCGCGATCGCGCCGCGGCCATCGGCGAGCTCGAGCGCCATGCGGATTTCCCGGTCGAGCGCGGTCAGGTTGAGCCTGTCCAGCGCATCCTTGTCGGTGCAGCCCTGCGCCCGGGCCATGAGGTCAGCATGGTGATGGCGCAGATCGACGCTGGAGATGGTGCCCACCGCGCCCAGCCGTGCCACCGTTCCCGCCAGCCGGTGCGCTGAAATCCCCACCCCCATGCCGCCCTGCACGATCGGATGCAGCGAGCGGCCTTTCAGCAGCCAGCGCGCAGGAAACGGAGCCGACATTTCGGTAGTTCGATTCATAGCCTATGCCGCGACAGGCGGCGGTGATGAATTATGTGCGGCTGCCGGGGGCGGGCACCTTGATGTGGATCAATGCGGGCGCGACGGGACGTCCCGTCAATATTCGCGATATTGACTGCGGCGGGCTTCGCGCCCTGAGCCAAAATCGTGACAGCGCATCACGGGTTTCATTATGTCGGGCACTGTTAGCGCCCGGCCGGGACTTCCGGGGCGGGGTCGAGAAGAAGATGGAATATCGACGAATCGATTTTGACCACGTCGCGCAACCGCTCGTTCACCTGGATGGCGATGCGGTCGCCGTAACGCGAGAGCCGCCGCAGCAGGCGCTCGAGATGCGGCAGTTGCGCGCGTTCGATTTCATCGATCATGAGCGTGACGCTGGCGCCCGTGCGCTTAAGCACCGCTTCGAGCCGCCGCGTGCAGCGCGCGAAGAACACGCGATCGAGTTCGCCCGCGAACCGCACATATAACCGCGGCATCGTCTGGCTCAACAGTCTCAGTTCGATGCTGGCGCCGCCATCCGCCAGGTAACGGCGGACGGCCCGCGTGGCCGATGCATACCACCGGCCGAGCCGGGCGTTGTCGCGGGTTGCGGGCGCATTGAACCGGCGTTCGACATAGTCGTGCATTGCCACGGCGGCGATCCAGTCCACGATCGCGAGCGGAAACTTGCCCGGTGCAAGCCACGGCAGACTGCGCATGAAGTGGAAGACGCGCCGCGGTCCTCCCTTCAGGATGCCCCGCAGGACCAGCCGGGCGACGATCCGCGTCTGTTCGCGCCACGAGTATTCGCCGTGGTACACGGGTTTGTTCAGGAATCGCATCTTGTTGCGCACGCGCTCGCCGATGATCCGATCGGAAAGCAGCCGTCGATAAAGGTCAAGGTATCCCTGCACCATGTCCCGATAGGACATGTTCTTCGGGATGATGTTGGTGCCGACACGCGTGTTGTCGGTGTGGTCCGCCTCGGCCAGCAGGCGGCCCTCCCGCCGCAGGCGCGCATGGAGCGGTGTCTTGGGCAGCGCGGTCAGCAATCCCACCATCGCGGCCTGGATGCCGGAGTCGCGAATGAAGCGGAACTGAAGATCGAAGGTGGCCGGCGTGTCGTTGTCGAAGCCGATGATGAATCCGGCCAGGATGTCGATGCCGTAGGAGTAGATGCGCCGCACCGCCGTCAGCGTATCCTCATGCAGGTTCTGTGTTTTGGCGGTTCCGCGCAGCGTCTCGGCATCCGGCGATTCGATGCCGATGAACACCCAGGTGAAATTGGCGTCGCGGAAAAGCTGCAGCAGCTCGCGGTCCTGCGCCATGTTGAGCGAGGCCTCGGTACCGAACCGGAATTGGTAGTCGTGCTCCCTCTGATAAGCGCAAAGGTAGCGCAACAGTTCCTTGGCGGCCGCCTTGTGTCCGATCAGATTGTCGTCGACGAAGAACACGTTCCGCACCTGCTGCGCGCGCAACGCGTCGAGCTCGGCACCGACCTGCGCCAGTGTCTTGTAGCGCGGCCGCCGCCCGAACATGACGATGATGTCGCAAAACTCACAGAGAAACGGACAGCCGCGCGAGAACTGGAGCGTTGCGGTGGTGTACTTGTGGAGCTTCAACAGCTCGAAGCGCGGCGTGGGCGAGTCAGCGAGCGCCACGCTCCCCGTTTCGTGGTAAAGCCTCCGCGGCTCGCCGCGCTCGAGGTCGCGGCAGAACTCGGGCCAGATGTACTCCGCCTCTCCGGCGATGACGCTGTCGGCGAGCGGCGCGTAGAGTTCCGGGCAGAGCGAGGCGTAACTGCCGCCCGCCACCACGCGATAGCCGAGCTTGCGGTAGTACGCAAGCAATTCGGCCTGGCGCTTGAACTGCACCCCCATGCCGCACACGCCAATCAGGTCCGCGCGCGGCCGCAACGGCACGGGTTCCACGTTCTCGTCCACGATTTCGACGTGCCAGTGCGGGGGGCACAGCGCGGCGAGCGTCGCCAGCCCGAGCGGCGGGTTCACCGCGCGTTTTCCGGGAAGCACCTCGCGCAACGCCCACCGGAAGCTCCAGAAACTTTCCACGAACCGGGGATTGATCAACAGCAGCCGTGGACCCATGGTCTTCTCCTCCAATAGCGCAGCCCGGATGAAGTGCGGTGCAGCACGGGGTGCTTACAGCCACGCGCGCAACTGCAGCGCGAAGGCGCTGAGCACGCGCAAGGGCGACGGCACGTTGAGCGCGCGAAAGTCGATCGCATCGAGCGTGTTCTTGATGAGCAACGCGAACTCGGTATCGCCCTGCATCACCAGCCGGCGATTGAAGAACAGCGTGTCCGGATCCTGCTCGCGCCGCGCAAGCGCGAGGAAGTCGCGGGCATCGGCGCTGATGATGGCGTCGGGACGAAGGCTGCCGCGTGCAATGAGGCCCTCGTCTTCCACGGCAAAGGTGAGCCTGAGTCCGGCATCGCGCACCTCGATCGCGATCGTTTTGCCGCGCGCCTGCGGCAGATTTTTCGCATTGAGGATCCGGCCCAGCACTGCATTCACGGCCACCGCGATGATGACGGTGGGCGGATACTGCGGCAACCGTGCGAGCAGGCTGCGCAGGAAATGCGGCGGCGAAGGCGACGCCATCACCCGCTCCCGCGGCCGGGGATGCGCTGCGCCAGGGAATCCGGGCTCTGCTCAAAGATCCGCGTCATGGTGCAGCGCGCGCGGCTTCAATGCCGGGACGGCCGCGCCAGTAGCCATCGCACGGGGCGCCCGGCATGAACGGTGCAAGTCGCTCGACCGCACTCGGGAGACGTCTTTCATCTTCGAGGCAGCTTCGAAATTCGGCGAGGATTTCGACGGTATGCCGCGCCTGCGGGGAGACGCGCAACACGCTGACGCCCGTTTCCCGCAACTGCGACAGGAACGGCAGCAGGTTGCATACCGCTGCGGACTGGGTCTGGATACCGTTCAGCACGAGAAACGGGCGTTGTTCGCCTGTAGTGAGCAGCATTCCGTCGGGATAATCGAGACAACGAAATTCGCAACCGTCTTTTTGCAGGTTGAACCGCCGTGCGGTGAAGCAGCGCGCCGAAAAGGCGAGCGGCATCCTGCCGTAAGCGAACACTTCGGTCGCGGGCGGCGTGCCGCTCTCGTGCAACAGCGCGCTCAACATCGCACGCGGCATCTCGAGCGGCGGCACCCAGCGCCGCGCCCCCAACTCGCGGAACATTTCCAGCGTTGCGCCGTTATAGATGTTGAGATGCAATCCCGCGACGAACGGTGCGCCGCCCGCCAGCACGCTCACCGCGCCCATGTCGTTGGCCTCAACCATGAATTCCCCATTTCGGGCGATCCGGCGCAGCGCTTTGAGGTCGGATTCGGATTCGATCAGCGCCTGCGTCGAGAGCACGACCTCCTTGCCTGCCGCAGCGAGCGCGCGCCCGATTGCCAGCCAGTCCGGCGTGCGCAGTTCATGCCGGCGCGAACAGACCACTTCGCCCAGATAGACGATATCCGCCGCTGACTCTGCGACGGTGCGATAGAAATCGATGACCTGCTGTCGCGGCCAGTAGTAAAGGAGCGGGCCCAGCGCGAGCTGGATCGTGCGCGGTTTCACTTCCATGGGCGGTAATAGGCGCCAAGGGTGTGCTGCTGGCCTTCCGACAGGGCGCACAGCTCGGCCTGCCATGCCGGGTTTACGCTGAAACCGGCTCCGTACTGCGCGCACGCTTCGAGCGCGCGGCGCCACACCCGCGTTACGGCCGCAACGTATGCGGGGCTGCGCTGTCGCCCCTCGATCTTGACCGCCTTGACGCCGATGCGCGCGAGTTGCGGCAGCAGTTCGAGCGCATTGAGACTGGCCGGCTCCTCGATGGCATAGTACGCGGCGCCGTCCACCTCGAAGCGTCCCTTGCACACGGTCGGGTATGCGGCCCGCTCACCCTCGCGATACTTGTTGATCAGGATGCCGTTCAGCCGGGATTCCAGTCCCTCCGGCTTCTGTTCCCAGCGCACGGCCGCGGCCGGCGAGCAGGCCCCGGCCATGTTGGGCGACTCGCCGGTCGCATACGAGGATAAGGCACAACGTCCTTCGACCATGACGCACAGGCTGCCGAAGCCGAACACTTCGATCTCCACCGGCGTGTTGCGGATCACGTCCGCCACTTGCGCCACGGACAGGACACGCGGTAGCACGGCGCGCCGGATGTTGAAGTGGTGCCGGTAAAAGTTGATCGCTTCGTAGTTGGTCGCCGAGCCCTGGACCGACAGATGCAGTTCGAGTCGAGGATGGGAGCGGGCGATGTAGCGCATCAACCCCGCATCGGCGACGATGACCGCGTCCACGCCCAGTTTCGCGGCGGTGACCACAGCCCCGGTCCAGCGCTCCCACGCGCCGGGCTGGGCGTAGGTGTTGATCGCCAGCAGCACTTTGCAGTGACGATCGTGCGCATAGCGCACGCCCTGCCGCGCTGACTCGACGTCGAAGTTGAGGCCGCCAAAATTCCGTGCGTTCGTGTTGTCACGCAACCCGATGTAAACGCAGTCCGCGCCGCCGTCCACCGCCGCCTGCAACGCCGGCAGGCTTCCGGCGGGACAGACGAGATCAATGCGTGTGGGCGAATGGCTCATGGAGAAAATGTAAACCCGCGCGCCGCGATGGCGTGCCGATCGCTTGTCATCATGCCCGGCAGCGGTTTTATGTTCTTTGATAAGGATCAAGAAAGCTGTCCACGCGCCAGAAGGGCGTTTCGCGATGTACGGCGGGCAATTGGGTCATTCCCCGCATGTCATCCGTCCCGCGTGGTGGCACGGCGATTGCTTTGGTGAGTCACCGCGTAACCCGAGACCTGCATGTCGTGATCAGGGCGCGGTGGGCGAGCCGACCGCGCCGGAGACTCCAGCGCTGGCGAAGCGCACTAATTCTGCGAAAGGGGATGGCATGAGAGGAACGAGCATTGCAGTGCTGGCGGCGGGATGTGCGCTGATGGCGCCGCTGGCTGCATTGGCAGCCGAAGGAAAAGCAGTCTATTCACAAGTGTGCGCGCAGTGCCACGCCGCGGGAGTGGCGGGTGCGCCCAAGACGAGCGACAAGGGGGCGTGGTCGGCGCGGATTGCATCGGGGCGCGAAGCGATGCTGGCAGCGGTCCTGAAGGGGAAGGGTGCCATGCCGCCGAAGGGCGGTAACGCCTCGCTCTCGGATGCGGACGCCAAAGCGGCGATGGACTATATCCTGCAACAGATCAAATAGTCCCTGGCTGTCAGCAATGTCGTTTCATCATAGGCATCTCGAAAGACATAGATGAAGAACCCTGCATCGAGGTTGGCGGCAGATTTCGTCGCGGGTTTGCGCTTCTGCGCGGTCTTGCTGCTGCTGTCCGCATGCGCGCCACTGCCTCCCGCGAAGCCGACGGCGGCGACCGGTCCGCTCGTATTTCCGGCGCCGCCCGACGAGCCGCGGTTCGTATACGAACGCACGATCTATGGCAGCGCCGATGTCATACCCCAGACCGGTGAGGGCAAGCTCCGTGCGATGCTGACGGGAGAAGGGGTCCGCGGCGAAGGGCTGAACAAGCCGAATACGATCGCGGTGTTCCAGGGACGGATCTTTCTTTCCGACTCGGTGGACGCGGTGATCCGGGTATTCGATGTGCCGAACGGGCGCCACTTCAAGATCGGCGCCGACGATCCCGGAAAGCTCGGACAGCCG
>Ga0214471_10002646_pt1 | contig 14035 bp, 16 predicted proteins | sample RVTome_5_FD_207665 | JGI IMG/M metagenome (GOLD analysis project Ga0214471, IMG submission 207665) | Soil microbial communities from uranium-contaminated site in the Upper Colorado River Basin, Wyoming, United States - RVT142D155 | ecosystem: Environmental > Terrestrial > Soil > Contaminated >...
CCCCGCCCGGCGCGCGGCGCGCGCCGCCGTGGTGGGGATCGTGGCGGCGGTCGACATCCCGATCGTCCACTTCAGCGTCGAGTGGTGGCGCGGGCTGCACCAGGGCCCCACCATCGGCTCTCCGGATAGGATCATCAACCCGTCGGCGCCCGGTCAGTTCATCGTCGCGCTGGTCGGGATGGTTGGTGCCTTCACGCTGGTCTGGGTCTACCTCATGATCCGCCGCTACCAGCTGGCCAGGATCGAGTGGCAGATCGAGGAGCACGGGCGGCTCGGTCGCATCAGCGCCGCGCGGCGGGCGGCATCGGCCCCGACCGTTGGGCAGGCGGAGGAGGGGGCGCGATGAGCGACGCCGGTTTCGTGGTCGCCGCCTACGGCATGATCCTCGGCGGCCTGGGGCTGTACACGGTGACCCTCTGGCGCCGGCTGCGCGCCGCGCGCGATGCGTCGCTCCGGATTCGCCGTGAGGCCGAGGCCGCACCGCCGCCCGACCGCTCGGTATGAGCCCGGCCCCTCCCATCGATCCGCCTGTCCCGCCACGCCGCAGCCGCTGGGGGGTGCTTCTCGGGATCGGGGTGATCGCGGCGGTGCTCGCCTACCTTGCGCTCAGCGGCATGAGCAACGCGCTGGTCTACTACCGAACCCCTACCGAGCTGCTCGACCTCGGCGAGTCGGCCATCGGGCAGTCGGTGCGCCTCGGCGGGCTGGTCAAGCCGGGGAGCGTGCATGGCCCGGCCACGGACCTGACCTTCGTGCTGACCGATGGGACGAACGAGGTGACGGTGCACAGCAGCGTGGCTCCCACGACCTCGTTTCGTGAGGGGATCGGCGCGGTGGTGGAGGGCGAGATGACGACCGCCGGCGTCTTCGAGGCGACCCAGGTGATTGTCAAGCACGACGAGAACTACGTGGCTCCGAGCGAGGGCCAGCTCCCCTCGCAGGTGATCGACCCGGGCACATGATCGCCACCGGTGGGCACGTGGCGGTGGTCGTGGGGCTGGCCGCCACCCTCTTCGCCGCGGCCGCCTTCGCGCTAGCCGCGCGCGGTGACGACCGCGGGAAGGCGGCGCTGGGCAGGCGCGCGATGATCGCCGCCTTCGGCCTGGCGGCGCTCGCCTGTATCGCGATGGTGACCCTGCTGCTGACCCACGACTTCAGCGTGCGGTACGTGGCTCGCAACAACGCCACCACCACCCCGCCTTTCTACTCGGTCATCTCGCTGTGGGCCGCGCTCGAGGGCTCGATCCTGTTCTGGACGCTGCTGGCCACCGGTTGGGCCGCGCTGGTGCTGCATCGCTACCGGGATCGCGCCCCGACGCTGATGCCGTGGGTCGGCGTGACGTTGGCGCTGGTGGCGGCCTTCTTCTTCGCGGTGATGGCCTGGCCGGGCGATCCCTTCGTGCGCATCACCCCGGTCGGGACCGAGGGGAACGGGCCGAATGCGCTGCTCCAGAACCACCCTTTCATGGGGCTCCACCCGCCGCTCCTCTACCTTGGCTACACCGGCCTGGCGGTGCCCTTCGCCTTCGGCGTCGCCGCCCTGGTCACGCGCCGGACCGATGAGGCCTGGCTGGTCATCGTCCGCCGCTGGACGCTGGTGCCCTGGATCTTCCTGACCGCCGGCATCGTGGCCGGCGCGTGGTGGAGCTACGCGGTGCTCGGCTGGGGTGGCTACTGGGCATGGGATCCGGTCGAGAACGCCGCGCTCCTGCCGTGGCTGACGGCGACCGCCTTCGTCCACTCCTCGATGGTCGCCGAGCGGCGCGGCGCGCTGCGCATCTGGGCTCACGCGCTGGTGGTCGCCACCTTCGTGCTGACCCTGGTCGGCACGTTCCTGACTCGATCCGGCGTGGTGGAGAGCGTGCACTCGTTCACCGCCTCGGCGATCGGTCCTTGGTTCGCGGTGGCCATCGTGGCCACCCTGACCGGGGCGCTGGTGCTGCTGGTGTGGCGCCTGCCCGACCTGCGCGACACGCGCCCACCAGGCGGGACGGTGAGCCGCGAGGCGGCCTTCCTGTTCAACAACGTCCTCTTCCTGGGCATCACGTTCGCCGTCCTGTTCGGGACCCTCTATCCGCTCATCGTCGACGCCACCAGCGGCGAGCGCATCAGCGTCGGCGCACCGTGGTTCAACCGCGTCAACGCGCCGATCTTCGTGGCGCTCCTGTTCCTGATGGGCGTTGGGCCGGCGCTGCCGTGGGGCGGTGCACGGTGGCCCACCATCCGGGAGCGGTTCGCATTTCCCTCGCTGGCGAGCGCCGCGCTCGTGATCGGCGGCTGGGCGATCGGCCTGCGCGAGGTGGCGCCGCTGGTGGCGCTGGGGCTGGCCGCCTTCGTCGTCACGGTCATGGGCGACGAGGTGGTGCGCGGCGCGCACGCTCGTGCACGGTCCCGGGGCGAGGACCCACCCACCGCCGCGTGGAGGCTGGCGACTCGCAACCGGCGGCGTTACGGCGGCTACCTGGTGCACACCGGGGTCTGCGTCATGGCGGTCGCCGTCGCGGTCTCGGCCACGCTGGCCTCCGACGTCACGGCCACGCTCGGCCCCGGGGAGTCGGTGAGGTTGGGCGCCTACACGGTCTCGTACGACAGCCTCGTGATCGAGCCGCTTTCCGACGACCCGCGCGTGACCGAGACGCGCGCGGAGCTGACGCTCAGCGGCCCGCAGTCAGGCAGCCTGGCGCCCGCACTGCGCGACTATCCGAACTCGACGACGCCCATCGCCACGCCCACCGTGCGCACCGCCATCGGCGAGGACCTGTACGTCACCCTGCTCGCCTACGACCCGGCCAACCGATCCGTGACGCTCCACCTGTTCGTGAACCCCCTGGTGGTCTGGATCTGGGTCGGCGGCGTGATCGTGGCGCTCGGCGCGGCCTTCGCCGTCTGGCCCGAGCCAAGGCGCCGTCCGCTGCCCGCGGCGGCGGGGGCCTGAGCCGATGTCGACTCGAGGAGGCCTGCTCCGCTGGGTCGCGGTTCCCCTGCTGGTGGTGCCGGTGACCTGGCTCCTCTTCACGGGCCTGGGCCGCGACCCGCGCGACATCCCATCGCCCCTGGTCGGCAAGCCGCTGCCGGCGTTCGCGGCCACCACCCTGGAGGGGGAGGAGTTCTCCTCGGAGAGCCTTGACGGCCGCCCGGCGCTCGTCAACGTCTGGGCCAGCTGGTGCGACCCGTGCGTCGACGAGCATCCCCTGCTGCTTGCGGCGGCCCGGGCGTACGCCGGCGAGCTGTCGCTGGTCGGCATCGTCTACCAGGACTCCCCCGACGGCGCTCGCGGCTTCCTGGCTCGCTATGGGGACGGCGGCTGGCCGGACCTGCTCGACCCGTCCGGCCGGATCGCTATCGACCTCGGCGTCACCGGCCCGCCGGAGACCTTCTTCGTGGACGCGGCCGGCATCGTCCGCTACCGGCACGTCGGCCCGCTCACCGAGGAGGTGCTCGTGGAGCAGCTGGCCGTGCTCGGGCTGGACCGATGAGGTCGCTGGCGCTCCCCATCGCGGCCGCCGCGCTGCTGGCGCTGGTCGCGGTTGCCGCCCTGCAGCTGGTCGTGCCCCGTGAACCGCCGACCGCGGCCGAGCGGGCGCACACGATCGCGGCCGAGCTGCGCTGTCCCGATTGCCAGGCGCTGTCGGTGGCCGAGTCGCGCACCGCGGCCGCCGCGGCCATTCGCGCGGAGATCGCCGAGCAGCTGGCCGCCGGCCGCTCCGCGGCCGAGATCCGGCAGCACTTCGTGGCGCGCTACGGCGACTGGATCCTGCTGTCTCCAACCGACCCGCTGGCGTGGTGGCTGCCGGCGCTGGCGCTGCTCGCCGGCGCAGCGCTCTTCGGTTGGTGGTGGATCCGCGGCAGGCGTTCGTCCATGACCGCGCCTCCCCGGGCCATCACCGACGCCGATCGCCGCCGCGTGCGGGACGCCGCGGAGGCACTGGATGACTGAGTGGCTGCTCCTGCTGGTGATCGGCGGGGCGGTGGCGGCCGCGATCGCCTGGCCGCTGCTCACCCGGACGGCCGAGGCGACTGCCCCGGAGGATCAGCAGGATGACGCGGACGCGGTCCGACACCGCCTGGCGCTCGAGGCGCTGCGCGACGTCGAGGCCGATTACCGCGCCGGGTCGCTCGATGCGGCGGGCTACGAGGCGCAGCGCGCCGAGGCGGAGGCGCATGCCGCCGCCACCCTGAGCGCCCTCGACGCGGGCGTTCGCCCCGCCGCGCGGGCGACGACCGGCACGCGCCGCTGGCCGCTCGCTCTCGTGGGGGGCATCCTGGCGGCGGGGCTGATGGTCGGCTTCGCCCTGCCCCAGCCGATCGGGCTGGGGGAGCGGACGGTGATCAACCAGGCGTTAGCCGACGCCATCGCGCAGGAGGAGGCGCGCCAGGCCGAGATCCAGGCCCTGCTCGAGCGGATCTCAGCGGATCCGAGCGACGCTGAGGCGCTCTCCGCCCTGGCCGACGCGTACCTGGCCGGCGGCAGTGCGGAAGACCGGCAGCGTGGAGCGGTGGCGCTGCTGGCGCTCATCGGCCTCGAGCCGGAGAATGCATCGGCCTACCGTCGACTGATCACCGCCTACATCGGTGCCGGTGACTGGACCGATGCGAGGGCCGCGCTTGGCGCCTACGCCGGCTTCGCGGCGCCCGACGATCCGGACGTCCCATTCTTCGGCGGGCTGCTGGCGCTGCGCGCCGACGAGGATGCCGCCGAAGCGATCCGGCAGTTCGATCGCTTCCTGGAGCTGGCCCCCGACGACCCGAGGGCCCCCATGATTCGCAGCCTGCGCGCCGAAGCAACCGGCCTGCTCGAGTGATTAGGGCTCGATCAGCACCCGGTCGAGTGTCGTGCGCAGCGCCTGGAGCTCGGTGGCCGGGATCCGATCCAGGAAGTGCTCACCGATCCCGCGCAGGTGGGTTGGCGATGCGGTTCGCAGCCGATCGAGGCCGGCCCGGGTGAGATGCGCCCACTGGCCACGCCGATCGGTCTCGCATGAGACGCGCTCGACCAGCTCATCGGCCTCGAGCCGGTCGACCAGCCGCGTCGCGCCCGAGCGGGAGAGCGCCAGCCGATCGGCCAGATCGCTCATTCGCATCCGTCGCGCGTCGCTGTAGGCCAGGGTCAGCAGGACCTCGTACTCGCCCAGGCCCATCGCCTGCTCGGCCTGAAGCTCCCGCTCGAGCTGGCGGCGAACCTGCGCGTGGGCATACAGGAAGGTGCGCCACGCCTTCAGGCGTGGGTCGCGTGGGCTGGGGATCGTGGGGCTCGCGCTCATCCGATGGCATGGTCGCAGAAGCTCATTGACATCGCAACCATCGACGCGCCCGGTGTCGGGGCGTCACGCCGCGCGCGGGACCTCGATCCAGAAGGTGGAGCCGACGCCCTCCGTGCTCTCCATCCCCACGCTGCCGCCATGTGCCTCGGCGATGTGACGCACGATGGCCAGCCCCAGCCCGGCGCTGCCCGAGGGCCGACCCTCCACCGCCTCGTCGCGGGCGCGCGAGCGGTCCACCTTGTAGAAGCGCTCGAAGATTCGTCCCTGGTGCGAGGCCGGGATCCCGATCCCGTCGTCGGCCACGAAGAACCTGACCCGCTCGCCAGACTCACCCGCCTCGGACCAGCCGATCCGCACCTCGCCGCCCGGGCGGGAGTACTTCACCGCGTTGTGCGCGAGGTTCAGCAGCGCCTGTCCCAGCCGGCCCGGATCGGCCGCCGCCCGTGCGTGCGATCCCGGAGGCTCGCCCGGAACCGCGCGCACGCTGATCTCGCTGCGTTCCGCGACCGGGCCGATCCGCTCAGCCACGCCCGACACGATCTCGTCCGGCGCCAGCGCCTCGATCGTCAGGCGCACTTCGCCCGACTCGATGATGCTCAGGTCGAGCAGCTCGTCGACCAGCTGGGCCAGGTGATCAACCTCGCGCTCGATCTGCAGGGCGAACTCGCGGGCGGTGGCCTTGTCGTCGTCAGCCGCCCCCGATGAGAGCGTCTCGGCCAGGAGCTTGATCGAGGTGAGTGGGTTCCGCAGCTCGTGGCTGATGTTGGCCACGAAGTCGCGCCGTACGCGTTCGATCCGCCGCAGGGCCGTGATGTCGTGCAGGGCGAGCACGAAGCCCTGGCCGGCGACCGGCACCGCGTCGACCTGGAAGGTGCGGCTGCCGAGATGGCCCAGCTGCGCCTCGCCGACCACCGGCTCGCCCGCCGCTGCCGCCGAGCGGGCCACTCCGTCGAGGGCGGCTGAGCCGAAGGCGGCGATCAGGCTCATGTCGCGCAGGTCCGACCCTCCACGGCCGGCAAGCGCCGCCGCCTGCGGGCCGGCGCGCACGATCCGCAGCCGTTCGTCGACGAGCAGCAGGATGGGGTCGCCGCCACTGCGCTCCAGCAGCGCCTCGAAAGCGGCATCGGTGGCGAGGCGCGTCGCGGCGCGGCGTGGCGGGGAGCCCGGCCGGTCCATCAGGATGCGGGCGGCGAGAACGCGTACCCCACGCCCCGAACGGTGCGGAACCAGTTGTGGCCGTCGGCGCGCCGCAGCTTGCTGCGCAGCCAGCTCAGGTGCACGTCCACAGTGCGGCTGTCGCCGGCGTAGTCGTAGCCCCAGATTCGGGCGAGCAGCTGATCGCGGGTGAAGATGCGGCCCGGATTGCCGGCCATGAAGGCGAGCAGGTCGAACTCCTTGGTGGTGACGTGCACAGTGTCGCCGTCGATGATCACCTCGCGGTGCGCCACGTCCACCACCACCGGGCCGAGCTCCAGCCGCTCGCCGGGCGCCTCGGCCGAATCGGTCGACTCGCGACGGCCTCGGCGCAGCACCGCCTCGATCCGGGCCAGCAGCTCGGGGCGGCTGAAGGGCTTGGTGACGTAGTCATCGGCTCCCACCTTGAGGCCAACCACCCGGTCGATCTCGTCGCCCTTGGCGGAAAGGATGATCACCGGCGTAGCCACCCCCTCGCGACGCAGGACGCGCAGCACTTCGAGCCCGCTCATGGCGGGCAGCATCAGGTCGAGCAGGATGAGGTCGAGCCGCTGGCCGCGCGCCGCCACCAGAGCCGCCTCGCCATCGGGCGCGCTCGTTACTTCGAAGCCCTCGCGGGTAAGGTTGAAGCTGAGCGCCTGGCGCAGCGTGCGGTCGTCCTCGACGACCAGGATCCTTCTGCGCATCTGGCCCCCTAGGGGTTTAGGTCTTCGATGCGTCCGGTGGCGAGGTAGACCACGTCTTCGCCGATGTTCGTCACCCGGTCGCCGAGTCGCTCGAGGTGGTGGGCGGCGAAGAGGAGGTGCGTTGCCTGGCGCACCTTGTCCGGCGCCACGCTCATGAGCGACATCGTGTCCTCGTAGACGCTGTTGTAGAGGTGATCGATCTCGTCGTCACGCGCGCAGACGGCGCGCGCCTCTTCCTCGCTGACGTCGACCAGGGCGCGCATCGCGGCGCGCAGCTGCTCGCGGCAGAGCTGCTCCATCTGCGGGATCTGGCGCAGGATCGGGATCTCGGGCTCGGCGGCAAGCTGCTGGGCCAGCTTGGCGATGTTGACCGCGTAGTCGCCCATCCGTTCGAGCTCCGTGGCCGCGTGGTAGAGCGCAAGCAGCTCGCGGACGTCTCGCGCGACCGGGCCCTGGGTGGCGATCAGGGCGGTGATGCCGGTGTTGATCGAGCGTTGCAGCTCGTTGACCTGGGCGTCGTCCCAGCGAACCTGGTCGGCGAGCTCAACGTCCCGATCCACCAGTGCCCGCCCGGCGCGCTCGAGCGCGTGCTCGACCATGGCGCCCAGGCGCAGGACGTCGTCCTTGGTCGCGTCGAGCGCCTCCTCGAAGGTGCGCCGCACGCTGTACTGCGGTCCTTCGGCGTGCGTTGCGCTCTCCATCGGGTCCTCCCTCACGCTCAGCCGAAGCGTCCAGTGATGTAGTCCTCGGTCAGGCGGTTGTCTGGCGAGGTGAAGAGCTTCTGCGTGGGCGCCATCTCGACCAGGTAGCCGGCGCGGTCGGGCCCCATCGTCAGGAAGGCGGTGAGGTCGCTGGCGCGGGCGGCCTGCTGCATGTTGTGGGTCACGATGACGATCGTGTAGTTCTGCTTGAGCTCGTGCATGAGCTCCTCGATCTTGAGGGTCGCGATCGGATCCAGGGAGCTGCAGGGCTCGTCCATCAGGATCACATCCGGCTCCACGGCGATGGCCCGCGCGATGCAGAGCCGCTGCTGCTGCCCACCCGACAGCTCGGTACCCGGGCTCTTCAGCTTGTCCTTGACCTCATCCCAGAGTGCGGCGCGCCGCAGCGACTCCTCGACCAGTTCACCCATCCTGCCGCGGAATCCGGCGACCCGGGGTCCGAAGGCGACGTTGTCGTAGATCGACTTGGGGAACGGGTTCGGCTTCTGGAAGACCATCCCGATCCGCCGCCGCACCTCGACCGGATCGACTCCGTCGGCATACAGGTCGACGCCGTGGTACAGGATCTGGCCGGTGATCCTGGCGCCGTCGATAAGGTCGTTCATCCGGTTGAAGCTGCGCAGCAGCGTGCTCTTGCCGCATCCGGAAGGACCGATGACGGCGGTGATCTGGTTATGCGGCACCCGCAGGCTGATCTCCTTCACGGCGCGGAATGAGCCGTAGTAGCAGGAGAGTGACTGCAGCTCGAAGACGACCTTGCCGTCCTCGATGGGCATGGCCACGCTCTGCTCGCTGGCCCCCGGAGCGAACTGCTCCGCCTCGTCGACGGCCTGGTCGGTCATCAGCCGTATTCTGGGCGCTTCGTGCACGAGCGTCTCGCCACTAGGCGCGATCTCCTCTTTGGTCCTCACGGACACATCCTCACCACTTTCGGGCATATCGGTTTCTCAGGATGATGGCCAGGCCATTGACGAGCAAGATCGTGACGAGCAGGGCGATGATGCCGGCCGCGCTCAGCTCGATGAATTCGCGCCGCGGCTCCTGGACCCACTGAAAGATCGAGGTCGGCACCGTCGTGTACTTGCCCTGGAGAGTCTCCACCAGTCCGCGATCGCCGGTGTTCAGGAAGCTCACCGCCCCCCCGACCATGATCAGCGGCGCAGTCTCGCCGAACGCTCGCGCCATCGAGAGGATCGTCCCTGTCAGGATTCCCGGCGCCGCGTACGGGATCACGTGGCTGCGGACGGTCTGCCAGCGTGTCGCCCCCACGCCGTAGGCCGCCTCGCGAATTCCGGAGGGTACGGCGCGCAGCGCTTCTGAGGTGGTGATGATCACGATGGGCAGCACCAGGATCGCGAGCGTCAGCCCACCGGCGAGAATGCTGCGACCCTGTGACTCAGGCCCGGTGATGGCGCGGAGCGCCACCACGAAGACGGCAAGGCCCAGGAGGCCGTAGACGATCGACGGCACGCCGGCGAGGTTGCGGATGTTGGCCGTGACGAACCGCGTGAAGGTGGTGTCACGCGCGTACTCCTCGAGGTAGATGGCCGCGCCGATGCCGATCGGGAAGGCGGTTGCGGCCACGATGAGCATGAGGGCGATCGATCCGAAGAGTCCCTGGCCGATACCCGCCTTGGCCGGGTCGCTGGAGAGCGGCGCCGTGATGACGTCGATGCCACGCTCGGCGTAGACGCCGATCCCGCGGCTCACCACGTCGACGAGCAGGGTGAGCAGCACCGCAAGGGAAAGGGCCAGGGCGAGTAGGAGGAGGCCCTCGAAGATCCGCCCCCCGATGTCCATCCGGCGGCCGCTGATCCGCGCGCGAACGATCTCAGCCGAGACGTTGCTCGTGGCAGTGATATCGGTCATCAGTACTTCAACCTCACGCTGCGCACGAAGCGCTCGCTGATGACATTGAGCACCAGTGTCGAGGCGAACAACAGCAGGCCTACGAAGAAGAGACTGGGATAGGCGAGGTCCGAGCCACGCACCTGGTCGGAACCGGTCGCCAGGGCCGTCATCGCCGCGGTCATCGTCTGGCCTTGACCGCAGGGGTCAAGGCTGAAGAGCGAGCCCCCGGTGCCGCCGGCCGCGATGGCGACGATCATCGTCTCGCCGATGGCCCGGCTGAACCCAATGATCAGGGCCGCGACGATCCCGGAGACCGCCGCTGGGACCACGATACGGAGGCTGGTCGTCCGCTTTCGCGCGCCCAGGCCGTACGAGGCCTCGCGCAGCGATCCTGGGACGGCGTACATCGCGTCCTCGGCGACCGAGGCGATGAGCGGCGTCACCAGGACGCCCACCGCCAGCCCCGCGGCGCCCATATTGAAGACGGCGCTGCCGCCAAGGCAGACGGTCTGCATGATGTTGGGGCTGATCCACTGCAGGGCGAAATAGCCAAGCACGATGCTCGGGACCGCGGCCAGCACCTCGAGGATCGGCTTGAGGAGGGCTCGGGCCCGCCGGCTCGCGTACTCGGCCAGGTAGATCGCCGCGCCCAGCCCCAGTGGAACGGCAACGAGCATGCCGATACCGGCGACCACCAGCGTGCCCGCCAGAATGGTTGGGATGTCGAACATGCCGCGGCGCGGGAACCAGCCACCGGACCAGAGCGCGGCCAGGTCCACCTGGCTGATGAAGTTCCACGCCTCGCCGACGATTGCCAAAATGATGAGCGCGGTGATGACGACCGACAGCGTGGCCGCGCCCAGGAATAGGAGGCGCATCAAGGCTTCGGTGCGCCTCCGCCCGCGATCGCCGCGGAGATCGTCTGCGCTCAGCTTGTGCGGGGCGGCAGTTGACGCCATCGGACTCACACTCTATCGGTCAGGCGACTCGAGAGGAAGACAAGGCGTGATGAGGCCGGGTTTGAGCAGCCGCGCCGCCCGACCCGGCCCCATGGCAGCGGAGGCTATTCGGCCTGGGTGCCGGTCGTCCGGCTCTCCCATGTCTCGACCGTGACCTGCCAGTCCTCGTCCGGGATGTCCACGTAGCCGACCTCGGCGACCGAGGCGCGACCCTCATCCGAAAGGTAGAAGTCGATGAAGGCCGTCAGGGCCGCGTTGTCCTCGGCGGTCTGCGCGTTCACGTACACGAAGAGCGGTCGGGCGATCGGGTACTCGCCGGAGGCGATGGTCTCGATGGTCGGCTCGACACAACCCTCGCCACCATCCACGGCAAGAGGCTTGATCACGTCCAGGTTCTGCTCGACGTAGGCGAAGCCGACCCACCCCAGGGTGTCGGGGGAGTCCTCAGAGCCAGCTACGCCCTGGATGATGACGTTGTCGTCGCCCGACGACTGGTAGTTCGCCGTCGTCGTGACATCGTCCATCTCGAGTGCCGCGCCGACCCGGTCGAGCACGATCTCGACGAACGAGTCGAAGGTTCCGGACTCTTCGCCGGGCGCCGTGATGCTGATGGGGGCATCCGGGTACGGTGTGTGGACCTCGCCGAAGTCAGCGCCGACGGCATCGAAGGTCTCCTGGGCGAGCGCGTCAGCATCGGACCAGTTGGTGCCGTTGCCACGGGCGTCCGGCCCGAGCAGCGCCCACAGGTCGGTGAAGCTCAGGCAGTCGATCGCGTCGTTGTGCACGGACGTGATCACCGACAGACCGTCGATCGCGACGTACAGCTCGATGAACTCGATCCCGTTGGCCGTGCACTCGTCGATCTCCTCCTGCTTGATCGCGCGGGAAGCATCGGAGACGTCACTGTCGCCGGCGCAGAAGAGGGCGAAGCCGTCGCTGGTGCCCGGCCCCTCGACGGAGATGTCGACGTTGGGAGCCACGGCCGCGAAGTTCTCGGCGTTCCTGCGAGAGATCGGCTCCACCGTGGACGACCCGGAAACAAACACCGAACCGGTCGTGTCCGGTTCCGTGGAAGCCCCGCCGCCCCCGGGAGACGGGCTCGCGCTCGTGCACGCCGCAAGGAACAACAATCCGCCGGCTGCGAACGAGCGGGTCGGGCGCAGCCAGGATATGTGGTGGCTCAATGGTTCTCCTCCATGCGAGAGCGGCCCCGGTTGCGACCAGCGGCACGCGTTCGCTCGCGATCGTGCGGGAAGGGCTTTAACCCTCGCTTAGCGATGCGTGAAGCCTTCGTTAAGGCCTACTCGTTGACGAGGGAGATCTCCGGAGCAGGGAGGTCGTCGCGGGACGCGGCCAGGATGAAGACATGGATCCGGTTGCGCAGGTCGTCACGCACGCGACGGAACACCTCCAGGCGCTGCTCCTCGTCTCCAGTCGCCTCGGACGGGTCCTGCACGGACCAGTGGCCGGTCTGCTCGACGCCCGGGAAGATCGGGCAGTTCTGGCGCGCCTGGTCGCAAACGGTGATGACCCACTCGAACTTCTGGCCAAGGTACTCGTCGACCGATTTCGAGCGGTGGCCGCCGATGTCGATGCCGATCTCGGCCATCGCGGCGATCGCCTCCGGGCGCACGGTGCTGACCTCGGTGCCGGCGCTGTAGGCCTCGAACCGATCGCTGGCCCAGGCGCGGAGCATTCCCTCCGCCATCTGGGATCGGGCGCTGTTGTGGGTGCACACGAAGAGCACGCGGCGTGGCTGCGAATCCGTCATAGGGTCAGCATAGCCAGCCAACGTAAAGGTGACGTCAAACGAGGAGGGCCCTCGCGACGCCGACCGTCGCCCCGCCCACCACGATCCAGAGCGACGGAACGCGGAGGAGCAAAAGGATCGTTCCCGCCAGGGCCAGCCCAGCCGTCAGCGGATCGACGATCGCCACCCCGGCGAGCTCCAGGCTGACGGCGGCCATGAGGCCGATGGCGGCCGCGTTGACCCCGTCGAGCAGGGCCGCCGTCAGCGGACGCGACCGCATGCGCGCCGCCAGTCCGCCAAGCAGCGCCACCAGCCCGAAAGCGGGCAGGAAGATCCCGATCGTGGCCACCACCGCCCCCAGCGGCCCCGCCACGAGATAGCCGATGAAGGTGGCGGTCGTGAAGAGCGGGCCGGGGGTGACCTGGCCGATGGCAACGGCATCGAGCAGCTGGCGATCGGTGATCCAGCCCAGGCGATCGACGAAGTCCGCCCGCAGGAAGGCGAGCAGCACGTAGCCCGAGCCGTACAAGGTGGCGCCGATCTTCAGGAACGTGCCGAACAGCAGGGGCAGGCTGACCGCCGTTGCGGCGACCGAGGCGATGGCCCCGGAGACTGGGAGCATCGAGCGAGCCAGCCATTCAGCTGGGTCGCGGACCACGCCGCGCGCAACCGCCACGAGGGCCGCACCGCCGGCGAGGAGCAGGAGCTCGTTGACGCCGAGGATTGCCAGCAGAGCAGCACCCACTGCGATCACGATGCGCAGCGGCCCGGCGAGCGCGCCGCGACCGAGCTGGACGATCGCGACGGCGACGATCGCGATGATGACCGGCTTGACCCCGTACAGCAGCGACGTCGCGACCGGTGTTGAGCCGGCCGCCACGTAGACCGCGGCCAGGCCGCCGACGATCAGAGCCGCCGGCAGCATGAAGGCGAGGCCCGCCACCAGGAGGCCCGCGCGGCCCGCCCGGTCGAGGCCGACATGCATCGCCAGCTCGGTCGAGTTGGGGCCGGGCAGCAGGTTGGTGATGCCGAGCAGATCGATGAATCGCTGCTCGCTGATCCAGCGCCGCCGCTCCGCCACCTCGCGCCGCATCAGGGCCACATGCGCCGCCGGGCCACCGAAGCCGATGACGCCGAGCAGCCCGAACAGGGCCGCGAGCTCGATCAGCCGCCCGCGGGCGTGGGCTGGAGCCGATCGGTCCAGGCGTCGATCCTCGTGCGAGTGGGCGCCGGCAGTATTGCAGGCGCATCGGTCCAACCTGGTGGAGAACCTCCGCCTTATTGCACCGTTGACGGAACCTGCCTAGCCTTCGCGGGTGGCAACTGCCAGACCAGCCACCGCGCCAGCGGCTGCGCACCCCGGCGAGGGGCCGAAAGTGCGGCGGCGCCTTCAGGCCGTCCCGCATCGGTACCTGAACCGCGAGCTCTCATGGCTCGATTTCAACGAGCGCGTGCTGACGCTCGCCGAGGACGCGTCCACACCTCTGCTCGAGCGCGCCAAGTTCCTGGCCATCTTCGCCGGGAATCTCGACGAGTTCTACATGGTCCGGGTTGCCGGACTGATGCGGCAGTTTGCGGCTGGACTGGCGATGAGCCGCGCGCCGGACGGCCT
>Ga0214471_10002647_pt1 | contig 14032 bp, 12 predicted proteins | sample RVTome_5_FD_207665 | JGI IMG/M metagenome (GOLD analysis project Ga0214471, IMG submission 207665) | Soil microbial communities from uranium-contaminated site in the Upper Colorado River Basin, Wyoming, United States - RVT142D155 | ecosystem: Environmental > Terrestrial > Soil > Contaminated >...
GGAGTATCGCGGCGCAAATGGTCTGGTGTGGCTCGCTGCTGATACTCTGGTGGTGGTCGATCAGAGAGGCGAGCGCTACACCATTCTGACGGGGGATGGAGAGGTCGTGCGCGCAGTACCCCGACAGCTGAGCTTCTACGGGTGGGTCTTTTCCGGGAGCGTGATCGGTGACCGGCTCTATGAGCGGGCCTTTGTCGCCTCCCAAGCGCCGGTCGGTGACGAAACGGATCGTCGCGTTGCCTTCATCGGGACTTCACTGCGGGCCGACCAGGAGCTGGCTCGCTGGGCGAGATACGGTATTGGTTCCACTCCCGGATTTTCTGCCGCCTGGGAACTTCTCCGTCCAAACCAAGAACGGCGGTGGGATATCCATGCCGATCCCGTTTACCACGGGGCCGATCTATCACCTGGACCCTCACGGGAGTATCTGGCTGGGTGACGCACGGGAGTTTCGCCTGACGCGGACCTCCATGGCAGGTGATACGATCATGGATCTGGTGCTCGACGCCGAACCGACGGCGGTCACCCAGGAGGACCTCGCCGAGTGGGAAAAGGACCCAGGGGTCACGCGATTCCTCGAGATGGGTGGGGACCTCGACCGCTCACGAATACCCACGGTTAAACCTTTCTTCGAGACGGTGTACGTGGATCCAGATGGGAATCTCTGGGCATCCGTGCCGTCGGGTCCTGAAGAAACCGCGTTCGCCGTGTTCGACTCGGCCGGTCGTTACCTGGGCCGGCTGGAGGCCAATGGGTTCAAGCGAAATGTTTACATCCCTCCCGTGGTGCGGAACGACCGGTTGTATGTTGTGGGGAGTGACAACCTGGACGTACCGAAGGTGTACGTGTTTCGGATCGTGAAGTGAGGCACCTTAACGAAAGAGGAATCATGGAGCTCGGCGCATTCTCGATCAGTCTCACCGTGAAGGATATCGAGGCTTCGAAGACATTCTATGAGAAGCTCGGTTTTGAATTCTTCGGGGGGGACATCTCACAGAACTGGGTGATCTTGAAGAACGGAACTACCGTGATCGGTCTCTTCCAGGGCATGTTCGAGAAGAACTCGTTGACCTTCAACCCTGGTTGGACCAGTGATGCCCAGGAGCTGGACGTCTTTACGGACGTGCGTGAATTGCAGCGCCAGCTCAAGGCACAAGGCGTGGAAATCTTGGCCGAGGCCGATGAGGACACCACCGGACCGGCGAGCTTTGTCGTGGTGGACCCAGATGGGAACCCCATACTCGTCGATCAACATGTCTGATTCTCTCGGTGGTCTTCTTCGGAATCTACGATCAGGGGAGCCGGCTCGGGGTTCAGCCGAAGGTGGCGTTGTACAGGGTCGGACTTTGCGTGGCGCTGGCTTGCGCCCCCGTGTCGGCGTTCTTAACATGCGTAGCGCGCCCTCTGGCGCCGGCGATGGAGTTCGCCGGTCTCGCCTTCATGGCTGATGACTCCTACCTGGACTTGACGGTGAGGTAGGAGTTTTTGATGCAGGCCAGGGATTCCAAGGACAAACAGGAGAGCGAGCCTCGCCGGGAAACGCGCGGTCTGAACCCCAACCAAGTCCGGGCCGTGCTCGCGCGCTTCGGACACGTGGATGAACTACTACGGTCCGTCGAGCAGATTGGCCGGTCGGACCTCTTAGGGCTGGCCGCGCAGCGCCCGGACCTCTCCCCGGATGAGGTGCGGCTGGTCTTGTCGTTCGTCGCCCAAGCGCGCCGCCGAATGCTGACGGCCCTGGACCGTCTGGGCATCCCTCGTCCCGCACCCACTGTGTCGGCCCGCTGGAGTGCGCAGACCGCCCTAGGCTTCGCCGACATTGCCATGGCCGAGCTGAGCCCTGGCGCCCTGAGGGGCTACGGGGAGGTGGACCCCGATGCGGTGCCAGAGTTGGACGCGCTGGTCACGGACCTCCGCGCGCTGCTGACCCGGGGGACGGCCCTGCTCCACGAACTCGAGCCGGGACAATTGCGCGAGCGCGTCACTGGCCTCACAGGATCGGCGGGTGAGGTGCTGCGGGGAATCGAGCGGATCAGCCGCGAGAACGGCCTGGCGGAAATCCGGCCGCTCATCGAAGCCGCGGCGGAGCGGGCGACGGCCACCACTTTCGACATCGGGGTCTTTGGGCTGGTGAGCTCGGGAAAGTCGTCGCTGATCAACGCGCTCATTGCAGAAGATCTCCTGCCCATCGGTACCATACCGGTGACGGCGGTACCCCTCCGGATCGGGTATGGTGACCTGGCCGCAACGGTCCATCTGGCCGAAGGCGGCGTGCACCACATCGCGGTCGCCGACCTGGCGGCATACGCCACGGAGGAGGCGAATCCCGAGAATCGCCGCGGTGTGCAGGCGATCGAGGTCACGGCGCCGGGCGTACCCGTGGGGCTGCGGTTTCTCGATACGCCGGGCATCGGTTCTCTCTCGCGTAGCGGGCCCGCTCAGGCTTTCGCCTGGTTACCGCGCTGCGACCTCGGCCTCGTGCTGGTGGCGGCCGGGAGTCCGGTGGGTGGCGATGATCTTGCCCTGGTCACCGGTCTCGCCCGCGCCGGCATCGCGTGCCGTGTGCTGCTCAGCAAGTCGGACCTGCTTTCGGCCGCGGACCTGGAGCGGTCGCTCGCCTACTTGCGGGCGCAGTTGGATCAGGCGCTGGGGCCCGGCCACCCGGTCGCCGTGGACTCCGTATCGACACTGCCCCCCAAGCGGGCGGCGTTGGCCAGCCTGCAGCGAGAGGTGCTCAACCCACTCGCCGCCCGACACGTGACGGCGGCGCGCGCTGCCCTGCGTTCGCGGCTGCATCGGCTTGTCGCGACCACGGCCGCGGCGCTTGCCGGCCGGCAAGAAAGTGCAGATGGGAGGGCGGCGGAGCTGCAACGGGTGCTCGCTGCGGCACGCCAGGTGATTGACCGAGAGACGAAACGCATGCGCGTCACCCCTCAAGCCGTCCGGGACCAAACGGTGGCCCTGGTCATGGCGGCCTGGGCGAGCGGCCAGAACGGTGCTACAGTGTTGCGACAGGTGCTGCTCCGAACCGCGGGGGACGCGCTGCTCGCCATTCGCGAGGCGGTGGACGGCGCTCGCCGCGGGGCAGGTGCCGCGGCCGACGGAAGGCGTCTCCCGCCGCTCTTCGACCCCGAATTTCTGAATGCCCTCCCGGAACTCACGCCCCCGGCGGGGGTGAAACGGCTGTTGTCGCGCACCGTGGCTACGCGCCGGCTCGAGGCGGTGGTGGAACCGATGTCGCGGACCTTGAGCCGTTACGCCGACCGCCTCGTTGCCTGGGGCCGAGGAAGCCTAGACGAGTTGGGGATCGCCAGTGGAGACACGCTGGTCCCGCCGGTCGCACTGACGGAAGATCTGGCTAGGCTGGACGGGCTGGTCGACCAAGAGCCGGAGCCGGCGTGAGCCGGATTTCCGGAGACACGTGGCATCTCTCCCGTCCTTCCACGCCGTACTAGAGCATCACCTTCAGCATGGTGAAGACGAGGCCGCCCGTGGTCGCCGCGCTGCCGACCCAAAACACGAACGACCATTTGAAGAGGTCGCCCCGGAGTGAGCCGATCTCTCGGTGAAACTCGCTCCGGAGATCCCCGCGCAGCTCGGCGACACGCCGCTCGAACCGCTCGTCCAGGATGCCCAGGCGCTGCTCGAGCTTGGCGTCGAACCGTTGGAAGTTCTGCTCGTTGAGTTCCTTGAGCTCGGCGCGGAACGTAGCGTCCATGTCGTTCAAGAGCCCTACCAATTCGTCCACTACCTTGTCGCCGAATCGGTCGTAGAAGTCACGGGACAGCTTGGCGGTCACGGGCATGTCCCGACGGTAACATACGCCCGGCCCTACGACCGCACCCGCTTCGATGGATGTCGACGTTCAGCCACAACCAGGGCTCGGCCTGGACGTCAGCCTTGTCGTGCCGCTGGGTCAGCGCTCCCTGACGCTCAACCCTTGGGTCGGACTTGCGGCCATACGCTTCACGGGGCCGTTCCCCGCCGACCCCGCGATTCCGGACTCGGACGGCGGCATCGGCGTCGGGTTCTCGCCACTCAAGCTCGGCGCAGCGATCGAATGGCACTTTTAGCATCTCGCCTACGACTGCGGCCGCCTCACCACCGTGACGGTGATCGACGACGCGAATGCCCGCGAATGGTGTACCGCGTTGTGCGCCACCACGCCGCTCGTCTCGTCGTAGTTTCGCCCGCCGGTGTTCAAGTTCCGGTCGAATCGCGGGAAATTGCTGCTCGACACCTCCAGTCGGACACGATGCCCGGCCGCGAAGTAGTTGCTCGTCGTCATTGGTTGGAGCGTGACCGCGTACACCCGGCCGGGCTCCATCCACACCTCCGGCTGGTCGTATCCGTCGCGGTAGCGCATCCGCTGGGTGGTTTCATCGAGGTTGTACGCGCGGCCATCAGGATATACGTCGATCAGCTTGACCGTGAAGTCGGTGTCCCTCACGTCACTGGATACGTGGAGCGTCACCTCGACGGGACCGCTCACCTCCATCCCTTCCGTGAGGGGCTCGCTGGAATAGACGAGGATGTCCTGCCGTCGTTCCATCTCCCGCTGATCGAACGCGCCGCCCCGGACCGCGTTGCCGGTACAGCAGACGTTGCCGCCATGGGATGGCACCGGGTTCATTGGGTCGTAGGTGAACCGATCGGGGCGATCCCGGTCCGGGGGCCGCGTCGCCAGCACGCCGTCGCCGTCGCGCGTGTTGGCCGATCCGCCGCTCGACAGATAGAAAGTCACCGGCGCGGCTCCGCGCGGCGGCCAGGTGTCGGACGTCTGCCACTTGTTGAGACCCATCGTGTAGTAGCGCACCTTGGGCAGCGTGTCGAGCAACCGCGACTGTTCGCCCTTCAGGAAGATGTCGAAACCACCCGTAGGTGAGCGCGTCATAATCGTAGCGCGCGTCGCCCAGGTGCCGTTCTCCCACCACCAGGTCCTCGGTGGCCCGTTGGTATCCGCAGTACAGCGTGGGAGCGATGACGGCATACTGCTGATCCGCCACCTCGCCTCGCGCGGTGTGGCGCACGTGATTGTAGGCCGCCAGGTTGGGTCCCACCGACACGTCGTACCACGACATGAACCAAAGGCCCGGGACGTTGATCGGCATGTCCTCGTGCCACAGGCCGCCGCGATACCACGCGGAATCGTTTGGCGCCCGCGTGATCATCGCGCCGCCGGTCGCCACCGGCATGGAATCCGCGAAGATGCCGTGGGGGCCACCGACCGCTTCAATGATGTCCCGCTCAGGCAGGTGCGCCAGCGCCTGCGACCAGTCCACCGGCGGCAACTGCTGCGCCAGGTCGAACGCCGTGGACGCGCGAATCAGGTCTTCCTGCGATGTGTTCGGCGGGAACATCGGCCGCACCTGGTTCTGCTGGCTGTAGATCCAGGCGATGAACAGCATCTGCACCGCACCGCCACGGTACCAGTTGCCCTGTTCGAAGTAGGGTCCGACCCGGCCCACGCCGGCGCCGAAGCCCTGCGGGATGATCGTCGCGAGCCCCGGGGGCGCGGTGGATGCCACCGCGAGTTGCCACTCCGCGGTCGACGAGCATCCGATCAGGCCCACCTTGCCGTTCGACCACGGGTGTGACGCGATCCACTGAATGGCATCATGTCCGTCGGTGAGCGGCGGCCCGAGGATATCGTAGTTCCCCTCGGAGAAGAACCGCCCGCGCTCGTTCATCACCACGTACGCGTAGCCGCGCTTCACCGGGTCCAACTGCGCGGTCATCGCCCGTGGCACGCCGTTGCGAATGTCCCAGAAATTGAAGTTGTATGGTGTGCGCGAGAAGATCGTCCCATAGGTCCGCGAGGAGTCCTTCGGATAGTAGACGTCGGCGGCCATGCGTATGCCGTCGCGCATCGGCACCATCATCTTGCGCTCGATCACCGCAAGCGATTCCAGTTCGTGCTCGATATCCCAGCGGCGCTGGATCTCCTCCGGAGTGAGGCCGCCCCGCTGCGCCACGGCGGCGGGAACGGCGACGGCGAACGCTACCAAAACGAGGAAGAACGGACGAAGGATCGCGGACATGGTCAACTCCCTTGGGATCAGTATCGCTCCCGGATTCTACCTGAAAGGACAGGCGGTCGCGATCCTCAGCCCCCGCCGCTCGTAATACCGCACCGTCTGAATGTTGACCCCGGCTCCGGCGTCGTGTATATGCTTCAGGTGATGACACTGCGCTCGCTTGCTGCCGCGCTTCTTATTCTTGGCACCGCGGTCCCCTACACCGCTCCCATGCTGTGCATGACGTTCGGACAGGGCCACCTCTCTCAGATGGCGTCGTGCCCGGGTGACTCGGTTGCCGTGACAGGTTCAGGACACACCGGATGCGACCTTGCGCAGTGCGCGACTCCTTCCATTGCCGCACCGCTGACTCCACTTGGGATCTCCCTGGCCCTTCCGATTGCCGAGCTACCGCGGCTCTCCGCAGACAACGACTTCGACGGTGATCTGCGGCCTCCGCCGACTCCTCCTCCCATAGCGTAGCCTCTCCCAGGAGTAGTACCCAGCCGCGTCGCACTCGCGCCGCGGCACACCACCGATTGCGCGGTCCCGCCGCGCGGGAGAGGTACCAACGTGCGACAACTGTTCCAACGCCCTTGGGTCGCCGGATCGGCTGCCCTCGTGATTGCCGCCGGTCTTCCGTCGGTTTCCTTCGCCCAGTCTGCCGTGTTCGAAGCGCCGGGACTACGGGCCTACGTCGAGCAGGTCCTCGCGCGTAACGCCGGGCTGCACGCAGCCAAGGCGCGTCTCGGGGCGGCGGAACGGCGGATCGCTCCGGCAGGCGCACTGCCCGATCCCGTCGTGACCTTCGGGGCGATGTCGGTGCCGGTCACGTCGTTCGACGTGGACCGCGAGCCGATGACGCAGTTCCCGCTGATGGTGCAGCAGCGCTTCCCGTTTCCAGGAAAGCAGGACGCGGCGACGGCGGTGAGCCGGGCCGACAGTACGGTGGCCGACGGTCGTCGTGAAACGGTGCAGGCCGAGCTCGTCGCGGATGCGGTGCGCTCGTACTACGGCCTCGCGAATGCCCGAACGGCGCTGGAGCTGTGGCGAGGGCGGGTCGCGCTCGCGGACCAGGCCATCGCGGTAGCTCATACTAGATACGAGACTGGTGCGGCCCCGCAGACCGATCTCTTGCGGGCGCGGCTCAGGAGGGCCGAACTGGACGAAGCGCGCCGGCAACTCGACGCCGTCGTCGCCGCGGGTGTGGCTCGGCTGGACGCACTCCGTGGCGGCCCGGACACACCGGTCTTCACGCCGATGTTGCTCTCAACCGCCTCGGTTCCGGGACTGCGCGGGGACTCCGTTCCAGCCGATTCGCTGCTCGGCCGGCCCTTGGTCGAGAATAGCCCAGCGCTACGGACCGCAGCCGCCGAGGTCGAGCAGGCGGAGCGTACGGCTCGTGTCTTCGCGATCTCCGGCCGACCCGATTTCATGGTCGGGTTCCAGACGGCGCTGCGGTTCGGCGGCCGTGAGCCCTTTGTGAGCGCGCTGGTGGGGATATCGGTGCCGCTCTACGCCGGACGCAAGCAGACGCCGGCCGCCCAGGCCGCCCGTCTGGATGCGGACGCGGCGGACTGGCGGTTGGACGATCTTGCCCTCCGGCTCTCCGCCGAAGTGGGCGCCGCGGTAGCTGACCTCGAGGCGTTGAGCGACCGGATCCTCCTGACGGCCGACGACATCATACCGCTCGCTGAGGCGGCTAGCGCGTCCGCGCTCCGACGCTATCAAGTCGGCACCGTGGAGTTCAGTGCGGTACTGGATGCGCAAGACGACCTGTTCCGCGCACAGCTCCGGCTGGCGCGGCTGATCGCGGACTACGGCGCCGGGTGGGGAGACCTCGCGGCGCTGATCGGAGAGGAGTGGTATCGATGAAATCAGTGACAGTCGTTTCGCTCGTCGTGCTCCTTGCGGCATGCGACGGAGCGGGCAGCGGTGAGCAGGGACAACAGGGACCGGACACCGCACCCGACCCAATGGCCGGCATGGAAGGCATGCAGGGACCCCAGGACACGACAGTAACGGGGGACATGAACATGGGCGGGGACCGGCTCATCCGGATCACGACGCGGCAGGCGGCGCTGGCGGGGGTCACATTCGCGGTCGCGCGCGAGGCCCCCATCGAGCGCACAGTGAGGGCGGTGGCCATGGCGGTGCCGAACGAGCGCGGGCTCGGCATCGTGAACGCCCGGGTGGGCGGCTGGGTGGAGAAACTCCACGCCAACGAGACCGGCCGCCTCGTACGTGCCGGCGAGCCGTTGCTGGAGCTCTACGCCCCGGAGCTGGTTACGGCGCAGGAGGAGTTGCTGCTGGCCAAGCGGTTGGCGGGCGTGAACGGCGGAGACTCGATCGTGGCGGCGGCGCGGCGCAGGCTCGTGCTATGGGACATCGCCGAGGACGAAATCGCCGCGATAGAGGCAACTGGGCAGGTCCGACGGCGGCTTACCATCCGCTCGGCCTATGCGGGGCATATCCTCGAGAAGACCGTGATCGAAGGGCAGTCGGTACGTGCCGGCGAACGTCTGTTCCGGATTGCGGATCTTTCCACGATCTGGATCGAGCCCGCGATCTTCGAGAACGACATTCCGGTGGTGCGCGTGGGTCAGCGCGCCCAGTTGACGTTCGATGCGCTCCCGAGCCATGTGTTCGAGGGGCGCGTCACGTTCATCCATCCCGAGCTGGACATGCGCACTCGCACGCTCAGGGTGAGGGTCGAGATGGCCAACCACGACTTCCTGGTGAAGGCGATGATGTACGGGGCAGTCCGAATCTCCGCCGACGGCCCCCGAGGCGTGACGGTGCCTCACGGCGCCGTCCTACCCACGGGAAACCGCGACCTCGCGTTCGTGGTGCGGCAAGGAGGCATAGTCCCGACGGAGGTCGTGGTGGGTACATGGGGTGACTCGACGGTGCTCGTCGCGGACGGCCTCGCGGCGGGGGACACGGTCGTGGCATCAGCGACCTTCTTGTTCGACTCCGAGTCGCAGCTCGCGGCCGCCATGGCGGGGATCATGCTGAACATGGGCATGGGGCTCGACATGGGCGGCATGCAGATGGAAGGCATGGAGATGCCCGGGGCAGACACGGGTCAGGTCAAGCGCGACACGATGCCCGGCATGCGCATGGACTCGGTAAACAGGAGGGAGCGCCAATGATCGCCAAGCTCATCGAGCTCTGCGTCCGCTGGCGCGGGCTCGTGGCGCTCGCCGCGCTCGCCATCCTGCTCGGCGGGATCGGAATCGCACGCAAGATGCCGGTGGACGCGATCCCCGACCTCTCCGATGTACAGGTCATCGTGTTCACCGAGTACCCGGGCCAGGCCCCGCAGGTGATCGAGGACCAGGTCACCTATCCGCTGGTCACCGCACTCCTGGCCGTGCCCCAGACCAAGGTGGTGCGCGGGCAGTCCATGTTCGGGCTGTCGTTCGTCTACGTCCTGTTCGAGGACGGCACCGATCTCTACTGGGCCCGCAGCCGCGTGCTCGAGTATCTCAACTCGGCTGGGGCGGTGCTGCCGGAGGGTGTACGGCCGCAGCTCGGTCCCGACGCCACGGGCGTGGGTTGGGTCTTTCAATACGCCGTCGAGGGAACGGGCTACTCGCTCGATCAGCTGCGCTCCATCCAAGATTGGTATCTCCGCTACGGCCTTCAGCAGGTCCCTGGTGTGGCCGAGGTGGCGAGCGTGGGCGGGTACGTCAAACAGTACCAGGTGACTCTCGATCCGGTGAAGCTGCTGGGTTTCGGCGTTACGGCCGACCAGGTGATCCGCGCGATCCGGACCTCGAATGCCGACGTGGGGGCGCGCACGGTCGAAGTCGCGGGCGGTGACTACATGGTGCGGGGGCTCGGGTATCTCCGTGGCGTGGGCGATATCGCCGGCTTGGCGGTGGGGCCGGGCGCGGGCGGCATCCCGGTTCGGGTTCGTGACGTCGCGACGGTGACCATCGGGCCGGACATTCGGCTCGGCTTCCTCGAGTGGAATGGCACGGGCGAGGCGGTGGGCGGCGTGGTGGTGATGCGCTACGGCGAGAACGCCCTCACCGTCATCGAGGACGTCAAGCGCAAGCTGGCCGAGCTGGAGCAGGGGCTACCGCCGGGAGTCCGGATCGTCACAACATACGACCGCTCGGCCCTCATCAACCGCGCGATAGGTACGCTGTGGCGGACGCTCATCGAGGAGTCGATCATCGTCGCCCTGGTGTGCGTCGTGTTCCTGCTCCACGCCCGCAGCGCGCTGGTCGCGGTCACGATCCTGCCGCTCGGCATTCTCATGGCGCTTGCGGCCACGCGGTTCATGGGCGTCAACGCCAACATCATGTCCCTGGGCGGGATCGCCATCGCGATCGGCGCCATGATCGACGCGGCCATCGTGATGATCGAGAACCTGCACAAGCACATCGAGCACGAGCCGGACCGGCCGCGCTGGGAGCTGGTCGCGGCCAGCGCGCGCGAGGTGGGGCCCGCACTGTTCGTGTCGCTGCTGATCATCACGCTGTCGTTCATACCCGTGTTCTCGCTCCAGGCGCAGGAAGGCCGGCTGTTCCGGCCGCTGGCGCTCACCAAGACTTTCGCGATGGCCGCCGCGGCACTCCTGTCGGTCACAGTCGTTCCGGTCTTCATGGGGCTGTTCATCAAGGGGAAGATCCGCCCGGAGGAACAGAATCCCATCAACCGCTGGGCTATCCGGCTCTACCGCCCAGTGCTGCGCTGGGCCCTGGCGCACCGCTGGCTGGTGCTCGGCGGGGCCGGCGTCCTGCTTGCGGTCACCCTGTGGCCGCTATCGCGGCTGGGGAGCGAGTTCATGCCCCCGCTGGACGAAGGCTCGATCATGTACATGCCGAACACCATCCCCGGTGTGTCGGTCACCCAGCAGCGGCACATGCTCCAAAAGCAGGATTCCATCCTCATGACGTTCCCGGAAGTGGAGTCGGTGCTGGGCAAGGCAGGGCGAGCCCGGACGGCCACGGATCCCGCACCGGTCTCGATGGTCGAGACGATCGTGAACCTGAAGGATCGGTCCGAGTGGCCCGAGCCGCTCACCCAAGACCAGCTCATCGCGAAGATGGACCGCCAGCTGCGCTTCACCGGGTACGTCAACAGCTGGACGATGCCGATCAAGAACCGCACGGAGATGCTCTCGACGGGCATCCGCACCACGGTCGGGATCAAAATCTTCGGCCCGGATCTCCGCACCATAGAGCGGATCGGGGGGGAGGTCGAAACCCTCCTCGCCCCCCTGCGGGGCACCGCGAGCATCTTCGCCGAGCGCTCGTTCGGCGGGCGATACCTGGACATTCAGCCCGACCGGGATGCCGTGGCCCGCTACGGACTCACTGTGGGCCAGGTACAGGAAGTCGTCGGCACGGCCCTGGGTGGCATGAACATCACGACGACGGTGGAAGGCCGGGAACGCTATCCGGTCCAGGTGCGTTACGCGCGCGAGTTCCGGGACGATGCGCGGCGGCTGGGAGACTTGCTGGTCGCCAGCCCGCAGGGTGCACAGGTGCCGCTGTCCCAACTCGTGACGACCCGTTTCACGGCCGGCGCTCCCATGATCAAGAGCGAGGATGCCCAGCTACTCGGCATCGTGTTCATCGACGTGCGCGGGCGCGACGTGGGCAGTTATGTGGCGGAAGCGGTGGACCTCGTGGAGCAGGAGATCACCCTGCCGTCCGGTTACCGGCTCCAATGGAGCGGGCAGTACGAAGCGATGGCGCGCGTCAAGCAGCGGCTGGCAATTGTGGTACCGGTCACCATCGCCATCATCGCGCTCCTCTTGTACTTCACCTTTCAGAGCGTGGTCGAGGTCGCCATCGTGCTGACCTCGCTGCCGTTCGCGCTGATCGGCGGCGTGTGGCTCATGTGGGTGGCCGGGTTCAACCTGTCGGTCGCGGTCGCCGTGGGTTTCATCGCCCTCGCGGGCGTCGCCGCGGAGATCGGGGTCGTGATGCTGGTGTACCTCGATCGGGCATGGCGGGACCGAGGCGTGCACACCGGCGAGGGGGTGGAGCAGACGATCGAGCGCGGGGCTGTGCTGCGAGTGCGCCCCATCCTCATGACGGCGACGGCGGTGACCCTCGGCCTCGTCCCGATCCTGTGGGCGCACGGCACGGGCGCGTCGGTAATGCAGCGGATCGCGGCGCCGATGATTGGCGGTATGGTGACCGCGACGGCGCTCACGCTCGTGGTGATCCCGGTGCTGTACTCCCTGTGGCGCGGCCGACAGGTGCGCGGAGCGGCACAGGCGGCGCCGGTTTCGGGGTGAGTGACTGCGTTGGCTTGACAATGCAACTCTGCGGCGCTCAGGTATCCGATGATGGCCGCGGGTCGATCCCCGCTCGCGCGGGGGAAACGGCTATCGGGCAGTGGGGACGAGCGACGCGACCTATGGCCGCAGTTCGCCGATCACGGTCTGGAAGGTAGGCAGGCCCGGCACCAGCGGGCCGAGCCACTGATCCCAGGTCTTCTCGACATAGGCGAACATGCGCTCCTGGAAGAAGTCCTCGGGACGGTCGAACGCGGCGTTTCGCACGTCGCACTTCTCCCGCAGGAAGGACGGAAAGTCGGCAAGGTCCATTTGATTCCTGTAGGTCCCCAGTATGCGCCAGAGGTCGTAGTAGTCGCGCGCGCGCGCGCGGCTCCAGCCCCTCTCTTCCAGCTTCTCGATGTGCTTGAGAATTGCGCGCAGCTTTTCGGCGACGATCTCCTCAAGAGCGTAGACCCGGACCTCGGCATCGAGCGGCTCGCCGTACCCGTGGAGGATTCTCCGCTTCGGGGCGGGCTTGAGCATAATCTCGTCCACGGCCGTCTCGATCATGACGCGCGTTTGAGGCTGCCTCTGCCAGGGGAAGCGCGCGCGGATCGTAAACGCTTCCTGGCCTCCCGGATGCGGGTCCTTCTCCGTGTAGCGCTCGCAGGCGATCTCCACGGGGGCGTACTCGTCCAGCAGCTTCGCCGCCGCACCGCAGCCTCACGGACGGCGCGCTCCATCGCCTCGCCGGTGGGCACGCCTTCCAGGCCCGAGAAGTCGAGGTCCTCCGAGAAGCGGTAGTCGCCGAAGTAGCACTTCTTGAGCGCGGTCCCGCCCTTGAAGACGAGCGTCTCCCGGAGCGAATCGACCTGCCCGATACCGGTTAGAACCCAGGAGAGTAGATAGTCCCGCTCGAGGGCCTCCCAAGGGAGACCGAGACGCTTGCGAGCTTCCAGGAGTCGCGTGCGAAGCGGCTTCATGCCTTCACCTTTCCGGGAAGGTTCTCCTGGATCATCCAGCGCGCGCTGCAGGGCCCCTTGCGCGGTCCCGTCGGATCGAGCTTGCGGTAGCCCTTGATCGGGAGCGCGGCCAGCCGTTCGAGCTTCGAAAGCTCGATGCCTCTGTGTTCGAGCACCCAGCCGAGGCGCTTGGCCGTGGCCGTGTCGAGCTTGAGCGCGTACTCGATGATCCGCTGGGGGTCGAGATCCGTGCCCCGCGCCTCGAACGCATGGAGCACCTCGGCGAAGTCGCCGCAGTACTGTGGCATGGAGAGGCCGTCAAGCAACGTGCGCTCGGGATCGGTGATCGTCACCCGCGCCTCGCCGATCCACACCTTGTCCGTCCCGAAGAACCGCTCGGGCCTCACCCGCACGAACTGGTAGGTCGTCTCGCCAACGCGGAAGCCTTGGCCGTTCTGCTTGGCCTTAGCACCTCGCGTGCGGGGCACCGACACCTCGGTCGTCGTGAGCACGAACACCTTTCTGGGCGCCTGCTCCGTGAGGCCATGATGGTGCAGGGCGGACCAGTGGGAGACCGCGGCCGGATCGGCCAGGGCCATGGCGATTTCGAATTCGTGGGCCGGCGTGGCGCCGGGGACCGACGTCGAAAGTGCGTAGAGTCCCTTGCGCAGGCGGACCAGCCATCCGGACCTGGTGAGATGGTGGAGAGCTTGACGCAGGTAGCCCTCCGACAAACCGGCGGCCGGCGCCAGTTCCCGGGCCCTCATGGTCGTGAAGACGCGGTCGCCCTCTCGTGCCAACGTCCT
>Ga0214471_10002648_pt1 | contig 14031 bp, 12 predicted proteins | sample RVTome_5_FD_207665 | JGI IMG/M metagenome (GOLD analysis project Ga0214471, IMG submission 207665) | Soil microbial communities from uranium-contaminated site in the Upper Colorado River Basin, Wyoming, United States - RVT142D155 | ecosystem: Environmental > Terrestrial > Soil > Contaminated >...
CCAACCGCCCCGCGGGCCCCCCCCCCCCGCCCCCAACGAAGCAGATGGCGGCAGATCCGCCGCCTGGTTACTTGGCGTAGTAGCCTTGGCGGTGCAGCAGCTTCGCAACCGCCGGGCGCGAGCAGGCCAGCTCGATCCGGCGCCATTTGCCGTCGCGCGCCAAATTATTCGAGGTGTAGGTGATGAAGTATTGACTGCGCAGGGTCGCGGCGATGTTGCGGTAGATGTCTTCGAGCGCGAACAGATTGGAGGGGAAGATCGCGAACCCGCCGGTCTGCTCGGCGATGCTCTTGAGCACGGTGGTGGCCTGGTTGGGGCCTTCGTCGAGCGCCAGATCGGCGATGCCCGAGCCTGAAAGTCCGACCGAGTAGATGATCACTTCGCTGCGCTTGGCCAGCGCGATCACGTCTTGGTATTTGGTTCGACTGCCGTAGTCCATCCCGTCGCTGAGCACTATCAGCGCGCGCTTGACCCCTTTGAGCTCGCGCAGCTGCTCGATCGCCAGGGTGAGCGCGTCGTAGAGCACGGTGGCGCCGCCCACCTCGGTGCGCTGGATCGCCAGGGTGAGCAGGTCCTGATTCGAGGTGAAGCCCTGCAGCAGATGCGGGGCGCTGTCGAACGCCAGCACGAACGCTTGGTCGTTGGGCGCCAGCGCCTTGACGAAGGTGATGGCGGCGTCGCGCGCGCGCTGGATCTTTTGGATCATCGAGCCGCTGGTGTCGATCGCGATGCCGACCACCAGCGGTTTGGTTTCGGTCGAGAAATCCTTGATCTCCTGCGGCACATCGTCTTCGAAGATCGCCAGCTCCCGGGGCTCCAGATTGCCGACGAAACGTCCCTCCTGATCCAGCGCGGTGAGGTTGAGCACCACCAAGCTGACTTCGCTGCGGAATCCGGTCAGCGCGCCGCCGCTGCGCAGCACGGCTTCTCCGATTCCGCCGGCGCTATCGAGCGCCACCACCTTGTAATGGTGGCTTTCAAAACGCCCGCCGTGATCGAAGTGGTGTTCCCATGGCGGCTGTCGATCGACGTAAGCGATCTTACCGTCGAGGTAGAAAATCACTTGATCGACCTCGGTGTCGCCCTCCGGTTGGACCTCGGCCTTCACGGTGATGGGCCCCTCGATCAAGGTGCCCTCGCCGGGTTCGGTGATGACCACTGTTGGCCCGGCCGAAACCGTGGTCACCGCCGCCACCGCGCTGAGCAGCAGCAGTACGGAGCGCGCCGCGCGCGGCCCTGGGGTGCCGATCGAGGTCATAGACGCCAAGCGCCCCACTGGGCGCTGGCGATATTTTAGCGAACCCGGCCGGCTCGGTCAGCCACCGGCGGCGGCGCCGGGAACGGCGCGTCGGACCGGATCGAGCCGAGCAGGCTTCAGCGCAGGCGGAATCGAATCGGGATGCGGGTCCAGTACTGCACCGGCCGGCCGCTCTGGCGGGCCGGTTCGAAGCGGCAGCCGCGAGCGGCTTGGAGCGCGGCCTGATCGAAGATGCTGCCGGCCGCTGCGGAGCGTTCGATTTGAGCCTCCAGCACCTGGCCGCTGGGCGCCACCAGGACCCGGACCAGGACCTCGCCTTCGAGCTGCCGGGCGCGCGCCGCGCTCGGATAGCGGACCACGGGGCTCTGGATGAGTCGCGGGGGCACCACCGGTGCCGGCTCCGGAGCCCGCGCCGCCGCCGGGCTCGGTGCGGTCGCCGCCGGGCTCGGCCGGGCGCTGGCGGCGCGCCGCGCCCGCGCGAGCTCGCTTTCCGCCTCGATCCGCGCCGCTCGCTCGCGGCCCAGCTCGGCCTCCACGTCGAGCAGATCGCCGGCGCTGCGCCGGCTCGCGGCGCGAGCCTGTTCGAGCTCGCTGCGCAGCCGATCGAGCTCGAGCGGCGCCGGGGCGGCGGCGCGCGGCGGTTCCGGCTCCGGCTCGCGGCGGCGTTCCTGCTGCAGTTGCTGCTCCAATTCGGCGAGCTGACCGCGCGCGCTCGACAGCAGCCGCTGCGCCACCCGGGATTGATCGCGCTCTTCTGCGAGCTCCTGCTCCAACACCTCGATCCGGCTGCGGCTGGCCTCGAGCTGGTCGCCCGCCGATTGCTGGGAGGCCGTTTGGATCCGCAGCTCGGCGAGCTGGGTCGCGGCGCGCGCCGCCGCGTCGACCGCCTCGACGCGCTGGGACTCGAGCGCGCGGGTTCGGGTCCGCTCGCTTTCGAGCTCGGCGCGCAGCCGCGCCAGCTCGCGGTCGTGGGCGGGCTCGAGCTCCCGGACCGGCTCGGGTTGAACCGAGGCGTCGAGCACCAGCGCGGGCGGCTTGGGGCCGCGGTCCTGGAGCAGGAAGAGCGCGCCCAGCGCCGCGGCGGCGCCCAGCGCCATCAGCAGCAGCGCGCGCACGACGCCGCCGGCTGCGCGGTCCGGCGGCGCCGACAGCAAATCGTCGCTGCCGACCAGCACGGTATCCTCGCCGCGCAGCGGCAGATCGTCGAGCGAGCGCTGTCCCGGTTTCATCGGCCGTGCTCCGACATCAGGTTCATTATAGGCGACGCCCCCGACAACTGGCGGCCGATCCGCCCGCTGGATAAGATAGCCGGCGTATGGCGCGCCCCAAGACTCACCAGACGCAATCGAAGCATCGCCAGTTCAGTTTCGAGCAGGCTCAGATCGTGTTGCCGAAGATCCAGAGCCTGACCGCGCAGGCGGTGCATGAGGTGGAGAGCTGCCTCGGCCGGTTGCATCGCGAGCCCGAGGACGAACGTTTGCGCGCCGAGGTCCATCGTGAGTGCAACCGCATCGTCCAGAGCTGGGCGCAAGAGGTGCACCGGCTCGGCGCGGTGGTCAACGGTTTGTGGCTGGTGGACTTCGACAATGGGGAAGGTTTCTACTGCTGGAAGTACCCCGAGCCGATGATCGAGTTCTACCACGATTACGATGCCGGCTTTGCCGGCCGGCGCCAGATCGCCGAAACCCGGGTGCATTGAGCCAGGCGATTATGCAGGCGGACGCGCGAAACGAGCCCCAGGACCAGCGTTTGCGCGCGCTGGTGAACGAGCTGCTGGCCGAGCTGGGAGAGGATGTCGGGCGCGAGGGTTTGCTGCGGACCCCCGAGCGGGTCGCCCGCTCGCTGCGTTTCTTGACCGGCGGTTACTCCCGCAGTCCGCAGGAGGTGATCGGCGACGCCATCTACAGCGAGAAGTACAACGAGATGGTGATGGTCAAAGACATCGACCTGTTCAGCTTGTGCGAACACCACCTGCTGCCGTTCTACGGCCGCTGTCACGTGGCCTATCTCCCGGACGGCAAGATCCTGGGCCTCTCCAAGGTGCCGCGCCTGGTCGAGGTTTTTTCGCGCCGCCTGCAGGTGCAGGAGCGACTCACGGTCCAAATTGCCGACACCCTCATGGAGCTGCTGCAGCCGCTCGGCGTCGCGGTGGTGATCGAGGCCTTGCATCTGTGCATGGCGATGCGCGGGGTCGAAAAGCAGCGCGCCTATACGGTGACCAGCGCCATGCTGGGCGTCTTTCAGAGCGATCAAAACACCCGCAGCGAATTTCTGAGCCTGATCCGCCACCAACCCGCGTAGTGCGGCGGCGGATAGGGCGCCGTCTGCCAGGGGGTGTGGGGGAGTTCCCCCACTTTCCACGTCGTTGGGCTTGCTCGGGCTCCTCCAGCGTACGTTTCAGTACGCTTCCGTCGGCCGCATCGTGAGCGGGGGACTCCCCCGCGCCCCCTGTCGCCCGCCTCGCATCCGGCACCCTCTCCACCGCCCGCCATGCCGTGCTGGGTGCTGATACGGGATCGGATCCACGTTCAGGTCGACGTCGCTGCGCTGGTCTCCGGCTGCCGGCCTTCCAGCGCCCCGGGTGGCCCGGCTGGTCCGCCCCTCCGCCGTGGCGCTAAGCATCGGCCGCGGCGATCATGCAAGCTTGACGCAAAGGCCGTGATCCTGAATACCAGGCGCGTGGCCCGCGCTTGCTCAAGACTGGGCCGATGGTTGCGGCTGGGCTGGCTGCCGCTGGCGATCGCTGTGACGACGGCGCTGCTCGGGTCCTGCAGTCTGGTGGCGTCGATCTGGGATCGAAGCGGGAAGGTGCAGCACGGCTGCGCGCGGCTGTGGGCGCGGGTGATTCTGGCGCTCTCGGGGGTGCGCGTCGAACGGCGCGGCTGGTCGATCCAAGGCTCCGGCCCCTTCGTCTTTGTGGCCAATCACCAGAGCCTTTACGACATTCCGATCCTGCTGGTGACCCTGCCGCTGCAGCTGCGTATTCTTGCCAAGGAGGAGCTGTTCCGGATCCCGATCATGGGTTGGGCGATGCGCCGCGCCGGATACCTGCCGATCTCGCGCCAGCGGGCGGCGGGCGCCAGTATCTTGCGCCGGGCCGGCCAGCTGATGGATGGGGGGGTCTCGGTGATTTTCTTTCCCGAGGGCGGCCGCAACCTCGGCTCGCTGCGGCCGTTCAAAGCCGGAGGTTTTCTACTGGCGCAGCGCGCCGGGGTTGCGGTGGTTCCGGTTTCGATTCTGGGCGCGCGGCGGATTCTGCCGTTCGGCGCCTTTGAGGTCCGCAGCGGCAACGTGGAGGTGATCGTCGATCCGCCGCTGGAGCCCAGCGAGCTGCGCGGGCGCAGCGCCGCCGACCAGCTGCGGCGCGCGGCCGAGACGCTGATCCGCAGGCGGCATGCCGAGGCTTTCCCGTCAGGTGAAGCGATTGACTGACGCCGCCCGGTTCGCTGGGATCGCCATCGCGGCGGCGCTGAGCTGCTCGTGCTCGGAATGGCGGGAAGACCGACTGCTCGCCGCGGAGTTCATCTACCGAGCGGGACGGGATCGGATGGACAACGGCGCGGCGGCGGCCCGCGGCTTTTTCGAGCGCCACCGCGGGGCGCTCACCAGCCGCGATGCGCTTGGCTGGTGGATGGCCTACGCGGCGGCCGAGCCGGCCGAGGTTCGAGCCGGTGCCGCCTACGCGCTGGGTGAGTCGCGGCGGCCGCTCGCGGCTCCGATCTTGGCCCGGCTGCTGCAGGATCCGGACGGAAGCGTGCGCCGATCGGCCGCCGAGGCCTGGGGCGGGCTGCGCCCGCCGCCCGCGGACAACCGCCCGCTGCTGGCCGCCACCAAGGACCCGGACGGCTGGGTGCGAGCGGCGGCTTGCGCGGCGTTGGGCCAGGTCGAGGCCGCGCCGGCGTCCCCATGGTTGGTCGAGCGGCTGGCGGACGAGAACGGGTTGGTGCGGGCCGCGGCGGCCACCGCGCTGGCCCGGGTCGATCCGGCGCGCGCGCGGCGGGAGCTCGAAGCGCTCTTGAGCGATCCCAACGGCAACGTGCGTCGCGCGGTCCGACACGCGTTGCAGAGCGCGCGCATGGCAGCTCCAACGCCGCAGCGCTGAACGGTTCGCTGGGCGCCATGCCACGATCGGACTTGCCGCGCGATGCCCGGCCGGCAACTCGGCGCTCCCGGCGGATCGCGCGGGCCGGGTGGCTGGCTTTCCTCGCCGCCCTGCCGTTTTCGATCGCCGGCTCGCAGATCGCGCTGACCGCTTGTGGCGCCGCGGCGGTGGCGGCTTTGGCGTTCTCCGGCCGCCGCCCGCCGCGCCCGCCGCTATGGTGGCCGGTCGGGATCTTCCTCGGAGTCAGCCTGCTTTCCATCGCCGGCTCCGAAGAACCGGCGCGAAGCCTGCGTGATCTGCGCGGTTTGGTCTTGCTGGCGACCCTATGGCTGCCGCTGCTCTTGGTGCGCTCCGAGTCGGACATCCTCGGCTCGATGCGCGTCGCTTGCGTCGCCGGGACCCTGCTCGCGGCCGTTGCCTTGGCGCAGTATTGGGCCGGTCCCGGGGGTCTGGAAGGACGCCTGACCGGGTACCACCATTGGCTCACGACCGCCGGGCAACTGATGATCCTATGGCTGTTGGTTTTGGCGCGCCTGCTGCTGGGCGGCGCGCAGCGGCGCTGGCCCTGGTTCGCCAGCCTGGCGCTGCTGAGCGCGGCGCTCGCATTCGGCTTCGCCCGCAGCGCCTGGCTCGGAGCGGCGGCCGGGGCCGGCTTCTTGTTGCTGCGCCGCCGCAGCCGTTGGGCTTGGATCGCCGCAGCCGTTGGGCTGATCGTGCTGCTTTCCGTGCCGGCGCTCCGCGGTCGGCTGCTCGGTCTCGGAGACGTCGATGACCCGAGCGTGCGCAACCGTTTGGCGCAGCTGGTGAGCGGCGCCCAAATGGTGCGCGATCATCCGCTCTTGGGCGTGGGGCCCAACCGGGCCAGCCGGGTCTATCCGCTCTATCGGCGCGATTGGGCGCCGGAGCCGCAGGCGCCGCATCTGCACAACAACGTGGCGACGGTCGCGGCCGAGCGCGGCCTTTTGGGGCTGACGGCCTGGATCGTATGGATGATCGCCGCGCTGCGCGGACTATGGCTCGGAGCGCGCGGCGCGGCGATCGCGCGCTGGCCGCTGGAAGGGGCCCTCGCCGCCCTGATCGCCTTTCTGGTGGCCGGTTTGTTCGAGTACAACTTCGGCGATTCCGAGATTCTGATGCTGATCTACCCCCTGATGGCGCTGCCCGCCGCCGCCCGTCGCTGCGCCTGAGCCTTCCCGCCGGTCCGGCCGGCCGGCTCTCTCTGATCGGGTCCGGGCGCGTGTAAGATTGCCCGGTGCGGCGCCCGCTTCAACTGGTCTTGTCGCTGCTGCTGACGGCGGGGCTGTTGGCCGTCTTTCTGCGGCCGGGCGACGAAGGGCTGGGCGCGGTGCTGAAGCGGCTCGCGGAGCGACTGGCCGCCGCCCACCCCGGCTGGATCTTGCTTTCCAGCGCGCTCGGGCTGCTGATTTACCTGCTGCGCGCGCTGCGCTGGCGCCATCTGCTGGCGCCGATCCAAGTCGCCAAATTCGGCCACGTGATCTCGGCCACGATCATCGGGTTCACGGTCAACAATTTCCTGCCGGCCCGCTTGGGTGAGCTGGTGCGCGCCTACCTGCTGGCCGAGAAGGAGCGGATCAGCAAGAGCGCGTCGTTCGCTACCATCGTGGTCGAGCGGGTGTTCGATCTGGCCGCGGTGCTGCTGATGTTTTCGCTCTATCTGGTGTTTTTCCTCGATCCCGAGCGGGTCTGGGCCGGGACCGAGCAGCTGCCGCTCTACCGGGCCAGCGCGCTCGCCACCAGCGCCGGACTGATCGCGTTGGTGGCGTTGCTTTACTGCCTGAGCCTGCGCACCGAGGCGACGCTGCGGCTGTCCGGCCGCGCCCTCGGGTGGCTGCCGCAACGGCCGCGGGGCGCCGTGCTCGGGCTGCTGCGCCAGTTCGCCGCTGGACTGGCGGTGCTGCGGCGCGGCCATGCGCTGGGTTGGGTGGCCTTCTATACCGTGCTGGTTTGGGCCAATATCAGCCTGGTGCTGTTCTCGGTCATGGCGGCCTTCGACCTCTCGGCCTCGGTGCCGCTGACCGCTTTTCTGGTCTCGCTCACCGCAGTCGGCGCGGCCACCCCGACGCCGGGGGGGCTGGGCGGGTTTCAACTGGCGGTCGAGCTGGGCCTGATCGGGTTCGCAGGGGCGGAAGTCGACGTGGCCAAGGCCGCGGCGGTGGCGGTTTGGGGGGTCTCGTTTGTGCCTGTATCCATCCTCGGGATCGGCTTCTTGATACGCGAAGGGCTGAGCTTGAGGCGGATCGAGGCGATCGGGGCCGCGGAGGCTCGGGAGGTCGAGCGATGAAATGTCCCTATTGCGGTTACACCAAGGATCGGGTGGTGGACTCGCGCGAGAGCAAACGCGGCGAAGTGATCCGGCGGCGCCGCCAATGCGGATCCTGCGGCAAGCGCTTCACCTCCTACGAGCGGATCGAGGAGATCCCCTACATGGTGGTCAAGAAGGACCAGTCGCGCGAGCTGTTCGATCGCGACAAGATCCGGCGCGGGATTCTGAAGGCCTGCGAAAAGCGGCCGGTGCCGATCACCGCCATCGAGGAGATCATCGAGGAGATCGAGAATCGGTTGCAGAACTCGGCCGAGCGCGAGCTGCCGACCGAGGAGATCGGCGGTTTCGTGATGGAGAGCCTGCGCAAGCTCGATGAGGTCGCCTACGTGCGCTTCGCTTCGGTGTACCGCTCGTTCCGCGATCTCAACGAGTTCATGGCCGAGCTGAGCCAGATCATTCAGAGCCGCGGCGAGCACAAGAAAGAATCCGCTTAAGGCTCCGCCACCGCAGTGAGCGATGGGGATCTGGAGTGAAATCGGGCGCTGCCCGCACACCGCCGCCCGCAGCGGCGCGCTCGCGACCGCCCACGGAGCCGTCGCGACTCCGCTGTTCGCTCCGGTCGCGACCCGAGGCGCGATCAAGGCCTTGGGCTGGCCCGCGCTCCACGCGCTCGGGGCCGAGCTGATCTTGTGCAACGCGCTGCATCTCTCGTTGCGGCCGGGCGCCGATCGGGTGGCGCAGCTCGGCGGGCTGCACACTTTCATCGGCTGGAACCGGGCCATTCTGACCGACAGCGGCGGCTTTCAGCTCTACAGTCTGCAGCCGCGGGTTCGAGTCAGCGATGCGGGGGTGGAGTTCCGATCGCACCTCGACGGCGATCGGGTGTCGCTGACCCCGGAAAGCTGCATGACGCTGCAGGAGCGGCTCGGCGCCGATATCGCCATGTGCCTCGATCAATGTCTGCCCTATCCGGCCAGCGGCGCGGCGGTGGAGGAGGCGGTCGAGCGAACCGTGCAGTGGGCCCGGCGCTGCCGCGCGAGCCATCGCCGCGCCGACCAGGCGCTGTTCGGGATCGTGCAAGGGGGTTGGGAGGAGCGCGCCCGCAAGCGCTGCGCCGAAGCGCTCGGCGCGATGGATTTTCCAGGGTATGCCGTCGGCGGCCTGGTGCTGGGCGAGCCGTCCGAGTTGGCCCGCGCGACCTTGGCCTACACCGCCGCGCTGCTGCCGGCCGATCGACCGCGCTACGCCATGGGGCTGGGCACGCCGGTCGATTTGGTGGAAGGGGTGGCCGCCGGCATCGATCTGTTCGATTGCGCGCTGCCGACCCGCAACGCCCGCAACGGCACGCTGTTCACCAGCGGCGGACTGGTCCGGATCAAGAACGCCCGCTACCGCGACGACCCCGGCCCGCTGGATCCGGCCTGCTCCTGCCCGACCTGCCGCAGCGTTTCGCGGGCCTATCTGCGCCATCTGTATCTTTGCGGTGAGATGCAGGCCGCCGCGCTGCTGACCCAGCACAACCTGGCCTACTACCTTGACACCATGCGCGAGATCCGCCAGGCTATTCCGCTGGGCCGGCTTCCGGTCCTGCGCAGCCGGCTCAAGGCACTTTTCGAGCCGGCCGCGGGCAGGCCGGCCGAATCCCTGTGAGCTCGATTTCTCGAAAGGAAAGACCGTTTTGGGCCTGATCTGGATCGCGCTGGGCGGACCGCACCCCGCGGAAGGCGGAGGGGCGCTGTGGGGGCAGATCGTGATGATGGCGGCGGTGTTCGCCATCTTCTATCTGATCTTGATCGCGCCCATGCGCAAGAAACAGCGCCAGCTCCAGAGCCTGGTCGCAAATATCAAGAGCGGCGACAAGGTCGTGACCAACGGCGGCATGCTCGGCACCGTGGTGGCGGTGACCGATCGCCATGTTCAGCTGCGGGTCGCCGACAAGGTCAAGATCCACTTGCTCAAGAGCGCGATCGCGGGCCTGCAAGACGCTGAGAGCCCGGCCGAAGAATAGACTTCCGGCCGGCGAAGGAACAATCCGATGCGACGTAGATTGGGGTGGAAACTGGCGCTGATTCTGGGCGTATCGATCGGCTCGATCGCGGGGCTGTTCCCGGTCGAAGAGCGGCTTCGTCTCGGTCTGGATTTGAAGGGCGGCATCCATCTGGTGCTGCGCGTGCATTCCGATGACGCGGTCGGCTACGAGCTCGACGAGGAGGCCGGCCGGCTGCGCGCCCGACTGCAGGATGAACGCATTCCGTTCAGCGCGGTCGAGCGCAGCCCCGACGGTTGGATCCAGATCAGCGGCGTGCCCGACACCCATGGGCAGGCCCTGGATGACGAGGTGCTGCGCGGCACCGAGGACTACTTGGAACGCCGCGCCGCCGACGGCGCGGTCCGGCTCAAGTTCAACGAGGCCTACGAGCGGCGGATTCGGGAGCAGGCGGTCCAGGCTTCGCTGGAGACGATTCGCAATCGAGTTGACGAGTTCGGCGTTTCCGAGCCGGTCATTCAGCGCCACGGATTGGGCGGCGAGAACATCCTGGTGCAGCTGCCGGGCCTCGACGATCCCGAGCGCGCCAAACGGCTGATTCGTCAGACCGCGGTGCTCGAGCTCAAGCTGGTGGTCGGCGGACCGGCACCGCGCGAGGCGCTGCTGCAGCCTTACGGCGGCCAGCTGCCGACCGACATGCAGTTGCTGGCGGATGACGAGCGCCGGGCTGGTCCCGACGCCGCCGCCCAGTTCTATCTGGTGCAACGCGCCGCGGTGGTGACCGGCACCGACCTCAAGATCGCGCGCCGCGGCCAGGATCAAAATGGCCTGCCGGCGGTCCACTTCTCGCTCAACGCCACCGGCGCGTCCAAGTTCTCGCGCGCCACCCGCGAGAACATCGGCAAGCAGTTGGCGATCGTTCTGGACGGCAAGGTCAAGAGCGCGCCTTCGATCCGCAGCGAGATCAAAGACAGCGGCATCATCGAGGGACGGTTCACCGAGCAGGAGGCCGAGGACCTGGCGCTGGTGCTGCGTTCCGGCGCCTTGCCGGCGCGGCTTGAGGTCGCCGAGCAGCGCAGCGTCGGCCCTTCGCTCGGTCACGACAGCATCCAGCAGGGGATTCGGGCTGCGATCGTCGGGGTCGCGCTGGTGATGATCTTCATGGTGTTCTACTACCGGCTCAGCGGTTTCAACGCGATCCTGGCGCTGGTGCTCAACTCCGCGATGCTGTTCGGAATGATGGGCTGGTTGGGCGCGGTTTTGACCCTGCCCGGCATCGCCGGCTTCGTGCTCAGCATCGGGATGGCGGTGGACGCCAACGTGCTGATCTTCGAGCGGATTCGCGAGGAGCTGCGCAGCGGCAAGGCGGTGCGCAGCGCGGTTCAGCTCGGCTTCGAGCGCGCCTTCTCGGCCATCTTCGACGGCAACCTGACCACCCTAATCGCGGCGGCGTTTCTATTTCAATTCGGCACCGGCCCGATCAAGGGCTTCGCGGTCACGCTGTTTCTCGGCCTGCTCGCCAGCATGTTCACCGCGATCTACGTCAGCCGCTGGATGTTCGAGGTCTACCTGTTGGGCCGCCAAAGCAAGCATCTATCGATCGGCAGCCTGCGTTCGTTCAATTTTCAGATCGATTTTCTGCGTTACCGGACCATCGCGATCACGGTTTCGTTGATCGTGATCCTGGCTTGTGCGGTCGCCTACTGGCGCCGCGGCGGCTTCAACTTCGGGGTCGATTTCGCGGGCGGCAGCGAGATCCAGGTGCACTTTGATGCGCCGCAGAACTCCGAGAACCTGCGCCAGGCACTGCAGACTCAGGGGCTCGGCAACGTCGCCATCCAGCAGTTCGGCAACCCGCGCGACTTCTTGATCCGGGTCGATCAATCGGTGTCGGGCGCGCGCGCCGGTGAGCTGATCCACCAGGCGCTGGCCAAGCCGGTGCCGCCCGGCAAGCGCGATCTCAACAACTTGGGCGTCGATGAGCTGACCGCCTGGCTGCGCCAGAGCGATCCGCTGGGACTGCGGGGCGCGCCGGGCGGGGTCCTGTCCTACCGCCAGGCGGCGCAGGCGATCGGCGCGGCGCGGACCGAGAACGGAGGTCTACTGAAGAACTTCGGGGCGCTGCGCAAGCTGTCCGAGGTCGGCCCTGAGCTGACCGAATTCCTGCGGCGCGAAACCGTGCTCGGCAGCTTCGCGGTGGTGCGCAACGAGTACGTCGGTCCGGCGGTCGGCGCCGACCTGCGCGAGCGCGGCTTGTTGGCCCTGATCTTCGCCAACCTCGGGATCCTGGCTTACGCCAGCTTCCGATTCAAGTTCCGCTATGGGCTCGGCGCTGTGGTGGCGCTGCTGCACGACGCCTTGATCACCAGCGGCCTGTTCGCGCTCACCGGCCGGGAGGTGAACCTCACCGTGCTGGCGGCGATCCTCACCATCATCGGGTTTTCGGTCAACGATACGATCGTGATCTTCGATCGGGTACGCGAAAACCTCCGCAGCGTCCGCCGACGGTCGCTGGCCGAGGTGATCAATCTGAGCATCAACCAGACGCTCGGGCGCACCATTCTCACTTCCTTGACGGTCTTCTTTGTGGTCCTGGCGCTGTTTTTCTACGGCGGCGAGGTGATCAACAATTTCGCCTTCGGCATGCTGGTGGGCGTGATCTCCGGCACTTACTCGACGGTCTTCATCGCCGCGCCGGTGGTACTGGCTTGGGAGGCTATGGTTTCTAAGCGACGCAAGCGCTACGCCGCCGCCGCGTAGTCTTGGCGGCGGATCTGGCGCCGGCTGCGGCGTTGCGCTAGCTCGGGCCTCCAGCGTACCTTTTGGTACGCTTCCGTCGCCCGCATTCAAAGCGGGAGGACTCCCCCGCACCCCCTGTCGCGCGCCTTGCATCCGGCACCATCTCCACCGCCCTCGGTCCCGTGCACCGATGCTCGGGCGGGCGCTGTGCACGTTCTGGTCGACTTCGCTGCGCTCGCCTCCAACAGGCGGCCTCCCTGCCTTTGCCGTCATTCCGGTGCAAGCCGGAATCCGGGCGCCTTTGCCATGTCGCATCGCGCCCCTGCATGCGGCACCCTCCCCGCGGCGGGACCGGTAAGCGGTCCCCGGCGGCATCGTTCTTGCTGCGGATCGGGGGGCTGCTTATAATCCTTTTAGATTGGCTCTGAAATCATCGGTTTCGATGCCCACCATCCAGGATCTGCTGGACCAGGTGGGCAGCTATTACCCCGGCCCGGAGACCGAGCTGATCGAGCGCGCCTACCGTTTTTCGGAACAGGCCCACGAGGGTCAGCTGCGCAAGAGCGGCGATCCGTTCATGACCCATCCGCTGGGGGTGGCACAGATTCTGGCCGAGATGCACTTGGATCCGGCTACCATCTCGGTCGGCCTGCTGCACGACGTGATCGAGGACACGCTCCGGACCCGCGACGAGATCGAGGCCGCGTTCGGCAAGGAGATCGCCGAGCTGGTCGACGGGGTGACCAAGATCAGCAAGATGTCGCTCGAGGGCCGCAGCTTCGGAGAGGCCGCGGCCCAGGCCGAGACCTATCGCAAGCTGCTGCTGGCGATGGTGGGGGATATCCGGGTGCTGCTGGTGAAGTTGGCCGATCGCTTGCACAACATGCGAACCCTCCAGCATCTGCCGCTCGAGTCCCAGCAGCGCATCGCCCGCGAGACCATGGAGATCTTCGTCCCGCTCGCCAACCGGCTCGGGATCGGCCGGGTCAAGCAGGAGCTGGAGGACTGGGCGTTTCGCTACCTCGAGCCCGAAAAGCATCAGGCCTTGGTCGACAAGGTCGAGAAGGAGCGGCGCGTGTCGGCCAGCTTCATCCGCCGCATCACCGCGATGCTGGAAAAGGCGATGGCCGAGAGCGGCGTTCAAGCACGGGTCGAAGGGCGCACCAAGAGCCTCCACGGCATGTACGACAAGATGCGACGCCAGCGCATCGGGCTGGATGAAGTCTACGACTACGTCGCGTTTCGGTTGATCACCCCCTCGATCAAGGATTGTTATGCGGCGCTCGGGGTGGTCCACCATCTGTGGAGCCCGGTGCCGGGCCGGATCAAGGATTACATCGCGCTGGCCAAGCCCAATGGCTACCAGTCGCTGCACACCACCGTCATCAACAACCGCGGCCAGACCTTCGAGATCCAGATTCGGACCGAGGAGATGCACCGCCTGGCCGAAGAGGGCATCGCCGCGCACTGGCGCTACAAAGAGGGCGGCCGGGTCGATATGGACGAGCGCACGGTGCGCTGGCTGCGCCAGCTGGTGGATGAGAACCGCGAGATTCTCGACCCGCACGAGTTCATGAGCTCACTCAAGCTCAACCTCTACCCCGACGAGGTCTACTGTTTCACGCCCAAAGGCCGGCTGCTCTCGTTCCCGCGCGGCGCCA
>Ga0214471_10002649_pt1 | contig 14030 bp, 15 predicted proteins | sample RVTome_5_FD_207665 | JGI IMG/M metagenome (GOLD analysis project Ga0214471, IMG submission 207665) | Soil microbial communities from uranium-contaminated site in the Upper Colorado River Basin, Wyoming, United States - RVT142D155 | ecosystem: Environmental > Terrestrial > Soil > Contaminated >...
TTGGCCACGACTTTCATCATGATCTCAGGGCCACAAAGCATGGCCACGGTGTTGGCGGGATCGAACGAGACTCTCGGGAGCAGGCCGGTGACCACACCCACGTCGCCGAACCAGTTCTCGTCTGACCGATCGACCGTGACCTCGGTCTCCATGTCGAAACGACTCCTCCACAAGTGGAGCTCGTGCTCGAAGAGGAGATCACCCGGCGATCTCGCGCCGTAGATGATCGACACGACCCCGAATCGGTCCCGACGGGCCAGGACGTCGAGCACGACCGGACGGAGGGGGGCCAGGCCGATGCCCCCTGCCACCACCACCAGATCCTTGCCTTCGGCCTCCGCGACCGGCCACCCCACCCCGTAAGGGCCTCGGATCCCAACGCCGTCCCCGACGCTCAAACCGACGATGGCTTCTGTCACCGCGCCCACCGAGCGGACGGTGTGGACCAAGGTCGCCGGGTGATGAGGATCACCGGAGATCGAGATCGGCACCTCGCCAACGCCGAACACGTAGAACATCGTGAATTGGCCGGGGAGGAAAGTCAGCGGGGTCCCGTCCTCCGGCTCCAATTCCAGGGTGACCGTGTCTCGGGTCTCGGCGCGGTGCGAGATGACACGAAAAGCACGCGGCAGCGTGGCCTCGGTGGCGTCTGCGCGGTCCGAATAGGCGATCGAGGCCAATGCTCAGGTGCTCCGATAGAGGTCGAGAAGCTGGATACGAGTGCGATGTAGACGTCGCACTGCTTCTTCGGCCACCGCCCCGAGAACCTCGAGGTCGAGGTCTCGGTTCAACCCGCATTGACGGCGGACCTCGACTGCGTCGAATGCGATGAGATCGGTTTCCTCCAGTGCGCGTGCTCTCCAATTCCATCGAAACGGGGGGAAGAACCAACTCACACCGACCAGGTCTCCCGGTCCTAGAGACTGGATGATCATTGGCGTTCGGCCCGGGCTGGTGAGCTCGAGGCCGACCTTTCCCTCCACGATGATGTAGAACGTGTCGGCGGCGCCGCCCTCTTCGAAAAGGATCTCGCCGTTGACCACATGGACCTCGCTGGAAAGCGACTCGAAGAGGTCGAGCTCGGTGTTGGTGAGCCTTGTCAGCAATTCGCTGTTCCGTCGCACTGATTGGAGATTCATATGACGGTCTCCAGGGAAGCCCGAATGGCAGCCACCTCCTCGGTGATGTCGATGCCCACCGGGCACCAGGTGATGCAGCGTCCACAGCCGACGCAGCCCGACGACCCGAACTGATCGAACCAAGTCGCAAGTTTGTGCGTCATCCACTGGCGGTATCGCGACCTCGTCGAATCGCGAATCGGGACACCGTGGAGGCTTGAGAAGTCCAACGTGAAACACGAATCCCAACTACGCGACCTGGTGGCCAAGGAGCCGTCGAGGGTGACCGTGTCCTCCGTCGTGGAGCAGAAACACGTGGGACAAACCAAGGTGCAATTGGTGCAGGCGAGGCACCTTTGGGCCACGTCATCCCAGCGGGGATGCTCCAGGTTCTCCAGTAGCAACTCCTTGATCCCCGTAGTGTCCATCCGCCGTCCCATGCTGGCGGCGGTCTGGTCCACAATGTGCTCGACCCTGGCCAGATCGGGCTCGGCCGCAGCTCGACCGTGCAGCCTCGACAACACGTCCTCTCCGGCCATGCTCCCTGCCTCGAAGACGAACTCGTGTCGATCGGTGTCGATGACCTCGGTCAGCACCAGGTCATAGCCAGACGTGCAACGAGGCCCGGTCTCCATCGAGACGCAGAAGCAGGTACCTCCGGCGACCATGCAGTTGATCGCGACGGTGAACATGTCGCGTCGCGCTGTCTGATAGGTGCGGTCCACCTGCCCGCTGCCCAGGAAGACCCGGTCCTGGATAGAGATCGCGGCCAGCTCACACGCTCGCACGCCCAAGAAGGCATAGCGAACCTCAGGGACCTCGCTCTGGACGAACTCCAGGGATCCGTTGGTTCTCGTGACCTGGAGCAGGGTCACTCTTGGAGGGAAGAGGAGTTTCTTCCACGAGTGTTGGCCTACTGCGTAACCGAAGAGTGCCTGATCCTCCCTGGGCAACAGCCGGTACTTGCCACCGTCCTGCTCGTCGGTCCATCCGATGGGAAGGTCATCGACAGCGTCGAGCTGGTCGTAGACGATGGCCTCGTCCTGCACGGTTGGCCCCATGACCGTGTACCCGTCGCTCAGGAGGACGTCGAAGAGGGCGCCGATGTCGCTGCGGTCGACTACGAGCTGGCTCAAATGCGCTCCATCGCAGAGCGACAGTACCCGCCTGGGAGGCTCGGCGTACCGGGGCATTTTGGGGCCGCGGCGCCGCCCGGCTCGGTGGCCTGTAGGGTCTGGATCCGTGAGGCTTCCGACGAGTTCAAGAGAACTGCAGCGACGGCGGGTGGGGGTCTTGGTGGCTGCCGGGACAGCCGTGATCAGCGGCGTTGCCGTCTTCGCGAATGGTTACGGGGTTCGGGCCTGGACCGAGATTTCGGACCCAACCACTTACACGACGTTGAAGAACAGCGTTGCCGCCCTGGTCCTTCTGATTGCGGCGGGTCTTCTCGTGAGGCTGGGCGACGCGGAGCGGATCGATTTGACCCAGGTCAAAAGGCACTGGCTCGGGCTCTCGCTGATCGCGATCGTCGGGGGCAGCATTCCCTTCGTCTTGTTCTTCGAAGGCCTTGCCCGAGCAACGTCCAGCGACGCGGCGTTCATCCACAAGACATTGGTGATTTGGGTGGCGATCCTCGCCGTGTCGATCCTGCGCGAGCGGATCGGACTCCCCCATGTTGCGGCCATCGCCTTGCTCATTTGGGGTCAGGTTGCACTGGCCGGCGGGCTCGGCGCTATCGAGTTCGGGGCGGGGGAATGGATGATCCTGGGGGCCACGTTGCTTTGGGCGATAGAGACCGTCCTCGTCAAGCGAGTGCTGGTTTCCGTTTCCTCCCTCACCGTGGGTGTTGCTCGTATGGCCGGTGGCGCCCTGCTTCTCGTCCTCTACGGCCTAGGACGCGGCGCCTTCTCAGGATTGGCCGGCGTCACCCCGGAGCATCTCGTCTGGATCCTGTTGACCGGGCTCACTCTGGCTGCCTACGTCGGGACCTGGTTCTTCGCCCTGGCGCGGTCCCAGGCGGTGGACGTCACCGCGGTTCTGGTCGGAGGAGCAATCATCACCGCACTCCTCGAGTCGGGTATTCGAGGGGTCGACCTTCCCGCGGCGCCCGGTCTGCTGTTGGTTGCCACAGGTGTTGTAGGTGCCGTCGTTGCCGGATGGCGGCGCCCCGCGGTGGCTTGATGAGGTCGGTTTCGGGGCCGGCGCTCTTCTGCCGGTTCGCCTTCCCTCCCAACTCCCTCGGTTATTGCGGGCCGTCGGAGATCGCACTGCTCCGAGACCTCATGATCGATGGCGCGGGAGCCAGCGAGGAAGTCGCTCATGTGGTCCCCGCTTTCACCGGGGCCTGGCCCTATCTGGAGTTGATCGCGGCCTGCACCGGTCGAGACCCCCTCGACCCACAGGTGATCGAGGCCTATTGGCTCGGCAGCCCGCTTCTCGAGCAGGTGGATCTGTTGGCCATGGGCAATTCGGTCGAGGATCGGTTCCGGCACCGCGCGGGGTGGGACTGGCTTGCGGTGGCGGATGCACTCAACGCCGGTGGGCGACCTGCCCACTCGTTTCATGTGTTCTGCATCTACCCCTGGGTGGGCCTGCTCCAATCAGGGATCGTCGAGCAAGCGCTGGATGTGCTCGATCGCTGTCGAATCCGATGGGGTGAGGTGATGGGACGGAGTGGCGACAGCCTCCTGGTCAACTCGCGGCCCCTTGCATGGGACGGCGCTCGATTGGGTCTTGCTGTGGAGCGTGTTGAGTCCGTCATGCCGCCCCTCGACGACGCCGGAATCGATGTCGGAGACCAGGTCGCGATGCACTGGGACTATGTCTGTCAGAGACTCAGCCCTGGCCAGTCCCGGAACCTCAGGCGCTACCACGACCTCCACCTTGCGATCGCCAATGGGTTCCCGGCTTCACTCGGATCACGAATCGAGACCTGAGCGGGCTGGCCCCATCTCGTTGCTAGTCGGGCTCCGGCGGGCGCCGCTTCCGCTTCAAGTCACTCCGTGCCTTCTTGTCCTCCAACCGTTTCTTCCGGGCGGCATTGGAGGGCTTGCTCTTCCGCCGCGGCTTGCGCTCGACCAGGGCGTTTTCGAGCTTGGTTCCCAGCCGTTCCCTGGCGATCTCCCGGTTGCGCCATTGGGAGCGGGTGTCTGCGGCCACCGCCTCGACCATAAGGCCCAGCCGCAGACGCAACCGATCCTTGACCTCAGGAGGCAGCGACGAGGCCTCCACGTCGAATCGCAAGGTCACCGCGGTCTCGTTGCGGTTGGCGTGCTGACCGCCGGGACCACCCGGGGTGTCGAACCGCTCCTCGAGCTCGGCCTCGGGGATCAGCCATCCGCCGACGGTGATCCCTTCGCCGGTCACATCTCTTCGTAGTATTCGGTGCCGAGATGGGTGATGAGGTCCTCGCCCATCATGTGGCGCAGGTTGTTCTTCAGCTTGGTGTGCTGGATGAAGAGGTCGTTCTCCGGGTACAAGCCCTGACCGTGCTGGGGGCTCTTGAAATAGAAGGACAGCCACTCCTGCACTCCACTGCGCCCAGCACGGGCGGCCAGGTCCATGAATAGGGCCAGATCGAGCACAATCGGGGCAGCCAAGATCGAGTCCTTGCACAGGAAGTCGATCTTGATCTGCATCGGGTAGCCAAGCCAGCCGAAGATGTCGATGCTGTCCCAGCCTTCCTTGTCGTCGCCCTTCGGCGGGTAATAGTTGATGCGGACCTTGTGGTAGAGGTCGCCGTATAGCTCGGGATAGACCTCGGGTTGGAGGATCTGCTCGAGGACGCCGAGCTTGGAGACCTCCTTGGACCTGAAGCTCTCCGGGTCGTCCAACACCTCACCGTCGCGATTCCCGAGGATGTTGGTCGAGAACCAGCCCTTGATCCCCAACATCCTGGCTTTGAGACCGGGGGCCACGATGGTCTTCATCAGGGTCTGGCCGGTCTTGAAGTCCTTGCCAGCAATCGGGATCCCTCCCTCAGCGGCGAGTTGGGCTATTGCCGGGACGTCCACGGTGAGGTTGGGAGCGCCGTTGGCAAAGGGCACGCCCATCTTCAGGGCTGCATAGGCGTAGATCTGGGATGGGGCGATGGTCGGGTCGCTCTCCTTGAGGCCCTTGACGAAGGCGTCGATGTCGACATGGACCGCAGAGAGGTCCCGATACGCCTCGGTCGAGCCACACCACACCATGACCAGGCGGTCGACCAACTTGTCGGAGCGGAAGCGATCGATGTCCTCCATGAGTGCCTCGGCGAGGTCCATGTAGTTGGTTCCCTCCTTGACCTGGTCCACCCCGTCGAGGTTCTTGACCCAGTTCTCGGAGAACACAGCGGAGTAGGGCTTGACGGAGCGCAGCTCATCGCCGATCCCCTCGAGATGACGGGGGTCGAGCACACCGGCCTTCATGGCCGAGGTGTAGGCGTCGTCGGAATAGGGGTCCCAGCCACCGAATTCCAGGTCATCGAGACCAGCCAGCGGGACGAAGTCCTTGATGAGCGGGTTGCGCTGCTCGGTGCGCTTTCCGAGCCGGATGTGGGACATTTGGGTCAATGAGCCGATAGGAAGGGCATCTCCCTTGCGTGCGGCCAACACCCCGGCGATGAAGGTGGTGGAAACCGCACCCATACCGGGGGTGAGCACGCCGAGTTTCCCGGTGGCGGGGGCAATCTGGGGTCTGTCTGTCATCGATCCTCCTGACGGGAACCATAGAAGAGCCGAAGGGGTCTGCGGAACCCGGGTCTAGTCTCGTCACGTGGATCTCGCCCCCGATTCTCTGGGCCCAACCGTCGACGTCGCCCTACTGGCGGACGCGGTCCAGGCGGTCAGAGGCAAGCTTTTCGTGCTGGGCGGGGGTTGGGACACGCTCTGGGTCAGAACCTTCCCGGCCCGCCACCCCAGCCTGGCCATAGGCCTTCGGCTGCGGGTGCCCTCGTCTTGGGGTGAGGAGTTCCTCAAGGTGTCGGTCGAGCTCCAAGACGCCGACGGAGCACCCATGCTGCCTCAGCCGCTGGCACACACCGTCCGACTCCCCACCCCCACCGAAACCTCCGCCACGACCGATTTCGGGCTGATTCGCTCTTTCACATTCAACAACCTCGTGTTCCGCAAAGAGGGCTCGTACTCGTTCGTGATCTCGGTCGACGACGAGCCGGTATCGCGGCTTCGGTTCTCGGTCAAGGCTCGCCCCGCGGAACAGTGACCCGCTCGACAGCACAAACCTCTGTTTGCATAGCGCGAGCGGCCGCATAGCCTGACCCCCTTGAGCGGGGCGGGAGAGGACCGACCCGACACTTTGCCTATCTACGGAGGTCTGGTCTGTCTCTTCTCCAACGACTTTCTTCGCGTCGTCTTTGGGGCGCGGTGGCGGCTCTGGTCACGCTCACTACCTGTGTCCCTTCGTTGCCCTCGTGGGCAGCCGAGGAGCCACCTTTCGAGATCAGGTTCCCCCAGCAGACCCACTTCACGACCTTCTCCTCGAGCTTTGGCGACGGACGCTCCGGTGGGCGTCGTCATCATGGGGTCGATCTCATGGCTCCGAAGATGACCCAGGTGTACGCCGCCGAGGATGGCTATGTGGCGCGGATAGAGACCCATTCGTTGGCCGGTCGTTATATCGAAATCGCACATGCCGCTGGTTGGTCCACTAGCTATGTGCATCTCAACAACGACAATCCAGGAACCGACGATGGCGACGCCGATTGGTCGTTGACCCTGGCGCCGGGTGTCTTCGTCGGAGCCTGGGTCGAGGCCGGTCAGTGGATCGCCTGGGTTGGCGATTCAGGAAATGCGGAAGGGACCGGCTCCCACACTCATTTCGAGCTGGCGATCGACGGAAATCCAATCGACCCCTATCCGTATCTCATAGAAGCGTGGGACCGGGACGAGACCCGCTACGAGGCCGGCCTTCGTGACCTTCTGTATCCGCTCGAACCGCATCGCATCTTTTGAGCTCAGTTGATGAGCCGAGCGTCGTCCAGCCCTGCCACTCGGTCGGCTAGGTCCGAGTCTTCGGGCGAGACCTGGGCCACCTCGGGCACGTCGACCGGCGGCGGCTCCCCGTCGTGGACCCAGATGACACGATGAACTCCGGCATTGGCCACGGCGCGCCCCCACGCTTCCAAGACTTCGAGCTGACCCTCGGCAAATGACCGCTCTCGGCCGTCTCGGGCCGCCACGGTGACCAGAACTGCGGTGAAGCAGTGGAGAGCCGCAACTTCGATGTGGCCGTCGTCGGACACGTCTCCGAGCGCCACTTTCACTCCTTGCGCCTTGAGCTCAGAGACGACGCCGGGATCCGTGACGAAGGCACGAACCTCCCGGCCCGGGTCGATCAGAGCCCCGATGATGGCCAGCCCCGGCTCGGTGTCGGCGCCGACCACGATCACTGGCATGACGGCGAAGCTAATCCATTCGGAACAATTGCGGTTCGGCCGAGGTTGACCGAACTAACGGGAGGGGGCTTTCATTCAACCCCACCCTTCCGGTACAATCGCACTATCGGGATAGTGCAAATTATTTCTTCCGCCTACAGGATGTGGTGATTACCCAATGGCAACGGTCGATCTCGATCTGGGCTCGTACCGGCTCGGCTGGCATGACGATGTCGAGTACGCATTCACCCCGCGCAAGGGTCTCGACGAGACCGTGATCCGTGAGATCTCGGCTCTCAAGGGCGAGCCTGAGTGGATGCTCGCGTTCCGGCTCAAGGCCTACGACCGCTTCTTGAAGAAGCCGATCCCGCAGTGGGGCGGCGGCGGTCTGCTCAACACCATCGACTTCGATGACATCTATTACTACATCAAGCCTGCCGGAGAGCAGCAGAAGGATTGGGACATGGTCCCCGAGGGGATCAAGGCCACCTACGAGAAGCTGGGGATCCCCCAGGCGGAGCGCAAGTACCTGGCCGGGGTCACCGCACAGTATGAAAGCGAAGTGGTGTATCACCGCAACCGGGACGATCTCGAGAAGCTCGGAGTCCTGTTCACCGACATGGACACCGCCCTCCGCGAGTACCCCGACATCGTCAAGAAGTACTTCGGGACCATCATCCCGCCCAACGACAACAAGTTCGCCGCGCTCAACTCCGCGGTTTGGTCGGGAGGGTCGTTCATCTACGTCCCGCCTGGCGTGCACGTCGACCAGCCCCTTCAGGCCTACTTCCGGATCAACTCCGAGAACATGGGCCAGTTCGAGCGCACCCTGATCATCGTCGACGAAGGTGCCTACGTGCACTACGTCGAAGGCTGTTCGGCGCCGGTCTACACCACCGACTCCCTTCACGCAGCCGTGGTCGAGATCATCGTGAAGGAGGGTGCCCGCTGCCGTTACACGACCATTCAGAACTGGTCGAACAACGTGTTCAACCTGGTCACCAAGCGCGCGGTTGCCTATCGCAACGCCACCATGGAATGGGTGGACGGGAATCTGGGAAGCCGTCTCACCATGAAATACCCGGCGGTGTGGCTGATGGAGCCTGGGGCCCACGGTGAAGTACTGTCCATCGCCTTCGCCGGTGAGGGCCAGCATCAGGATGCCGGCGCCAAGATGGTCCACGTCGCCCCTGACACCACATCCACCATCGTCTCCAAGTCGATCGCCAAGGGTGGTGGCCGCTCCGGCTACCGAGGCCTGGTTCGGGTCGAGCCCGGCGCTGAGAACGCCAAGAGCTTCGTTCGCTGCGATGCGCTGATCCTCGACGAGAACAGCCGGTCCGACACCTATCCATACATGGAGATCGAGGAGAACGACGCCGAGATCGGGCACGAGGCCACCGTCTCCAAGGTGGGCGAGGAGCAACTCTTCTACCTGATGAGCCGCGGCCTGACCGAGGATCAGGCGAGGTCGATGATCGTCGCCGGGTTCATCGAGCCGATCGTCAAGGAGCTCCCGATGGAGTATGCGGTCGAGATGAACCGGCTGATCGAGCTCAACATGACAGAGGCGGGCGCCGTCGGTTAGACGGAGGGCTCGCCGACGGGGGGTCGCTCATTCGTAATTGGGATGCACAAGTCCGCATGTGACCCCTGCACGTCCCAATAAGGGGGGCAGGAGGGTGATCGTGCTTGTGGTCTTTCGCTCGATTCGCGCGCCAGAAGTTGATTCGTTCGGTCAGACGTTGCTGCGGCCGACGACGTAACCGAGGATGAGACCCCCGACTGCACCCCACACGACTGAGAAGTCGTCGCCCACCGAGTAGATCCCGGGGGCTCCGCCGATCCTCATCACCGTGGAGAAGGAGATGCCGCCGATGATGCCCATCAGCAAGGTCCCGAACAGGTTGTCGGCACCGGCAATCAGACCGCCGATAAGCCCGCCGACCCCGCCGACGACCCCGATGACTGCCAAAGCCTCCCACGTAGAAGCTTCGAGAAACATGTGATCAGACTAGACAGACACGGCCCGCGGGTCGATGAGTGTTTCTGTCGCTCAGATCGAGACGACTTTTTCCTCCAAGACCGCCGTCATCGGGAACTGGACCGAACGCCCGGCCATGCTGAACGGCTCAGTGAGCAGCAAGACGATGGTGGAAGGCCCGCGACAGACGACATGCCCTGTGTAGGTGTGGAAACCGCTCTGATCCTTGGTTATGAATGTGACGACCATTTCCATTGACTCTCTGGTTACTCCGACTCTCTGAATCGGCATTTGGTTGCAGAATCCGTAGGGCCGTTGTGCCCTTTTCGCCCCATGCCACTCAAGTCGGTGTTTATCCGATCCTTATCCGGCAATGCATAGTTTCATTGGGAAGTGCGTCTACTCGTAATCGAGGATGAACCAGACTTGGCGAACGCCATCGCAAGGGGCCTGCGTCGTGATGGCCACGCCGTAGATGTCGCCCTGACGGCCGGCGAGGCCGACTTCAAGGTGCGGACCTCGGGATACGACCTGATCTGCCTCGATTGGAGCTTGCCCGACGGCTCCGGTCTCGAGTTGTGCTCGGCGTTGGTAACCGGTGAGGTGCCGACGTTCGAAGGCGATCGGCCCCGAATCCTGATGCTCACCGCGCGCGACGCCGTCGAAGACCGGGTGGCCGGTCTCGACTCGGGCGCCGACGATTACCTGGTCAAGCCGTTTGCCTTCGCCGAGCTCTCGGCACGGGTACGGGCCCTGTTGCGGCGGGAGGACGCCGTCGACCCAGTGATCGAGGTCGGGAGCCTTCGACTGGATCCAGCCCGATTCGAGGCGACTCGGGGCGATCTCTCGCTCGAGCTGACGGCCAAGGAATTCTCGCTGCTGCACTATTTCATGGCCCATCCGGGCTCGGTGCTCAGCCAAGAGCACCTGCTGGAGCATGTTTGGGACGAGATGGCCGATCCGCTCACCAATGTGGTCCGGGTGACTCTCAGCAACCTCCGCAAGAAACTCGGAGACCCGCCGCTCATCACCACCGTTCCCGGTCGGGGTTATCGGCTGGAGGAGTCATGACGCTCTCTCGTTCGATTCGCTTCCGATTGTCGGTTCAGTACTCGGCTGTCGTGTTCGGGCTCGGCGGCGCCTTGCTAGGTCTGGTCTATCTCGCCATCCGGAGGATGCTTCAGGCCCAGACCATGACCCAGTACGTGATTCGTGGCGAGCCGGTGCTGGTCGATGGGGTACAGGTGGACGTGATGCCGAGATTGGAGGCAGCAGAGTGGCGCACCCTCGAGTCGCTGTTCAACGAGTTCGTCCTCAATCAGCTCGCCCGCTACACCATCCTGTCACTCGTCCTCCTCTTCCTGCTGAGCCTCGTCGTGGGGTGGGTGATGTCGGGGCGGGTTCTAAAGCCGGTGCAGGAGATAACCGAGGTCGCCAGTGACATTCAGGCCACGGATCTGAGCCGACGGATCGGGTTGCGTGGCCCCGATGATGAGCTCACCCGGCTGGCCGCCACCTTCGATGGGATGCTGGAGAGACTCGACCGAGCCTTCTCCAGCCAGCGACGCTTCCTGGCCGACACCAGTCACGATCTGCGGACTCCGCTCGCTGTGATCAGAGCCAATGTCGAGGTGGTGGCCGACGACCAGAACGCCAGCATCGAGGATTGGAAGGAAGTTGGCGGAGTGATACAACGCAACGTCGAGAAGATGTCAGAGATGATCGAGGGGCTTCTCGCCACCGCCCGTCTCCAGACGGGCCGGGCACAAGCGGTGACCCTCGACCTGGCCCAGCTGGTGACAGCCAAGGCGATCGAGTTCGAGAACGTCGCAAGGGAGGTTGCTGTTTCCCTCGAATCGGTCGTCAACCCCGCCGTGGTCGAGGGCGTCGAGATTCCCCTGGATCGGGCTTTGTCCAATCTGCTCGACAACGCGCTCGGGGTGTCCAAATCAGGAAACGTGATTCGGCTCGGGGCAGGGCTCGCTTCGGAGTGGGCCTGGATGGCCGTGGAGGACCAGGGCCCCGGCTTACCCGACAGTCCGGAAGGCGGTCGGATCGGCCTCGGACTGTCCATCGTGACCCAGATCGCCGAGGCCCACGGGGGCAGGCTCTGCTCGTATCCGGGTCGGAACGGAGTGGGCACGACCATGGTCGTGTGGCTCCCGACGACGTCATCGGTCGAGCCTTGTCCCGACTCCTCCCCTCTATCCAACGCTTAGCGGCTGTTTATTGGTCGTTTAGGGGAATGCCAATAGCGTGGTCATCCAGGAGGTCCTCACCAACGACATGATCGACCAAGAAGCCACTCAGGAAATCACGAACCCCACCGAAACGCTGGGGCCGGCCGTATCACCCCAGCCCGTGGAAGCGGGTGGGGCGGTAATCCCGCCCGTCTTGCCTGCCAAGTCGGCGCGCCGCCACATCTGGCCCAATCTGGTCAGTGCCCTGCTGCTGGTCGTGGCCTCTTCTGGGATCACCTACTTGGTGGTCACCGACTCCGAGGCCGGCCCCGGCGTTGTCGCCGGGTCGGAGGCAAACTCCGGTGACGAGGCTGCCTCGAGCCGCGATGCCCCCGCAGAGTCCGTGCCTGCCGATGAGCCGATCGCCAACGCTGCTGCGATCATCCTCCCGTCCGTGGTGCAGATCCAATCCCAAGGTGGGGTCGGCTCGGGCGTGATCTACAACTCCAATGGGCTCATTCTCACCGCCGCCCATGTTGTCGCCGGCGAAGACACGGTGACCGTTCGGTTCAACGACGGCGAGGAGATGGAGGGGACCGTCCTCGGCGGGACCACCGGCGCCGATGTCGCCGTGATCCAAGTCGATCGCAACGATCTCCCGGCGGCCGAGCTGGCGCTGGGCCAGGATCCTGTGGTGGGTCAGATGGCTATCGCCGTGGGCAGCCCGTGGGGTCTCCAGGGCACCGTGACCGCCGGAATCATCTCCGCCGTCGATCAGTCGATTCCCTCGGGAGGCTCAGCCCGTGCCGTCCTCCAGACCGACGCCGCAATCAACCCGGGCAACTCCGGTGGCCCGCTGGTCGATCGCGAGGGGAGGGTTCTGGGGATCAATGTCTCGATCTTCAGCCTCTCAGGCGCCAACGACGGTGTCGGCTTCGCGGTCCCGGTCGACGTGGCCAGCGATATCGCAGAGCAAGTGGTAGCCGGTGATGCCATCGAGACCGCCTTCCTTGGAGTCAGTGTTGGAAACGTCGAATCCGGGCAAGCGGGTGCGTTGATCGCCGAAGTCACCCCCGGAAGTGCCGCCGACACGGCTGGCATCGAAGTCGACGACCTCGTCATCTCCATCGACGGAGTCCAGGTGCAACGCGGATCCGATCTTGCGGCGCAGGTTCAGACTCATCGGCCCGGCACCAGCGTCGAGATCGTCCTGATCCGGGACGGGGAGCAACTCGCGTTCGACGTGACTCTGGACCAGCGGCCGGACGACCTCGGTTGAGGCTCGTTCTCTGAGTGAACGGCTGCGGGCCCGGCTATCATCGCCGGGCCCGTCTCTTTGGGCGGGCGCCCTGAGAGCAGCGAAGCCGGTTTGATCCCGGTGCTGTCCCGCAACTGTGAAGCCCCCGAATGGGGGACGAGCCAGGTCGCCTGACCTCGGGGCCACGTAGAAAGTCTCGGATGAAGACGACTCGCGGGCTCAGGGAAGCCACCGGCCTCTTCATCCTCCGAAACGGAGGATGTTTTTATGCGTAGGACTGCGCTGCTGATAGCGCTTGTGCTCGCCGCGGGCGCGTGCAGCCCCGCCGAGAGTGGGGACACCACCACGAGCCAGGCGTCGTCGACCACCGTGGTCGACACCACCACCACCTCCCTGGAGCCCACGACGACGGTGTCGGATGGGTTCCCAGCGGCCATCGCGGCCGCAAACGGCGAGGTGATGATCGAGGAGAGGCCGGACCGGATCGTCTCCCTCTCGGCTACCGCCACCGAGATCCTGTTCGCCATCGGCGCCAGTGACCAGGTTGTGGCGGTCGATGAGACCTCCGATTATCCAGAGGAGGTTCCGACCACCGATCTGTCCGGCTACGAGCCGAACATCGAGGCAATCGCCGGGTATGAGCCCGACCTCGTCGTGGTCTCAGACGACCTCGGGGATGTGATCGCGGGGTTGGTCGCAATCGACATCACCGTGATCCAGCAGCCTGTGGCGCAGACCCTGGACGACACCTATGCCCAGATCGAGCAACTGGGGGCGGCGACGGGGCATGTTGCCGAGGCGGCCGAGGTGGTCGGCGACATGCAGATCGGGATCGATGAGATCCTGGCCTCGATCGATGCCCCCCTAGGGACCAGTTTCTATCACGAGCTCGACAACTCCTTCTTCTCGGTGACCTCCGAGACCTTCATCGGACTGATTTACTCACTGGCAGGGCTGGTGAACATCGCAGATGAGGCAGAAGGCGCGGGGACCGGGTATCCCCAGCTCTCCGCCGAGCACATAATCGAGTCCGATCCAGACCTGATCTTCCTCGCAGACACCAAATGCTGTGGGGAGTCGCCGGCAACCGTCGCCGCCCGCCCGGGATGGGACCAACTCA
>Ga0214471_10002650_pt1 | contig 14029 bp, 17 predicted proteins | sample RVTome_5_FD_207665 | JGI IMG/M metagenome (GOLD analysis project Ga0214471, IMG submission 207665) | Soil microbial communities from uranium-contaminated site in the Upper Colorado River Basin, Wyoming, United States - RVT142D155 | ecosystem: Environmental > Terrestrial > Soil > Contaminated >...
GCATCGCCGTCCGCGCGGGCCACCACTGCACGATGCCGCTCCACGAGCGGCTCGACCTGGCCGCGACGGCGCGCGCGTCGTTCAACGTCTACTCAATCCGCGAGGACGTGGACGCGCTGGCGGCGGGTCTCCTCGAGGTCCAGAAGGTCTTCCACGCCTGAGGTGATCGCTGCGCCGGCAGGCGCTGCCGGGCAGGTGTAGGAACGCACCTTGTCGCGCCGTCGATCCGAGCACGGGTCATGCTGATAGAGTCGGGCCGTGCAGCCGCTCGGAAAGGATCTCCGCGAGCTCCTGTCATTACTCGACGGGCATGGCGTGAGGTTTCTGGTCGTGGGAGGGTTTGCCGTCGCCGCCCACGGGGTGCCGCGGTACACGAAGGACCTCGACATCTGGACCGAGCGTTCGGAAGACAACGCCCGTCGGCTGCTCGAGGTCCTCGACGAGTTTGGCTTCTCATCCGTCGGACTGACCGCCGATGACTTCCTGACGCCAGACCTCGTCATTCAACTCGGGTCCGAGCCCAATCGGATCGATTTCCTCACCGACCTCACGGGCGTCCGCTTCGACGAGGCATACCCCAAGCGCATGACCGGCACGATCGACGGCATCGCGGTCCCGATCATCGACCGCGCGTCTCTGCTCGCGAACAAGCGTGCGTTCGGCCGGCCGCAAGACCTCGCCGACGCGGCGGAGCTCGAGCAGCCGTGACACGCGCGATCGCACCCATCGTTCGCAGGGCCCGGCTCCCGGAGTTCGACAAACGCGCTGAGCGTCGTGCCTACTGGGCCACCCAGACGGTCGAGGCCCGCATCGCCGAGGTCGAGTCCCTGCGCAGGCTGTGGATCGAGATGACGGGCGATCCCGACCTCCCGATCGTACGCGTGGCGCACAAACGGCGCCTCGGCGACCCGGCGATCCTGCCGCCCGAGACCGGGCTCGACGTCGAGGCCGTAAGCACGGGGTGACGGAACCGGCCGGCGACGACCCGTTCCGTGGTCCATTCGGGCATCGGGTGACGGAACCGGCCGTCAACCCGGCGACCCGCTGACATATCCGACCTTGCTGGTCGGGATTGGCGTCTCACGCTACACTCGAATGCGCATGGACGACCTCTACCGCGACTACATCCTCGAGCACTACCGGCGGCCCCACAACTTCGGGGTCGTCGAGGACGCCGACGCGTCCTACGAGGGCGCCAACCCGCTGTGCGGCGACCGGATCACGCTGATGCTCGGGGTCAAGGACGGGATCGTCGATCGGGTCGGGTTCACCGGCCGCGGCTGCGCGATCAGCCAGGCCAGCGCCTCGCTGCTGACCGACGAGATCAAGGGCAAGCCATTGGCCGAGGTGAGCGCCTTCCGCGCCGACGACCTGCTCGACCTCCTCGGCATCGAGATCAGCCCCGCGCGCCTCAAGTGCGCGATGCTCAGCCACGACAGCCTCCAGCACGTCCTGGCCGATCTCGGCGTGGCCGACCCGACGAACAAGACGCCCAGCCCGGCGGAGGCCGGCGCATGATCGGTCGTCCAGGCCCGCGGCGCCACGCGCCGACGCGGGTCGAGCGCAGCTGCAGGTGTCGCCGGCCGGCGTGAGCCGGCTCGTCGCCCCGCGGATCCATCCGCGCCAACCTCTCTCACCGCCCTGGGGCCGCACTGGCCGCCAGCTCGTCGATCATCGGAGCCAACACCCCATGCCGAAGTCCTTTTCCGACCTCCTTCGAGAGGCCAGAACCGAGATCCGCGAGGTCTCGCCCGCGGAGGTCGACCTCCTGCTCGACGGACCCGCCCCGCCCGTGCTCATCGACGTCCGCGAGGAATTCGAGTGGGAGCAGGGCCACATCGACGGCGCCATGCACGTCGCCAAGAGCTACCTGGAGCAAGGCATCGAGAGCGACGCTCCCGATCGCTCGCGACCCGTCGTCCTCTACTGCGCCGGTGGCGTCCGTTCGCTGTTCGCCGCCCAGACGTTGAGCCAGATGGGCTACGAAAGCGTCGCCTCGATGAGTGGCGGCTTCCAGCAGTGGAAGGCGCAGGGGCTTCGGTGGACGACTCCTCCATCGCTGTCGCCCGACCAGCGTCAGCGCTACAGCCGCCACCTGCTCATCCCCGAGGTCGGTCTAAACGGTCAGGCGAAGCTCCTCGGCTCGAAGGCCCTGATCATTGGCGCCGGCGGTCTCGGTTCGCCGGCCGCGCTGTACCTCGCCGCGGCCGGGGTCGGAACCATTGGCATCGTCGACTTCGACGTCGTCGATATGTCCAACCTCCAGCGCCAGGTGATTCATTCGACCGCCCGAGTCGGGCAGAAAAAGACCGAGTCGGCACGATCCACGATCGAGGGACTCAACCCCGACGTGACCGTAGTCGCCCACGACGAGATGCTGGTCGCAGACAATGTCGCACGGATCATCGCCGGCTACGACGTAATCCTCGATGGGACCGACACGTTCGAGACCCGCTATATCGTCAATGACGCGGCGGTCGCGGCCGGCATCCCGGTCATCCACGCGAGCGTGTTCCGCTTCGAAGGCCAGCTGACGACGTTCGTCCCGTTCGAGGGGCCGTGCTATCGCTGCCTCTACCCGACCCCGCCGCCGCCCGAGCTCGCGCCCGGCTGCTCGGTGGCCGGGGTGCTCGGCGTCGTGCCCGGCATCCTGGGCCTCCTCCAGGCTAACGAGGCGCTCAAGGTGCTGCTCGGGATCGGCCAGACGCTGGCCGGTCGCCTGCTGCTCTTCGATGCTCTCGAGACCGAATTCACCGAGCTCAGACTGCGCCGCGATCCGAACTGCCCGGTCTGCTCCGACGCGGCCGTCGAAGCCCGCAAGGCCGGCCGGCCATTGGCGGTCGCCAACGTCGGCGCCGACGCGCCCTTCCTGCTGACCACCACGGGCCTCGCCGGCAACGTGTCGCCGGAGGCGCGTGCATGAGCACGGTCTTCATCCCGGCCGTGCTCCGCCCGAACGTCGGCGGGGCGAAGTCGCTCGAGCTCGAGGGCGATTCGATCCGCCGCGTTGTCGAGGCGCTCGTGGCGAGGCATCCATCGCTCGGCTCGCAGCTCCTGACCGAGGACGGCGACCTCAACCGGTTCGTCAACGTGTACGTCAACGGGCAGGACGTACGCTACCTGGCCGGCCTCGACACACCGGTCGCCCCAGCGGACGAGGTCCGACTGCTGCCGGCGATGGCCGGCGGCTAGGCGATGGCGATGCCCGCCCTGCGCGCCGTCGCGCCCGAACCCCACGATCACGGCGCGGGCCACCCGCACGTCCACGACCACGACGACCTGCCCCGTCACGGCGGCCGGTTCGAGAGCATCCTCGATGCCATCGGGTATACGCCGCTCGTCGAGATCCCGCGGATGTCGCCGAACCCCGCGGTCCGGATCTTCGCCAAGCTGGAGATGCTCAACCCGACGGGTTCCGTCAAGGATCGGGTGGCGAAGTACCTGATCGAGGATCTCGAGGCGCGCGGGCTGCTCCACGAGGACTCGATCATCCTGGAGCCGACGTCGGGGAACACCGGGATCGCCCTGGCGATGATCGGACGGCGCAAGGGCTATCGCGTCGCCCTGGTCATGCCGGACAACGTGACCAACGAGCGCCGCCAGATGGCCGCGCTCTTCGGCGCGGAGGTGATCGATTCACCGGGCGCGCTCGGGAGCAACGGGGCGATTGCGCTGGCCAAGCACCTGGTTGCCAAGGACGAGCGGTTCGTCATGCCGTACCAGTACGGCAACGAGGCGAACCCGCGGGCCCATTACGAGACCACCGGCCCGGAGATCCTGGCCGACTGCCCCGAGATCGACGTGTTCGTCGCCGGCATGGGCACGGCGGGGACGCTGATGGGCGTGTCGCGCTACCTGCGTGAGCACAAGCCGGGGGTCCGCGTCGTGGCCGCCGAGCCGATGCCCGGCGAACTCGTCCAGGGCCTTCGCTCGCTCGACGAGGGCTTCATTCCGGAGATCCTGGACCCCTCGCTCATCGACTCGAAGTTCCTCGTCTCGAACCGGGACGCGGTCGCGGCGCTCCGTGACCTCGTCTTCCGCGAGGGCATCTTTGGCGGGCCGTCGTGCGGCGCCGTTCTGGTGGCGGCTGCGCGCGTGGCGCAGGGGATGGATCGCGGCACGATCGTGGCGCTGCTCCCCGACGGCGGCTGGAAATACCTGTCGGCGGGCACGTTCTCGACCAACCTGGACGAGATGGAGGAGGCCCTCCAGGGCGGCGTCAACTGGTGGTGACGGCGCAGGGCAACATCGACCCGCGAAGGATCGTCGCCGAGGGCTACGACACGATCGCGGAACGCTACTTCGCGTGGAGCGATGCTCGACCCTCGGCCACGCGCCGGCGCTGGCTCGCCCGGGCTCTCGAGCTGATCCCCCGAGGCAGCTACGTCCTCGACCTCGGCTGCGGCGCCGGCGTCCCGATGACCCGGGCGCTCGCTGCCGGGCGGCACGTGACGGGCGTCGACATCTCGGCTCGACAGGTCGAGCTCGCCCGAGCCGCGGTTCCCGAGGCTACGTTCATCCATGCCGACATGTCTGCGCTCGAGCTCGCGCCGACGAGTCTCGACGCGGTCGTAGCCTTCTATTCGCTCACCCATGTCCCACGTGTGGACCTGCCGCGGCTCCTGGCCGCGGTGCGCGGTTGGTTGAGACCCGGCGGCATCCTCATCGCTTCGATGGGCGCCCAGGATGCGCCGGATGCCGTGGAGGCGGACTGGCTTGGCACGCCGATGTTCTTCAGCCACCACGGCGCGAAGAAGAACCGCGCCCTCGTCCGACGCGCTGGCTTCGAGCTCGAGGAGGCCGTCGTCGAGGAGGAGCCTGAGGACCGGCACGCCGCCCTGTTCCTGTGGGTCGTCGCGCACCGGCCGTCGGGCCACACCGATGACTGACAGTCGGGGCCACCATCCAGGTCCGACCGCCGCGTCGCTGCCGTCATCGATCCACGAGGCGATCATCGTGCAGGCCCGGGACGAGTACCCCAACGAGGCATGCGGGCTGATCGTCGGTGACGCGCCGGCGGCCATGGGAGGGCGCGCGCTCCGGTACGAACCGGCGCGCAACAAGGCGGCCTCGCCCTATCGCTACGAGATCCACCCCGACGATCTCCTGCGACTGACGGTCGCGACCGACGACGCCAACGAGGTGTTCTGGGGGATCGTCCACTCGCACACCCACACGCCGGCCGTTCCGTCACCGACCGACGTCGGACTCGCCTTCTACCCCGATGCGTTGTACGTGCTCGTTTCGCTCAGCGAATCTGAGGCTGACGCCCGTACGCGCGAGCCCGGCGTCCGGGCCTGGCGGATCCTCGAGGGTGCGGTCCACGAGGTCGGGTTGCGCTGACCGCCTCGCGGTGCCCCACCGTCAGTCGCAGCGCAAGCCATCCTCCGGCACGGTGAGCTGGAGCAGGTACTCGTCGATCGTCTCCTGGACGCACTCGCTGTCGGAGTACCCGGTGTGGCCCTCGCCGTTGTACGTCACCAGCACGCCGGACTCGAGCTGTTCCGAGAGCGCCTCCGCCCAGTGATACGGGGTGGCGGGGTCGCCGGTCGTGCCGACCACCACGATCGGTGGAGCTCCATCGGCCGTGATCGCCCGCGGCGTTCCCTGCGCCGGGACGGACCAGAATGCGCACACGAGATCGTTGTAGGCCACGAACTGGGCGAAGTGCGGCGCGGCCTCCGTCAGCGCCCTCGCCCAGCCCGTGAAGACCTTGACGTCCGTTGGTGCCGGGTAGTCCAGGCAGGTGTTTCCGACGTAGGCGTCCTGCATGTTCGAGTACGAACCGTTGGGCTTGCGGCCACGGAACGGGTCCGAGATCGCGAGCAGGAGCGACCCATCGCCGTCCTGTGCCTGCGCCAACGCCAGCGCCAGCAAGGACCAGTACGACTCGGAGTAAAGCGCACCGAGCACCGCGGACCAGGCCAGACCTGGCCCAACGAGGCGCGGGTCACCGGTGCGTGGGGCCGGGATCGGATTGCGGTCGATCGAGGCCATCAGGGCATCGAACGCGACCGCCGACTTCCCGTCCTCGTGGAACGCGCAGTCGGTCCGCTTCGCGCAGTCGGCCAGGAAGGCCTGCAGGGCACGCTCGAACCCCTCGCCCTGGTCGGAGCGGAACTGCTCGAGATCGAGCGACGGGTCGATCGCACCGTCGAGCGCCATGGCCCGCACGCGCTCCGGGAACCGCTCGGCGTACAGCGCCCCGATGAGCGTCCCGTACGAGAAGCCCAGGTAGGTCAGCTGATCGTCGCCGACCGCCGCCCGGATCAGGTCGAGGTCCCGCGCGACCGCGTCGGTCGACAGGTAGGGCAGGGTTGCGTCGTTCCGGCTGGCGCATGCCGCAGCGTATTCCCGGGCCGATTCCACGAGCGCTTCGAGTTCGACCGCGTCGTCGGGTGAGGGGTCCAGGGCGGCATGTCCGTCCAGGTTGTCGATGCAGCGGATGGCCGTGCTCGAGTTCACCCCGCGAGGATCGAAGCCGACCACATCGAATCGCTCGCGGAGCTCGTCCGGGAACCCGTCGATCCCCTCGCGCACGAACTCGACGCCCGACGCTCCGGGACCGCCCGGGTTAAGCAGCAAGGACCCGATCTTCCGTGCCGGGTCGGTTGCCGCGGCACGGATCAGCGAGATGTTGAGGTACCCGTCCGAGGGAGCCGCGTAGTCGCGCGGCACACGGATCTCCGTGCAGCTGAAGCCGCCGCCGCAGTCGGCCCAACGGGCCGGTCGAACCGACGGCGGGGCGGGGGACGTCGAGGGCGCCCGGGACGCGCCTGCGACCGGACTGGCGACAGGCGCCACCGAAGGAGCGACAGACCCCGCGGACAGTGCCTGGCTCGCGGACGGATCGGCCGGCCCGCAGGCTGACGCGAGGACGAGAACGAGGCTGGCGATGAGGCGGGTGCCGGTTCGGCCGGGCCTGGACACGTGCGCAGGATAGCCGAGCGACCAGCCGTCTCCGATAGCGCGATCGTCCCGGTCCGGCCCGGCGCCCTTAGCGGCCGGACGCCACCAGGTCGGCGTCCCGTGGCGCGTCGAGGTGTTCGGTCGACGGCAGGGTCGGCCGGACGATCAACACGGAGCAGGGCGCGTGGAGCAGCACGTTGCGGGCCACGCTGCCGAGGATCAGGCGTTGCAGGCCGGTCTGGCCACGAGTGCCGACCACAATCAGGCCCGCCTCGCGAGCCTTGGCCTCGGCGATGATCTCGTGGGCCGGGTCTCCCTGTCGGATGAGCGGCGTCACCGCGAACCCGGCTGCGTGAAGTCGCGTTGCGGCAGCAGCGTTCTCGGTCGAGCGGCTTCGCTCGACCTCATGGGCCGACTCGATGTACCGGGCCATCGCCTCCGGGTAAAGAAGCGGGGTAAATGCCGGCGATCCCGAAGCGTGCTCCTCGGTGACGGTCAGGACGGTCATCGGCAGGCCGCCGAAGAGTGGCCAGCTGGTCAACACGGCCTCGGCGAGCCGGGCGCTGGGCGAGCCATCGTCGGCGAACAGGATCGGGCCGAGGCGCTCGTCGCGTGCCACCAGCACGGGGCATGGCGCGTGATCCACGACTTCCGAGGAGACCGACCCGAGCAGCATCGATTCCCAGCGGCCGTGGCCCCGGTGCCCGACGACGATGAGGTCGGCCGGCATGGACCGGGCTTCCTCGACGATCGCGCTCCCCGCCCGGCCGCGTACGAGGATCGGTTCGATGACCAGGTCGGCGCGCGCCGAACGGATCTCACGCTCCGCCGTCTCGAGGGCATCCCGGTGGACGCGCAGGCTCTCGTCCTCGATGCGATCGGCGTCTGGCTGGACATCCACGACCCACGGAACCCCGAGGAGGTCGGCTCGCGTCGGAGCCACGCTGACAATCCGGACGCGGCCCCCTTCTCGCCACGGGAGCGCGGCCACGAGATCGCGGGCTTGATCGGCCGCCCACGAGCCATCGGTTGCGAGCAGGATGCGCATGGCGACCTCCTTCGGAAGTAACCATCGTCTGCCCTTGCCGACCCGGCGCCATGTGACGAACGGCCCGATTTGAGGTCCCCGCCCGGCCCGAATCGCGCCGAGCAGGTCCCGGTCGATCAGCTCCGGGTGGCGAGCGCCGCCACCAGTGTGGCCTCCGTGGGCGTACCGCCGAGCCCAAGCCGGGCACCCACGCGGGCGGCGAGCGGTGGCTCCAGGTAGGTCGACGCGAGCGTCGGCCAGGCGTCTTCCCCATACACGTCCGCCGGCGCGCCGTCCAGCACGATCCTGCCCGCCCGCATGACGACGACCCGTTCGAACGACTCCGCCACGAACCGCATGTCGTGGCTGATCGCCACCACCGTCCGGCCCCGGGCCGCGAGGTCGTCGATGATCGCCTGCACCCGGGCGATGCCGCGCGCGTCCTGCCCGGTCGTCGGTTCATCGAGGACGACGACCGGCGTGTCCATCGCCAGGATGGACGCGAGCGCCAGGAGCTTCCGCCGCGAGTAGCCGAGATCGTAGGGATTGGTCTTCGCGTCCTCCTCGAGCCCCGTTGCAGTCAGCGCGTTCTCGACCAGACGACGCAGCTCCGCACCGTGGTGCCCCAGGTTGCGCGGCCCGAATTCCACCTCGGCCTGCACCTTGCCCGCGAAGATCTGCCGATCGGGGTCCTGGAAGGCGAGCCCCACGGTCGCGGCGAGCGCGGCCACCCGGCGACCGATCGTCTCCTGTCCATCAATCAGGACACGCCCCTCGGTCGGTCGGAGCAGCCCGTTGAAATGGCGGACCAGCGTGCTCTTGCCGGATCCGTTCTGGCCCACGATCGCCACGCGTTGGCCGGTGCCGATCGCGAGGTCGACGCGGTCGACCGCCCGGGTTCCGCCCTCGTAGACGTGGACGAGCCCTTCGACCCGGATCATCACGCGACGTCCGTGGCCTGCGGCGGGACCGCGGCGGCCGCGTGCGCCTCCGCGAGCACGAGCCGTTCGAACTCGCCGGTCCCCTCGAGCCCCGCGGCCGCGACGGCACGCTGGATTCGAACGCGCGCCGGCGGCTCCACGCCCAGGTCCACGAGTCTCGGGTCGGACAACACGTCCCCCGTCGCCCCATCGAGGACGATCTGGCCCTCGTCGATCACGAGCATCCGGCGGCACAGGCCGTCGAGGAGATCGGTCTTGTGCTCGGCCACCAGGAGCGAGGTGCCCGCGTCGGCGAGCTGGCGCAGGGCTTCCGCGACGAGGCGCGTCCCGGCCGGGTCGAGCTGCGCCGTAGGCTCGTCCAGGATGACGTGACCCGGCCGCATGGCCAGGAGCGAGGCTATCCCCACGAGCTGGGCCTGGCCCCCCGACAGGCGTGAAGGGTTGCGCTCGGCGATCGGTTCGAGGCGGAGAAGGCGAAGCGCGGCCCAGGTCCGCTCGACCGTCTCCTCGATCGCCAGCCCGAGGTTCATCGGACCGAGCGCGACCTCCTCGAACACCGTCGCGGAGATCCCCGAGCGCTGGGTGTTGGGGTTCTGGAAGCCCACCACGACCCGCTCCGCGAGCTCGTAGGTCGGCAGCCGGGCCATCGGTTTGCCATCGATCGTCAGCGTGCCGCGAAGCTCGCCGCCGACCGACGCCGGGGCCAGCCCGGACGCGACGAGACAGAGGGTGGACTTGCCGGCCTCGTTGGGGCCGATCAGGCCCACGGTCTCGCCATCGGCGATCGTGAGCGAGATGTCGCGCAACACTGAGCGGGCGTAGCCGGGATAGCGGTAGCTCTCCGCCTGGAGCTCGAGGGTCATGGTGTCGGCGGCACGATGCCGGCCAGCCGGCCGACGATCAGCCCGAGCAGTGCAGCCAGCATGGCGACGCGGGCGATCAGCTGGACGGCATCGTCCGGTGATCGCCACAGCAGCTCACGGCGTCCCGGGCGCCCGAACGCACGGACCTCGAGGGCGAGGCTGCGCTCCTCGACCTCGGTCAGGGAGGACAGGATCACCGGGCCGACGAGGGGCAGCACGCCGCGGATCCGCGCTCGCACGCTGCCCTCCGTGTCGAGGCCGCGAGCCCGCTGCGCTGACTGGATGACACTCGCCCGCTCGACCATGGCCGGCACGGCCTCGATCGTGTTGAGCGCGATGAAGGCGAGGCGCGGCGACAGCCGCCGTCGCTCCAGGTCGAGGACGAAAGCCGATGGATGGGTCGTCAGCCCAAAGAGCCCGATCGCCGTCGAGATCGCCAGCAGTCGCACCAGGGTCTGCCCGGCGAAGTCGACGCCCTCGGCCGTCGCATCGAACGGTCCGATGGTGAACAGGACCGTCTCCCCCGCCCGGGTGAAGACGCTGACCAGGACGACCGAGATCGCGATCGGCAGGGTGAGGAGCAGGGAGACGCGCAGGAGCCTGCCCAACACGCCGGCCATCGCGGCGGCCGGCAGGATGGTCAGGAGGATGATCGCCAGCGGCCCGATGTACCCGCCGACGACGAAGGCGCCGATCGACTGGACCGTCGCGGCGACGGCCTTGGTGAGCGGGTTGAGCCGGTGGTACGCGGACGGTGCGGCCGGAGCCAGTCTCGCCAGGAAGGCCTCGTCCGCCGCACCCAGCGCCGCTACGCCTCCTCCAGGCCGACCGCCTGCTCACCCTGCGGGAACCGGGCCGTGAACCGCCGGCTGAGCGCGCCGAGGATCGCGAACACGACGAAGAAGGTCAGGGTCTTGTCGATCGGATCGGACAGCAGGCCCTGCTGCAGAACGGCCGTCGACAGGTCCGACCCGGCCTGCTGGAACGCCGCCACGAGCAGGTCCGTCCCGGAACCCGTCACGCCGCCGAATACCAGCGACGAGATCGGGGCCGAAATGATCGCCGAGATGATCCCGCAGACTAGCCCGGCCACGAAGACATAGGCCGCGCCGAGGTCACGACGCAGGAACAGCAGCGCCAGGAGCCCCAACACCGCGCCGATCAGGATCAGCGCAACGATCCAGCCGAGGATCACGAACACCGGGTCACCGCCCTCTCCGAAGAAGGTCAGCTCGAGGAGGTTCGTCTCGCTGTTCGTGTAGAACGGGATGAACCCGTAGATCCCGATAACGGCCACGATCGCGATGACGATCGCCGCGCCGATCGCGAGCCGATCCCAGGACGTGTTCGGGCGGCTTCGGAAGAACCCGAACCGGCCGAAGATGCCGGCGAGAAGCCCGATCTCGACCGCCACGATGAAGAACGGCGCTGCGTAGTCGGAGTGGAAGGGTGCCGGTAGCACGTAGGTCCAGATCAGGTTGGCCAGCGCGCCGGTCAGGGCACCCGCCAGCGGCCCGGCGAGGACGCCGACGAGGATCGTGCCGATCGAGTCGAGGTAAATCGGCACCTTGAGCGCGGCGGCGACGGTCTGGCCGAGGATGATATTGATCGCGATCGCGATCGGGATGAGGACGATCGTTCGCGTGTCGAACTGGCGCGAGATCGATTCGAACCGGCGGGTCTGGGCGTATTCGGTCGCTGCGTACGCGACGAATCCGATGAGCAGCGCCACGCCGAACACGAGGATCAGGGTGTTGCCGGCGGCCACGAGGCCGGTGTTCTCATCCGGCGTCAGATCGAGTGGGCCGGCAATGGCCAATCCGATACCGAGCGCGACGAAGAACGCAATGATCCCCACGAGTGCGCGGGTCACGCCAGACGACATCCTCGCTCCTCCTGCATCCCTCGGTCCTCCGGGACGTCCCGGTTTCGTAGTGTGCTACGTGGATCGAGCCGCCGCCAGCCCTCCGACGCGCTCCACCAGGCGGTTCATGAACTCCGTGATGTTCGCGCTGACCGCAACGTCGAGGTTCGGCGGCTTGCCGGTCAGCTTCCGTCGATCCGCGACCGTCATCCCGGTGGTCAGTGCGCCGCGCGTCTCGACGTCGACGTGAAGAGGCTCCGTCGTCACCAGGCCGCGATCCAGCGCTGCGGCGACGGCCAGCGGATCGTGGATGAAGGCGCCGTAGAAGCCGTCGTAGCGGGCGTGGAACTCCATGTAGAAACGGAGGGCGTCGGCGATATAGCGGACGATCGGATTGCTGGCCACTGACCGCGTCGCCAGCATCGGGTCCTCGCCGCGGGCGAGAGCGATCGAATCATCGGGCGTGCTGCCCGCCCGGCGCGCGAGGCGGACGACGTCCTCGGGCAGCACCCTGGCCTGCTCGGTCACGTCGAGTCCGAGGGCGACCGGCCGCGGAATCGTCGGGTCCGCCGCGACCGCGTCGCCCCATGCCCGGAAGACGATCGCGGCGGCCTCCGGGTCGCAGTGGATGTTCCACTCGGTCGTCGGTGTCGTGTTGCCGGACACGCCGTAGGCGCCACCCATCAGCGTGTAGCCCCTGAGCAGCCTGGGCAGGTCCGGCTCGCGCATGACCGCGAGCGCCAGGTTGGTCAGCGGGCCGAGCGTGACCAGCGTGATCTCACCGGGTCGGAGCCGGGCTTCGTCGATGATCAGATCCACCGCGTGCCGGCTCGACAATGGCTGGCCGGGCGGTGGGAGCTCCGCGTGCCCCAGGCCCTGTGGCCCGTGTGTCTCGGGGGTCGTCTCGAGCGACCGGATCAGCGGCACCTCCCGCCCGAGCGCGACTTCCACGTCCACCCGCCCAGCAAGCTCGAGGATCGCCCGGCTGTTGATCGCGACCTGGCGGGCCTCAATGTTGCCCGACACGCACGTCACGGCGACCAGCTCCGCGTCGGGCGACGCGGCGGCGTAGAGGAGCGCCAGGCTGTCGTCGATCCCTGTGTCCACGTCGAGGATGAGTGCGCTCCGGTCGGTCATGGCCAGTGGATGCTAGCCGAGCGCCTCCATCGCCCGTTCGGCGGCTTGGCCGGGCCGGATCCGGTCGACGTCGACAACGATCGGGTTCAGCGAGGCGAAGAGCGGATGCCGCCGGGCGGCCTGCTCGGCCAGGAAGACCTCCGGTGAGGCGCCGAATTCGGGCCGGTGCCGGTCACGCGCCGAGAACCGTTGGGCTAATGTGGCCGGCTCCGCGCGCAGCCACACGACGGCCACGCCCGGGGCGGTCATGGCCGCCCGGCACTCCGGGACTTCGACGGTGCTGGCAGCCGCGCTGATCACGCTCGGTTCGGACTCGGCAAGTGCGTCGAGCAGGTGGCGTGCCTCGAGTGCGTGCATCGCGTCGACACCGTTGCGGTCGCGAAGCTCGCGCACGGTCAGGCCCGTGGCCGCCTCGATCTCACGGTCGGAGTCGCGCCACGGCCAGCCGAGACGCGCGGCGAGCCGACGGCCCACCACGCTCTTGCCGGAGCCCATCAACCCGACGACGACCACGTGCCGCCGATGGCGCTTCTCGCCCTGCATGGACCACAGGGTAGCGGGCGATCGGGCCGCATACACTTCGACTCATGAGTGGATCCAGGTCACCAATCGTGGGCGTGATCGGCGGGAGCCGTTCCGACTTCCCGATCCTCGAGACGGCCGTCGAGATCCTCGACGAGCTCGAGATCCCGAACGAGCTCAGGGTCCTATCGGCCCATCGAACGCCCGACCAGGTCATCGACTATGCGGATACGGCGGCCGGTCGCGGCATCCGCGTGATCATCGCCGGGGCTGGCGGTGCGGCCCACCTGGCCGGCGTCATTGCCGCCAAGACGCAGCTGCCGGTGATCGGCGTTCCAATGCCGACCGAGTACCTGGGTGGACTCGACTCGCTGCTCTCGATGGTCCAGATGCCGAGAGGGGTTCCGGTCGCGACGGTGGCGATCGGAAACGCCAGGAATGCCGGGCTGCTCGCTGCCCAGATCCTGGCACTGTCGGACGAAGCCCTCGCCGGTCGCCTGGCGGCATGGCGCGGTCGCATGACCCAGGCGATCCTCGACGATCCGTCGAACCGCGAGCCATAGCGGCCCTACGCCTGGACGGTCAGCTCCACCGGGCTGATCGACACGGATCGCAGCTCGCCGCCGCGCTCGACCCGCATGTCGAACCGGCGACCGACTGCGTCCCCGATCAACCGTCGCTGGAGGTCGGCAACCCCTTCGATCGGGTCGCCATCGAGTTCGACGAGGACGTCGCCGACGCGGAGTCCGGCCGCCGCGGCGGGACT
>Ga0214471_10002652_pt1 | contig 14027 bp, 12 predicted proteins | sample RVTome_5_FD_207665 | JGI IMG/M metagenome (GOLD analysis project Ga0214471, IMG submission 207665) | Soil microbial communities from uranium-contaminated site in the Upper Colorado River Basin, Wyoming, United States - RVT142D155 | ecosystem: Environmental > Terrestrial > Soil > Contaminated >...
TACACATAAACCTTTTCTTTTCCCATTTTCTCGCAAAGATAAGCTCAAGTCAAGCAAACTTTCATCTCTGACTGCATATTCCTTCGCAAACAAATCTTTTTTCCTTCAAGCATATGACCTCTCCTATAACACTGCCATAGTTTATGTTAGAGAAAGACCTATAAAATTGTTTGGAAACGGAGTTAACAATAATCGCAAGGAAGGATACCATTCTTCACGAGTCCAACTTAAGCAGGGCTTGAGAAAAGGGGAGCAGTACAGTGAACCGCTCCCGTCAACTGTGATTACCCCCTTCTATTTTGCTTTGATTATTAACACAAATCCTTAAGATGGCCTTTTTCAAGGCTGCTATTTTGTCACATAACAACGCTCGGGACTCATTGACTCAATAAAGTCCTCAATATAATGAGTAAGGATATGGACTTTTAATTGAGGTTACATTAAAATCAGAACGGGTATTCGTTTCTTCAAAATTTGGAATGCTTGCGTTCGCTCTCTTTATTTATTATAAATATTATTAGATGGAAAGACTCATAAATAAGCATCTGAAGACAAAGACATTCGGTAGGGTAATAAGGTTCTATCGTGAAGTGGAATCAACGAATGATGTCGCGTTTGATCTAGCGAAGGAAGGTGCAGCCGAAGGAACTGTCGTTATCACGGATACACAGACAAAGGGTAGGGGTAGGCTTCAGAGGAAGTGGATTTCACCGCCTGGTTTTAACCTCTATATGTCGATAATTTTTCGACCTTCGATCTCCTCAAAAGATGCTACCATACTGACACTGGTGAGTTCTATTGCACTTTTTGAAACTGTTAATTCACATGGGATCAAGTCTCAAATAAAATGGCCCAATGATTTGCTGATCAATCGAAGGAAGGTGGCTGGAGTCTTAACGGAGATGGAGCCTGATGGAGAGCGAGTTGAGTTTGTTTTAGTGGGGTTAGGAATAAACTTGAATATGACACGAGAGGTGATGAATAATTTGATGGGTGAGGTTTCAGAGATTGTTACTTCTGTCAGGGAAGAATTAGGGTGTGAAGTAGATAGGTCTGAATTTGCAGCGAACCTGATAAACCTGCTTGAAAAGTGGTACGACGAGTTCAATAGCAAAGGAAAGTCAAATATTATTGGTGAGTGGAAAAAAAGGTGGGGAGACCTGAATAAAAGGGTGAGAGTTAGGATCGATGGCAATGTCATTGAAGGTATAGCATACGACTTAGATCAAAATGGATTCTTACTCATAAAAAAGGACAACGGGGAGATTGAGAGGATAATTGCAGGTGACGTTACTGTCCTTTAAGTAGTCAAAACTTGTGATCGTTGATCATGTCCCAAGGTATGGGTTCATGATTGAATCCCCTCTTCGGGATGGCCTATATTATTTTTCTATCATGAAATATTTCTGAGAATTCCTTTTTCTTCAGTATCTTATCGTAAAAAGTGCTAAGGTATTGCATAAAGACCATGTAAAATTTTGATTTCTCAGATCTTCTTTGACGATCCAATATTGCTCTTTTTTAAGGAATACCATTTCCCCGACCTGTATATCCTGTTTCGACTCGGGTGGACAAAGGTCGAGATAGCATTTGTTTTCTTAGAGTTTAAAGTTTCTTTCTCTTTGCCTTAAGAAACTTATACGAAATATAATTGCTATGAGAAGGGTTTCATCGTCTAATAGTTTAACACTCTGATTGTCCAATAAGGCCTATTATTTCTTCTCGTATGCTGTTCATGAGCACTGACCATTCACGTATGATTGATACGTCATTCATAGGGAATGACTTTTTGATTGAAAATCCTGATTCTGTAGGATCGACAACACAGCCCGGATATTTTTTGTTAAGTATATAGCCAAATCTGTTAAGTAGATCTCTGGATTCTAGATCTTTTCCCTCGAATCTAGATATCAAGATTACATCTTGATCGAATCCCTCAAAAACTATATTCCAAAGACTTGAACTAGATTCCAATCCGAATGAAAGTTTTATTAAGTTTGAATTGTCACCAATCTGACGGTCCATCTAAATAACAATATTACACGTTAACCGATAGGAGTCGCAACAGAATTTTATTTAACGATGGCGACAAAGGCTATTAGGAATGAACCTTTAAAAGTCGTGCCTGCTCGCAGTAGCCACGTAAACCAGAATCACTATTTGTTGTATGAGCCACCTTGAAGCTTTGCAAGGCTCTTCTTAGCAGTTGATATGTAATTGGAATAGTTTTCCTGTTCACTTACAAGGTCAAGAAACAAGTTATAGTTTTTAATCGCCATTTGAGGGTTATTTGTGGCTTCGTAGCTGCGTGCGAGGAAAAAGTAGGAGTCGGGATAATTTGGGTTTATAGAAATCGCTTTCCTCTCGCTTTCGATACTCTCATTATATTTCTTCATATAAAAAAGGGTAATTCCCAGGTTCATATGGGCTGGGGCAAAGTTGGGATCAAGATCAATAGCTCTCGTGTATTCCGATACTGCCCTTGGGAAATAACCTTGAGACCTGAATGTTGTTCCCAGGTAGTTATGTAACTGTGGGGAATCAGCTAAATCTACTGCCTTTTTGTAGTGATCGGCTGCCTTATTATAGTCTCGTGTATTAAAAAAGTAAGCAGTTGCCAAATCGACGTGAGCCATCACGAGATTGGGATCTAATATCAGAGCCTTCCAGATAGATTGGTCATTGGGTTTCTTCCCATTGGCGGCCCAGATGATATAATGACTTTCGGCATCGTTGGGATCCATCTGTAAAACACGGTTAGCAGCTGCTTTGGCATCGTTTTCTCTACTAAGGTGAAGATAGTTTATGGCAAGAGCTCGCTGTGTTTCCAAAAGGTTAGGGCCATATTGGAGTGCTTTAAGTATGTTTTGATATGCTTGATTAAAAAATGGCTCATACTGATCCTTTACTTCCAGCCTGTAAAAACCAATGAATGAATTGACCTCTCCAAGGCCTGCGTATGCTGGGGCAAAATTAGGATCGAGCTTGAGTGCTTTGTTAAAATTTTCTATGGCATTGTTGAAAGCATGGGGTGTAAATTTCAGATATTCTTTTCTTCCAGTCTGATAAAAGTCTTTGGCACCTAAACTGCTAGTATTCGTTTCATTCTGATCAGCGCTCTCCTCAGACTTGGTTAAGTTGGCGAATAAAATAGTACTACCGATCAATATCGCCACGAATTTTTTTGTGAAAATTTTATTTAGAATCTTTTTAGTTTGTGTCATGCCCATCCTCCCATTAGTTAATATTTTTACATGATTTTAATTTTATATTCAATAATTTTCAGAAATAAATTTTACTATTTCGTTGGCTATAATTTCATACATATCTTTGCCCAGATGGCCAGACCTGAGGATCGCAAGTGAGCTGAAGCCACTTACCTCGCCAGATGTGATTTCTATTCCCGAGTCTTTTTGTACCAGTGCAAGCTTTAAAGATACCGTGACTTCGCCGAATTTGACTGCTCCGCCTTCAAACTTGAAATCTGTGCCAGGAACATAATTGGTGACTTCACCAAGAAGCACCAGGGTCTTATCGGCAGGGATTTGCCCGATATTCCCACGGCTTACCTCTTTGAATGAATCCTTTTCAGTTTTTAAAAGCTTTTCAACATCGTTCGGTATTTTGGTCAATGCTTCTTTGGGAAAATCCGGGATTGCCGTCTCGAAGTCAAATATTTCTAGTGCTTCATATCTATCTAATTTACTCTTTGGAGGAGTGAAGTATGAAGAAGTTTTCACGTCGCCGCAGCCAAAGTTGAGGATGGGGATTAATGAGAGATAGATAAGAAGTAAACTTGCTAGGGCCTTTTTCATTAAAATTAAATTCTGACTAATTTTTACCCATTAATTATAAATTATCAACCCGAATTGTGTCCATAAATATAACTTGAATTTCCTTAAATTCCGCATGCGACTATCTTAATAACATACCAGTGTTCTAATTATAATTTGTAGATAATCATTATTCTAAGGTAGATTTATAATATTCTTGGAAGATTATATAGCATTTAAGTTGTGAACTACTGATAAGAAAATGGATGATATAGAGAAAATAGGGCGCATCTTAAAAGAAAATCATGTCATTGCAGTCGTGGGATTGTCGGCAAACTGGCATCGTCCGAGTTTTTTTGCTGCAAAGTATCTTCAGGATCATGGTTACAGGATTATCCCTGTTAATCCCACCTACGAGGAAATCCTGGGAGAGAAATGCTATCCGAGCCTTCTTGACATAACTGAGCCCGTTGATGTAGTGCAGATTTTCAGGAAGCCAGAAGATGTACCTCCGATTGTGGAACAGGCTGTAAAAATTGGGGCAAAGGTTGTTTGGATGCAACTTGGTGTTATAAATGAGAAAGCGGCAAAAATAGCAGAAGACGCCGGACTTGTTGTAGTGATGAATCGATGTATGAAGATCGAGCACGCGCGTCTATTCGGTGGGCTCAATTTTGTTGGTGTAAATAGAGGTATTATATCTTCCAAGAGACCGAAGTGGTTACCTTTTTAATACACGATGCAGGATGCAAGATCCAGGGAAAAAAGTAAAAGTTCATCATGAATCATGTATCGTGCATCGTGCATCATGTATCGTGTATCATTCTAATTCGCGGCTGAGTAATTACTGGAGAAAAAAATGCCAGATAGAAAATTTGGTTTTGAAACACTTTGTCTCCATGCTGGCCAGCTGCCAGACCCCGTAACAGGGTCGCGTGCAGTCCCTATATATCAGACAACCGCATATGTTTTTGATAGTTGTGACCATGCTGCAAGCTTATTCAATCTTCAGACGTTTGGGAACATTTATACAAGAATTATGAATCCTACCAATGCGGTTTTCGAAGAGCGGATGGCTGCTCTTGAGGGCGGCAGGGGAGCTCTGGCTGTGGCCTCTGGAATGGCTGCACAAATGGTGTCAATATTTACCATTTTAGAATCTGGAGATAATTTGGTTTCGTCAAGCACGCTTTATGGGGGAACATACTCGCAGTTTGACGTGAGTTTCAGGAAGCTTGGAATAGAGACAAAATTTGTTAACCCCGATGATCCCGAGAATTTCAGAGCCGCTCTAACCAAAAATACAAAGGCAATCTTTGCAGAAACCATAAGCAATCCGTTGGGGAATATTCTTGACATTGAGCCAGTTGCGAATATAGCACATGGAGCTGGCATACCTCTAATAGTTGATAATACCTTTGCAACGCCATACCTTTGCAGGCCAATTGAGTTTGGTGCCGATATAATAGTCCACTCAGCAACTAAATTTATCTGTGGACATGGGACGTCAATAGGAGGCGTACTCATCGAATCCGGAAGGTTTCCCTGGGACAATGGAAACTTTCCAGTTATGATGGAGCATTCGAAAGGGTATCACGGTATCAGGTTTTATGAGACATTTGGAGACTTTGGCTACATAATGAAGGCGCGCGTTGAGACGCTTCGTACGTTTGGCCCTGCTCTTAGCCCATTTAATTCCTTTCTCTTCATCCAGGGTTTAGAAACCCTGCACCTGAGAATGGAGAGACACTGCTCTAATGCAATGGCCGTTGCGAAATTCCTGAGGGAACACCCCTCTGTTACATGGGTTAACTATTCTGGTTTCAAAGACAGTCCCTATTATGAGCTTGCAAAGAAATATGTTCCGAAGGGTGCCGGTTCGATCTTCACCTTCGGTATTAAGGGTGGCCCGGGGGCCGGCGTAACGTTCATAGAGAGCCTACAATTATTGAGTCATCTCGCAAATGTGGGAGATGCGAAAACTCTAATTATTCATCCGGCCTCAACGACACATAGACAGCTGAATGAGGAAGAACAATTACTTGCGGGCGTAACTCCGGATATGATTCGAATATCTGTAGGTCTTGAAACGCTGGATGATATTCTCTGGGATATTGATCAGGCCTTGGAAAAGTCGCAGAAGGTAAAGGCATGAAACTATAAATTCCAAATCACAAGCGCCAAATTACAAAAAAGCAGCAAATTCCAAGTGCCAATTCACAAACTTCGAGTTTTATGCTTGTTGGGATTTGTGATTTGATAATTGGGGCTTATTAATTAAAGAATGTCTTCTCAGGAATTTGGTGAGTCACCTGTAATCATTGTTGGGCACGGTTCCGTAGGAATTGTCAAAACCGAGACATATACATTTGCACATCCGCCCAAAAAATTCACTTTGGAAAACGGCCAGGAGCTCGGGCCGATCACCATCGCCTATGAGACCTACGGTGAGTTAAATGAAAATCGAGATAATGTGATACTAATAGAACATGCACTCACTGCGAGTGCGCATGCTGCAGGAAAGCATAGCGAAGAAGACAAATATCCTGGATGGTGGGATGTGATGATTGGCCCGGGCAAAGCATTCGATACGAGTAAATACTTTGTTATTTGCGCAAATATTCTGGGTAGCTGCTACGGCACCACCGGTCCCTCTTCAATTAACCCCGAAACGGGAAAACCATATGGATTATCCTTTCCATTGGTTACGATAAGCGATATGGTTCGCACACAGAGGGAGCTCATAGATCATCTGGAAATTAAAGGCATCCGTGCGATTACCGGGGGATCAATGGGTGGAATGCAGGCAATCGAGTGGGCACTGCTTTATCCACAACTGGTCGATTCAATAATCCTGATAGCAACCGCCGCGAGGTCAACGCCACAGTCTATAGCGATGCATAAGGTGGGACTACGGGCTATTATGGATGATCCGAACTGGGACGGTGGGAATTACTATGGTAAAGAGCCTCCGAATAAAGGTCTTGCTATCGCAAGAATGCTGGGACATATAACCTACCTTAGCGACAGATTGTTGTGGGAGAAGTTCGGCAGAAGTCACAATGACCCAAGCACAATGAAGGTTAGATTGGACAGCAAATTTGAAATCGAAAATTACCTGTTATATCAGGGGAGCAAGTTCGTGCAAAGGTTTGATGCCAATAGCTATATCTATCTTATGCGTTCTATAGATTTGTATGATGCTGCAGAAGGATGTAACAGTCTTGAAGAATCCTTTAAAAGGGTAGGTTCTCTAAAGGCGTTTGTGGCCTGGTTTACCTCTGACTGGCTCTATCCCTCATACCAGTCGGTAGAGTTGGTGGAGGCATTTAGGACAAATGATGTTTGCGTTGTCAATCACGAGATCGATGCACCCTATGGCCATGATTCGTTCCTCATTGAACATGAGAAGCTTACACCCTTAATTAAAGATTTTTTGAATTCTTTATGAATCATATATTTAATCGGGACAGGAATGTCCCGTCTATCGATAGATGGGGTTTTCTAACCCCACTGAAGATTTCTTTATATATTTGGAACGATAGTTAACCTGGTAGACCAGCAGTCACTTCGAATTAATCCAGGGCAGGCTTTCTGGTGAGAATTATGTTTCACGAGCTTGTGTCTTACGAGAAGTTTGGGGCCGTTCCCCGAACAGGCATTAGTGTTAGGACTGATGTGGGGATCAGTCCCTTCTATATTTCAAGGATACACCTCGTCTTTTATGCCCCTTAAGGGAATAAAATTCTCCTCCCCATCTGATGGGGAGGATTAAGGTGGGGGTAATTTCTCTATGTCTTGCCCCTGTCCCTGTAACGATGAATTAATACATCTTATAAAAATTATGGTTAAATATTAAGCATGAAACTCGGAATTGCCCTCAGTGGCGGTGGGGCTAAGGGATTTGCCCACATAGGTGTCCTAAGCGTTTTGCAAAACGCAGGAATTGAATTTAGTGCTGTCTCTGGGACTAGCATGGGCGCGTTCGTCGGTGCCTTTTATGCTGCTGACAAACTGGGGGATTTACAACAAGGTGCGGTTGGAATTAAACTCAGAGACATCCCACTGCTTTTAAGTCCTACTCTGTCGAAAAAGGGTTTTATGAGCGGCAAAAAGATAATAAAATTTTTGAAAGAATCCTTAGAGAAGAAGAACATAGGGGAGTTAAATAAAAAATATGCTGCTGTATGTGTTGATCTGAATAATGGAGAGGTCGTCACCTTTACCGATGGTGATCTTATATCAGCAGTCCGCGCAAGCATTGCAATTCCTGGCCTTTTTATTCCTGTTGTGTTTAATAATAGGCTCCTCGTTGATGGAGGAATATTAGAACCTCTTCCGGTTCGAGCAGTTAGAGAGCTTGGTTCAGATTTTGTTGTTGGTGTGGACGTTATTACTGGATCAATAGATCATTCTATAGTTCACAAGAAAAAGAATAATTCGGACTCAATGAGCGTTAACTCAGGTTTTAATTCGATTTTTGAGATCATTAAGTCATTTGCAAAAGGTGATAAAAATAAATTAATGGATGAAAAAAATATCAAATATGTTTTCGATAAATTGAGTGTTGTTAGTATCTTAAAGAGAAGTATATTATTAAATCAGAAGCAACTGATAAGCCATGTTCTGGAGCGTTTTCCCGTAGACTTTCTGATAACACCGGATCTTACCGGCGTGGGTGTATCAGATTTTCATCGAGCCGAGCACATCATAGAGATCGGCAAGGACGAGGCTGAAAAGATTAAAAGGGAATTAAAGGATATAATAAGTAAAGTTCATCTTAAAAAATCATTTAGTTCTTCTGAAAATTGATCACGTAACAATTCTTAATTGTTCAGGAAGTATTGTTTTCGTCTCAGAGCGCCATTCGACTATTAAAAGAATCCAGACAGGCACAAATTCAATCCACACAACAAGGTAATTAAAATAAGCGAGCATCCCTCTGGGTTCTAAATAGTAGCGAAGATAATAAAGAGGGAGAACTAGAGTGAGCAACAGCAGAGATGGTCGTGGGGCTACTGCCAGAAAAGGAAGCATCCAGGAGTAGTACCATGGATACTGAGTGGGAATGAGTAGAAATACTGCGGCTATTATCAAAAGAGATTTCTCGAAAAGCTCTTTTGGCTCATTAATATCTTGAGAACTGACATAAGAAATCCATGCTATTATGAGGATAAAAACTAGTATCCTTGCGATAAATTGCCCGTCGCCCGGGTGTTTTCCCAGCATTTCCAAAATCAATTGAGAACCCCAGACGAGTATTTTGAATATTGAATCGTTATTCTGCCAGCTCTGTCCAAAAGCCAGTAATCCGGAACTTTCATTAATGCCAGTCGTGTAGTAAGGAATCATTAAAGGAACGAGGATTAAGAAGAACAGTCCTATTGCAGACAGTAACAGTTTAGGTTTCTTTGTTAAGGGTCGAAGGACCAGGGGAATGAGTACCATCGGCCACAATTTCACACCAATTGATAATGTTAAAAGAACCACTGACCAGAGGTAATTTTTTCTCAGACTTAGAAGCAGGGCTCCCAAAACAAAAGGAAAGGCAATGACATCCAGGTGTCCCGAATTAAATGTTTCCTTAACCAGCAGGGGGTTCCACCAGTATACCAATACGGCCGAATTTGGAAGATTTAGGGTTCGGAGAATCTTAAGGAGAAGAATTAATGTAATGATATCAAAGAATAGGAGAACTATCCTCCATGAGAGGACGCTCCAGGGTTTTAGCCAATGAGCTATTACAAAGGCCGATTGTGCAATTGGCGGATATATGGTTTTGAGTTGCGGATGGTTGATTTGATGAATGATCTCTCCTGATTCCTTGGCAAGATTTTTAAGAGCGAATGGAATAGCTTTTGCACCGTTACCATTGAGTATTTGCTCAGGTGAGTACTCATAAGGACTATACACCTTTGACGTTACTGCTCCATCCCATAGATATCTGAAATAATCATCTTCAAGAATCGGTGTCGAAAATATGGTTACTATACGAAGCGCTAATCCTAGAGTAATAGTGAAAATAAGAAGTCCTTTTGAAGAAATTAAATTGGCAGACCGGTAGGAAATAACAAAATATGTTATTCCAGAGAAAATCATCAACGAGACGAGCAAAATCACAGGGTGTTTTATAAGGGGCGTATCTAAGGCAAAACGAGGTGAGATCAGGGTTATGACAGTTGTTGCAACTATCAGTAAAATGCCACCCAATCCCAATAGCCATTTTGCTTTACCGATTAAGAAGGATCTCACCCATGATTTTACAAGCACGTTACAAATAAACCATGATTGAAATCCTTTTCCAGTCTTACTCAAATAACCAGCGCTTTAGCGGTCTCGCTACTTTTATGACTTGGCATAGGTCATGTCTGTGATAAGCTAATAGGTAAAAGTGGAAGAGGTGGTGTTAAATTTTGAGCAAAGTAAGGACTATTGAAGAAGCTGCTTCTCTTGTCTCAGACGGAGACAGGTTGGCAATGGGGGGTCTTCTCCTCCAGCGCATTCCCTCTGCATTTGCAAGGGAGCTTGCTCGTCAGGGGAAGAAGAATCTTAAAGTAATGAAAACCGCTGCAAATTATGATTTTGATCTTCTTTGTTTTGCGGATTGCGTAGAAGAGGTGGCAGCGGGTTTTGTAAGCTTTGAGGCAGAATTTGGCCTTGCGCCAAACTTCCGTCGTTGTGTTGAAGAGGGAAGAGTCAGATTTAATGAAAATTCTTGTTACACTGTGATCTCGAGTCTCAGGGCTGCTGCGTTCGGCGTCCCTTTTATGCCTATTGCTAATCTCGGTGAAAGTTATCTGGTTAAAAAATTTAAGACCGTTAATAACCCGTATGGAAATGAAGAAATCCTGACGGTACCTGCTGTTTATCCGGATTGGGCAGTGCTTCATGTGCAGAAAGCCGATGAAGATGGGAATGCCATAATATATGGGCCTGTTTTTGAGGATGTAATAATGTCACGAGCAGCGAAAAAGATAATTCTTACTACAGAGAAAATAGTTTCCGCAGATGAGATTGAAAGGGAAGGTGATCTTGCCGTTATGCCAGGCTTCAAAGTAGCAGCCGTCGTTGAGGTTTCAAATGGTTCGCAGCCGGGCTCGTGCTACCCTTATTATGACTATTCCTCAGAACGTGTTAGAAGATACTTGTCAATAAAGGATCGAGATGCCCTGAATCAATACCTGGATGAATTCAGACCTTAAAAATGGCGTCATTGCTGTAGGTGTTAGATATTTCGTGGACAGTCTGTTAGATCTTAAATGGGCATTCAAAAAATTGCCAAAATCAATTCCGAAAGCGTCAAAAAAAGATTTGGGGTTGTGGTTGGATTAAATATTTTTAGCTGAAGGAATTGATTTAATAATTCCTAATTTTTTGTCAGCCCTTGATTTTTGTTTCTTTGTATCAAGACAAAGAAAATAAAAAATTAAAGAATGGATCCCCGATTATAAGATTCGAGGATGAGGGATGAGGAAATTTATTACTTTTTGGATTTTGTCCACGAAATATCTAACATCTACAAGGACACTTCAATTAAAATGCTTCTTTTATATAAATTGGGGGATGCTTAATGAATGAACTTAGTGACTATTCAAGGGCTGAGATGATGATTGTGACAATGGCCCGTCTCTTGAAGGGTGCTGATAATGCCTTTATGGGCGTGGCATCCAATCTCCCTTTCTTTGCAATCTGGCTTGCCAAAAAGATTTATAATCCTGGTCTTACCTGGCTAAATATCCCCGGTAGAGTGGATCCAAATCCCTCTTCACCTCCGCGTTCGACCGTCGATTTTCAACTTTCTGCGGGTGGAAGGGCTTCTATGACTTTGTCCGAAATATTTGATATGTCGGCACGCGGGGAGTTAGATGTTGCGTTCCTTTCGGGTGTTCAGGTTGATAAGTATGGAAATTTTAACCTCAGCCACATTTCAGATGGTGATAGGCTTAAAGTTCAGTTTACGGGTGGAGCCGGAAGTGCGCTTCTATGTGCAAATACAAGACGTATAATACTTTGGAGAACTAGGCATGACAGGAGATCATTCGTGGATAAATGTTCCGTTAATACTGCAACTGGGAATGTTGAAAGCGTTGTAACTCCAATTGCCGAATTTAAAAAAGAAGACGGGATTCTCGTATTAGACGGAGTCTGTCCCTATTCGAGCTATGAAGAGGTTTCTGAGAATACTGGTTTTCCTGTTTCCCCTGCCCCTTTTATGTTCCCCCCCACAGAGGCTGAGCTGAAATTGTTAAGGGAGTTTGATCCCGAAGGTATAAGAGAAATAGAATTTTGATCTATCGAGGTGGGGCATATTGTTAGCTAGCTTTCAAAATTCCTTCTCATTTTAGGAATGTTCTGGCATCTATTGCGTGTTGCACAGCTTCAGATAGCTGCCGCGAGCAAGATTAAGCACCAGCAGTTGGCAACCGAAAGATTGCAGTGATAATTTATCCAGCTCTAATCGTTACACCTTCTTGAGGCCTTGGAAGCTTGCAAGAATTTTCCTCTTTCCATGATTTGGAAATTGTATTACAACCTTGCTCTCCTTTCCCTTCCCTTCGATTCTTGTTATCACTCCATTGCCAAATGAATGATGAAATACCTTTTCCCCCACTATATAGCCGTTTTCAGGTAGCTCGTAGCCATTTCCCTTCGAAGCTTCGTCTCTTTTAATTTGAAATGAAGGAATTTCTGCTACTCCTTGATTGAAGCTCTCCCAGCACAGTAGGTTTCTGGGAATCTCTGTTATGAATCTCGAGGGTATCGATCTATGTTCGGTGCCAAAAATTTTCCGTTTAGACGTGCTCGCTAAATATACCTTTTCTTTTGCCCTTGTGATCCCCACGTAGCAGAGCCTTCTCTCCTCTTCAATCAGTTTGCCATTACCAATTGAACGAATGTGTGGGAAAAGCTTCTCTTCCATTCCTATAATAAAGACTACTGGGAACTCTAGACCTTTGGCACAATGAAGCGTCATAAGAGCAACCCGATTAGCTTTTTCATTGAATCGGTCCACGTCACTCGAAAGTGAAATCCAATCAAGAAAATCGTTAAGAGATCTGTCTTTTTTTTCATTTTCAAATTCGTAAACCAGGTTTAACATTTCCACCACATTATCCTTTCGTTCCTCATCATTAGCTAATGCTTCTAAATAATTTGTTTTTTCAAGTAATGTTTTGAGAAGACCTCGTATTATTGACTTTTTAGCAAGTTCTATAAGCTCGGATATTAGGTTCAAGAAGTTATCGAGCGTTTTAATGGTTTTTACTGAAAGATATTTATTTCTTACGGCTAGTTTTACTGATTCGAATAAAGATACATGGTTTTCATTCGCATAATTATTTATTATTTCTAGTGTTCCTTTTCCTATTCCTCTGGGTGGAACATTGATTATGCGTTTTAAACTTATATCATCAGATGGATTAGCTATAATCCTCAAATATGCAAGTATGTCTTTTATTTCAGCCCTTTCGTAAAATCCAACACCTCCTACTATCGTGTAAGGTATGCCGAAGTGTAGTAGCTCATCTTCAATTAGACGTGACTGATGATTTGTCCTGTAGAAGACTGCGAAATCCTTGTAAGAGCGTCCGTTCTCACTCATCTCAGTTTGAATTTGAGACGCAACATGCCTTGCTTCGTCCTTTTCATCACTAGCCTCATAATAGATAATTGGATCTCCTTCAATGTTTTCTGTCCATAACCTTTTGTCGCTTCTGAATCTGTTTCTCTTAATGACTGCGTTTGCGGCGTGTAGAATGTTTTTTGTTGATCTGTAGTTTAACTCAAGTTTTAAAACCCTTGCATCTGGAAAGTCCTTTTCAAAATTGAGGATGTTTGTTATGTCGGCACCGCGCCATCCATAGATTGACTGGTTGTCATCTCCAACGACTGATATATTTCTATGTTTTACAGACAGCAGCTTGACTATGTTGTACTGTAAACGGTTGGTATCTTGATATTCGTCCACCAGTATGTGTTTGAACTGGGTCTGATATCGCTCCAGTACATCTGTCCTTTTCTCGAAAAGAGTGACCGCGACATCGAGCAGATCACCAAAGTCTAGTGCGTTTGAACGCCTTAGTCCTTTTTCGTACATATCGTAAATGCGAGAAATTTTTTCGTCGTATATTGTTGAACCGAAATCAGTGTCATTTAGGCCTCTACTTTTGACTGAATCAATATGAGAGCGCACGTTCTTCGGAGAAAGTGTCTTATCACTCAAACCCAAAATATTCATGCACTCTTTTATCAGTT
>Ga0214471_10002653_pt1 | contig 14026 bp, 13 predicted proteins | sample RVTome_5_FD_207665 | JGI IMG/M metagenome (GOLD analysis project Ga0214471, IMG submission 207665) | Soil microbial communities from uranium-contaminated site in the Upper Colorado River Basin, Wyoming, United States - RVT142D155 | ecosystem: Environmental > Terrestrial > Soil > Contaminated >...
CTCCGGGGGCAGCCGCGTGACCTGTGCCCTCTAGGACTTCCAGCTGGCTCCGACGGCGAGCGCGAGGGAGACGAGCCAGCCAAAGGCGTACAGGATCCGGCGCACGCGCACGAGAATCCTCCTTTCCGTACTGTCTACGACTTCCACTTCGCTGCGCCCGCGGCCCACAGCAGAGAGGCCAACGTGGCACCGGAGATCAAGATGCGAACGATCTTCTCTCGCATCGAACCACCTCCGCGCCGAGTCTTGCCCATCGGCCAGGTGGGGTACATCCGCCGGGGGTAGGAAATGTAGGTCGGGTGGGGGTGAGCCGAGGCGTCCCCCGGGACCCGGCCCCGAGTAGGCCGAATGGCGGGGCCGCGCTACTCCTTTGGACCAGGCCGGTTGAACCCATCCTGCGTGGCCGCCAGCCCGTCACGCACGAGGGAGAGCACGGCCTCGGCCGCGTCGCCCACGAGCACCGCCGCATCCGCCTGCTCGCGCTTGCCGAAGGGCTCGAGCACGAAGTCCGCGGGGTCTTGCCGGCCGGGGGGTCGCCCGATCCCAAGGCGCAGGCGATAGAAGCCGGGGGTGCGGAGGGCCGCCGCCAGGGAGTCCAGGCCGTGGTGGCCGGCGGTCGAGCCGCCGAACTTTACGCGGAGCGCACCGAATGGCAGGTCCAGCTCGTCGTGGACCGCGACCACATGGTCGGGCGTGATCCGGTTCTTCTTGGCCACCGAGGCGTACGCCGGGCCGGACTCGTTCATGTACGTGTGGGACTTCACGAGGAGCACCCGCTCGCCGTCGGCCCGGATCTCCGCGACGTCGGCCGGGATGAACCGAGCCTTGCGGAACCGTTCGCCGGCGCCTGCGGCCAGTTCGTCCACCACCATCGCGCCGATGTTGTGCCGGGTCCTGGCGTAGCGGTCGCCGGGGTTCCCGAGCCCGGCGACGAGCCAGGTCATGGGAGACGTTGCGCCATCGGCGGACGGATCGGGGGCGACATGGGCGGGGGCGGCGTGCGCGGGAGCGGCATGGGCCGGCTAGCCCTCGCCGCCCTCCTCGGTCCCGGCTTCCTCCGCAGGCGCCTCCTCGCCCTCTGCCGGCGCCGCCTCCTCCCCCTCGGCCACCTCCGCGACCTCCTCGACCACGCGCACCTGCGGCACCACGACCGACAGGAGGCTCTCCTCGGGAGGCGTGAGGACGGTCACGCCCTCGGGCGCGACGATGTCGGAGACCCGAAGGGAATCGCCCACCTGGAGCTCGGAGACGTCGGCGTCGATGCCGTCGGGGACGTCCCCAGGCAGACACTCGACCTGGAGCTCCCACAGGTGGTGCTCCACGACCCCGCCGACCTTCACGCCCGGCGACTCGCCCACCACCCGGACCGGCACCGAGACCGTCACCTTCTCGTCCCGGCGCACCGCGAGGAAGTCGACGTGGACGTACCGGCCGCGCACGTGGTCGCGCTGGATCTCCCGGGGCAGGGCCAGATGCTCGGCGCCGTCCACCGTCAGGTTCACCAGGACGTTCGTCCCCGCGCTCCCGTGGAGCACCCGGTACAGGTCCTTGGCGCCCACCGACACGGACACGGGGCCAACGCCGTGCCCGTACAGCACCGCGGGCACCCTGCCGCGGGCCCGGAGCTTGCGCGCCGCGCCTTTGCCGGACTCGTCCCGCTTCTCGGCCTCGAGCTTGAGTTCCATGTGGTTCCCTCCGGCCGCGAATCGTACCAACGACCAGATCGTCGCGACCCTCCGATACCGATCGGGAGCCCGGCGCGTCTTTGAAGGCGGTGGAAGGGAAGGAAGCCGCCGGATTAGAGCTGGTTCTCGCCCCGAAAGATCTCGGACACCGAGGTGTCCTCGAACACCGCTCGTAGCGCCATCGCGATGAGCGGTGCGATCGACAGCACCCGTAGCTTCGCGAACTGCTTCTCCTCGGGTATCGGCACCGTGTTGGTGACCACGACCTCCTGGATCGGCGCCTCCTCGAGGAGCTGGACGGCCTTGCCCGAGAGCACCCCGTGGGTGGCCGCGGCGAAGATCGGCCCGCCGCCCTGCTGCGCCAGCGCCGCGGCGCCCTTCGCCACGGTCCCGGCCGTGTCGATCATGTCGTCGACCAGGATGCACGGCCGGCCATCGACCTCGCCGACCACCGCCATCTCCTCGATCTTGTGGGCCTCCCGGCGGGACCGCCGCTTGTACAGGAAGGCCAGGTCGGCGTGGAGGTGCTCGCGAAGCCGCTCGGCCGTCTTGATGCGGCCGGCGTCCGGCGCCACCACGACGACGTCCTCGTCGTGGAGCCCCAGCTCGCCGGAGAGATACTCCGACAGGATGGGCAGCGCCGTCAGGTGGTCGAACGGGAAGTCGAAGTACCCCTGGATCTGCCCGCTGTGCAGGTCCACCGAGATCACGCGGTCGGCTCCGGCCACCGAGAGCAGGTCGGCGACGAGCTTCGCGGAGATCGGCTCCCGGGCCAGCCCCTTCTTGTCCTGCCGCGAGTAGCCGTAGTACGGGACCACCGCCGTGATGCGCTTCGCCGAGGCTCGCTTCATCGCGTCGAGCATGATGAGCTGTTCCATGATCGACTCGTTCACCGGGTCGGCATGGGTCTGGATCACGTACACGTCGGCCCCCCGGACGCTCTCCTCCGACCGCACGTAGATCTCGCCGGAGGCGAACCGGGAGATCTTGCAGGGGGACAGCTTGATCGCGAGGTGGTTGGCGATCTCGGCGGCCAGCGCGGGGTGCGTGGTCCCCGAGAACAGCATCATCTTCTTCTTGGTGACGATCTCCACGGCGCGCCCCCCTAGAGCTTCCCCTTGCCCCGGCTCTTATCCGTCGCCTTCGTCGTCGCCTTCGTCGCGGCCTCGGCGTCCTTCCGCTTCCGGTAACCCTTGACGGTACGTTGCTCGGCGCGCTCCACGGCGAGCGCGCCCGGCGGAACGTCCTTCGTGATCACCGACCCAGCCCCCGTCACGGCGCCCTTGCCGATCCGAACCGGCGCCACCAGCATGGTATCCGAACCGATCCGCGCGTCGTCCCCTATGGCCGTTCGGTGCTTCCGGTACCCGTCGTAGTTCACCGTCACGGTCCCCGCGCCGACGTTCGCGCCCTTGCCGATGGTGGTGTCGCCCACGTAGGACAGGTGCGGGATCTTCGAGCCCTTGCCCACCCGGGATGCCTTGATCTCGACGTGGGTACCTGCCTTCGCGCCGTCCTCCAGGATCGTGTCGTGCCGGACGCGGGCGAACGGGCCCACGCTCACGTTCCTGCCGAACCTCGAGCGCTCCACCACCGAGAAGTACACCTCGGAGCCGTCGCCCACGGTCGTGTCGATCATACCGACCGAGGGCCCGATCACGCAGTCGCGACCGATCCGCGTGGCTCCCTCAAGGAACGTGTGGGGGTAGACCACCGAGTCCCGGCCGATCTTGACCTCGACGTCGATGTAGGTGGCCGAGGGGTCCACGAGGGTGACGCCGTTCTCCATGTGCCGCGCGTTGATCCGCTCGCGCATGACGCGGTTGGCTGTGGCGAGGGTGTCGCGGGCGTTGACCCCGGCCCATCCGCCGAAGTCCCCGAGCACCGCCGAGACCCGCTCGCCCTTGTCCATGAGGATGCCGAGGACGTCCGGCAGGTAGTGCTCGCGCTGGCGGTTGTCCCGCCCCACGAGGGGCAGCGCCTTGTACAGGTCATCCCGGCGGAACACGTACACGAGCGTCGACATCTCCCGGATGGCCCGCTGTTCCGGCGAGAGCTCGATCTCCTCAACGATCCCGCGCAGTCGGTTCCCCTCGCGGATAACCCGGCCGTAGCCGCCCGGCGCGTCGACCTCGGTGGAAAGGATGGACGCCGCGGACCGCGTCCGCCGGTGCACCCCGAGGAGCTTTCGGACGTGGTGGCCCTCCACCAGGGGGTCGTCCCCTCCCATCACCAATACCTCGGCTGCCCGGCCCACGGCGTCCTCCGCGGCCGCCACGGCGTGACCGGTCCCGAGCGGTTCGCCCTGGTCCACGAAGACCGGCTCCGGCGAGAGGTTCCAGGACCGGACGGCCTCCTCCACCTGTTCGGCTCCGTGGCCGACCACGACGATCAAACGATCCGGCCGGGCAGCCACCGCTGCCTTCGACACGTGCCACAGGGCCGGCCGTCCGCACACCGGATGCAGCACCTTGGGGAGCTTCGATTTCAGCCGCTTGCCCTGGCCCGCGGCGAGCAGGACCGAGGCGAGGGAAGGGCGGGTCTTCTCGGGCACCGACATCCTCAGTTCGATTGACGCCGAGCCCTTTGTACCGGGGGGGACACCGGCTGGCAAGACGGCCGGTCAGGGGTCCCCGCTTCGCCGGGTTCCGGGGGGAGGAATCGAACCTCCATCGAGGGCTCCAAAGGCCCGCGTCTTACCGTTAGACCACCCCGGAGAGGAACCGATTATCCCCGACCGGGGCCGGTCCGGGCCGTACCCGGCTCTTCGGGAGGGCCGGACACCACCAAGGCGCCGCGGAACGCCTTGGCCAGCGACCCGGCGTGTGCTTCGTCGCGGGCCAGGCCCGCCACCGAGGATCCGCTCCCGCTCATGACCGCGCCGAGGGCGCCGGCGCCGAGCAGCTTCGCCTTCCCCTCAGCGATCTCCGGATGCCGGGCGAACACCGGAGCCTCGAGGTCGTTGAACAGGAGCGGGCCGAGCAGCTCGGCATCGCCCTTCGCCGATGCCTCCAGGATCGGCCCGGGGTCGGGACCGGACGGCGCGCGATCCTCATCCCACCACCGGTACGCGTCGGGGGACCGGACGCCGAAGTCGAAGGTCACCAGGACCCACCACAGCTCCTCGACCGAGGCGGGCTCGATCACGTCGCCTCGTCCCCGCATCAGCACGGGGACGCCGGCCAGCATGGCCGGGACGTCGGAGCCGACTCGACCCCCCACGTCCGCCAGGCCCCCCGGGCCGAGCCCGCAGCCCCACAGCTCGTCCAGGGCCGAGATGGTGGCGGCGGCGTCGGCGCTCCCGCCCCCCAGGCCGGCCGCCACGGGGATGCGCTTGTCGATCTGGACGTCGGCCCCACCGGCCTGTTCGCATCGGTCCGCCAGGGCCAGGGCGGCGACCAGAGCGAGGTTCAATCCACCCCCCGGGACCTTCCCCGCGAAGCGATCGGCGCCCTTCGACGAGACCCGAAGCGAGTCGGCGGAGCGCGCCGTCACCCGGTCGGCCAGGGAGATCGGCAGCACCAGGCTCTCCAGGTCGTGATAGCCGTCGACCCGTCGCCCCAGGACCCGGAGGAACACGTTCAGCTTCGCGTGGGCGTCGCGACGGATCGACTTTCGCCTCACCCGATCTCTCCTTCCCGAACGAGCGCGTCCGCGACGCGGGCGAAGTCCGCGAGGGAGAGCCGCTCCGCCCGGACCTCCCGCTCGAGCCCGCAGGCCGCCATGATCCGGGAGGCCGACGACGGGTCCAGGCCGAGCCGTCGAAGCGCGTTGCCCATGGTCTTTCGCCGCTCCGCGAAGCCCTCCTCGATCACGCGGAACAGGACGGTCGGATCCACATCGACCGGCGCCGGTCGGGGCGTGATCCGGACGAGCACCGACTCCACGTTCGGCCGGGGCCAGAACACGGTGGCCGGGACGCGCCGGATCACCCTGGCTTCCGCCCGGTACGCGACCCGAACGCTGACGGCGCCGTACGCCTGTTCCCCGGGCCTCGCCGCCAGCCGCTCCCCCACCTCCCGCTGGACCATCACGACGTACTCGAAGATCTGAGGGGCCCGGTCCAGCATCCCCACCAGGAGCGGTACGGCGACGTTGTAGGGAAGGTTCGACACCATCCTTCGTTCGCTCGCTCCCAGCACGTGATCCCAGTCCATCCGGAGGGCGTCGCCCACCTCCACCCTGACGTTGGGGAAGGGCCCGAGTACCTCCCGGAGCGCCGGCACCAGGGCCCGATCGAGCTCCACGGCCACGACCTGTGCGCCCGTCTCGGCCAGGGCCACGGTGAGGGAGCCGAGGCCCGCACCGACCTCCAGGACGGGCTCCCCGGCGCGCACGCCGGCATCGGCCACGATCGCGCGCGCCAGGTTGGGGTCGGCCAGGAAGCTCTGGCCGAGAGCCTTGGAGGGATGGATCCCGTGGCGGGCGGCGAGCGCCTTCAGGGCCGCCCGGCCGAGACCGGAGCTACCAGGTGAGGCGGACGTCCATGACCCCTTGGCCGAGCGGCGCGAGGGCCGCGAAGGCCTCGTCGGAGAGGTCGATGACGCGTCCACCGAACGGTCCACGGTCGTTGATTACCACGTCGATGCTCTCGCCGGTAGCGAGGTAGGTCACCGTGACGACCGTCCCGAACGGCAGCCACGGGTGCGCCGCGGTGAACCCCGAACCCGGCGCGAACGAGTACCAGGAGGCCTCGCCGGTCTCGGTGCCGTGGATCGCGGCATCGAGCCGGCCCACCATCCGCCGCTGGGGGACGGCCGATCTGGTCACGTGCCGCGACAGCACGACCCGGCGCACGACCTCGCCGTCCACCCGCTTCACCCGGTACACCACGGTCATCGAACCCGGCTGGCCCCACTGCTCGATGCGGACGACGCCCGGCGTGAGCTCGCCCAAGAACGTGGTGTACGTGCTGAACGGGACGGGGACAACGACCTCCTTGATCCTCACGTCGATGTCGATGTACAGGACCCGCTCGCCGCCGATGAGGGGGGTGCTGGGTGGCGGAAGAACGCGATCGCTACGGTCGGCCCTGATCCCCATGGCCGAGAGGAGTTCCCGGACGGTGGTCGCGTTCGTGAGCACGTCGTGAGCCTTCCCTATCACGACGACCCGCGCGTCCACGATCCGGGTCGGCCCGACCGGCGCTCCTGCGGAGAACCAGCTCTCGGTGAGCTCGACCGCCAGCTTCGCCGACGGTCCGCTCCCTTCCACCACCCAGACCCCCACACCTTGCGAGACCTGAAGCAACGGGCTGGTGGACCCGTCGGTGTCCACCACCACGGTCATCCCGTCGGACAGGGGCGTCCCCGGCGGGGGCTCCACGTGACCCTCGAAGTCGAGGACGATGCCCTGGGCGTCCAGGAGCTCCCCGACGTTCGCGCTCAGGGTCCGGACCGGCTCCGGGCTGCCATCCAGGACGAGGGTGACGTTCTTCTCCAGGGCCAGGTACAGCGACCCCACGGCGAGGGCCGCGACGGCAAGCGTCGTGTGGCCGATCGCGTGGCGGATCCGCAGCCTGCGAACCCGGGTGGGACGAATCCCCATCCTTCCCCCTGCCGGAAGAAGGCTTCGGGGGGAGGCGGCACAAGGCCGGACCGAAGCCTCCATGAGCACTAGCCCCGCACGCTACCAAACCCTCAACCCTCGATGCAAACTTGAAAGCGAACGAGCGTTCGAGGCATTTTCAGCCCTCGTCCGCTACTTCAGACGACGAAACGCGGCCCTCGCGTTGGCCGTGGTGGCATCTCGAACGGTCTCGAAGGGGAGCGCCCGAACCCGAGCGACCTCCTCGACGACCGCCCGGACGTGCGCCGGCGTGTTGTCGCGACCCCGGTAGGGCTGTGGAGAAAGGAACGGGCTGTCCGTCTCGGCCAGGATCCGGTCCATCGGCACCGCGGCGGCCGCATCTCGGAGGTGCCCGTTCTTGGGGTAGGTGATGTTGCCGGCGAAGGACAGGAAATACCCGCGGGCCGCACATTCAACGGCGATCTCCGCATCGCCGCTGAAGCAGTGGAGGACGACCCGCTCGGCCGATCCCTCATCAAGAAGTCGAAGGGCGCCCTCCCACGCGTCCCGAACGTGAACCACCACTGGAAGCCCGGCCTCCCGGCTCAAGGAGATGTGGAGACCGAAGACCCGCTCCTGCTCCGCTCGGGGCGAACGCATTCGAAAGAAGTCGAGCCCGCACTCGCCCACCGCCACGACCAGGGGGTTCGACAGCATCTCCTCGATCTCCGCCCCGGCAGCGGGGTCGAACCTCGAGGCCGTGTGGGGATGCATCCCCGCGGTGGCGAAGACCCCCCGGAACGATTCGGCGAGCTCCAGGGAGGCCCGGCTGGTCTGGGGGTCGATCCCCACGCAGATCAGGCTCTCCACCCCGGCCGCTCTCGCCGTCTCCACCACCAGGGATGGCTCCTCGTCCAGGAGGAACAGATGGCAGTGGGTGTCCACAGCCCCGCTCTGCACCGGTGCTTTTAGGTTGGCGTCGCTCATCGGGCGCCCACCATAACGGCTCTCAACCAGCGGTCGAAACACGGAGATCTTGGCGCACCCCGGTCTGCACCCCGAGTCGAGGCGCGGGGTCTCACGTGAAACGCGATCGGCCCGACCCTCACCTAGGAGTCGAGGCGCGGGAAGAGGGCGTCGCCCTTGGCGGCCCTCGTCCCGGCCGCGAGCCCGCCCCAGGCGGCGTCTCCGGGCAAGCGTTGGGCGGACAGCGGCTCGGTTATCCCCAGCTGCTCCCACAGCCGGGCCGCCGCCCCCGGCATGATGGGAGAAAGCAAGACGGCCAGGATCCGAAGGGTCTCGGCGGCCGCGTACAGGACCGAGGCGAGCTCGTCCCGCCTCCCCTCGTCCTTGGCAAGCTGCCACGGCTCCTTCTCCACCAAGTACCGGTTGGCCCGGGTCACGACCTCCCACACCGCCGCCAGGGCGGGGGTGAGGGCCACCTCGAGCATGAGCCGGTCGTACCGCCTCACCACGCCCGCCACGAGGACCGGGAGGTCAGCCTCGGCTCCCGGCGCGGTCGCCTTCGGCACCTCCCCGTCGAAGTAGGAACCGAGCATGGCCAGGACCCTGCTGGCCAGGTTCCCCAGGCCGTTCGCGAGGTCGGCGTGGTACCGGTCGTTCATGGACTCCCAGGAGAAGGACCCGTCCTGGCCGAACTGGATCTCCCTCATGAAGTAGTACCGGTAGGCGTCCACGCCGAACTGGTCCACCAGCTCGAACGGGTGGATGCCGGTGGCGTTGGTCTTCGACATCTTCTTGCCACCCACCGTGAGGAATCCGTGGGCCCACACCTGGGTCGGCGGCTCCACCCCGGCGGCCATCAGCATGGCCGGCCAGTAGATGGCGTGCTGGCGGAGGATGTCCTTCCCGATCATGTGGACATTGGCGGGCCACATCCGAGCGAACCGGTCCGGGTCCGAGCCGTACCCGGCCGCGGTGATGTAGTTGGTCAGGGCGTCGAACCAGACGTAGTTCACGTGCGCCGGGTCCCACGGCAGCGGGATGCCCCACCGGAACGACGTCCGGCTGATCGAGAAGTCCTGGAGGCCGCCGCGGATCAGCGCGAGGACCTCGTTCCGCCGGACCTCCGGCTCCACGGATCCGGGGTGCAGCTCGTAGTGCTCGAGGAGCCGGTCTCCGTAGGCCGAGAGCCGGAAGAAGTAGTTCTCCTCGCGCATCTGCTCCACCGCCCGGTCGTGGATCGGGCACTTGCCCTCCACGAGGTCGTCCTCCGTGTAGTACAGCTCGCAGGACACGCAGTACAGGCCCTCGTACGTGCCGAGATAGATGTCGTCCCGGCCGTTGTCGTGCACGGCGTTCAGGAGCTCCGCCACGGCCGCCTCGTGCCGGGGCTCGGTGGTCCGGATGTACCCGTCGTAGGCGATGTCCAGGCGGGCCCACACCTCCTTCCACCGGGGCTCCATCGAGTCCACCCAGTCCTGCGGAGACATGCCGGCCGCCTCCGCGGCCCGTTGGAGCTTCAGGCCGTGCTCGTCCGTGCCGGTGAGGTGGAAGACCACCTCGCCCCTGAGGCGGTGATACCGGGCGATGAAGTCGGTGGCGACGGCGTTGTACGCGTGCCCGATGTGCGGCACGTCGTTCGGGTAGTAGATCGGCGTCGTGATGTAGAAGACGTCCCCGCCCATGGTCGGGCCATTCTAGGGTTACCCCGGCGGGGCCGCGGTTTCATCGCGCCCGGGGGCTACTGCGGGCCGGACGGAGTCCCGACCAGCCCGCGGTAGATGGCGTTCGCCGAGCCTCCGCGCTTCCGGGCCACCTCGGCCGCCGCGTCGCGCTTGCGCCGGCCCGCCGCCACCAGGGCCCGGGCCTCCGCCACGAGCTCCTCCAAATCGAGGGCCTCGGGCTCGCGGCTGCCCTCGATGACCACCACGACTTCGCCCCGAAGGCCCAGGTCCTGGACGGTGCCCAGCACCTCAGAGACCCGGCCCCGGATGACCTCCTCGTGGAGCTTGGTCAGCTCCCGGGCGATGGCGACCCGCCGGTCCCCCAGCTCCGCCACCACCTCGCGCAGGAGGGCCACCACCCGCCGGGGCGACTCGAACAGCACGAGGGTCCGAGGATCGCGCGCCACCTCACGCAGGCGGAGGCGCCGCTCACCCGCGCGACGGGGCAGGAACCCCTCAAACGCGAACCGGTCGGCGGGGAGCCCAGACACCACCAGCGCCGACACGGCGGCGGTTGGGCCCGGGACCACACGGACCTCGATCCCCTCCTCCACGCAGGCCCGGACGAGGCGGTGGCCGGGGTCGGACAGCCCGGGCATCCCGGCATCGGAGACGACGGCCACGTCACGGCCCGAGCGGAGTTCCTCCAGCAGCGCGTCGGTGCGCCGCGCCTCGTTCCCCTCGAACAACGAGACCATCCTGGCTTCGATGCCGAAGTGGGCGAGGAGCCGGCCGGTTCGCCGGGTGTCCTCCGCGGCCACGAGGTCCACGGCCCGCAGGGTCTCCCGGGCCCGGTCCGTCATGTCGCCGAGGTTCCCGATCGGCGTTCCCACCAGATAGAGGGTTCCCGTCACGGGATCGATGGTGACACGGTTCGGGGACGTCGAGGGCCGCCCGGCCTGAAGGGATGACCGCGCGGGTACAGTGACGAGCCCCCATGGCCACCAAGCCGGCCCACAAGGACTACTCGGGGACCCCGCTCCCGAAGAAGCTCGGCATCAAGGAGGGCTCTCGCGTCCTGGTGGTAGCGGCCCCTCGGGGGTTCGCCCTGGGAGACCTCCCAACCGGTGCCGAGGTGGCCCGGCGGGCGACCTCGGCACCGCTCGACGTGGTGGTCGTCTTCGCGACGCGGCGGAGCGACCTGGAGAAGCGGTTCGGGTCTCTGGCGGAGCGGCTGGACGCGGCGGGGCGCCTCTGGGTGGCCTGGCCGAAGAAGTCCGCCAACATCGACACCGACCTCACCTTCGACGTCGTCCAGAGGGTCGGCCTCGACGCCGGGCTGGTGGACAACAAATCGGCCTCCGTGGACCAGGCGTTCCAGGGGTTGCAGTTCGTGTACCGGCTGAAGGACCGTCAGGAGCGCTGAGGGCGGGACTCCCGCCGATCGCAACGCTCACGCCGATCGCAAGCCCCTCGCATACCATCACCCCGTGCAGACCCCCCCGGCGCAGGTCGAGGCCCCGGCCCCCGCGGTCGCCGCGCCCTCGGCGCTTGCGGCCGTCCGCCGGTTGGTGAACCGGCCCGTCGTGGCCGTCGTGGCGGTGGGGCTGATCGCGGGCGTCCTCCGGTTCACCAACCTCGGCTACCCCCCGGGCCGGGTATTCGACGAGATCTACTACTCGAAGTCGGCCTGCATCTACCTGGGCTACTCGAACCAACGCTGCGACATCGCCAGCAAGGACGAGAAGTTCTGGCGCAACGACAAGAACGACACGGGAGCGTGGGTGCACCCGCCGCTCGGCAAGTGGACGATCGCCCTGGGCGAGCTCGCCTTCGGGACCGACGCCTCCGGATGGCGCGTCGCGTCGGCGGCTTTCGGGACGGGCTCGGTGGTGGTCCTCGCGATCATCGTGCACCTCCTGTTCCGCAGGCCGGTCTGGACGTTCGTCGGCGGGCTGCTGCTCGCCACCGAGAACCTGAACTTCGTCCAGTCGCGAGTGGCGATGCTCGACGTCTTCGTCACGTTCTGGATCGTCCTGGCGTTCGCGTTCCTGCTCCTCGACCGGGGCTGGATCGAGCGTAGGACGCCGCCCCCGCCGACCGGATCCGTTCGCGTGCCCTCCCCGCTGCTCCGGCCGTGGAGGATCGCGGCCGGGCTGACCCTGGGGGCTGCCGTGGCCACCAAGTGGTCGGGGGTGACGGCGATCGCCAGTGCCGTGGCACTCTCGTTCATGTGGGAAGCGGTGCGCCGCAAGCGTTCCGGAGTTCGCCGGCGGGTGTGGAGGACCATCCAGTGGGAGTCGTTCCCCATCGTGTTGTTCCTCGTGGCGGTGCCCGCCGTCGTGTACCTGGCGTCCTACCTCGGGTGGTTCGTCCATTTCGGGTTCCACTTCGATGACTGGATGAAGCTCCAACGGGACATGGCGGGGTACCACGAGAACCTCCAGACCATCGACCCCCAGACCCACGAGCCGGTCCACCCGTACCTGGCCCAGGCGTGGAAGTGGATCCTGCTGTGGCGGCCGGTGCTGTATTTCGCGCGGTACGGCGACGACGTCCGCAGGGTGATCTACGCGAACGGGAACCCCGCGATCTTCTGGGGGAGCCTCCTCGCCATCCCGTACGTGGCGTACGCGTGGCGACGGAAGCGCGACTGGCGCGCCGGGTACGTGGTCGTCGCCATCGCCGCCTTGTACGTGCCGTGGTTCCTGGTTTCTCGGCCCCAGTTCTTCTTCTACGCCGCGCCGATCACCCCGTTCCTCGTCCTTGCCTGCGTGTACGCCCTGAAGGACCTGTCCGAGGCGCACATCGCGGGATCCCGGTCCCGTCCGTGGCTGCCCGTTGCGGTGGGCTTCGTGGTCGTCTCCGTGGCCCTGTTCTTCTTCTTCTGGCCGGTGATGACCGGCGGCCCGTTGTCCGGCCCGGCCTGGTCCGCGCGGACCTGGTTCCCGAGCTGGGTATGACGTGACCCCAGGTCATGGTGCCGTGGCCGATCCGGTCGCGCCTCCCGGCTAGGATTCCCGCCGATGCCCACCGCGCACACGTTCATCCCCATGAGCGACGGCATCCGCCTGGCCGCGACCCTGTATCTCCCCGGAGGCGAGGGGGCGTGGCCGGCCATCCTGGAGGCCCTCCCGTACCGAAAGGACGATCTCACCGCCTCGTACCGGCCCGAGTACGTCCGGCTGTCGGAGGCAGGCTACGTGGTGTGCCGGGTGGACGTCCGCGGCACCGGGACCTCGGAGGGCCTGGCCGAGGACGAGTACCCGGAGATCGAGCAGCGCGACATGAACGAGATCGTCGCGTGGCTCGCGTCGCGGGAGTGGTCCACCGGCACGGTCGGGATGTACGGGACGTCGTACTCCGGGTTCAACTCGATCCAGGTTGCGATGACCCGGCCGCCGGCGCTGAAGGCCATCATCCCCATCTACGCCACCGACGACCGGTACGCCGACGACGTCCACTACTTCGGCGGCGCGCTGAAGGCCCTCGACCTCGTGGACTATCCCTCGTACATGACCGCGATGAACGCGCTGCCGCCCGCACCATCGCTGTACGGCGAGGGATGGCGCGAGGTCTGGGAGAAGCGCGTGCGCGAGAACGAGCCCTGGGTGATCCGGTGGCTGACCGAGCAAACGTTCGGCCCGTACTGGCAGCACGGCTCGCTCCGACCGAACTACGAAGCCATCGAGGCGGCCACGATGATCGTTGCGGGGTGGGCCGACGGCTACACGAACAACTCGCTTCGCACCATGGCCGGGCTGCGATGCCCGAAGCGCCTGATCCTGGGGCCGTGGGCCCACGCCTCCACCGAGACATCGCTCCCCGGACCGAACGCCGACCTCGTGCCGGAAATGCTCCGATTGTGGGACCGGTGGCTGAAGGGCATCGACAACGGGGTGGACGAGGAGCCGCCCATCGTGCTGTTCGTCCGGCGTTCCACCAAGCCCCGGCCGGACCTGGCGGAGGTCCGGGGCGAGTGGCGGTCCGAGCCGGGGTGGCCGCTCGAGCGAAGCAAGGAGCTGCCGCTTCCGCTCGGCGACACTGTCACGCTCGGGCGGTCCCCGGCCGAGCCGGACGTGCTCGAGGTCCGCGGCGACGTGGGGTGGACCGCGTGGATCTCCTGTGCGGGGCGTGCCGTACGGCCAACCCCAGGACCAGCGGCCCGACGAGGCCTTCTCCCTCGTGTACGAGTGGCCGCCGCTC
>Ga0214471_10002654_pt1 | contig 14025 bp, 11 predicted proteins | sample RVTome_5_FD_207665 | JGI IMG/M metagenome (GOLD analysis project Ga0214471, IMG submission 207665) | Soil microbial communities from uranium-contaminated site in the Upper Colorado River Basin, Wyoming, United States - RVT142D155 | ecosystem: Environmental > Terrestrial > Soil > Contaminated >...
GCAAAAACCTCGCAATCTATCAGGGTCAAATGGGCAGTCAGCTGATCTATGTGACGTATTCGGCGAACAAGCCGACGGAAGCGGCGCAGGTGGCGAATACGGTGGCGGAGGTCTACAAGGAGCAGGACTATATGCGCTCGACCGGTCCGCCCGGTGAACGCGCCACGCGCTATGCCGAGCAATTGAATGAACTCAAGAATAAGGTCGATCACGCGCAGAAGCAGGTCACGGCGTTTCATCACCGAAACAATCTGATCGACGAGGGAAACAGGACCAACGTCGATATCGTCCTGCTGGCGACCCTCGAGGGGCGTCTGCTGGAAGCACAGAATGCGCGCCGCGTCGCCGAGGCACGGGCGTCAGGAGACCAGTCCGTCAATGATGAGGTCCTGTCTTCGCCTCTGATTCAGTCGCTGAAAACACAGCTCGCCACTCAGGGGGCGCGTCTGGCGCAGCTCAATACGGCCTACACCCCGCAACATCCCGATGTGCTGGAGCTCCAATCGGAAATGCAAGCCACCCGGCGCTCGCTCGCGGCTGCCTTGCAAAGTTACTCCGCCAATGCATCAACGGGACTGAGCGTCGCGCAGCGGCTGGAGCAGAATCTGCTACGGGCGGTCATGGAGCAGCGTGCGAAGGTGCTCGCCATGGGACAGCTTCACAACGATGCCGCGAAATATATCCTCGAGCTCGAATCCGCACAGGCCGTCTACAAGCGCGCGCTCGAAGGATACGACCAGATCATGTTCGCCTCCGCCGGCCACAATACCAACGTCAACGTGGTCAGCCGGGCCACGCCACCGGTAAAGGCCAGCAAACCCAAGGTACTGACCGGTTTCCTGCTGGGCGGTATCGCCGCCGGGATTCTGGGGCTTGGCATTCCCCTGGCTTACGAACTCTTCAACCGTCGGGTGCGCTGCCGCGACGATCTCGAGCGCCATCATGGGGTACCGGTTCTGGTGGAATTCGGGACCCTACCAATGAGGACTGCCGCATGAGCGTGAAAACTGTGAGCCGTAGCACCCCGAACTCCAAATATTCATCACATGGATGCGTTGATCAAGTGTCGAGACTCAGGAGCGAGATTGCACCGATCGAGCATATGGCAGAACCCGATGAGCGTTTGATCATGGCGCACGACCCTTACGATCCACGCTACGAAACAGTACGTGCGCTGCGAACCGAGCTGCTGCTGCGGCGCGAGTCGATCGATCACGCCGACATCGTCGCAATGTTGAGCCCGTGTCCCGGTGAGGGGCGCTCGCTGCTGGCTGCGGATCTAGCCATCGCTTTCGCGCAAATGGGACGTCCAACCTTACTGGTCGACGCGGATTTGCGCCGCCCGCAACAGCATCTGCTCTTCGGCATCGACAACCGCCAGGGGCTGTCACAGGCAATTGAGTACGGCGCAACGCCTCAACTTAATACCGTGCGCGGATTTCCGCGAATGTCGGTGTTGACTGCAGGTGAGGTGCCGGACAATCCGCTGGAATTGCTGTCCAGCGGCGCCTTCGCCTCGTTGATCGACGATTGGCGTGGCAATTTCGCTTTCGTCGTGATCGATACGCCCCCGGTTATTCATTATTCGGATGCATTGGCGGTCGCGAGTCTCGTCGGTCGCGTACTGGCGCTGAGCCGCGCACAACATACGCCTTACAAGGATATGCAAGATATGTTGCGGCGACTGGCGGTCACGCGCTCACAAGTCCTGGGTGCCGTAATCAGCCATTTCTGATTTACATGCCGGTTCGCCGCATCGCATTGCCTGACGCCGGCACCCCACCTAGCAGAAGTGATAGATATGAATCAGACAGCATCAACGACCGCACAGCCACAAGGCATCGCCTGGCTACGAGACGACCGACATTCCTACTTCCTGGCAGGGATGATGTGGGTGCTCATCGTGCTGATGATCGTGCCGGAAGGCTTCGATTACCAAGGCCTCGCGACAGCCAGCGCGCCCAGCACAGGCGGTCCGATCAGCCGCATGCTGTGGCTGGGGCTGCTGGCGCTAAGCATCATCATCATACTCTGGCGCGCGGGTCTGGCGTGGCTGCTGGCGCGCACCTTGAATCCGTTTTTTATCCTGTTTGTTGCGCTGGCGATCGCCAGCGTCGCCTGGTCCATCGACCCGGCTTTGAGCATTCGACGTCTTATCCGGCTAAGCACGTTCGTGCTGGCGTGTACCGCGTTCGTGTTGATGAGTTGGCACGCGCGACGCTACCAGAACGTCGTGCGCCCGATCCTTACCATCGTGCTGCTGGGCTCGATTGTCTTCGGTCTCGTCTTCCCATCGCTCGCAATTCATCAGGAAACTTCCGCTGAGCTCGTCGACGCGTGGCACGGGCTCGCCAATCACAAGAATGGCCTTGGCGCCCTGGCCTGCGTTGCTCTGATTTTCTGGTTTCATGCCTGGCTGACCCGGGAGGTCAAGTGGCTGCCGGCACTGGCTGGTGGCGCGGTCGCCACGACCTGCCTGGTGCTGTCGCGCAGCTCGACATCGTTGGCGGCCACCGTGTTCGTGATGATCTTTCTGCTTGTGTTATTGCGCTCGCCCCACGGTCTGCGTCCGTACATGCCCTATCTGGTCGCGATGCTGGTGGCGATATTCCTGCTATATGCCCTCGCCATTCTTGACCTCATTCCTGGACTGGGTACCTTGATGGCCCCGGTCACCATGCTGACCGGCAAGGACATGTCGCTCACCGGCCGAACGCAGATCTGGGCGATCATCTCCGAGCACATTCGTTACCATCCCTTCCTCGGTACCGGCTATGCAGCCTATTGGACCGCCGAACCGGTCGCCGGAACGGACTCCTATGCGTTCGTGTGGCGCATGGGCTCCTTTTATCCCGGCTCCGCGCACAACGGCTACCTGGAGGTCGTCAACGATCTTGGGTGGGTCGGCCTGGTATGCCTGTTCGCCTATATCATCATGCATGTCCGGCAGTCGCTGCAGTTGCTGGGAATTGACCGCAATCAGGCCGCTTTGTACCTGGCGCTGTTCTTTCAGCAGGCGATCACAAACTTGTCCGAAACGCACTGGTTCAGCGTGCTGAGCGTCCATTTCCTGCTCTTGGCGCTGGCGACGACGGCGCTGGCACGCGGCCTCCTCGAACATCGGCTGCGCATGATCTTTGGCACACCACAGGCCTCAACGAAAGGGACGATCTATGGCATGGCCTTGCCGCCTGCGCACAAACCAATTCCGCGCGCTCAGGGCGGGGGGGCCTGATGCCATGACGCTCGCCTCCGACCGCCCGCAAGCTGCAACAGGCACGATCCCGTCCCTGGACGGCATCCGCGCTATCGCGGTTGCGTTGGTGTTCTTCGCACACAGCGGGTTCGGAACTCTCATTCCCGGCGGCCTGGGCGTCACCATATTCTTTGTGCTGAGCGGTTATCTGATCACCACGCTCATGCGCATTGAGCACGCCAACCACGGGGCGATCAACTATCGCGGCTTCTACCTGCGCCGCCTGCTGCGGCTCATGCCGCCGTTGTTCATCGTGGTCGCCGTGGCCGGCCTGTTATCCGCCTTGTCCATCATCGACGGCGGATTCACCCTGGGGGGATTGCTCTCGGCGCTATTTTATTTTGGCAATTATCACGTGATCGTGAATGACTACCGTGGCATGCCCGCGGGCCTCGGGGTGATATGGTCGCTGGCCATCGAGGAGCACTACTATCTCCTCTATCCCCCGCTGGCCGCGCTGTTGCTGCGGGTCGGCCGCGTCGGACTGTCCGTCGTCGCACTCTCGGTGCTCTGCGTGGCCGTCCTGGCATGGCGCTACTGGCTCACACTTCATGGCGGCTCGGAAGCGTATATCAGCGTGGCGACCGACACACGGGTCGACGCCATTCTCATCGGCTGTCTCATGGCGCTGTTGCGCAATCCGTGGCTTGATCCGGTCCCGCCGCGGAATGCGCTCCGCGACTGGGGAATCGCCGCGGCCAGCATCGCCTTATTGATTGGCACCTTGCTATATCGAGACGAAGTCTTCCGACTCACGGCCCGCTACACCCTGCAATGCCTGGCCATCGCGCCCCTGATCTATCTGGCCGTGGCGAGAGCCGACCGGCTGCCGTTTCGCTGGCTGAACGCCCGCGCTCTCGTGTATATCGGAACGATTTCCTACACCATCTATCTCTCGCATCACGTGATTCTGCTGGGGCTCGCCAAACACTGGCCGCAAATGAATTGGATCGGGCTGACCCTGGTGGGGGCCGCCGTGACGCTGTCGGTGGCGGAACCGATGCGCCGCTGGGTCGAAGAACCCTGCGCCAGACTGCGAAAACGGCTGCATCGAAAGACCCTCCCGCGAGCGACGGCGCCGGGCATTCTCCCCGTGTGGGTGCGCCATGAAATACGCTGATGCGGTCACGCCGCACGACGTCTCTCCGGAAGCGGCCATCAACGCCATCCTCAGCCACGCCGGGCCGGTCTTGCTCGATCTGGATGAAACGCTGTATCTGCGCAATTCCACCGAGGACTTCATCGACTCGGCGCGCCCGCGTCTGCCGGCGCTATTGCTGATGAGGATGCTGGATGTCATCAAACCGTGGCGCTGGACCGGCGGTGAAACGACCCGCGACGTGTGGCGCGTGCGCCTCATAGCAACATGTTTTCCCTGGGTCCGAAATCGCTGGGAGAAGCGAATTCCCGGGCTGGCGAAGGACTTCACCAACCTGCGTCTGATGGCGGCACTCAAGACGCCGGGCACGACGCCGATCATCACCACCGTAGGATTCCAGCCGATCGTCGCGCCGCTGGTGTCGGCGCTCGGTCTGCCGCAGGCGCGAATAGTCGCCGCCCGCCTGTCGAGCTTCGCCGATCGCCGCAATGGAAAACTTCACCTGGTCGTCGGCGCGCTCGGCGATGACACCGTTCGCCGCGCACTGGTGCTTACCGATTCGGCGCAGGATCTCACGTTGCTCAATGCCTGCGCCTGCCCATTGCGAACCGTGTGGCCGGAGGCGCGCCACCAGCACGCCTTGAGCGGTGTCTACCTGCCGGGTCAGTACCTGACGTATGTCAAGCGACCCGGCGCGCGCTATATCGTCCGCGGCATCCTGCAGGAGGATTTCGCGTTCTGGGTCTTGACCTCGATAGCGCTGGCGCCGGTGCCGCCGCTGCATGTTCTGGGCCTGTCATTCCTGTTGGTGTCGTTCTGGGCGATCTATGAGCGCGGTTACGTCGACAACGATCTGATCGCTGCGCGTCTCGAGAAAAACCCGAAGCTCAGCGCGGCATTTTCGGATTCCCCGGTGGCCACACCACGCTGGCAGCCGTGGATCTGGGCGTTCATCTGCGGGGCGATCGCCATTGCTCTGCTGCGCTGGCCGGCAACCCCCGTGCCGGCCGACTTCGCCGCATGGACCGCGGTGCTGCTGGCAACCCACGGCTGGTTCCTCCTGTACAACCGCTTCGACACCGGAGCACGCGTGTGGATGTTTGCCGGACTGCAGTTCGCACGCAGCGCGGCCTTTGTCGCGCTGGTGCCTGTCGCCCTGATTGGCGCGGTCGCACTCGGCGCCCATGTCCTGGCCAGGTGGGTGCCCTATTACGTATACCGGCTCGGCGGTAAAGAATGGCCCGATGCTCCGTTTCATTTGATACGGTTGTTGTTCTTTGTGGCGATGGCGCTGTTGCTGGGAATTTCCCAGGGGATTTCGGCGCTGTTTAGCTGGACTGCGCTGGCGCTGCTGGCCTGGAATTTGTTCAGGGCACGCCGGGAATTGGCAACGGCCTGGATGGCGGCCAGACGTCTGGACCGAATCGACGCCCGTCCGCCGCCATGAACATCACCGTCTGCATAGCCACCTATCAACGGCCGGAACGGCTGGGCGCGTTGCTCGACGACCTCACGAATCAGCAGCATCTTCCGAAGGAAGTCGTGGTGGTCGATAACGATGCCGCGGGCAGCGCACGCGCCGTGGTGGAGCGGCGACGCGAATTGGGGACCCCGTTTCCGATTCACTATGACGTTCAACCCGTTAAAAACATCTCCCTGACACGCAATCGCACCGTGGCGCTGGCGAACCGTGACTGGCTCGCCTTCATCGACGACGACGAGCGCGCGCCTGCGGCATGGCTTCGGCAACTGGCCGAGACCGCCATCCTAGGCGCGGCCGATGGCGCGCTCGGTCCGGTTGTACCGATCCTGCCCGCCGATGCGCCGGCATGGATCCGGAACGGCCGGTTCTATGATTGGACGCGGATGAATACCGGCGCCGTCGTCCCTACCAACAAACTGCGTTTCGGCAACGTGTTGTTACGGGGCGCGCTGTTGCGCGCTACGTCGACACCATTCGATCCGGACTACGGTCTGACCGGCGGCGAAGACGGCGATCTGCTCGGACGCCTGGCACAGCAGGGCGCGTGCATCGTCTGGTGCGACGAAGCCATCGTCCACGAGCCGGTCGAGGCCGCACGGCTATCGTTGCGCTGGCTGCTGCTGCGGGCGTTGCGCGGCGGACAGGACTTTGCGCGACACCGATTGACAGGAAGTTTTGGACGATTGACTGCGGCCGGACGCGTGCGACTGTTTCTGCGCGCTCTTTTGCAATCGGCGATCGCAGCGGGATTGGCGCTTCTCTCCTGGCCCGGCGGCCGGCATCGCGCGGTGTATTGGCTGCTCAAGTTGTCCGCCAACCTTGGAAAGATGTCGATCTTTCTCGGTTGGCACTACCGTGAGTACGGAGGTAAGGTCACATGACAACCATTGCGAATCTGATTTTGCTGATGTTGGCGCTGCCGGCAACAGCAATATCCCTGTATTTGATGATATCGACACTGCTCTCGCATGCGCCGGCGGCGGCGTTGCGTTCGTCACGACGATTGCGCTTTGATGTCATCGTTCCCGCCCATAATGAAGCGGCGGTGATCGAAGGCGTCGTCGCCAGCCTGCGAAAGCTCGATTGGCCCGCCAACGGCTTCCGCGTGATCGTCGTCGCCGACAATTGCACCGATTCCACAGCGGCGCTCGCGCGCGTGGCCGGCGCCGAAGTGCTGGAGCGCCACGACACCAGGCGCCGCGGCAAGGGTTATGCGCTGGACTACGCGTTCCAGGCGAGCCAAGCCCACGGTTGGGCCTACGCCGTCGTTGTTGTGGACGCCGACACCGAGGTCTCGCGGAACCTGTTAGAGGCGCTTGCCGCGCGCATCGAAGGCGGCGCCAAGGTCATTCAGGTGGATTACGGCGTGTTGAATTCCCAGGATTCATGGCGTACGAGTCTCATGACCATTGCCATGACCGCGTTTCACCGGGTGCGCTCGCGCGCACGCGAACGGTTACGGCTTTCCTGTGGCCTACACGGCAACGGCTGGTGCATTACGCATCGGCTCTTGCGCCAAGTGCCTTATCGGGCATACTCCCTGACCGAAGATATCGAGTATGGCATCGATCTGGGCCTGGCCGGTTATCGCGTGCACTACGCCGACGAAGCGCATGTCGCCGCCACGATGGTGTCGGGCGAGCAGGCAGCACGCACCCAACGCCAACGTTGGGAGGGCGGACGCTGGGCGCTGATCCGCTCTAAGACCCTGCCCCTGTTGCGCACTGCCATGAGTCGCGGCGACAGGGTCTGTCTGGATCTCGCATTCGACCTGCTGGTGTTGCCCTTGTCCTATGTGACCCTCAATGTCGCTGCGCTGATTCTCCTTGCCGGCGTCGCACTACTGTGGGAACCCTCCGCCGACATCTGGTTGTGGCTGGGGCTCGCCTGCGGCATGAGTCTCCTGCTCTACGTGCTACGCGGGTGGCAGCTTAGCGGCGTCGGGTTTCGTGGCCTCGTTGATTTGGTGTATGCCCCGTTCTTCGTGCTTTGGAAAGTGCTGGCGATGCTGCGGCCGCACCAGTCAGCGGAGTGGGTGCGTACCAAGCGGGAGCAATTATGAGCGATCGCCGTCGCCGGCACTTTGCCTTCGCGCGCCTGCTCAGCAGCGCGGTGGTCAGCCAGGCCGTACTGTCCGCCGCCGGCTTTGCCGTCGGCCTGATCCTCATTCGAAATACGACCGACATCCAGTACGGCTATTATATTCTGGCGTCGAGCGCCATTCTTCTCCTGGTCTCTCTCCAGAGCGCCTTTTTCAACCCTCCGCTGGCGATTCGCCTGACCCGGCTCGATCGCCTGGGGCGCGGTGAACTGGTCGGCGGTCTGTATCGCGAGCAACGCCGCCTGCTGCCGGCGTCCGGCGCTATGGTCGTCGTCATTGCGCTCGGCCTGTGGTACGCGCAGGTGCTCGACTCTCACACCGGACCGCTGGCGCTCGCCACGGTAGCCGCGGCGCTCGCGATTTTGCATCGCGAGTACTTTCGCATGGTGCTGTTCGCGCACCGCCGGCCGTATGACGTGCTACGCACCGATGTATTCCATGTCGTCCTGGTGGTGACGGGTGTCTTCGTAGCGACCCTCACGCCAGCACCGGCGGTTGCCGCCGTCCTCACGCTGAGCCTCGCCGCCGTGGCGAGCGGCATCTTGTTGTCACAGACACTGCACCGTCACGAACCCTGGGACGTTCAAGGCAAGCAGGGCATCCTGCGCGAGATCGCTCCGCTCGCCCTCTGGTCGACCGCGGGTGCAGCGATCCATTGGACCTTCAGTCAGGGGTACATTTACCTGGTCGCCGGCACCCTCGACGTCGCCGCCGTGGCGGCGATCGCGGCCACGCGCCTGTTGCTGATGCCCGTGAACCTGCTTTCGACGGGAATCGGCTCACTCATGTTGCCGCTGGCATCGGGGTGGCTGCACCAGCATGGTGCCAGGCTGCTGTGGCGTCGCCTATCGCTATTGGCCCTGGGCCTGGGCGTGGTGACGCTGTGCTACTTCGCCGTCTTGTGGTTTTCGCGGGATTGGATATTCGCGGTCGTTCTCAAAAAGCAGTTCGTACAACGCGATGCTCTGTTGATGCTGTGGGGAGCGATATTTCTCGTGATGGCGGTCCGCGGCCAACTGGTTTATCTGCTGGCGGCGCAAGGACGCTTCCGCGTCCTGACGTTTCTCACGCTCGTGAGTGCCGTGATTGCGCTCACGGCCGGCTACTGGGGGATGTTGCAGTTCGGCGTGGCCGGCGCGCTGGTGGGCATGCTGATCGGCGAGTCGATCAACCTCGCCGGAATCGTGATTCTGTCACTTCGCAAGCAACAGCGCCCGCTCGCCGCACCGGCGTGAGCGGAGCCGCCGTATAGCGGCCAAGGCTCACGGTCCAATCGTCCTATCAGGTTCCGTCGTCCGCTGCGTCTCGAACGGCATCACCCAGCTGTAGGGCTCGATGCGACAGTAGAGTTCAAAGAGCGACTGGGTGGTAACGGGGTCCGACGACGCCAGCAACTCCACGTCGCCTGCAGCGAGCAGGCCTGACACGTCCGCATGCAAAAACAAGCTTGCATCGGGAAGCGATAGTGAACCGAGGAACCGGGTGCGGTCCGTTCGATAGCGGACCAAATGGACTCTTCCTGTTTCTGCAGACAGGAAGAAAACTCCGTCCGGCCGCGCGGATACTCTATAAGCCAGCTTCGTGCAACGCGATCTCGGCGCGCTTGCGCCGGGCGATGTCCAAACCGATACCGCGAAATCCGGTGAAGGCGCCGGCTTCATCGTAAACCGGCTCGCCGCTGATGCTGTAGTAGCCGATCTGCCCGTCCGGACGAACCACGGCGTACTCAAAATCACAGAACGACCAACGCGCAGCGAGCTCCGATTTGAGCTTGACCCACTCGTCATCGCTGAGAACAACGGTCGGCAACTCCCAGAGGGCCTTGCCCAGGATGTCGCCGGCGCCGGCCATGCCGGGCCCGACAACTTTCGTAAACCGGAAGTCGCAATCCTGTTCCCAAGTCCAATCGGATGAAAGCTCGATCAGCGCGCGAAGGCGCGCCTCGCTCCGGCGCAGGGTGTCCTCGGCCTGCCGCCGCCGCAGAAATCGGCCGAGCTGGCGGCCGATGCTCCGCATCGCCTGCAACAACCGGTCATCCGGTTCGTGGACGGTACGGCTGGCAAAAGCCAGCACGCCGATCGTCTCAGCTTCCGCGATAACCGGTAAAACGAATGCGCCGGCCATACCGGTTTCGTGCTCCAGCGCCGTCTGCAACGCGCGCGCGCCCTTCGACCCGCTGGACATCCATAACGGCTGGCCCGACTGACATACCCGGCCCGCCAATCCGGCGCCCGGGCGGAACACCGCGCCGCGCGATTTTTCCAGGAATTGCTCGACACCAGCAACCGGCATACCCCAGGACCCGTCAAGATGAAGCATGCCCGCCACGGGGTCCAGGCGGAAGTGCCGGCCGCAATCCCACTGCTGCGCTTCGCATACCGCGCGGATCACGGCTTGCAACGCCGCAGAGGTGTCGTCGGCATCGGCAAGACAGCGTGCCACGGTGTACTTAAGTCTCAGCAGTTGCTCCGCATGCTTGAGCGCGGTGATGTCCTCGCAGGAAACGGCCGCGTGCGCCGCACCGTCGCCGCGCAAACGCGTGACGGTAGTTACGAAGTGCCCCCGCCCGGCCGGCGCGTTGCAGACATACTCGTGGCGAAAAATCTCGCGCCCGCCGGCGATAACCTGGCGGATCCCCGCGGCCATCGCGACGCCATCCGCGCGCTCGTCGCCGAAGGCGGCATCGCATGCCGCGAGATAACTGACGCCCTCGGAGACGCCCGCCCCGACACCGTCGTTGGCGGCGGCAAAAACGCGCCACGCCTGATTCGTCATGATCACGGTCCCGGTCGAGTCGAGCACACAGATCGGGGTGGCAAGCGCCTCGAGGGTGGCTCGGACGAAGCCACCCGCCTCCGGCATCACGGCTTCCGCCTGCATGCCCTTGACGGTGTCCCGGACGGTCCCGCAGTAGCCCTTGAACTGCCCCTGCGCGTCGAACATCGGCTCGCCGCTGATGCTGATGCCGCGCACCGCACCGTCGCCGCCGACCTCCCTCAGCGACAGGTCGCGGAAGCTGGAGCGCCATTCCAGTTGCCTTCGGTGAGTCTGCCACTCATCCTCGCTCATATTGTCGAACGAAAGCTCCCAAAGCGTCCTGCCGAGGATGCCTTCGCCGCCGCCAATGCCGGCGGTTCCGATCGTCGTGCCTCTGTACGAAACGAAACGGTAATGCTCGTCCTGCTCCCAGTACCCGTCCGAGGAGAGCTCGACCAGGCTGCGGTAATGCGCCTTGCGCTCGAGCAACACCTCCTGCGCCTTGGGCAGGAGGATGGCCTTGCCGGTCGCGGGATCGATGATGGCGTCAATTTCGCCCGCATCGATCGCCTTAAGCTCCGAGGCGCCCTTGACCAGCCGCCGAATCAAATCCGCGAACGCGATCTCGGCATCCGTGCGTGCGGTCTCTTCCTTCGACACGCAAAGGTCGGGGTTCATTTGACCTTTTCCTCCAATCCGAGCGCGAGAAGCACTTTGCTTCTGTCGCTGAGGTTGCCGACGACATTCACGGCCGGCGACGGCGACAACCTGGTGAGGCTGGGCGTAACAACAACGCCGTCGGCCAAGGCGCGCAACGGATGTTCGAAAACATCGACAATTTCCAGCTTGTAGCCCGGCTTCAGGTGCTCCTGGCAGATCGCCTCAAGGTTGGCAATCGCCTGAACCGAATTGGGCGCACCACCGGCGACGTACAGACGCATGACCACTACCGTCGTGACTTCCGGATCGGATACGCTGTCTCTTGTCTTCTCAGCGCACATCGGATGTTTCCTTCCGGGCCTTACTTCCGTTTCCAGAGCCGGCGGCATCACGACGCTTCACGGTCGTGGGTGCGGTGGCCGGATCCGCGCTGCGTATTCTGCGCAATTCTCTGTCCCTTTCGCTCGACGACAGAACGCGCGCCTCGTCGTCACGGGAGTACAATGCCAGTTCGGCCTGCTGCCTCTGGAGATCCAGCTCCAGGGCCTTGATCCGGGCACGCGTATCGGCTTCGGTGAATTGCAGCTCGCGTTGCTTATGCTCGAAGTCGGTGCGGCGCTGCTTCTTTCTGGCGGTCTCCTCGACCTCCTTTTCCCAGCGCAAGGTACCCATGAGCACCTCGCCGCCGGCGGTGTAGACGTCCACCAACGCCGGGCCGGTATCGCTCAGCGCGAGCTCGCGCACCTGGTTCGAGTGCCAGGTCCCGCGCGACTTGACGATAGTCAGCGCGCGGTTGCGCTCGCCGCTGAGCACCAGATAAGAAAGATGGATCCAGGTATCGGCAATCGTGGAAATCTGGAGATCGGTCGCTTCCGCCTGCGGATCGTCACCGTCGATAAGCGAGGTGATCACCACGGTGGCCTTGTTGTCCTTCACCATGTAGATGATCCGGCTGGCGACAGCCCGTGCCGTTTCAAGTCCGCCTATCTTGGCCAACGCCGAAAGCGGATCGATCACCATGCAACGCGGCTGGTGCTCATGGATCAGCGATCGCAGTTTGATCAAGTGATGCTCCGCGCTGCAGGCTTCGGTCCGGCCCGAGTACATTCGCAACAGGCCGGACTTGACATGCGGTTTGAGACGTATTCCGACCGAAGATAAATTGCGCATTATCGGATCGGCGCCTTCGTCAAAGCTCACGAACAGCGTGCGCTCGCCGCGCCGGCAGGCGGCGTCGGCAAACTTACCCGCCAACGTCGTCTTGGAGGTACCGGGCGCGCCCGTGATCAGCGTGCTGCTGCCGCGAAACAGGCCGCCGCCCAGCATCGTGTCGAGGTGCTCAAAGCCGGTGGAAATCCGCTCGGTCGAGGCCTCGTGCCTGATTTCGGCCGGTTCGGGCGCCACCACCTCTATTCCGGACGGCCCGAAGCTGAGCGAAAATTCGCCGGCGGCAAAATCCGAACCCCGATATTTTGTCATCTGCAGCCGGTGCACCGAGACCCCGTGCTCCATACGCCGGTCGAGCCGGACCACGCAATCGACCATGAACTGCATGAAGCCGTAGTGCCAGACCTCGGAAGCCGCGCCGTCCGTTTTGGCCGTGACGATGGCCGTCAACTCGTTGTCCGCCAACCAGTCCCGGATACGATAGATCTCCCGCATCTCGGTAGCGGGGTTTCGCATCAGCGTCAGCAGCACGTCGATTCCGTCGAACACGATCCACGCGGCGCCCATCGCTTCTTTCTTCGCCTTGAGGATGGCCAGCATGCCGGTCAGGTCAAACTCGCCGGACTGGACCACCGTGGGCGACAGATGGGCGTCCAGGATGAAGAGCTTGTCCTTCGTCAGGGTGGACAGGTCCCAACCGAAGGTGGCGGCATTCGCAACGATCTGCCGGCTGTCTTCCTCGAAAGCGACGAAAATCCCGGGCTCATCTCGCCCGCGCGCCGCGTTGACCAGGGTTTGCAGGGAGAAGACCGTTTTGCCCGAGCCCGGACCGCCCAGGAGCAGGCTCGTCCGGTGGCGCGGCAAACCGCCGTGACTCAGCTCATCGAATCCCTTAATGCCGGTCACTGTTCTGGGCAGCGGTTGAGAAGTCGGTGTGTTCGATCCGTTCACGAGTGATCCCTTTCAAGGCGGTTCGCGGCAGTCCAAAGGCTTCTACGGCAAACGCCATGGGCCTGCCATAAGCCTTTCATATATCTGAAGATGTTCCGGAAGATCTTCCGCTCATTTCCATCATCAAACCTGCACGGACAACTGAAGCAACGTCTATTTTCAGCATAACGACCAGGCGCCGTATGTACGATATCGCACATAAGTCGGGATTCCCGACAAAAACCCTTGTTAATTTTGTTCCGTGACCGGCTCGACCGTCATTTTCGGGCGTCACAGGTACCCTGCCGGCACCGGTCCATTGACACGGCATCACCGTGATTAAGGTTCAGACGGTCCTGCGGAGCGCAAACGACGTAGACCCGACTTCGACGGATCTAAACGCCGATTGCCGTGCGTGCTCGGTTCGCCGTTTTGCGGGGCAGCAAACGATCATATTCCCTCTTCACCACCGCATAGCATTCGCAGACCTGCGCCTCCAGGCCCGACCGGTCGAGGACCGTGATGCGGCCGCGGCTGTAGCTGATCAGGCCCCGGGCCTGCAGTTTTCCCGC
>Ga0214471_10002655_pt1 | contig 14024 bp, 12 predicted proteins | sample RVTome_5_FD_207665 | JGI IMG/M metagenome (GOLD analysis project Ga0214471, IMG submission 207665) | Soil microbial communities from uranium-contaminated site in the Upper Colorado River Basin, Wyoming, United States - RVT142D155 | ecosystem: Environmental > Terrestrial > Soil > Contaminated >...
GGCGTCCGCAGGTCGCATCCGTCCTTGCTCGATCGGTGCCAGTTCCCTCCGCCCTGGCTCGGTGGCGGGCCGCCCGCGTTGCTGGCCGGTTCGCACATGAACACGCCGGGAACCTCCTGCGGGGTGCACGCGTTGGCGCCGCTGCGCTGCCCGGCACACAACGGACCGCCGCCGTTCGCGCTCCCGTTGCGTCCTTGGTAGCCGGTGTTCACGCCGATGTAGGAGTTGGCGCCGGCGTCGTCGTTCCCGCCCTCAGCCACAACGACCAGGTGGTACTCGCCGTCTTCCTGGTAGACGTTGGCTTCACTGGTCCCACCGTGGCTGCCGGCCCCCTGGTACTCCAGGCACGAGCCCGCCGATAGCCACGCGTTGCCTTCCGAGCCGCCGAAGCGTCCCGCATACACCGCGCCCGTTGGACTGGTGGAGCCGACCCATGGGTTGTCGGGGTCGCCCTGCGATGGCCAAGACGCCGGATCGTTCGGGTCATGCCGGCGCAGACCGTAATGAGGATCGTCGTGGGCGTACTCGCACGTCTCGAATCCATCCCCGTCTTCGTGATCCGCGATCGCCGGCGCGCACGCGAGCGCCGCGACGATCGTGAGTCCCAGCACCGCGCGCTTCATATGCTTCCTCCTCGGGAACCTCGATGGGTGGATCGGTCAGATAACAGGACCCGTTCGACGTCGTCGCTCGCTCGTCCTGCTCGCGTCGTCAGGCGGCCGACCAGCAGCGCCAGCACGAGCAGCGCCAGCAGGAGCCGCAGCCCGCCCCATGCGGATGCGCCGACCCCGGTGGCCGGCAACGGCCGCTGCTGCCTGCCGGCCTCGACGCGCGGCCGCGGCACCGGCGCGACCGCGACTTCGGCATCCTCCAGGAACGCTCGGTATCCGTCCACGATCGACGGATCCATCCGCAGGTCGTTGTGATAGGTCCCGGGGTACTCACGGTTCTCCGCGCCGAGCAGCGTGGGGCTCTGTGCGTACATCGGTCCGGCGTACGCGGGGTCGCCGGCGCCGCTGCCGTCGTAGATCGTGAGCCAACGCGCCGGCCCGTAGGTCTCATCGACGCCGTCGGGGCCGTTGAGCTGCTCGAGCCATGGTGTACCGGCGGCGATCTCATCGCAGGAGTGCACTCGCGACTCGGAACCGGGCGGGCAGAAGCTGGTGCCGTGGTTCGCGCCGGCGATCCCGACGAACGCCACCAGGTCGGGGCGCAGCTCCGGATGCGCATGCAGGGTTCGCCGTGCGAGCGTCACGCCGAGGGAATGGGCGACGATCGAGAACCGCGCCGCACCAGTGTAGACGCGAACGGCGCGGATGAAAGAGGCCAGGTCGGGGACGTTGACATCGTTGGCCGTGACGCGCGACTGGCCGTCCCATCCCATCTCCCCGTGTTCCGCATCACGCCGCGGGTTCGGCGTCGCGAGCGCCGATCCGTTGTTCCCCCCGAGCCCGTTGTACGACAGGGCCCACAGCTCCTGATCGGTCCAGCCGGCCGCCTTGAACGCATCCTGCACCGGGTACCAGTCCGCGGCATCGACGTTGTTGCCGTGCACGAAGATCACCGGCACGTGCGTCCGCGCCGCGCCGCGACCGATGCCACCGAACCCGCCGATCGGAAAACTCCATTCGGCGTCGAGCAGCTCGGGGAAATCGCGCGCGAAGCTGCTCGCGGCGGAACCCTGGGGACGATCATGGCCGGTCTGGTGCGTCGCCTGCGCCAGGGTCACCCCGGCGACCGCGCAGACCACCACCGCGACGAGGAGACGTCGCGTCATGGCGCTTCCTTCCGGGCCGCGGTAACGAACGTGTCGACCAGCCCTTGCAGATCCCGGTCGTGGGTCCAGCCCCACTCTGCGCGCGCGGGCGAATCGTCGATGGCGACCGGCCAGGAATCCAGGACGACTTGGGATGCCGCGTCGGGATCGAAGTCGATCTGGGCGGCTGGGATCGCTGCTCGCACCGCATCGGCGATCTCCGCGGCGGTGGGAGAGATCCCGGCGATGTTGTACACGTGGCGTGGCGGCCGCGCCGCGGCAGATAGATCGAGCAGCGCGCGCACGCCGTCGTCGAGGTACAGGATCGGCATGGCGGAGCGCTGCTCGAGCGGCACGGTGTAGGGACGCCCGCGCGCGGGCTCCTCGATCATCAGCGACGAGTACGCGCTGACCCCGGTCGCCCCCCGCCCCGGGCCGACGACGCTGGGCAGCCGCACGCCGCGGAAGTCCAGCCCGTACCGGCTGGCGTAGTACTCCCCCAGCCGCTCGCCGTACACCTTGGTGACACCGTAGATGGTCGCCGGCCGTTGCGCCGCACCCTCGGACACCGGATCGCCGGCTCCTTCTCCGTAGGTCGCGACCGTCGAGGTGAACACGACCTGACGAACGCCCATGAGGCGCGCGGCCTCGAGCACGTTGAACGTGCCGTCGGCGTTGGTGCGCACGGCGCGCGGCACGTCAGCCTCGGCGATCGCGGACAGCAGCGCGCCGCAATGGAAGATCCGGTCGGGACGTGCAGCCTCGATCGCGCGCGTCACATCCACCCACGACGCCAGGTCACCGCGAACGCCGTCGACCGGCGCCAGATCGAACGCGATCACGTCATCGCCTGCGTCCCGTAACGCCCGCACCAGCGCCGCGCCCAGGAACCCGGCGCCACCGGTGACCAGCGTCCTCATCCGCGCGCCTCGACCGCCGTGCGCCCGCCGGCGAGGAACCGGGCGGCCAGGTCGTTGAAGCGCTCGGGCTGCTCGATGAAGAACAGGTGGCCGCCGTCCATCTCGATCAGCGATGCGTTCGGGATCATCTCGGCCAGCACCCGCGAGTTGCGCGCGTCGATCACGTTGTCCTGATCTCCGGTCACCACCAGGGTCTCAGTCGCGAGCGACGCGACGCGGTCGGTCGCGTCGTAGGCCGGGTACGCGGTCGCCTGCGCCAGCCACGCCTCGAGCGGCTGGCCCGTCGCGTCGCGCAGCGCGAGGACCTGGTCGATCACCTCAGGATGCTCGGCGACGAAACCCGGCGCGAACGCGTTCTCGGTGCCGCGGCGAAGGCGTACTTCGGCCGGCTCGTTCGCGGCTTCCTCGATGATGCGCACGACCGCGGGCATCAACGGGTAGCTCTTGGGGCTGGCCCCGCCCAGCGAGGTGCATGCCAGCACCAACCGCTCCACCCGCTCGGGATACGACAGCGCCACCTCCAGCGCGATACAGCCACCCAGCGAGGTGCCGATCAGGTGCGCGCGCTCGATCCCAAGCGCGTCGAGCAGCGCGACGGTGTCGGCGGCCATCTGCTCGACCGTGTACGGCGCCGGCGGCGCGCCGGTCTCGCCGATCCCGCGGTTGTCGAAGGTGACCACCCGGAACCGCTCCGCGAGACCCGAGACCTGCCAGTTCCAGGCCCAGCGTGCGTACGCGTGCCCCATCACGAGCACCAGCCAGTCGCCGTCCTTCCCGTGGACGTCGTAGCCGATCGTGATCTCACCGGCCTGCGCGGTGGGCATCAGTCGGCTCCCCACCGGATGACGCTGGCGGCCCACGTGTACCCGGTACCGGCCGCGAGCAGCATGACCAGATCCCCGTCGGCCAGCCGGCCATCGTCGTGCAGCATCGACAGCGCGAACAAGGGATCCACCGCGCTCATGTGCCCGTTGTGGTCCAGGTACACCGAGCGCGACGCGTCGATGCCCAACTCGACGAGCAGCGCATCGTGGATCGAGCGCTTCATGTGGATGGGCAGCAGCCAGTCGATGTCGGCGAGGTCACAGTCACTGCGCTCGGCGGCCTCGCGCGCGACGCGCAGGAAGTTCTTCATGGTCACCGGATCGAGCCGCCGCTTCATCTCGGCCGGATCGATGACGTCCAGGTAGTGCATGCGTTGCTCGATCGTCTGATGGCTCGCCGGATGGACGCTGCCGCCCGCCGGCACGTGGACGAACTCGGAGAACGACCCATCGGTCAGAAGGCTCGAGCCGAGGACGATGTTGCGCGCGTGATCCCGCCGCAGCAGCACGGCCACCGCGCCGTCGCCGAAGGTGAACATGAATCGCGCGCGCTCGTTGGCGAAGTCGATCAACCCGGACTCCTTGCATGCGCCGACCAGCAGCACGGTACCGAGCGACTCGTCGGCGGTGAGCATGTCGGCGACCACCTTGACCGCGATCGGCGCGCCCGCCGAGACGTTGATCAGCTCCAGCGAGTACCCGTCTATGCCCAGCGCGTGCTGCACCTTCGGCGCCGCTTGCCAGACCGCGTGGTCCTTCCAGTGCGAGCCGAAGTAAGCGACGCAATCGATATCGGTGGGATCGTGCCGTTCGAGCAGCGCGCGCGCGGCCGCGATGCACATGTCCGAGACGTGCTCGTCGGGGCCGGCTACGTGCTTGCCGGCGAGTCCGAACCGATCGCGGATCACCTCGGCGGGGATCCCGCTGGCCGACGCGATGTCGTCGGCCGACAGGAACCCGGACGGCTCATAGCGCGCCAGATCGACGACGCCTGCTCGCGTCATGACGCCGCTCCGTGGCGTTCCCGCAGCTGTTGTTTGAGCAGCTTGCCTGTGGCGTTACGCGGCAACGTGTCGGCGAAAACGACCGAGGTCGGGACCTTGAAGCGCGCGAGCTGCTCGGCACAAAAGGTCTTCAACGCGGCCTCCGTGGTCGTCGCGCCGGACCGCAGCACCACGATCGCGCGCCCGACCTCGCCCCACCGTTCGTCGGGGACGCCGATCACCGCCGCTTCGGCGACGTCGGGATGTCCATGCAGGACCCCTTCGACTTCGGCCGGATAGACGTTCTCGCCGCCGGAGATGAACATGTCCTTGACCCTGTCCACGATGAAGACGTAGCCGTCGGCGTCGATGCGGCCGACGTCGCCGGTGCGCAGCCAGCCGCCGCGCAGCGCGCGCGCGGTCTCCTCGGGCCGGCGCCAATAGCCCTTCATCACCGACGGTCCGCGCACGATCACCTCGCCGGCCCCGCCGGGCGGCACTGGTTCATCCGCTTCGTCCACCACGCGCACGTCGGTGAAGAAGTAGGGGCGGCCCGCCGCGCCGGCTTTCACCACCGCGTCCTCGGGCGGCAGGATCAGGCAGTTCGGTGCCGCTTCGGTCAGCCCGTATCCCTGAACGAATCGGATGCCTCGCTGCTGGTACCGCTCGATCAGCGAGACGGGCAGCGGCGCGCCGCCGCACACGAACGTGCGGACCGACGACAGATCGGTGGCTGCGAACGACGGATCGTCGGCCATCATCTGGTAGATGGTCGGCACGCCCATCATGCTGGTGACGCGCTGCTCGGCGATCAGCGCCAGCGCGCGTTCAGGATCGAACGACCGCTCGAGCAGCACCGTCCCACCGACCCACCACACCGCGAGCGTGTTCACGTTCCAGCCGCCGACGTGGAACAGGGGCAGGACCACCAGCGTGCGCTCGTCCTGCTCGAAGCCCGAGGACACCAGCATGTTCAGGTTGGTCCAGAAGAAGTTGCCGTGCGTGAGCATCGCGCCTTTCGGCCGCCCCGTCGTGCCTGAGGTGTAGAAGATCGCGAGCACCTCATCCGGACCGATGTCGGCAGGCTCGTGTTCGGGCGACGCCGCGGCGACCGCGGCCTCGTAGGACGGGTCGTCGGCATCCCCCACGGCGAACGCGGCGCGCACGCCGGTTTGGGGCCGGAACGCTTTGACCGCCTCAGCGCGGGCCGCGTCGTAGACCAGCAGCGCCGCGCCCGAGTCCTCGGTCATGAAGGCAAGCTCTGGCGGCGCGAGCCTAGTGGACAGCGGCACCAGGATCGCGCCGATCCGAGCGCACGCGAACAGCAGGTCGACGTACTCGAGGCCGGTGTCCAGGTACGCCGCGACGCGATCGCCGGGGCCGATCCCCGCCGCCGTGAGCGCGTTCGCGCATCGTGCTGCGCGCGCATCCAGCTCGGCGTAGGTGACCGACCGATCATCGATCCTGATCGCGACTCGCTGCGGGGTCAGCTGTGCGCGCCGGTGCGGCCACAGACCGATGCTCGAGAACGCGAAGCTCATGCGCGTGCGCTCCTGCGCGCTACGACCGCCGTCATCGAAGCCGCCAGCAGCATCGCCACTGCCGCGGCCGTCGCCGGAGCCGGTGTGCCGGTCGCCGGCAGCGACGCGCGGCCCGAGGGGGAAGGCTGCCGCCGGGTGCCGCGGACGACCGCGCGCGGACCGCCCTGCTTCACGAACGAAAGGTACCGCCCGTACACATCGGGGCCACGAGCAGTCACGAAATGAGCCGAGCCGGGTACCTCGAGGTTCTCAGCGCCGTCGAGTTGCGGGCTGCGTGCATCCGGACCAAGGAAGAAATGATCGACGGCGCCGGTACAGTCGCACACGGTCATGTACCGGGTCGCACCCGGCGTTTCGTCGCCGTCGTTCAATGCTGCGAGCCAGGGACTACCAGGGTAGATCTCGTGGCACCCGATGATGGTCTCCGAACCCCGGCACGCGGTCGTTCCGTGGTTCGCGCCCGAGGCGAACACCGCGTCCTCGACCCGGGCCTGCAGGTCCGGTCGCACCTGCAGCGCGCGCCGCACGAGCGTCACGCCCAGCGAGTGCGCGACGATGTCCACCTCCTGCGCGCCGGTGTAGTCCAGCACCGTCTCGATGAAGGCGACCATATCGGCGACGTTGACCTCGTTGGAGGTCTGGCAGGTGTTGTTGCCGCAGCGCGCGCCGTTGTACGACAGCGCCCACATCTCTTGGTCAGTGTAGCCGTCGGCGCGGAACCGTTCGCGCACGTTGACCGCGAGCGTGCTCTCGTTGTCCAGGTCCCAGAAGCTCGCGTCCTCACCGTTGCCGTGCACGAAGATCACCGGCGTCCGGTTCAGTGGCGCGCCTCTGCGGATGCCACCCCAGCCTCCCACCGGATAGCCCCATTCCGCGTCGAGCAGCTCGGGCACGTCGTCGGCGAAGCGCGCGAGCGCGGGGCAGCAGGACCAATCCGGGTGACCGGTCGCATGCTCGGCGCGCGCGGTCACCGGCGCGGCGACGATCGCCACGACGGCGAGACCACAGGCGAGCCGTCGCATCGCGCCTCCGCTAGAAGCGGTCCTTGCAGGTTTCGATCTGCTTCCAGACGGACGTGTTTCCCCTGTCCACCGCCTGCCAGTAGTTCGCGTACCACCCGCCGAACCGGCCCTTGCCGCGCGCGAAGTCGGTCTTGCAGTTCGGCGAGACCGTCTTGGCGTAGCCGGTCAGCAATAGCCCCGCGAGCTTGTTGCGGGTGCAGCTCTTCCCGCAATCGAGCAGGAGCTGGTGGAAGAACTTCATCCCGAGCCACTGGATCCAGTCGATGTCGTTGGGCTCGTCGTTGCCGTAGTACTTCACGTACGCCGCCTTCATCTTCTGGTACTCATCCTTCCAGGGGTAGGAGACGGCGGGATCGTGAACGGGTGAGACCGACAACCCCTGGATCAAGGGGAATCGCTGCATCGCCTCGCCGACCTTGCCCTCCCCTGTCTCAGGCACAAGGTTGAAGGACCAGCCGATGATGCGCGGGTGGAAGTCCTGGGTGTCGGCTTCGGTGATGAACCGAGTGAAGGCGAGCGCGTTGACGTTGAGGAATACCACGTCCACGGCACCGTCGAAGGCCGCCACGTGGTTGGTCAGCACGTCGTTGTTGTTCGCGATCTCGCGGGTGACCGCGACGCTCATACCAAGCTCGCCGAGACGCTTCGCGAAGGCTTCGGCACCCGGCTTCCAGCCCGGGCTCGCGACGGTCAGCACGCCGACGCGCTTGCCCTTGTTGTACTTCGCGGTCGCCTCTGCGAAGCGGCGGCCCATGTATTCGACCGTCGGCCCCGCAGCGAAGCTGTATCGCGCGTTGGCCGTCCCGGCCTGGGTCGCGGTGCCGTAGATGTACAGCTCCTTGTTGTCCTCGGCCTTCTGACGCACCGAGGGGATCTGGTCGAACCCGATGCCACCGATGATCAGGAATGGGTTGGCGCTGTTGCAGGCGTCGAAGGCAGTCGAGGCCTGGTTCGCGTTGTACCCGTCGTCTTCGAGGACCAGGTCCACGTCGCGGCCGTGGATGCCGCCGTTCTCATTGACCATGCGCCAGTAGGTGTCGAAGTGAGCGGCGTCGTTGCCGAACGCGCCCGCGAGGGTGATGCCGGCATGCTCGCAGAGCACCAGCCGATCGGCGTTGATCCCTTGCGTGTTCACCGCACCGGTGTACAGGTTCGCTTCCGGGACGCCGCCGGGCGTGCTCGGTGGCTTCACGATGACGTTCCCACCACCGCCCCCGCCCCCGCCGCCGGTCCCGGTCCCGGGCGTGGTCGCGCCCACCGAGGAAACCGCGCTGCCGGTCACGTCCGGGTCCGGCGTCTCTCCGAGGAGATCGGGCGTACCCGTCTCGGTCCCGACCGGACTCACGTCGTCTCCGTCGGCCCGAGGTTGCCCCGAGCACGCGACACCCAGCAGCGCGAGCAGCGCCACCGCGACGATCCACCGCTTGTGCTCCATGGTTCTCACCTTTCGCTCCCGACGGTTGCCGACCCTTCGCGCCTCGGCCCGACCGGCCGGATCGTCCGATCTGGACCCTTGCGTCCTGGCCGCGGACCCGATAAAACCATTACCTGAATCACCTATCAGGTCTTCAGGGGAGAATCCTGCATGAAGGACGCAGCCGCCGTCAAGGGCACGAACCGGCAGGACCGGGCCGGACAGGATCGGGACGGGGGGGACGGGAACCGCCCGGCGCTGACCGCGCGCGGCGAGCGGACGCGAGCCAAGCTGCTGGAGTCGGCGGAGGCCGTGTTCGCCGAGCGGAGCTTCGACGAGGCCTCGATCGTCCAGATCACCCAGCGCGCCGGCGTCGCGATGGGCACGTTCTACCTGTACTTCCCCAGCAAACAAGCCGTCTTCTCCGAGCTGGTACGCGACCTGGGCCACCGGCTCCGGGTCGAGATCGCGCAGGCGATCGAAGGGCTCGAGCGCCGGACCCACATCGAGCGCGAAGGCTTCCGCGCGTTCTTCGAGTTCACCCGTCGCCATCCCGGCCTCTACCGGATCATCCGCTCGGCCGAATCGGTGGACCGTGACGTGTTCGAGGAACATTACGAGCGACTCGCCGAGGGATACGTCGAAGGCCTCAGCACGGCCATGGACACCGGTGAGTTCCGGCAGCAGGATCCGATGGTGCTCGCCTACCTCCTGATGGGCATCGCGGAGATGGTCGGGATGCGCTGGATCCTGTGGCGGCCGGAGGGGCAGGTGTCCGACGAGCTGCTCGAGCAGCTGATCGCGTTCATCCGGCACGGCGCGGCCGCCGAACCGCCGGACGCACCCAGAACGCGCTGATGCAGACCTTGGTAGTCGGGATCTCGGTCGGCGCGATCTACGGCCTGCTCGCGCTGGGGATCGTCCTGGTCTACAAGACCACGCGGGTGCTGAATTTCGCCCAAGGCGAGCTCGGCACGTTCGCCGTGTACATCGCGTGGGCGCTGATCACCAAGTCTGACTGGCCGTGGGCCGCCGGCGCGCTGGCCGCGATCTTCGCGGTGACCGCGATCGGGCTCGCGTTCGAGCGCTTCGTGATCCGGCCCAACGTCGATGCGCCGAGGCTCACGCTGGTGATCGCGACCGTCGGGTTGGGGCTCGCGCTGTACGGGCTCGAGGTGGGGATCTGGGGGCTCAGTCCGCAGCTGCTCGCGCCGCCGGTGACCGGATGCGGCCTCGACCTCGCCAACGTGTGCGTGCCGCCGGTGCGCCTGTTCGCGATGGGAACCACGCTGGCGCTGGGACTCGGACTCCTGCTGCTGTTGAAGCGCACGACCTTCGGCTTGGGGGTGCTTGCGGCGGCGCACGATCCGACCACCGTCCGACTGATGGGCGTGCGCCTCTCGCACATCTCGATGTTCGCGTGGGGATCGGCCGCAGCGCTGGCGGCGCTCTCGGGGTTGATCCTGCTACCCGCGATCGGCACCTTCACCCCCTTCGCGCTGACGCTGTTCTTCCTTCGAGGGCTCGCCGCCGCGCTGCTCGGGGGGCTGACCAGCCTCACCGGCGCGTTCATCGGCGGCATCGCGATCGGCGTGCTCGAGGCGGGCCTGCAGAACGCATTCCCGACCGCCTCGGGCATCGTCGAGGCCGGGTTGTTCGGCGTGGTGCTCGCGGTGCTGCTGCTGCGGCCGCGCGGCATCCTGGGGAGCACGGCGTGAGACGCGCGCGGCCGTACCTGATCGCCGTCGCGCTCATCGCCTTGCCGCCGATCCTCGGTCGTGTGTTCCCGGGGCAGTTCAACGACCTGCGCGCGGGGATCCTGGGGTTCGGTGTCGTGTTCGCGATCGGCGCGCTCAGCCTCAACTTGCTGATGGGCTACGCCGGGCAGATCAGCTTGGGGCACGGCGCGTTCATCGGCGTTGGCGCGATCGCGATGGGGATCATCACCGGCAAGCTGGGGCTGGCGTTCATCATCGGGCTTCCGGTCGCGGCGATCGCCGGCGCTGCGTTCGCGTTCCTCGTGGGGCTGCCGGCCCTGCGCATCCGCGGCCTCTACCTCGCGATCTCGACCGTCGCGTTCGGCGAGGCGATGGCGCGGTTCGTGTTCCCGCTCAACGCGGTCTCCGGCGGCCAGACCGGCATCTCGGTACCGCGCCCACTCGTGGGCACGTTCGAGTTCACGCGCAACGCCGACTACCTGGCGATCATGGTCGCGGTCTTCTTGGTCGTCTGGCTGATCGACCGCAACATCGTTCGGTCGCGGCTGGGCCGTGCGATGTTCGGCATCCGCGAGGACGAGCAGGTCGCCGCGTCCTTCGGCGTCGAGGTCGCGCGAACCAAGCTGACCGCGTTCGTGCTCGCCGGCGCGCTCGCCGGGATCGCCGGTGCGCTGCAAGGACCGCTGATCAGCCTGGCGCAGTCCAATGCATTCGACTTCGACGATTCGCTGTTCTACGTGATGCTCGTGGTGGTGGGTGGCCTCGGTTCACGCGTGGGAATCACCATCGCCGCGTTCTTCTTCGCCGCGATCCCACGGTTGCTCGTCTCGCTGCAGAAGTGGCGCGACTTCGTTGGCGCGGCGCTGCTGGTCTTCACGATCGCGCGCCACCCCGGCGGCATCGCGCAGGGTCTGCGTGAAGCACGCGAGCGCAAGCGCAAGCCCGCGGAAGCTGGGGACGATGACGGGGTCGTTCCTGCGCTTCCGCGGGTCCTGGTCGATCGTCCCCGCACGCCGCTGCTGCCCGACGTGCCGCTGCTCGAAGCTGAGAGCGTTTCAGTGCGCTTCGGCGGGCTGCAGGCGCTCGAAGGAGCAGGGATCAGCGTGCGGCCGGGCACGATCGCCGGCTTGATCGGACCGAACGGCGCCGGCAAGACCACGCTGTTCAACGTGCTCTCCGGGTTCCAGCGCCCCGAGGCCGGACGAGTGCGCTTCCGCGGTGAGGACATCACCTCTGCCGCCCCTCATGTGCGAGCAGCGCTCGGCATGGGCCGCACGTTCCAGCTGATCGGCCTCGCGCACAACTTGAGCGTCACCGAGAACTTCCTGCTCGCGCAGCACCATCTCGATCGCTACAACTCCGTGCAAGCCGTCCTGCGAACGCCGACGGCGCGGCGGGCGGAGGCCGCGCTGCTCGAGCGCGCGCGCCATGCGATCGCCGCGCTCGGGTTCGAACAACTCGCGGACGAACCAGTACGCAACCTCTCGGGAGGCCAGCAGCGGCTTGTCGAGCTGGGGTGCGCGCTGGTGACCGGCCCCGACCTGCTGCTGCTCGACGAGCCGTCGGCCGGCCTGAGCCCGGCGATGACCGAGAGTCTCGCCGAGCGTCTGCGCTCGGTGCGCGACGAGCTCGGCTTAACGATCCTGCTGATCGAGCATCACATCCCGCTGGTAGCAGAGGTGTGCGACGAAGTGACCGTCCTGAACCTCGGCCGACCGCTCACGGCCGGAGCCACCGCCGACGTCATCGCCGATCCGGCCGTCGTGGCCGCCTACCTCGGGGAGGACGCCGCGTGAACGATCCGGTGCTCGAGGTGAGCGACCTGCGCGCCGGCTTCGGCCACAACACCGTGTTGCACGGCGTCTCCTTCCAGGTTACGCGCGGCGAGATCGCTGCGCTCCTCGGGCTAAACGGCGCGGGCAAGACGGTCACGCTCAAGACTATCTCGGGCCTGCTTCCGCCGTGGTCGGGTGCGGTCAAGATCGACGGCGTCGACGTTACAGCGATGGAGCCCGAGGACCGGGTGAGGGTCGGGATCGCCAGCGTGCCCCAGGGTCGCGCGGTGTTCCCGCATCTGACCGTTCAGGAGAACCTGCGCCTCGGGGGTGCGACGGTGCGCGACCGGCGTAGCTACGAGCAAGCCACCGCGCGGACGTTCGAGTGGTTCCCGCTGCTAGCCGAGCGACGCCGCCAGCTCGCCGGGACCCTCTCCGGCGGCGAGCAGGCGATGCTGGCCGTGGGGCGCGCTCTGATGTCGGGGCCGAAGCTCGTGCTGATCGATGAGCCCTCGGCCGGGCTCTCACCGCTCGCGTTGGGTGAGCTGCTCGAGATCATCCGTCAGGTCAACGACACCGGCGTGACCGTGCTGATGGTGGAGCAGAACACCACCTTCGCGATGCGACTCGCCGACACCGTGCATGTGATGCAGAAGGGGACGATCGCGCTCTCGGCGCCGGTCTCCGGGCTGAGCGATCCGAGCGAGCTGCTCGGCCATCTTGGCGTCGGGGCGTTGATGCGCGACCGGATCCGCGCGGTGGTCGCCGCGCGCGCCGCGGCCAAGCGCGCAGCGCCCACGCCCCCCAAACGAGCCTGAGGGTCAGGGCCTTCGGCGCTCTGCTTCACGCTTGATCAGCGCGAGCGCTTCGGAACGGATCAGGCCGCTGAACCTGCCGATGACCGTCCAGTAGGCGCGAAACAGCAGCCGCGCGCGGGCATCGGTCGCCTGGACGCGCGTCTCGGTCGAGAGCAGCGATCCGTCGCCGTCGGCCTCGACGCGCCAGCCCCACGCGATCCTGACGTAGCCCGGCTGGTCGAAGGCTTCGAAGTCCACGCCTCTGCGGACCGCCGGCCGCGGCAGCCAGGGCTTGCCCACCAGCCCGAGCACCAGCTCCTCACCGGGCGCCTCGGCCAGCCGCTCGAAGCCGAGGCGCTCGAAGCCCGCGACGGTGCTGTCGCCGCCGCCGATCATGCCCCGCGCCGCAAGCAGCGTGCGGATCACCCATGACCGGCGAAGGTCGGAAGCCAGCACGGCCGCCCAAACGCCCGCCGGGGCGGCGCGAACGTGGGCGCGGTGATGCTCGATCACGTCGTACACGGGCAGCACTTGCTCTATCAGCACGTCTCATCCTATGGGGCACCGATCCGGGCGCGGCCCGCAGCAGGGATCGGGGATGCGGCCGCAGAAGATCTCGCGGTCCAACGACTTCCGGGGGGAGATCCAATGGCTCGCTCATCATCCCTGCTCCGTCCGCTGGCGCTCGTCGCCCTCATCGCCCTCGGCGCAGGCCTCACCGGCATCTCGCTCGCCGGCGAGGAACCGCCGGTCTTCAAGGCCGGGTTCGGCACGCGCGCGATCACCCCCGTCGGCGATCCTCCGGAGGAGTGGGCGCAGTTCTTCACCCCCGAGCCCACCACGGGCGTGTGGGGCGAGCCGTTCATCGACCTGGACGCCGACGGCTGCATGAGCGGACTCACCAACCACAACCTCGAGCCGATCCTGGACGCCGAGCCGCCACGGGGACAGACCCCCGAGCCCCACGTCGATCAGCCTTGGAACTCCGTCGGCGACGCGCACCGCACCGGCGCGTTCAGCGTGCGCGGGGTCACGATCGTCGGCGACCCGGACTCGACCGGGAAGTGGGACGGCCTGTGGGCCAACGCCGGCTTCGGCTCGAAATGCGCGACCGGCATGCACGACGACACCTGGGCGCGCGCGGTCGTGCTGGACTACGGCGATGAGACCGTCGCGATGGTCTCCCTCGATGTGGTCGGGTTGTTCAACATCGAGGTGCGGCGCGCGCGCGACGAGATGCGCATCCGCTACCCCGACATGGACGTCGACGAGCT
>Ga0214471_10002656_pt1 | contig 14021 bp, 13 predicted proteins | sample RVTome_5_FD_207665 | JGI IMG/M metagenome (GOLD analysis project Ga0214471, IMG submission 207665) | Soil microbial communities from uranium-contaminated site in the Upper Colorado River Basin, Wyoming, United States - RVT142D155 | ecosystem: Environmental > Terrestrial > Soil > Contaminated >...
CCGAACGTTCGAGTTCGTGCGCGACGACCTGTGCTACCAGGACCTGCCGGTGACGGTGGTCGGCATCGGCGGCGGGGTGACGTATTCGACCCTCGGCGGCACCCACCACGCCATGGAGGACGTCGCCATCGCCGCGGCGATGCCGAACATGCAGGTCGTCGCCCCCTGCGACCCGGCCGAGACCGCCGCGGCGACGCGCTTTCTCGCCGTCGAAAGCGCGCACCCGACGTACCTCCGCCTCGGCAAGGCCGGCGAGCCGGATTTGACCGGCAAGGCCGTCGACGGGTTCGAATTTGGCAAGGTGCGGTACCTGAAAAAGGGCCGGGATACCTGTATTCTGTCTTACGGGCCGATGGCCAAAATGGCGTTCGACGTCGCCGCCCGGCTGGAGGCGGAACGGCAGGAGACGGTGTCGGTGGTGTCTTGCCATACGCTGAAGCCGCTCGACCGGGACGGCATCGCGGCGGCGCTCGGGAGCCACCGCCGCGTGGTTGTCATCGAGGAGTTGGTGCCACACGGCGGCCTCGGGGCACGCGTCAAGGAAATTGCCTGGGAAGTGCGGGCCGATTGCGACGTCAGGACGTTCTCGTTGCGGGACGAATTCATCCATGCCTACGGCAGCCACAACGACCTGTTGGCGGCGCACGGCTTGACGACGGAAACGGTTCTCGCGGGCCTTCGCTAGGCCGCGGGCCCGCCAGCGCTTTCCGTAGACTTATTTTTGGTCGCGGTGATCGAAATCGACAATTAGAGGCATCGTCGATCAGGACTCATCTTGGTCGCGGATTTTCCTGATGTCCTCGATCAGGGGGTCGAGGGAGACCATTTCCTTCCTGACCAAATCGACGGTTTCAAGAATCCGGTCGCGCGTGTTGTCGGACTTCTCGAAGTCGCCGCGCAATTTGGAAAGCATATCGTGAAGGTGTTTCTGGCGGGCCATCACCGCATCCAGTTTTCGCAGGATGGCCTTCATCTGAAACCGGGAATACGATTTTATCGTCATTCCCGCCGGGACTTCCGATGCGGTCGAGGCCATCGCCCGTGGCCGGTCTCGTCCCATGTGCCGCCGCAGCATGAAAACGATGATGACGAGGCACGCGACGATCACGATGATTCCCGCGACCTCGACACGCATCAACTCCACTGTTCGCGAGTTGAGCGCTTTGACGCGCTCGTATAATCGGCGTTCGTAATCCGGGATCGATTTGCGCTATCTGACGATATCCTCAGGCAACTCCACCTTTTCAGGCGTTGCGGTTGCCGTTTGGGCGGCCATCGACGGGGAGGGCGTAGACGCGGCGAGGGCGATCAGGATGGTGGCGCCGAGGCAGGCCGCAATCAGTAAGGCGGGGGCTCGACGCTTGGCGGGAACGCTTGCAGTGAACGAGGTCATGAGGGTACCTCGATGCTTGGAAAGGCGGCGGGTCGGTATCCGCGCCCGATGGGGTCGAATCCAAATGAAGCTGTCGGGTATTCAAATAGGCTAAAATCGCGGGACTCCAATAGAGTAGGCGAATGGCAACAGGCCGAACGGATCGACTCGAGAATTCCACGCGGAATCTCACGGTTGGGGTGACCTGCTACAACGAGCGCCATAGCATCGCCTTGACGCTGGATTCGCTGCTCTCGGCGCTCGACGGGCGCGGCTTGTCGTGGGAAGCGATCGTCGTCGACGACGTCTCGGCCGACGATTCGGTTGCCGTCGTGGAACGCTTTATCGCCGAGGAAGGCAGCGGCAGAATCCGCCTGCATCGCAACCAACGAAACCAGGGTCTGGTGCGGAACGTCTACATGATCGCCGAGATGGGAACGGGAACACGTTTCTGGTACGTGTCCGGCGACAACACCGTGCCCGTCGAGGCCGCCGGGAAAATCCTGGACTCCATCGACCGCGCCGACATCGTCATCCCCAAGGTCCTGACCTACGTCGGCCGCCCGCTTCACCGCAAGTTCATTTCCCGGGCGTACACGCTGCTCGTCAATCTCCTGAGCGGGCTCGACATCTATTACTACAACGGGTCTTCCGTCTATCTGCGCGCCGACGTCGTGCACTACGGAAAACAGCTCGGCGGATACGGCTATTCGGCGGAAATGATCATCCGGCTTGTCGACGATGGCCGTTCCTACGTCGAGGTGCCGGTCGTGTATGTCGATCGCAAGGAAGGCAAGGCTTCGGCATTGAGATTGCCACATTTTGTTCAGGTATGCGGCTTCTTCGGCCGGCTGGTGGCGCGACGACTGAGGCGGGTCTTCGGCGTTCACCACCGCGAGACGGCCGGTCGTGGGACGAGTCCGCGGCAACCCTCGCTCGGTGGTCCCGCCGACGAAAGGTGACCATGCCTCGTCAACGACATGCTCATCGAAGAAACGAATGAAACCGCCGGCAATTGAGGCGATGGAGTCAGCCGTCTTGGCGCGGGTGCACGCCGTCGCCGACCGTTTCGGATGGCAGGGGTGTACGAATTTTCGATGAAACCAACAGGAATTACCTGTTAGACCATTACAGACCGTATCTCGCTTCCGACTCCGGGATTCGAAAAAGAGGCTTTGTTCATTCCTCATTGCGGAAAATGCTACGTACCGCGGTGAAGTATGGGACGACGCTGTTTCTATTCAATCCCCCGATGTCGACGTCGCAGTTGGAAGTAATTCACCTTCTCGGGCTCTGGCATGCATACGAAATTTGGCAGGCCGAGATCGCGTGCGTCATCAGTGAAGAGACATCGGGCGCCAGCGCGGTTAAAAATGCAATTCTATTACGATCCGGTGCATTACCGGCCGAGCGCCGGCAACGCCATGTTGAACCGGATGCTCGGGCTCGGCGCCGACGGCTACCGCGCGTTCGCCGATTTCGGCACCAGGATTACGGCCGGCAACGTTCTCGACCACCTGCGGTCGGTCCGGGCGCAACGAAAGCGATATATTTCCCGCGACCCGGAACTGCCGGACCGCATCAAGTCCTACCACCCCGCCGACAGGCCGGTTCCCGATGGGCGTTTCGAGTACCCACCGCGGCCTTCCTGCCCGGCGGTCGAATGGCTGCGGCGGAATCAACCGGATTGATGAGACAGATTGGCCGATCATGTGGCCGCGAGGAAGCTCCTGGATCGCGTACGGTGACGCGCCGCGCCGGGCATGCCCGCGCCGCGATTCGGGCCCGGAAATTTTTTAAATATCGGCTTTTGTCGGCTTTTGTCGACATTCTTTTCGGCGACAACCTTTGATACGGCTACCCATCGCCGCCGGTGCCGGGCCGACCGGGGATGCGACGCTTCCAGCCCGGTAGAACGGCGCCAAGCCGTTGATCCAAAACGCTCAGTCGGCCTGAAACCGGCGCGGATTCCGGCCGGAAATGTAAACATTCGTCATCATTTGTCATCATCCGTAACCGTCTCCCGCCCGTCTCTGTCCGCCGCCACGCCGGCGCCGGCGCGCCGCCGGCCCGGCGGCCGGGGCGCCGTTAATACATATTCACGATGTCCAAGAGCGATAGAACGTAACATGAACATATGCCTTGCCGCGGCGGTTGTCAAGGAGGGGACCGGCTGGAAACGTGGCGGGCACGCAATCCGGGTCAGGGTCTCCGGCGTTGCCGTAGAATTCACCAACGGTCGGATCGATGGAGAGCTTTTCCGAAGGTCGACAGTCGCGGCGGAACCCAGCAGAGTGACGCCAGGGCGGCGGTTAGGACGTCGGGTTACGAGCGGGCCGTCGCCATTAAAGAATCTTCTCTCGTCGTCAACTTGCGGCCGAGGTCAATGAACGGCCTTTCAACATATTTAACCTAGGAAAACCGCATCCGTGAAAAAATCGAAGGCATCGAACCGCGACACCCTCGCCATCCACGGCGGCGCGCCCGTGCGCGCGACGCCGATGCCGCCGCGCTTCGCCCTCGGCCCGGCGGAGGAAAAGGCGATCGCCGAGGCCATCGCCTATTACCGCGCGCGCGGCCTCGACCCCGGCTACCAGGGGCACTTCGAGGACCTCTATTGCCGGGCGTTCGCCGACTTCCACGGCGGCGGCCACGCCGACGCGGTGGCGTCGGGAACGGCGGCGCTGTACGTCGCCGTCGCCGCGCTCGAGCTGCCGAAAGGCGCCGAGGTCGTCGTGTCGCCGATCACCGACCCCGGCACCTTGTCGGCGATCATCCTCAACGGGCTGACGCCGAGGCTCGCCGACAGTGCGCCGGGCGGCTTCAACATCGACGCCGAGCGGTTCCGAGCCCGCGTCACCGCCGGCACCCGCGCCGTCGTTGTCGTCCATGCGTTCGGGCAGGCGACGGACATCGAGGCGATCGCGGTGGAAGCCAAGCGGCGCGACATCCGCGTCGTCGAGGATTGCTCGCAGTCCCACGGCGCGCGCCGGCGCGGCCGCCTCATCGGCACCTTCGGCGAGGTGGCGGCGTTCTCGACCATGTACCGCAAGGCGCACATCACCGGCGCCTGCGGCGGCGTCGTCTATAGCCGGGACGAGGAGATTTTCCACCGCGCGCTGGCTTATGCCGATCGCGGCAAGCCGCGCTGGCGGGACGATTTCGACGACCGCGACCCGAACCAGTTCCTGATGCCGGCGCTCAACCTGCATAGCGACGAGATTTCGTGCGCCATCGGCATCCGCTCGCTGGCCCGCATGGCCGACACCATCGAACGACGCCGCCGCTACGTGGCGGGCGTCGTCGACGGGCTGGCGAAAGCCGACTGCGGCTGCACCGCGCACCGGCCGTCGGCGGAGGATTCGCCGTTCGTGCTGCCGGCGTTCGTCGATCCGGCGCGCGTCTCGTGCGACGCCGAAACCTTCGCCGGCGCCGTGGCGGCGGAGGGCATCGGCCTCAATCCCCATTATCAGTACCTGGTCGCCGACTGGCCGTGGCTGAAGCCCCATCTCGCCGACGGGTTCGAGACCGCCAACGCGCGTGCCGCCCGCGACCGCTCGTTCAACCTGTATCTCAACGAGAATTACGGCGCGGCGGAAGTCCGCGACACCGTGGCGGCGATCGCGAAAGTCGCCCGGCATTTCCGGGCGTGACGGCGCCGGCATCGCGAAATGTTGTATTTTCCGAAAAAATTCAATAGGTTCCTTTCGTCCTTCCCATTCCCGACGCGGTTGGTCCCGAACGCCCCGACCGGAGGGCCGCCATGAACGACACGTCCAAGGCCACCACGCCGCCGGCCCGCGCCCGGACCAAGGTGCGCGACCTGACGCCGACCGAATGGCGGGTGCCGGAGATGCCGGAGCGGCTGCTGCTCGACCTCAGGACCGATTGCAACCTGAAGTGCCCGAAATGCCTGCTGCACGGCGACGGCGTCGACGGCGAGCGCAAGCACCAGATGATCGGCACCATGGACGCCGACAACGCCCGCAGGATCCTCGACGAGGTGATGGCGGCGAAGCCGCTGATCCAGCCGAGCTGGTGGGGCGAGCCGCTGCTGGCGCGCAACCTCGAGGGCCACATCCGCGACATGAAGGAACGCAGCATCGCGGTGTGCATGAACACCAACGGCCTGACGCTGACCGAAAAGCTGGCGCGGTTCTTCGTCGACGTGCGGCTCGACGCCATCTTCTTCAGCCTCGATGCGACCAAGCCGGAGACGCTGTTGAAGACCCGCGGCATCGACAAGCTCGACAAGATCGTCAAGAACCTCAGGATGATGCTGCGGATTCGCGGCGACGGCATCTACCCGCGCATCGGCGCCACCTTGACCGTGGAGCCGGCCAACCAGGACGAGGTCGAGGAATTCGTGGCCCGCTGGACGCCGGTGGTCGACGTGGTGCGGATCGGACTGGTCTACGCCAACGGCTCGTTGAAGGGCTTGCCGCCGGAGCAGGGTCCACGCAAGCCATGCGCGCTGCTCTACCAAACGATGCCGATCCACTACAACGGCGACGTCTCCATCTGCTGCTTCGACAGCCTCGGCGACCACCTGGTCGGCAACGTGTTCAAGGACGGCGGCGTGCGCGCGGTGTGGCACGGCAAGGAATTGACGCGGCTCCGCCGTCTTCACGAAAGCGGGCGGTTCGACGAGATCCCGTTCTGCAAGAATTGCAACGCCTGGGCGGGATACATGTTCGAGGAGGAGGTCCGCGACGGGCTGTTGATCCGGCGTTCGCCGCAGTTCGTCTACTACAACCGCATCGACCGGCTCGGCAGCTGGCACGACAACCTGCGGGGCCATCGGCCGCCACCGCGCGAGCTGTTGGAAAAGGTCGAGTGACTTCCAGCCGGATCGAACGCCCGCCGGCCGCCCGCTGGCGCGACGCCGTTCGCCGGCCTTGTTCGCGACATCATAATCAATCCGGTCATTGCGAATGAACGTCCTCGGCATCCACGGCGGCGTCACCATCAACCAGCACGAACCGAGCGCCGCCATCGCGGTCGACGGCAAGATCGTCGCCGCCTGCGAGGAGGAACGCTATCTGCGTGTAAAGTCCGCCTACGGGCACCTGCCGGAGCGGGCGATCGCCGCCTGTCTCAAGCAGGCGGCGATGACGTGGGACGACATCGACATGGTGGTGTCGCCCGGCGCCACCTACGCTGACCACGCGGGCCGGGTTCGCGACTTCCTGCGCCATACCTTCGGCTCGTGCCCGAAGTTCGAGCTCGTCCATCACCAGGCCGCCCATCTGGCGGCGGCCTTTTACGGCTCGGGGTACGACACGGCGCTGGTGCTGTCGCTCGACGCCACCGGCGACGGCTCGTGCGGGTTCCTGGCCCACGCCTCGCGTCGGGACGGCATCAGCGTGCTGGAGGAGATTCCGACCAAGCGGTCGATCGGGTTCTTCTACACCATGATGACCCACTACCTGGGTTTCACCGACGGCGACGAGTACAAGGTGATGGGGCTGGCGCCCTACGGCCGCCCGAGCGTCGACCTGCGCCGGGTGATCCGGCCGGCCGCCGGGGGATGGCAGTTCGACTTCGACTTCATCCGCTCCGACCCGCGCCCGCGCTCGCCGTTCGAGCCCCTCTACGCGGCGCGCCTGATCGAGGTGCTCGGCCGGCCGAACCGCCGTCCCGGGGAGCCGGTCGACGATTTCCACCGCGACGTCGCGTGCAGCGCGCAGCGAGTGTTCGAGGAGTGCCTCCTCAACCTGGTGGACGACCTGATCTCCCGCCGGCCCGGGGTGCGCAACCTGTGCTTCGCCGGCGGGGTGGCGTTGAACTGTTCCGCCAACCGGCGTCTCCTGTATTCCGGCAAGTTCGACAACATCTACGTGCCGCCGGCGGCCTCGGACCGCGGCCTCGCCATCGGCTGCGCCTACATGGGCGCGGTCGGCGCCGGGCAGGGGACGTGGCCGTTGTACCGGCCCGACCTCGGCTCGGCCTATGCCGACGACGCGGTCCGGGGCGAGCTCGACGCCAATGGAATTCCGTTCGAGGAAACGCCCGATCCGGCGGCGGCCGCGGCGAAACTGATCGCCGAAGGCGCGATCATCGGCTGGTATCAGGGACGCTCCGAGATCGGCGCCCGGGCGCTCGGCAACCGCTCCGTGCTGGCCGCCGCCTCCGACCCGGCGATGAAGGAAAAGGTCAACGCCCGCATCAAGTACCGCGAGGAGTTCCGCCCCTTCGCGCCGGCGATCCTGCACGAGGCGGCGGCGGACTACTTCAAGACCACCGGCGCCGCGCTGCCGTTCATGTGCTTCACCGTCGACGCCACGGAAAAGGCATCGAGGACGCTGAAGGCGGTGGTCCACGTCGACGACACGGCGCGGGTGCAGACCGTCCGCAGCACCGACAACGAGCTGTTCTACGCGCTGCTCAAGAACTACGCCGAAGACGGCGGCGTTCCCGCGGTGTTGAATACCAGCTTCAATCTGAAAGGACAGCCGATCGTCGAGACGCCGCGCGACGCCTTGATGACGTTCTTCGGCTGCGGCCTCGACGCGCTGGTGATCGGCAACCATGTCGTCCGCAAGCGCTCCCATTAGCCGCGAACGGCGCCTCGTCGAGTCGATGCTCGACCGCATGGCCGTCCGGCGGGACGGGGTGCTGCTCGTTCACAGCTCGTTTCGTCAATTCGGCCTCGACGGCTACGACGCCGGGGCGATGGTCGAGGCGCTCGCGGCGGCGATGAAGGGCGGCACGCTGCTGCTGCCGACCATGTCGTGGCGCTTCGCCAACAGCAAGCATCCGTTCTTCGACGAGCTGGAGACGCCGTCCAACGCCGGCGTCATGACCGAGATCTTCCGCACCCGTCACGCCAGCCATCGCAGCCTGCATCCCTCCCATTCGCTGGCCGGCGTCGGCGCCAAGGCCGGCGAGATGCTGGCCTCGCACCACCTCGACGACACGCCGTGCTCGGCGCGGAGCCCGTTCGGAATGCTCGCCGGCAACGAGGCCGCGGTGGCGCTGATGGGGATCGGCATGGATTGCTGCACGCTGATCCACCACGTCGAGGAGGCGGTGGCCATCGACCGCTACCTGAAGCCGCCGGCGGAAGCCGTCGTCTACGCGTGCCGCGACCGCGGCGGCCGGGCGCACACGGTCAGGGTGCGCCATCACAAGTTCCTGCCGAGGGACTATTGGCAGTTCCAGGACATGCTCGCCGAACGGCGGCTGCTGGCGACCTTCCGGGCCGGCAATTCCGCGTGCGTCGGTTTCCGCGCCGCCGACATGGTCCGCGTCGTGCGCGAGACGCTGCAGGCGCGGCCGGACGCGATCATCGCCGCCGACGGCCAGCGCTATCGGCTGATGTGACGGACGGCGTAGGCGCGACAAGGACATACCGATGACGGACAGTATCCGCCAACTCCTCGAATCGAAGCCGCTGGCGACCGCCGACGCGGCCGCGGGGCTGATCGTGGTCGATAACCGGCGCTATTTGATGCAGCTTCGCGACGACAAGCCGGAGATCTTCTACCCGGGCCATTGGGGCTTGTTCGGCGGCTCGATCAACGAGGGCGAAACCCTGATCGAGGGCCTCAGGCGCGAGTTGCGGGAGGAGCTCGAGTTCGAGTTCGACGAGGCGAGCTACTTCACCTCGTTCGACATCGATTTTTCGTTCTGCGGCCTCGGCCTCTACAAGCGGCGGTATTACGTCATCGACTGCGCCGCCGAGACGCTGCCGCGGCTGCGCCAGCACGAGGGCCAGGACATGCGGGCGTTCACCTTCGAGGAAATCCTGCGCCTCGGCAATGTCGCGCCTTACGATTCGTTCGCCATCTGGCTGCATGCCAACCGGGATCGCGTCGGCAAGGCGTGACGCTCGGCTGGCATCGGGGGAGCGGATCGAATTGAAGCTGCCGTTTTACTTTCTGGTCGTGTTCTGGGGCGCCAAGCACCGGGGCTACTTCGTCGACTATTGCCTGGCGAGCATGCTCGCCCCCGGCAACGTTCCGGCGCTCGTCGACAAGGCCGGCAGCCGGTTCCTGGTCTGCACCACCGCCGACGACTGGCAGGCGTTGCAGGCCGATCCCTTGTTCCGCCGGCTGGCCGAGCTGATCGCGGTCGAGCTGGTCGAGATCGATTTCCCCGCGTCCGACGAGAACAAGATGAATGTCATGTCGCGCGGGCACAAGCGACTGACCGAAAGGGCGTTTTCGGCGCGCGCCTACTTGGCGGTGGCTGCCGTTTCGTACGGTGCATGGCAGAACTGGTGGGTGGCGACGGCGTGGGCGCTGGCGGCATTGATGGCGGCGGTCCTCCGCCCGTTGCCGCCTGGATCGGAAATAGGACCTACCAGCGTGCCCGCCACGCCTGGAACATGAGCACCGTCCACACGCGGGCGTCGGCGCCGGGCTCGCCGGCGAGCAGACGCCGCCACGCGTCCCTGATCGGCGCCGGGTTGAGGACGCCGTCCTCGCCGAGGCGCTTCTCCGACAACAGATTCTCCGCCCATTCCCTGAGCGGGCCCCTGAGCCAGTCGCCGAGCGGCAGGCTGAAGCCCTGTTTCGGCCGCTCCGTAAGCGCCGGCGGCACGTAGCGGGCGAGCACCCGGCGCAACAACCGCTTGCCGGCGCCGCCTCGCACCCGAAGCCCGACCGGGAGCCGCCAGGCGAACTCGAAGATGCGATGATCGAGGAGCGGCTCGCGTGCTTCCAGGCTGAAGGCCATGCTGGCGCGGTCGAGCTTGGCCAGGATGTCGTCGGGAAGATAGGTGACGGAGTCGAGATACATCATCCGCTCGACGACGCCGCCGGGCCGCCCGCCCTCTGTCGATCCATCCCCGCCGTCCCCCCACGCCGGGGCCAGCGCTTCCCCGGCGACCGGCACCAAGTCTTCCGGCGCATCCCAAATGCCGACCAGGCGGCGGAAGAAGGCGTCGAAATCGCCGGACGCCAGGTTCCCGGCCAGCCAATGCATGGTGCGGCCCTTCTGGCCCGGCGTCAGCCGCCGGGGCACGACGGAAAACAGCGCGTTCCACGCGGCGACGGGCAAGGCGCGGACGAGCCCCGCCACCACCGGCCGTAGCGGTGCCGGAATGACGCGCAGCCGGGTCCACAGGTCGCGGCCCTGGAGATAGCGGTCGTAGCCGCCGAAGGCCTCGTCGCCGCCGTCGCCGGACAGCGATACGGTGACGTCGCGCCTGGCCATTCGGGACACCAGCGCCGTCGGGATTTGCGAGGCGTCGGCGAACGGCTCGTCGTACCACTCGGCGAGGCTCGGAATGACGGCGCGGGCCTCGTCGGGCGTGACGTAAAGCTCGGTGTGGTCCGTGTTCAGGTGGCGAGCCACCCGTTTCGCGTCCTCGGCCTCGTTGACGGCAGCTTCCTCGAAGCCGATGGTGAACGTCCTCACCGGGCGCGAGCTCTGCGCCTGCATGTGGGCGACGACGGTCGACGAATCGATGCCGCCCGACAAGAACGCCCCGAGCGGCACGTCCGCGATCATCCTCAGCCCGACCGAGTCGCGAATCAGGCCGTCGAGGGAATCCGTCGCCTCGTCCTCGCCGATGTCGAGGGGGACCGCCCGGCCGGCGTCCCGGGCCGCGGCCATGGACCAGTAAACGCGCGTCGCCGCCCGGCCATCCGGGCCGATGGCGACGATGGTTCCCGGCATTACCTTGCCGATGCCGCGATAAATCGAATGCGGGGCCGGCACGTAGGCGTGGCGGAAATAGGCGGCAAGCGCGCCGCGATCGAGCGCCGGCGTCCAGCCCGGATGCGCCCTGAGCGCCTTCAGCTCGGAGGCGAACAGCACCAAGTCTCCCTGTCGACCCCAGTAGAGCGGCTTGACGCCGAGCCGGTCGCGCGCAAGATGCAGCGTCCGATCCCGGCGGTCCCAGAGGACCATCGCGAACATGCCGATGCAACGCCCGATCGCAGCTTCCAGGCCCCAGGCCTCGATCGCGGCGAGCACTACCTCGGTGTCGCTGCCGCCCTTGAAGCGGGCCCCCGCCGCTTCCAGTTCCTTGCGCAGTGCGCGGAAGTTGTAAATCTCGCCGTTGTAGACGATGACCCAACGGCCGCTCGACGACAGCATCGGCTGATGGCCTTGCGACGTGAGATCGATGATGGAAAGCCGCCGGAACCCGAGCGCCACGCCGGCTTCCGCGTCCGTCCACACGCCGTCGTCGTCGGGGCCGCGGTGGCGAAGCGTGGCGGCCATCGCTGCCACCCGCTCGCCGAGGGCCTCAGCCGTGGTCCGCCGGGCGAGATCGACGAACCCGGTCAGGCCGCACATGGCCTATCAGCGGGTCGATGGGGAACGGTCCTCAGGATCATCGGTAGGGCACTGAACACCCGCGGGTGGAAAGACTGGTAGAGGGAGAGGGATTCGAACCCTCGATACGGTTTCCCGTATATACGCTTTCCAAGCGTGCGCCTTCAGCCGCTCGGCCGCCCCTCCGGCATCCGCGTCTCGCTGGCGGAACGGCGGAAACCTAGACGAGACAGCGGACGGCCGCAAGCTCGGCTCCGGCGCCGCGTCCATGCCGCGCATGGACCACGTCTGCGAATTTCGACCATCCGTGGCAAAATCCGGCCCCTAGTCCGGCGTCGGGGCCAACTTAACCCAGGTCAAAGCCCGATAGGGCACCAGTCGAGTCCACGCTGGCCAGGACCAGCCGAAACCAGCACCTTTTTCCCGACTTCGGAATCAGGGGACGGGATCACCGCTGCCGTCACCTAACGTCCAATGATCAAGATCATTCCAAGGCATTTGGTAGTGTACTGTGCCAGCCGTAGCCGACGGCGGCGATCTCCGGTGTTCAATGAAGCCACCAAAGGATCGACAAGTAGCGATATAACTGGGAATTTGCTACAAGCGGAGCGGATTCCCGATCAGCAAGGACGACATCAGGGTGGCCCAGCAATCGATCATTCCAGTAATCCTTTCCGGCGGTTCGGGACAGCGGCTATGGCCGCTTTCGCGGGAGCTTTATCCGAAGCAACTCATCAACTTGGTTTCCGACCGGAGCTTGCTCCAGGAAACGGTCAGCCGACTGCGCGGCCGCCTGTTCACCGATCCCGTGGTTGTATGCAACGATGAACATCGCTTCATCGTCGCCGAACAACTGCATGAAATCGGCGTCGATGCGCCGACCATCATCCTCGAACCGCGCCGGCGCAACACTGCGCCGGCCGCGGCGCTGGCGGCGCTGGTCCTGGAGCGCCGAAACCCGGACGCAATCATGCTTCTGGCGCCGTCGGACCATGTCATCGACGACGCGAAGGCGTTCCTGGCCGCCGTCGACGCCGCCCTCCCGGCCGCCCTTGATGGCCGGTTGGTGACCTTCGGTGTGACCCCGGACCGGCCGGCGACGGGCTACGGATACATCAAGAAGGGCAAGGCGCTGGCCGAGTCCGCCGGTTGCTTCGCTATCGGACGCTTTGCCGAAAAGCCGGACGCCGAGACCGCGACCAGGTATCTTGCGGCGAGCGATTATCTATGGAACAGCGGGCTTTTCATGTTCTTGGCCGGCCGCTATCTCGCGGCGCTCGAGGAACTGCGCCCCGATATGCTGTCCGCGTGCCGCAAGGCGGTCGCCGGCGGTCGCGACGACCTCAACTTCTTCCGTCCCGACGAGTCGGCCTTCGAGGCCTGTCCCGCCCAGTCGATCGATTACGCCGTGATGGAGCACACCACCGCCGGCGCAGTGGTGCCGGTTGAGATGGGTTGGCACGACGTCGGTTCGTGGGCGGCGCTTTGGGAGATCGGCGACAAGGATGCAAACGGCAACGTCCGCGTCGGCGACGTGGTGGCCGACGGCGTCAAGAATTCGTATCTCAGAAGCGACGGCCCCATGCTGGCTGCCGTCGGCCTCGAGGAGGTTTTCATTATCGCCACCCGTGACGCGGTGCTGGCGATGTCGAAGAAGGCCATCGACCGTTTGAAATCCATCGTCAAAGGCTTGCGCGAAGGCGGTCGCACGGAACATGCGTCCCATCCCAGGGTGCACCGCCCATGGGGTTGGTACGAGACCTTGGAAACGGGGGCCGGCTACCAGGTCAAGCACCTGATGGTGAGGCCGGGGCAGGGCATTTCGTTGCAGGCCCACAAGCATCGGGCCGAACACTGGGTGGTGGTCGCCGGGCAGGCGACGGTGACCCGCGGCGACGAGATCATCTCCCTCAATGAGAACGAATCTACGCACCTTCCCGCTGGCACCCGGCACCGGCTGGCGAACGAAACCGGCGAGCCATTGAGCGTCATCGAGGTGCAATCAGGAAGCTACCTGGGCGAAGACGATATCATCCGTTTCGAGGACCAGTACGGCAGGGAATAACCCGATGACAGCCGCGATGCCGAATCCGCCCTAGATCTCGAAGCGCCTGACATCGGCGCCGATGTGGGCGTGGCGCCACATGCCCTTGAGATCGACGATCATGCCGCCCGGCTTCACCAATGAAGTCAAAGTGTTGCCGCTGAACGCGATGTAGACGGCGTGCGGCACCGCGCCGACCAGGCAGTCATAGGCGCGGTTCTTCTCCAGGCGCGGCAGCAGCTTGAGGCCGTAGAAGCGCTCGGCCTCCTCCGGGTCGGCCATGGCGTCGTGGACGTCGACCTCGTGGCCGTGCGCCTTCAGCGCCTTGATCATATCGACGGCTTTCGTGTTGCGCAGATCCGGGACGTTCTCCTT